>WNFV01005301.1_pt1 | contig 18697 bp, 14 predicted proteins | sample 5400101 | NCBI WGS metagenome assembly WNFV01 (sample SAMN13153361, study PRJNA577476) | soil metagenome | isolation source: 115 cm soil or saprolite under grassland replicate 1 | place: USA:California | collected 2016-06-15 | reverse complement strand
GCCGGGCGGGCCCGCATCAGGACATGAATTCGACGACCAGGCGTTCCTCGACCGGAACCGGCAGGGGGATCTCGGCTCGTACAGGCTCCTTGATCAGGCGGCCCAGCACCTGGTCCTTGTCGCGCTCGAGGTACGCGGGAGGGTCAGGCGTGACCTCGAGGGCTTCGCGGACCGAGATGAAGTTCTTCGCCTTCGGCCCGGCCTCGATGACCTGCCCCACCCGCACGGTGGCGCTCGGAACGTTCACCCGCTTGCCGTTCAGCAGGATGTGTCCGTGCGACACAAGCTGTCGGGCCTGGTGGATCGTCTGGGCGAACCCCAGCCGGAGCACCAGGGAGTCGAGGCGAGTCTCCAGCAGTCGAAGGAGCTCCTCCCCCGTCACCGTCTTCTTGCGGGTGGCCTCCTGGAAGTATCGGCGGAACTGGCGCTCCCCCACCCAGTAGATCGAGCGAAGCTTCTGCTTCTCCAGCATGCGCAGGTGGTATTCCGTGAGCCGGCGCCTTGCCCTCCCGTGCTGTCCCGGCGGATACGGGCGCTGCTTGCTCGCCGGGCAGTTCGGGCGGCCGCACACCGCCGCGCCCACGCGCCTGCACATCCTGTGCTTGGGTCCTAGCTTCTGCATCCGTCCTCGTTCCGAGCCATACGGAGTCGATTCCGCCGAAAGGGGGAATTCCCGACCATTATTCCATCCCACATGCACGCATGACACGCAGATGGGATCTGGTCGGGACGGCGGGATTTGAACCCGCGACCTCAGCGTCCCGAACGCTGCGCGCTACCAAACTGCGCTACGTCCCGCCGGCTGGCCAACCGACCGACCGACCAGCCGATTAGTGTACCTGTTAGCCTTCCGGACGCATGCGGATCGCGGAGATCGCGCCTCCATGGCTCGCCGTGCCTCCCAGCGGATACGGAGGGATCGAGTTGGTGGTCTCGCTCCTCGCAGACGGCCTCACGGAGCGCGGCCACGACGTGACGCTCTTCGCGACGGGCGACTCGATCACGAAAGCCCACCTCGAGTACATCTTCGAGACGGCGCCCGGGCCCAAGTTCATCCACGACACCTGGCACGACGTGATGCACACGGCGTGGGCCCTGCGGGACCTCTCGCGGTTCGAGCTATTCCACGTGCACTCGCCCTGGTCCGCTCTGCTCGCCCCGGCGCTGCTCGGGCTGCCCACCGTTCACACGCTGCACGGCGCGTTCACCGATGAGATGCGCCGCCTGTACGCGTTGCTCCGCGACCAGGTCTGGTTCGTTGCCATCAGCGAATCCCAGCGCTCGCGCATGCCGGATCTCCGCTATGCCGGAGTTGTGTACAACGGCATAGACGTAGAGGCCTATCCATTCAAGGCCAAGAAGGACGATTTCGTCTTGTTCCTGGGCCGGGCGGGCCCGGAGAAGGGGGCCCACCGGGCGGTGCTGGCCGCCCGAGAGGCGGGCGTGCGGATCGTCCTGGCCGTGAAGATCGCCGAGCGTGGGGAGGAGGAGCATTGGAATCGGGTAGTCCTTCCGGCACTGCCCGACGACGGAACCATCCTCGGCGAGATCGGCTTCGTGGAGAAGGTGGACCTCCTTTCGAGGGCGAGGGCCGTCCTGTTCCCCATCGACTGGGACGAGCCCTTCGGCCTGGTCATGGTCGAGGCAATGGCCTGCGGGACTCCCGTGATCGCCACTCCACGCGGATCAGTCCCGGAGCTTCTCGTCGATGGGCAAACTGGGTTCATCGTGTCGGTTGAGCGCTATCCGGGTGAGGCGGCGGCAGCCCTCCGGCGTGTGGACGAGATCGATCCTGCGGCCTGCAGAGCGCGGGTTCAGGAGCGATTCAGCGGCGAGGCGATGGTCTCGGGCTACGAGGCCGTGTTCGAGCGAGTGCTTTCGTCCGCAGCCGCTCCGGGCGCCTGATCCTCGCCTCCCGATAGCGGGTCCCCGCTGGGCGCCAGCTCGAGAAGGGTTGCCTCTGGTCGGCACAGGAACCGAAATGGAGCGAACTTGCTGGTCCCGAGGCCGGGCGAGACGTGCAGCAGCGTCCGGCCGAAGCGGGACAGGCCCATGCACAACCGGGTGGGGATCGTGCTGTTGGTGACCAGGGCACCGACAAGCGGCATCCGCACCTGTCCTCCGTGGGTATGGCCGCACACGATGAGCTCGTAGCCGAGGGCGGCCAGCTCGGGGGCCGGGTCGGGAGAGTGCGCCACGGCCAGTCCGAACGCGCTCGGATCCTTCCGAACTGCTACTCGAAGGTCGTGCCGCTCGATGTGGGGGTCATCGAGCCCGACCACCTCCAGCCGGACGCCATTCGCGCTGACCGATTCCCTGCGGTTCCGGAGATGGATCCAACCATCGGCTTCCAGCATGGGCGCGAGCTCCCGTGCCCCGCCGGGAGTCACCCGGCCCCGACGTCGTCGCTTGCGAAAATATGCCAGATAGCTCAGAGGGCGCGGGGCGAAGTAATCGTTGGAGCCGAGGACGAAGTAGGAGGCGACCGCCCCGCGAACGGGCCGGAGCGCTGAGGCCACGGCCTCGACGGCCTCCGGTTCCCCGAGCATGTCCCCGGTCACCACCGTCACGTCGGCCGCGGGAAGAGAGGCCAACAGACGTGCCTTCCCTCGATCGGATGCGACGAAATGCAGATCCGAGACGTGCAGGAGCGTGAGCCTCGACAGGGTGTCGGCTGGGAGGATCGGCAGCCGGTAGATGGCCACTCGATACCATCGTGCTTCGACGAAGACGCCGTAGGCGATGCACGCCCCGCCGGCAACGAGCACAAACAGCACCGACCACAAGAGAAAGTCGGATAGATTGGCCACCATGGTCAAGAAGCCCGAGGGCATGGAGTCCCGATTGTAGTGGCCGAGGACTCGAAGTCCGGCGTTCCAACCGATGACGCGGCCAGGGGCTACGGCGACCCGAAGGAGCGCCTCGCGGCCGAGATGCGGGCCGCCCTCAAGGCCGGGGAGAAGATCAAGCTCGGCGCTCTTCGACTGCTGTCCGCCTCGGTGAAGAACAGGGAAGTCGAGTTGCGGCATCCGCTGAACGACGGCGGGTCCTCGAGTCCTACTTGCCCGCGGCGCTCGGAGAGGACGAGCTTGCTGCGCTGGTCGAGGAGGCGATATCGGCGACCTCCGCGTCGGGTCTGGGAGACCTGGGGAAAGTCATGGGCTATGTCATGGGCAAGGCCAGAGGAAGGGTGGATGGAAAGGAAGTGCAGGCCAGAGTGCGAGGGCGCCTGAGGTAGTCGGCCGACCTGGAAAAGGAGGCCCCGCCCGTCAGTGAGTTACGGCGGTTTGCCCGTGAACTTGCCGACCACGATGGTCACGGTGGACCCCAGTTGCGCCTCCTTCCCGCCCCTCGGGGATTGACTCAAGACGATGCCGTCACGGGTGGGATCGTCCACGTCCTGCAATACCACCTGCACCTTGAACCCCGCCGCTTCCAGCCTGCTCTTGGCGTCATCCTTCGTCCGGCCAACCACATTGGGGACGGGAGTCTTTGGAGCCTTTCCGTTGCTCACCATGATGGTCACGATGCTCCCGAGAGCCGCGCTGGCGCCGCCCTTCGGGCTCTGGCCGAAGACAATGCCGGCCGGCTCCAGGGAGGGCGCCGTCTTCACGACCGGGGTGAAGCTGGCCCTGAGCAGGGTCCTCACGGCATCGGCCTGCTTCATACCGACGACGTTCGGAACGTTGCCCCCCTGGGGAGGAGGCGGGTTCGGGAAGCTCTTGACGGGAAGTCCGGATGCGGCCTTGACCATGAAGTCGTGCCAGATGGGGGCGGCCAGGCTTCCCCCGAAGGCAGGCCGGCCGCCCAGCTTGGCCAACCCCTCCATCGGGATCTCCTTCTTCGGGTACGCGTACCCTACCCACACGCCCGTGGTCAGTTGGGGGATGTATCCCATGAACCAGGCGTCCTTGTGGTCCTGGGCCGTACCGGTCTTGCCGGCCTGGGGCCGGCCGATGTTGGCGGCAGTCCCGGTGCCGTGCGCGACCACCCCCTCGAGCAACGACGTCACCTGGTTCGCGACCTTGCCGTTGATGACCCTCTGGCAAAAGGGCTTGGCCTTGAAGACGTCCTTTCCGTTGGCCGCCACGACCTTGCGGATGACGAAGGGCTTGCAGTGGATGCCTCCGTTGGCCAGCGTGGAGTAGCCAGAAGTCATGGACAGCGGGTTGACCTGGACCGCGCCCAGAGTGATCGAGCACACGGGAGGGATGCTCACGTCGCCGCCCCGGGTGTAGGTCACGACGCCCATCCTCTTGGCCATCTCCTGCACGTTGCTCGCTCCCACGTCGGCGATGAGCTGAGCGAAGTAGATGTTCACCGAGCCCGCGGTGGCCCGGGCCATGTTCATGAAGCCACCCTCGCTGGGCTCTGCATTCTGGGGCTCCCACGCCCCCGAGGGGTCGGGACACTTGTCGAACGGGATCTTGACCCGGCTCGTGTTGTACACCTTGCCGATCGGGACCCCCTGGTCGATCGCCGCGGCCAAGGTGAAGGCCTTGAAGGAGCTCCCCGCCGACCGCTTGATCTGAGTGGCCAGGTTGATCTTGTGCTTGGAGAAGTTCTGTCCCCCGTACATGGCCACGACGGCGCCCGTTTGTGGAACGACGGCGGCCAGAGAGGCGTTGGGATTCGAAGGGGGCCTGTTGCCGGGGTTGGGAAGGAATCCCTCCACGGCCGCCCGCGCGTAGCTCTGCAATCTCGGGTTGATCGTCGTGTAGATTTTCAGTCCGCCCTGAAACAGGAGTCGCCTTCGGTCTTCATACGTCTTGCCGAAGGTCTTGATGATGGCCCTGTACTGCGCATCGTTCCGGGACGTCTTGATGGGATGAAGGATCTGGTCCTGGACGAACAAGGCGTCGTACGCCTTGCGCCCGAACTTGTTGACGTTGCGTCTCTTGCCCGAGAGCTTGATCGGCTCGGCCACGGCTTCCGTGTACTCGGAGGGCGAGATCAAGGTCAGCTCCAGCATCCGCCTCAGGACTGTGTTGCGCCTGGCCAGCGACTTCTCCGGGTGCGTGATCGGATCATCGTCCGAGGGAGCCTTGATCAGTCCGGCCAGCAGCGCGGACTGGGACAGGCTGAGCTTCTGCACGGATTTGCCGAAATAGAACTCCGCTGCGCTCCCGACCCCGTAGGCCCCATGGCCCAAATACACCTGGTTCATGTACAGCTCGAGGATCTGCTCCTTGCTGTAGGTCCGCTCCAGACGGATGGCGTCCTGGGCCTCCCGCCATTTCCGGGCGAAGGTTCTCTCGTTCCCGGTCTCAGTGTTCTTCACGAGCTGCTGCGTGATGGTGGATCCGCCCTGGACGATCTCTCCAGCGTGCAGGTTGGCGACGAATGCGCGCATGATCGACGAGAAGTCGACCGGGCCGTGGTCAAAGAAGCCGTGGTCCTCGATGGCCACGATGGCGTCCCTCGTGACTTTCGGGACGTCCTTGATCGAGACGTACACGCGGTTGTAGTCGGCCACGACGGCCAGAACGGATCCATCAGAGGCATAGATCGTGGACCTGACAGGGAACCCCTCGATCTCCAGCCGATCGTTCTCGTTGGGCACGAACTGCCCATCGAAGAGCTTGACGGCCCTCCCGGCGCTACCCACGACCGGGAACAGCCCCGCGGCCACCAACAGCGCCGCCGCCAGAAGGACGAAGGGGATCAGGATCACCCGGAACGTGAGGTCTCCGGCACCCAGGTCCCTGGAATGACCGGGCCAACGGACGCTCTGGTTGCGGATCAAGGGAGGCGCTGCTCCAAGGCGCGGACTAGCTTACTGTGCCGGACCGACCAATGGTCCGTGCCCCCCGAAAGTCACGCGGAAAATAGCCCTCACGGGCTATTCGCCCCCGGGGTGCCCGTTCATAGGATGGCGCGCACATGTCGTGGGAAGAACGCGCCCGCTGTGGTCAGTATGACCCCGAGATCTTCTTCGACCCCACACCCCGTGCCGAGCGCAAGGCCAAGGCGATCTGCGCCCAATGCCCTGTACGCCTCGATTGTTTGGCGTGCGCACTGAGCGTCCGAGCCGAGTTCGGCGTCTGGGGAGGGTTGAACGGCAAGGAGCGAAGCTCGTTGTTGCGGCGGTCCCGGCGGTCAATCGGGACGCAGGGCACATTGCAGCCGATCGGCGCCACTCTCTAGTCCGGTCGAGGCCCTGCCGGCTATGTGCTCAGGCCTCCATGGAAGTGAAGAGGTGCGCGCCCACGCGGCGGAGCCCTGGCACGTCGTGGACGTCGTCGGAGAGCTCCGGGATGGGCAGAATGGGGATGCCGCCGTGCACGTTGGCGAACGACCGTATCGCCTCGGCCTCGGAGGTGCGCTGAGGCTCTCGACGAAGGCGATCGACCAGAAGCGCCGCAGTCGCTCGCGCGGGCGCGTCGCCCAAAGCCAGCAGTTCGGCCACCTCGGCAGCCCGTGTAGGCAGGCCTTCCCTCTCAGGGTGCCACCGGTTCGCCACCACCGCCTCGGCATGCATCCCTCCCTCCCCGAGCCGCTCCACGAAAAACCCTGCCTCTTCCAGGCTTGCCGAGGTGGGGGCGGTGACGACCAGGAACGCGCAGTCGGGGGAGCGGAGCAGTTCCAGAACGCGGGAGGCGCGCTTCTGAAAACCACCGTACATACCTTCGAAGGCGGCCAGGAAATCGGCCGTGTCGGCGAGAACCTCGGCGCCTACCAGGCGTCCCGCCGTCCTCGCGAAGGCCTGGGCGCCGAACCTGGCGATCCCTACCGTGAGGCGGCCGGCCCTGGCCGATGGCCAGAGCATCCACCGGATTACCCGGCCTCCCAGGAAGTCGTTCAAGCGATTCGGAGCATCGAGGAAGGACAGGGCGCTTCTGGTCGGAGGGGTGTCCACCACGATGGCGTCGTGGTCCTCCTCGACGGCCAGCTCGTACAGCTTCTCCATGGCCATGTACTCGTGCGTTCCGGCGAGTGAGCTCGAGATGCGTTGGTAGAAGCGGTTGGACATGATCCGATCGCGCCGTTCAGCGCTGCCTGCATAGCGGTGGATCAGCTCATCGAAGGTCCGCTGGGTGTCGAGCTGAACCGCCTCCATCGTCCCCGCTCGCCCGAGCCGGACCGAAGTTCGCTCGCCTGAGACGGTCGGGAGGCGAAGGGAGGTAGCCAGGCGCCTGGCCGGATCCACCGTGAGAAGGGCTGCCTTGCTCCGGCACTCGGCAAGATGGACGGCGACGGCCGCCGACACCGTGGTCTTGCCCACCCCACCCGAGCCGCACACGACGACGATCCTCTTGTCCGCCAGTCGTCCTTCGAGCCCACGAGTCCCGTGCCCAGGCGGGGGGCTGGTCCCGATCTGCGCGACCTGAACCGGGGCACCATGGGTCATGTCAGTGGTCGGTGGTGGCACGAGGTCCGCATCGGTCCCCCGCATCACCGCGGCGAGCGCACGCACCGTTTCCGGGGACGACAGTCCTGGCACGTCCGGCAGCTGTAGCAGCGGCCCTCCCTCCGCCAACTCCCTCAAGAACCGCTGCTGGAGCCGGTGGCGACGATCCCTGGTCGCCGCGCCGTCGATCAGGGCGGCGGACTCTTCCACCGTCATCGAAAGCCCAGCGCTCCCGGTGAGACCCACGACATCCTGGGGGCGCAGCCGGGCCGCCGCACGTCGGGTCCCCCTCGGAAAAATGTTAGGAAGGCATCGGTTGGCCGCCACCGCCATCACCGGCACGCCGAGCCGGCGTATGGCCGGGATGGCCTCGAAGGTCTCGGCCACGGCCATCTCCTCCGGGACCGCCACCAACAGAACGCCGGCGTTCCGGCGCAGGAGTCCGTCGATCGCAGTGGCTTGACGTTTGATCCGCCCGACTCGAGCGAGATCCGCGAACGTGTGGGCAGAGTGCAAGAACGGTGCGATCTGTCCGGTCGGCGGGGCATCGACCATGATGAGGTCGTACTGGGGACGACCACGATCCCGTGCGTCGGTTCGCCTGAGGCGCGCCAGCTCGTACAGCTTGCCGCATGAGAGGAGGTCCCTGAAGCCTGGGGCCCCCCCGATGATCTGATCCAATGCGCTCGTGCGCAGAAGCGTCCGGGTCGCTCGATCCAAGCCGAAGAAGAGGTGCAGGTACTCGAGCGCCGCCTCTCGGGGGGTGACGGAGAGCGCACGGAAGCCGAACGGTGTGGGCACCTCATGGAATCCCGGATCGGGGACCTGGAGAGTCCGGGCGATCTCGCCTCTGCCTTCCACCTCGACCAGGAGCGTGCGGTGGCCGCCAGCCGCCGATACCGAAGCCAGTGCCGCGGCGATCGTCGACTTCCCCGTGCCACCCTTGCCGGAGACGATCAAGACTTGGCGAGCGAGCAGGTCTTCCCAGCGCACCCCGCCGACTATACGGGCGCGCGTCCGGGCCAGCGTCAGATGTCTCCTCCTCGACGCTCCGCCTGCGGCGGACCGTCACGAGCCAGGGGGGTCCGCAGCTGCCTCGCTTCGCTCGTTGCCGCTACCCCCCTGGACCCCCCGCCGGCTACGCGCCCCGGCCGTTGCCCGCCTCTGTGCCCAGGCCCGGTCCGTAGAATCGGCGGCGTGCGCCGGCTCCGCCTCTTCGCCCTGTTTGCCTTTGTCGTGGGTCTTGCCCTTCTGCCGCGCGCTGACGCTCAGCCATCGACTCCTGTGGTGGACGTGGTCAAGGTGGAGGGCGTTGTGGACAGCTCGGTCGCGGCATACGTCCGTGAGACACTGCACGCAGCGGAACGCGCGGGCGCAACCCTTATCCTTCAGATCGACTCTTCCTTCGGTTCCTATCGGGGCGAGGCCGTGCGCCTGGGTGCGGAGATCAGGAACGCATCTGTGCCCGTTGTCGCGTGGGTAGGTCCTTCAGGCGCGCGAGCAGCCGGTGGGGCCCTGTTCATCGTGTATTCGTCCGGCCTCGTAGCAGTGGCGCCCGGAGCAGGTATCGGTCCTGCACGACCGTTCGACCTCGGCACCTCCCCCTCCCGCGAGGATCCCCGAGAAGTGGCCCGGTTCAGCGCAGACCTGGCCAGGCTCGCTCGCGGCGACGGGGCCCGGCAGGGCGGCATCGACCGCCTCATCTCGGGCCCGCCCCTTCCCGCCGGACCGGCCCAGGACGTGGGGGCCGTCGCCCTCGTGGCCACCGACCTGCGAGACCTGCTCGGCAAGCTCGATGGTCGCGGCGTCCGGACTGGAGAAGGATCGGCCGTGCTGGCAACCAGAAGCACTCCCGGCCGTCCCGTCGCGGTGCGGTTCCACGAGATCGGCCCGGTGCGCCGCCTGCTCCACGCTGTGAGCACTCCGACGGCCGTGTACGTCCTCCTCGTGCTCGGCCTGTGGGGGATCGCCTTCGAGCTCACTCAGCCGGGCTTCGGCGTGGCCGGGATCGCCGGCGTTGCCTCCCTGGCCCTGGCGGGCTACGGCTTGGCCGTCATCCCTGTGCACTGGATAGGGATAGCCATCGTCGTGGCCGGAACGGCGTCACAGGGACTCGACGTGGTGATCCGGCGGGTGGCTGCCTTTACTATCGTCGGGTCGCTCGCCTTCCTGGCCGGATCGCTACTGGCCTGGTGGGGGGTGGCCCCGGCGATAGACCTGTCGCTCTGGGTCGTGGCCCTGTTCACCATCGCTGGAGCGGCGTTCTTTGGGTTCGGGATGACCGTGGCCCTTCGAGCGAGGGACCACGTCCGTACGGCGCAGGTCGGGCTGGTTGGGCTGGTCGGCGAGGTACGAACCGCCCTCGACCCCGAGGGCGGCGTCTATGTGAAGGGGTCCCTGTGGCGGGCCCGCTCGATGGACGGACCCATCCCGAAGGGCGCCCGGGTGAGGATCAAGGGAGTGGACGGGCTCATCCTCAGGGTCGAGCAGGAGCCCGACTAGCCCCTGCTCACTGACAGATCCTGTCTCACTTTGATCTCATCTTTGTGCCGTTTCGGTAAACAACCGTCGGTTCGGGGAACCGGCTCAGTCTTCTGTGCGTCAATCGCCGAAGAACCAGTAGAGGCCCACGTCGGGAAGCGACGGGAAGAACCACCGGGAGCTTTGCGAAGGAGGCGAAGGCCGGAAGGCCGCGCAGGTGGCAACGCACAGTTGGGAGTACGGATGGCAGTGGCGAGCGGAGTGCCGCGGGGAGGACTCCAGCCTCTTCTTCGCTCCCAATCACCCCGAGACCCGGGACGAGAAGACGATCCGGGAGCGGCAGGCCAAGGCCATCTGCGCTCGGTGCCCGGTTCGCATCGAATGCCTCGAGTACGCGATCCGCATCCGCGAGCCCCATGGCATCTGGGGCGGGCTGAACGAGTTGGAACGGCGCATTCTGATCCGTGAGCGGGAGCGCGGGAGTCTGCGCAGCGTCGGGTAGCGATCGTCCCACCCCGCCACCAGGACGTTCACTCACCCGGTTCCCCAGAACCTCGTCTCACCTGGCTGGTGTACCGTTCCGCCCATGGGCGGGGAGGACCGGTTACAGGAACTCGGCATCCAGCTTCCGACTCCGCCAGAGGCGCTAGCTTCTTACGTGCCGGTTTCGGTCTCCAGTGGCTACGCCTACGTTTCCGGGCAGGTTCCCATCGCGGAGGGCAAGCCCTTGTGGACCGGCAAGCTCGGCGACGGCGTCGACGTGGCCGCAGGAGCAGAGGCTGCCCGGCGGTGCGTACTGCAGGCCCTGTCAGCCCTACGGGCGGAGCTCGGGTCACTCGACCGAGTCAAGCGGATCGTCAAGCTCGGCGTGTTCGTGGCCTCGGCCGCAGGGTTCACCGGTCAGCCGAAGGTGGCAAATGGGGCCAGCGACGTACTGGTCGAGGTGTTCGGCGATTCCGGCCGCCATGCTCGCACTGCCGTCGGTGTTGCCGAGCTTCCCCTGGGCGCTCCTGTCGAAGTCGACATCGTGGCCGAGATAGTCCCGTAGGGAAACCGCCACCCGGCGAGCGTGGTCGGTGGCGAAGTTCGCGCGGTCGCCGGTGAGGGCGGCGCGTAGCCGCCGGGGGCCCCCCGCGATCGAGCGCGCAGCGCGAGCGGGCGGGGTGGCGGCGTCAACAGCCGCCTCAACGTCTTTGTGCAGGAAGTCAGCCTCGGAGGACGCGGTAGTCACCCTGGCGGCGGGTGAGGCCACGGGCGTCGAAGTATTCGAGGATCGGGAGCGCGTATCTCCTGCTCGTCCCGAGCGCCTCCCGGAAGACGGAGACGGTGATCCCGGGCGGGACCGCTCGCTGTCGGACCAGCTCTTCGGCACGAGCGAGGAATGCAGGCGATACCACGACTTCAACCGAAACCCTGATCAGCCGGCCGTCGGCGCACACGGCCTGGATCAACTCCGCCCCGAACCCCCGGGCCACCAGTTCCTTCACTGAGGGAGGAGTTGGTTCGGCCCCCACGACGGTCTCCACCAGTCGGTCGGCGTCCTCCCGGCCCGCCGAGGACGCCCTGTGGCTGGCCAGGCGCACCGTCGTTCCTTCCCGGATCACGTCGCCGGCTCGAGCCAGGTGAGCGATCAGCGCGTCGGCCAGCCCGGGATCGGAGAACCGGCCCGAACGCTCGGCGAGGACGGTGCGGGCCTCCCCGACCTCGAGTCCATGGCGAAGGGGATGGGCCTGGTGATAGCGGGCGAGATGCGCCATCAGGTGTCCCCCAACATCCTCGACCAGGTCGGGGCTCGCCACCCACCCGTCGAGCCGGATGGCGCCCCGTCGAACCGCCTCATCCGCATCCGTCCCGGAAAGCACCAGGACTTCCGAGGCCTTGATGGCCCCTCGATCGGCCACCATGCGCCAGGCCAGCGTCGCTCGATCAGCTTTCTCTCTCGCCTTTAGCCTGGCCACCGGGTCGGGCCCTGGCCGGACTGGAGGGTCCGTGTCCAACACTTTGCCACCGGCGACGGTCTCCTGCCTCCCGGCCTCCCTCAGGACGAAGCCGTCCTCGAAGTCCAAGACCACGGGGCGCGAGAGCGAGACCCTGGCGAACCCCTCGGCGCCGGCCCGGAGTTCTGAGATCCCGTACGGGCGGATGCGAGCGTCCCGCTCCGCCGATCCCGCATAGAACTTGTAGGCACCCCGGGAGGTGAGCGGGTGGGCGATGCCACGGACCGGCCGGACCCAGCCCTCGAACACCGAGGTGGAACGCCACTGCCCCGGGAGGACCAACACGTCACCGCGTTCCAGGTCGGCCTTGGCCGTCGCGGACAAGTTCACCGCCACGCGGCTGACAGGCTCGGCAACTTCCAGGGTGCGCTTGTGCGTCTGCAGCCCCCGGATTCGAGCTCGATGACCGGAGGGCAGGACCTCGGCTTCCTGCCCGACGGCGATCGACCCCCCCGTGAGGGTTCCCGTCACCACGGTCCCGGCCCCGCGGATGGTGAACACGCGGTCGATGAACTGGCGGGGCCGTCCATCTCGGCCGGGAAGAGGGGCCCGGGCGACCATGTCATCCAGCGTAGCTCGGAGCTCGTCGATCCCCTGATCCCTTGCCGCGGAGCACGCCACGATCGGCGCCCCTTCCAGCCGCGTCCCTTCGAGCTTTGCCTCGATCTGCCGGGCGCGACCGGCCAGAGCCTCCTCGTCCACCAGGTCCCGCTTGGTCAGAGCAACCACCGCCCCGTTTGCCCCCAGCACGTCCACGATCTGGAGATGCTCCTCCGATTGGGGCTTCCACCCCTCATCCGCCGCCACAACGAACAGCACCAGCCGAACCGGGCCCACGCCGGCCAACATGTTCCTCACGAAGCGCTCGTGGCCGGGGACATAGACGAACCCGATCTCCTGGCCGGATGGAAGGGTAGTCCAGGCGAACCCGAGATCGATCGTCAGGCCCCGCCGCTTCTCCTCGGCCAGCCTGTCGGGGTCGATCCCCGTCAGACGGAGGATCAGCGCGGACTTGCCATGGTCGACGTGGCCGGCCGTGGCCACCACCTGGAGGGGCCGATGTTCCCGGGGCGCCGATGAGGGAGCGGCGGTCATGGCCGCGAGTAGGTCAGGATTGCTCGAGGACGTAGCGGATGGCCCGTGCCAGTCGGTCGTCGTCCTCCGGCGGCACGGTGCGAAGGTCGAACACGAGAGCACCGTCGTCCACACGGCAGAACACGGACGGGCGGCCGAGGCGAAGCTTGGCTGCCGCATCGTCCGGAGATGGAACCCGGATCACCAGTTCCGCCGACGGGAGGCCGTAGCCTGGGAGAGAACCTCCGCCGGCGACCGCTTCCCCCTTCCGAGCCGTCGCTCCCTTGAAGCACGTCGCCAGTGCCTTCGCCCTGGACAGGAGCCTCCCCTGGCCGACAGAGAGGAAGTCCCACAGCGGAAGCTCGTGGCGTCGACCGGTGGCGTACAGGCGAAGGACTGCCTCCAGGGCGGCGACGGTCATCTTGTCGACTCGGAGGGCTCGAGCGATGGGATGGCGCCGGAGACGCTCGATCAGGTCTGCCCTTCCGGCCAGGAGGCCGGCCTGGGGGCCACCGAGCAGCTTGTCGCCGGAGAACGAGACCAGATCGGCTCCACCCGCCAGCGCCTCGGTGACCGCCGGTTCCTCTCCTGGGACCTCGGCGTAGCGATCGAGCAAGCCGCTTCCCACGTCGTACAGAAGCGGGACCTTCGCTTCATGGGCGAGCCGGCTCAATTCACTCAGCGGAACGACATTGGTGAATCCCACCACCCGATAGTTGCTCGGATGGACCTTCAGGATCAGCGCGGTCTTCGAGTTGATGGCCCGGTGATAGTCGTTTCCGCGCGTGCGGTTCGTGGTCCCAACCTCGATCAGCTTCGCCCCGGAAGCGGCCATGATCTCCGGCAGGCGAAACTCTCCACCGATCTCGATCAGCTCTCCCCGAGAGACCAGGACTTCCTTCTTCTGCGCCAGTGCTGCCAGGGCCAAGAGCAGCGCAGCCGCGTTGTTGTTCACAACCAGCGCATCCTCCGCTCCGGTGAGCGCGACGAGGAGAGCCTCCGCGTGGGAGGTGCGGCGTCCCCGCGAGCCCGTCTCCCGTTCCACCTCGAGGTCCGAGTAGGTCCTCCCGGCCAGCGCGGCGGCGTCGGCCGCCCGTTGCGGGAGCGGCGCGCGTCCCAGCCCCGTGTGCAGGATCACTCCGGATGCATTGATGACCTCGGTCATGCCGTAGAAGCTCCGCGCAGCCATTCCGAGCGCGTGGGCGAGGATCTGGTCGCGATCGGGAATGGCACCCCCCCGCGCGGCTTCCGTACGGATCCGAGACAGGGTGGCCTGAAGCACGTACTTCACCCGCGGCCGGCCGAACTTGAGCGTTGCCTTTTTTCCAGGTGCAGTGCTAAGGAGGGCGTCGAGAGAGGGAACGCTGCGCCGCGAGTCTTCGGTCCTGAGCTGTCGAGCGCTCACGGCGCCGGCCTCTGCCAGGGAACGAAACGCTGGTGGAACAAGGGATCGCGGTACAATGGCTCGCACTTCTCCATCACGCCCGAGTGCTCTTCCTCGTGCTCCCACGCCCGAACCTGCTCGACTTCATCCCATTCCGAGACCACGAGGTACACGGCCGGATCCACCAGCGATGGACCCATCTCCGCCCATCGATACCCCGGCTGCCGTCTGGCCAGCTCCAGCATCGCATGCATGTCTTTCTCGAGGTCCTCGCGGTCCGCCTCCCCAGTGAGCGAGAACCTCAGGTAGGAGAGGATCGTCACGCGGTAGAGCGTAGCAGCGGTATCCCCGGGTGAATCGGCCGAACCACGCCTGCCAGCCAACTCGTGTTCCTCATGTCAAGCTTTCGAGAACCTCCGAAGGATCCGTTACCGGATCGCCGGACGGAGCGCCTGAGGAGAGAGCGAAGGAGGACGCGTGACGATTGCCCACATCGGCCGGTTCCAGGTCCAACGGGCGCTCGGGAGCGGCAGCTACGCCACCGTCTGGCTGGCCCGCGACGAGGACCTGGACGCGTGGGTCGCCATCAAGCTCCTCGCCGAGAACTGGAGCATGAACGGGGGCGCCCGCCGCCGGTTCATTGAGGAGGCCCGAGCCCTCAGGCACCTGGACAGCGATCGGATCGTTCGCGTCTACGAGGTGGGCCACCTCACCGATGGACGCCCCTACATGGTGATGGAGTTCGCCGATCGGGGCACCTTGGAGGATCGCCTTCGGCTTCGCGGGCAGCTCGACCAGCCGTTCTCCGTGGAGGAGGCCGTCGGGCTGTCCCTCGAGATCGCGGAGTGCCTGATCGCTGTGCACGACCTGCGTATCGTCCACAGAGATGTGAAGCCGAGCAATGTCCTGTTCAGGAGCGTTCCGCGGGAACGCCAAGAGGCTCTCCGCCGCGATGGGAAGCCCGTGGCGACGGAGAGGACGCTGCTCGGGGACTTCGGGATCGCCCGGCGGCTGGAGGGTGTCCTCGGCCACACGATGGTCGTGGGATCCCCCCACTACATGGCCCCGGAGCAAGCGGATCCTGCACGAGCCGCGAGCGTCGATTACCGCAGCGACGTCTTTTCGGCTGCGGTGGTCCTCCACGAGATCTTGAGCGGGCGGGCTCCCTTCGGCGTCGAGTCCCCGGCCGACTTGGCGCGGCTCGAACAGGAAGCGACACCGATCGAGACCATCCGCCCCGATGTGCCTCGCGCCCTCGCCAGGGCTCTGGCCGGAGGACTGCACATGGATCCCTCGAAGAGGTTCTCCTCCTCCTGGGAGTGGAGAGAAGCGCTTCGCGAATCGCTCGAGGGGGCTTCGATACCCGCCTTCGTTCCAGTGGGCACGAACGAGCGAGAAGGGCTATTGATCGACCTCCGGCCCGGGCATGCCCCTCCGGAAGTGGACACTGTACCCGTCCCCATCGGAGCTGCGGCCGGCAGAGGCTCGACCATGCCTGCCGAAACCATGAAACAAACGGCCGTGTTGCCCGAAGGGCCCCAGGTCGTTACTGGGCCGCCGCCCAGACCCATCGGGCAGTTCACGCCTACCGATGGCGACGTGAGCACGCTCAATGTCCGTGTCCCCGGTGGCCTCATCTGCGCGGCAGGGTCGCTGATCCTGCTGAGCATCTTCCTGCCGTGGAGTTCGTTCGGGTCGAACGCAGAGAGCCACGTCGGGGCGGAGTTTCGCTCCGGGGCGCTGGTGGCGATCGAAGGGGTCGTCCTGTTCCTGGCGGGGCTGCGCCTTTGGCGCACGCGGCGTCGCTGGGTGGCCTCGCTTCTTGCCGGTGGCGCAATCCTCTTTGGTATCGGGGGGATCGGCCTTGCCAGCTACGAGCTGGTGCGACTCGGCGACCCCGGACATGCCCAGGGATTGCTGGTGCTGCTCGGTTCGAATCTCGTCGCGGCGTTCGCCGGGTACCGTGCCCAAGGTCGGGTTGCCCGCCTCAAGCGCCAGGAGCGCTACCCGAAGCGGCGGACCGTGTGACCGGCCTGCATTTCTACAGGCCCAGCGAGCGGGCGATGACCAGGCGCTGGATCTCGCTGGTGCCCTCCACGATGCGAAGCATCCGAACCCAGCGAAAGATGCGTTCGACGGGGCCCTCGGTGAGCAGCCCCACCCCTCCGTAGATCTGCACGGCTCGATCCGCTACTCGGTTCACCATCTCCGTGTTGTTCAGCTTGACCATGGAGGACTCCTTGATGGGGTACTCGCCCCGGTCGACGAGCCATGCCAGGTGGTAGGTCATGAGCCTGGCCGCGTGCAGCTCGAGGGCGGAGTCGGCCAGCATCCATTGGACCGCCTGGTACTTGCCGATGGGCTTGCCGAACGTCTTCCGGTCCTTGGCGTATTCCGTGCAGATGCGCACCAGGTAATCGGCGATGCCCACGCACAGGGCCCCGATGTAGGCCCGCCCGCCATTCAGGAACCTCATGGCAGACTGAAAGCCGTACCCGATCTCTCCGATCACGTTCTCCTTGGGGACCCGACAGTCTTCGAAGATCAACTCGGCCTGGTTCGTGTCCCCCGCCAGGGTCTTCTGGTTCCGGCCGACGATGAACCCGGGTGCGTCGCGCTCGACCAGGAGCGCCGTGATGCCTCCGTCGGCCCGTCGCTCGGGATCAGTCACGGCGAATACGACGGCCACGTCTGCGTGCGCTCCGTTGGTGATGAAGTGCTTCCGACCGTTCATGATCCATTCGTCGCCCTCCAGCCTCGCCGTCGTGCGGATGGCCTGAGCGTCCGAGCCGGCCTCGGGCTCGGTCAATGCGAAGCACATGGTGGTCTCGGCCCGGACCAGGGGCTCGACGTATTTCGGGTGGAGGTGCGCGGGAAGCTCCATCAGGAGTGGAGTGGGGGCCTCCGGGTTCGGGGGACCCAGGACGAAGCTCGCGAATCTGAGGCCGGACTTCCCACCTTCCTCGACCAGCAGGGTGTACCCGAGGTTCGACAGGCCCCATCCGCCAACCGACCCGGGCATGTGAGCGCCGTAGAACCCGAGCCCCGCAGAGGCACGCCGCAGGGCCAGGCCCGCCTGGCGCATCTCCTCGGTGAACGCGTCGTCCTGGAGCTGCACGGCGTACTGCTCCTCTACCGGGCGGACTTCGCGCATCAAGAACGCGCGAAAGCTCGCCAGGAGATCCTGATACTCATCCGGGATGGAGAAATCCATGGGGCGTAACGGTAACGCAGCCAAGACTCATCCACTGCCGGCGGGGTGACGAGACGTCGAGTCACCCCGCCGTACACTCCGCTTGTGGTGATCTGTCCCAACTGCGGGGAGGAGAATCCCGAGCGCGCTCGGTTCTGTCTGAATTGCGCGGCCCCCCTCGCGGAGACGCCTTCAGTCCGGGAGCGGAAGCTCGTCACGGTGCTGTTCGCGGACGTCACCGGTTCCACCTCGCTCGGGGAACGACTCGATCCGGAGCGCCTGAAGGACGTCATGAGCGCGTACTTCGACGCCATGCGGGAGGAGATTCAGGCTGAAGGGGGCACCGTCGAAAAGTTCATCGGCGACGCTGTGATGGCGGCGTTCGGTGTGCCGAAGGCCCATGAGGACGACGCGGCCCGAGCGTTGCGTGCCGCGCTGAGAATGCGGCGGCGCCTGCACGCGTTGAACGATGACCTGACCTTGACGCACGGCGTGACACTGGAGGTCCGGATCGGAATCAATTCCGGCGAGGTGCTGGCACAGCCGACCCCCAGGCCGGGCGAAGGCATGGTGACCGGCGACGCCGTGAACGTGGCAGCACGGCTCGAACAAGCCGCAGAGCCAGGTCAAGTCGTGGTGTCGGAGCGAACGGCGAAGGCAGCGCGGGGGTTCACCTTCCGAGACCTGGGTCCGCTCCAACTCAAGGGGAAAGGCCAGGTGATCACGGCCCTCCAGCTAGTGGGGGACGAACAGGGCGGCGAGCGCGGTGTTCCCGGCCTGCGCGCTCCGATGGTTGGGCGCGACCGCGAGCTCCACCTGCTGTCGTCGATCTACGACCGCGTCGCCTCGGAAGGACGCCCGCATCTCGTCACCATCTACGGTGACGCAGGTGTCGGCAAGAGCCGCCTGACGGCGGAGTTCGTGGACGCGGCGGGGGAACGGAGCCCCTCGACGTCGGTCGTTCGAGGACGTTGCCTGCCATACGGGGAGGGTGTCACGTACTGGCCCCTCGCTGAGATCCTGAAGGGATACGCCGGCGTCCTGGACAGCGATCCTCCGCAGGTCGCGCTGGAGAAGTTGAGAGCGGCCGGAACGGACGCGCTCACCGCGGACCGCTCGACCGACCCGGCCAGGACCTCCGCTGCCCTGGCCTACACCCTTGGCCTCGAAGATCCGGAGTTCCGGTTCTCCGAGCTCCCGCCTCGTCAGGTTCGTCT
>WNFV01004128.1_pt1 | contig 18713 bp, 19 predicted proteins | sample 5400101 | NCBI WGS metagenome assembly WNFV01 (sample SAMN13153361, study PRJNA577476) | soil metagenome | isolation source: 115 cm soil or saprolite under grassland replicate 1 | place: USA:California | collected 2016-06-15 | reverse complement strand
CTCGTGTCGGTGATCAGCTTCTCGACCTCGAACGCGAAGGACGCCGACCACAAGACCGCTGGCCAAGGTTCCTACGCGGTCGCCGAGGCGGGCGTGAACAACGCGCTCGCCCAGCTGGCGACCCTCTACGCGCCAGGGAACACGACGATGTACACGTCGACCTATCCCTCGCTCGTGAGCTCGAGCGGGCAGTCCTATTCCGGCGGCACGGCTTCGTGGTCGTCCTCGTTCACGAGCACCAGCACCTACGGCGGCTACTGGACGATCACCGCGACGGGGACGGCTCCGAACCCGAACGGCCCGAACCTCGCGTCGCTGCGCCGGACGATCACGTTCAAGGTGGACGTGATGGAGCGGCCGCGAACGGTCGGGACGCCGGCAATCTGGGACTACAACTACTCCGGCGGCACCGGCAGTCCCTGCGACATGACGATCGATCAGGGCGTCACGTTCACGGCGCCGCTGTACATGCCGGGGAACCTCTGTCTGCGCAACAAGGGCTCGATCCTGGACCCGGCGGTGGATGCAGCCTCACCGGCGGGGCGTCGACGAACCCGTGCCAGAACGCCCCGGGCGCCGACACGGCCATCTGGGCGACGAATTTCACGAATGGCATGCCGAACCCGCCGCTGACGCTGCCGACTATCGACTGGAGCGCCATGTACGACCGTGCGCGGCCGGGGCCGCTGGACGAGTGCACGAAGACGAGCAGCGGCTCCGGGCCCGACTTCGAGAACGACACGACGCCTCTGAACGTGAGCGTCCCGACCTTCAACCTGACACCGACGACGTCCTACACGTGTGTGGCGCAAAACGGCGGCGAGCTCTCGTGGAACGCCACGACGAAGGTGCTCACCGTCAACGGCCTCATTTTCTTCGACGGAAACGTCAAGGTGGACACCGGGAACGGTGTGTACGCCCGCTACGTTGGCTCGGCGACCATCTACGCGAGCGGCACCGTCCTGATCAAGAACAACTCGACCCTCTGCGCCAAGCTGAACGGCTCGGCATGCGACTGGACGAACTGGAAGCCTGGCGCGGGCGACGGGATCCTCACACTCGTCGCGAATGGGATCGGCCAGGGACAGGTCTCCGCCGGAGACAGCACGGAAGTCATGCAGTCGAGCTTCCAGGGCGCGCTGTACGGCACCAACATCGTGCAGATCGAGCAGGGGTCGACCGTTCAGGGGCCGATCGTGACCCCGGACGAGATCGCGCCAGGTCAGTCAGCCGTGACTGCGTTCCCGTCCGTGATCGCGGTCTCGGCCGGCACGCCCGGGGATACGAGCCCGCCGGAGTTCATGATCGGCCCTCCGCGAGACATCACCTACTGACCCGATGATCGCCGCGCTTGCCAGACGTCTACGGAACGAGGAGGGCTTCGGCCTGGTCGAGCTCGTCTCCGCGCTGGCGATCCTGGCGGTCGGGATCATGGCCCTCGTCGCCGGCCTCAGCTCCGGCTACGTCGCCCTCGACCGGGCGAGCACGAAGAGCACCGCGGGAGCGCTCGCCGACGTGCAGATGGAGAAGTACCGCGCGCTCGGCTGGACGGCGATCGGCCTCGACCCCGCGGGCGGCGAGGACTCGACGTACACGAGCGACGCCGCCTACTCCGATACGTCGAACGGCCAGAAGCCGGGTCTCGTCACGCCGTGCGGCTCGACGGACGCGGCGGCGTGCGCCAAGACGCAGGAGCCGGCGCCGAACGCCCCGGACGGGAGGACCTACCGGCTCGACACGTACATCCGCCTCCAGGTCGTCCCGAATACGACCAACCGCGACGTCAAGATCGTCACCGTCGTCGTGCGGAAGGACGGCAACGTCCTCGCTCGGGTCGAGTCCACGTTCGACAAGTGCACCGGCATCACGTCCGGCAGCTCGAGCTGCTAGATCGTCTTGAACTGCTCGAACGGCTGACGGCAGCTCGCGCAGTAGCGGATCGACCGGCACGGCGTCGGGCCGAAGAGATTCTCGAGCCGCGTCTCGGTCGAGCCGCAGTACGGGCAGCGGAACGCGCGGGACTGGAGCTGGACGAGCGATGGCTGATCGGCCTGCCGCGGCGCCGGCGGCGCGAAGCCGGCCCGCCGGAGCTTCTCCCGGCCAGCGGCGCTGATCCGGTCGGTCGACCACGAGTCGTCGAGCACCACCTCGACGTCGGGCTCGGCGCCGAGCTCCGCGATCCGCACCTCCATCGCGCGGCGCATCACCTCGAGCGCGGGGCAGCCGAGAAACGTCGGCGTGAAGGCGACGTGGACGGTGCCGTCGTCGACGCGGACGTTCTTGACGACGCCGAGTTCCACGAGCGAGATCACCGGGATCTCGGGATCGGGGATCTCGGCGAGCGCATCCCAGACCTCCGCCGCCGTCACCATGTGGCCCCCGGCACCGACCGCCGCACCATCGTCATCTCCTCCCAGAGCGGAAGCAGGTCGTCGGTATGCGAACCTCGCTCGTTGCCAAGTTGCAGACTGCAACTTGGGATCGAGAGGCGGTCTGCGAGGGCCGGTCGTTCGTTTTCGGGGAGGACGGCCAGGGCGTACGGCCACAGGCGTTCGACCGCCTCCTGGAACCGTGGGTCGTCGCGCAGGCGCTCGGCCCACATGCCCGCGTGCATCCGGTGGTACGCCTCTTCCCGGTCGATCTTCGCCGCCAACCCGGCGAGCTCGCGGTCGTCGCCCGCCTTCAGCGCCTCGAGCCGAACCTCGTCCGCCGCCTCGTAGAGCCAGTGCCGGGCAATCGTCGATGCCCAGTCGCCGACCAGGCGCAGCTCGACGAGTGGAGCGCACCGATAGTCGTCCGGCTGACGGTCGAACGCGAGCTCGTCGGCCGTCGTGCCGAGCCCGGCTGCAGCCAGCTCGTACAGGGCCCGCGCGTGGCCGATCTCGTTCTGGGCGATCGAGGAGAACGCGACGTCCTCCTCGAGCAGCGGCGCGATCCCGGTCCACTCGGAGTCGCGCCACCCGAGGATCAGCTCGTCGTCGGCGAGCTCAAGGAGCAGCTGTGCCCGCTCGTTCACGCGCTTCCTTGAGCTTCGCCTTCAGCGAGTAGCCGTCCACACGGTGATAGTTCTTGCCGAGCTCGTCGACGAAGTCGGCTACCTGCGAGATCGAGTCCCGCGGCACGATCCACAGAGCCTCGGACTCCGCCCTCCGGCCGAACTGCTCGTGCGCGTAGGCGCGCGCGAACGAAAGATCCGGCGCGTCGATCGAGCCGGCGTGCTGGAACGGCTGGCCGGCGCGCTCCTGCCGGAACACCTCCCAGATCACGCCGCGAGCACGACCTTCCGCACCCAGTCGACGTTCTCGCGCGCGAGCCTGCGCAGCTCGAGCCGGTCGGCGGTCTTCGGGCCGTTGCCGGTGACAACCGTCTTCAGCTCGCCCCAGTCCGGCTCGGTGTACTCCCAGACGCCGTCGTCGCGCTTGCGCAGCTTCGGGTCGGGCACGGTCAGGCCGAGCTCCCAGATCTGCGGGACGTAGCCGTCGAGGAACTGCTGCCTCGCCTCCTCGTTGCCCTGGCTCTTGATCCGCCAGAACCACATCGGGTCTTCTTCCTTCGCGATCGGGTTCCCGTGGAACTGCATCAGCGGTCCCCACCACCGGTTCAGCGCCTCCTGAACGAGCTCGCGCTGCTCGTCCGTCCCGAGCATCAGCGTCAGGATCACGTCGCGCCCGTGGAGGATGTGGAACGACTCCTCCCAGCAGATCTTCTTCATGATCCGCGCGTACGGCGCGTACGAGCACTTCAGCAGCGCCTTCTGCGAGATGATCGCCGCCGCGTCGACCAGCCACGCGATCACGCCGACGTCGCCCCAGCTGAACGTGGGGTAGTGGAAGACGTTGTGGAACTTCGACTTGCCCGAGATCAGGTCGTCGAGGCACTGCTCGCGCGGCTTGCCCAGGTCCTCGACGACGCGGTAGATCAGCTGCGCGTGGCCGACCTCGTCCTGGACCTTCGCTGTGAGGGCCAGCTTCCGCTGGAGCGTCGGCGCGCGCAGGATCCACTCGCGCTCGGGTAGCACGCCCATCAGCTCCGAGTTAGCGTGCATCTCGATGAACTTCACGAGCTTCGCGCGGTACTCGTCGGGCATCCAGTCGCCTGTCTCGACCTGGCCTCCGGACTGCACGCGCTCGACAAATTCCCGCTCGTCCATGACTCCCTACCTAACGATCGTTAGGGTGTCACCGTAGCATGGCCTCGCGCCGCTCGGAGCTCACTCGCCTCGCTGCCCGTCTCTTCGCCGAGAAGGGCTATCACGGAACATCCGTCGGCGACCTGGCCGCGGCGATGGGCGTTCAGAAGGGCTCGCTGTACGCGCACATCGACTCGAAGGCGGACCTGCTCTGGGAGGTGGCGCACGAGGGCTCGGAGGCGTTTCATGCGGCGCTCGACGGCGTGCCGGACGACGTCCCGGCGGTCGAGAAGATCCGGCTTGCACTGCGCGCGCACCTGCGTGTCGTCTCCGAGCAGGTGGATGTCGCGACGGTCTTCATCCGCGAGTGGCGTTACCTCCACGGCGAGCGTCGAGAGCTCTTCCTCGGCGAACGGCGCCGGTACGAGGAGCGGTTCCGAGCGCTCTTCCGCGAGGGCCGCGAGCTGGGTCAGCTCCGCGCCGACCTCGACGAGCAGGCCGCGGTGCTGCTGGTGCTCTCGGCGGCGAACTGGGCGTACACGTGGCTTCGCCCTGGAGTCGACACGGACGAGCTCGCCGACCGCTTCTTCGCGCTTCTGCTCGACGGGGTTCGCGGCTACGCCACGCCGCGCTGACGTTTCACATTTCGTCTCCGGGGAAAACGTCGGCCGCTTCAAGCGGCCTTTCTTTTTCGGAACGGAGGGAGCATGAGAAACGTACGGCTGGGGTCACGCCGGGTCGTACTCGCTGGCGCTGCTCTCGTTGCGGTCGCAGCGGTCGGCGCGGTCCGGATCGGCGCGTCCACGCCGCCGTCGAATCAGGTCACGGTCCCCTCGAAGGCAGGGCAGACCGTGACGGTGACGTGGACGGGGACGATTCCGGTCGCCGCGACGCCAACGAGCGATTGCAACGACGCGGTTCTGTCGGACGACCACCTGATCGACCTGACGCTGCCCAGAAAGGGCTACGACAAGATCGACGCGACCTTCGAGTTTTCGATCACGTGGACGCCGTCGTCGCCATCGACGACCACCAGCGACGAGATCCTGACGGTCAACAGCGCTGATGCGGCGGACGAGGGGGACAACGAGTCGACCGAGGTGGGCTCGAGCGACGGGTCCGGCACGACCGAGAAGGTGGTCGCGAGCAACCTTCCGGCAGGGGGGTACGACGCGCTCGCCTGCGGCTTCGCCAGCATCGCGCCGCAGCCGTACACGGGCACGCTGAAGGTCACGACGACGGCGAAGGACGCCGAGAAGAACCTTCCGTCAGTCAACCCTCAGGGGCTCGCGTTCTCCGCGGCCGTCCCAGCCGATCCCCAGCGTGACGAGGCTGAGCCGCTCGTCGAGATCGACCGGGCCGGGAACATCTACACCTGCGGCCCGACCGGTTTCTCGAACGGCGTCGACTACGCCCAGGTCTCGACCGACGGCGGCGACCAGTTCCACCTGCTCGGGACGCCACCGCGCGGGCAGCAGGGGGCGGGCGGAGGCGGCGACTGCGGTCTCGCCACCGGGCAAGCGAAGAACAGCTCCGGCAGCTACCAGTACGCCTACAGCGGCCTCGGCGCGCTCAGCGGCTTCGTCACCGCGACGTCGCCGAACAACGGCCGCAGCCTCGCGACTGCGGGCGCAGACGTGAACGGCGGCGTCACGAGCGAGGGCGCCCTTGCCGACCGGCAGTGGATGACGTTCACGGACGACCACACGGTGCTGCTGTCTTACAACCAGCAGGTGCCGCGAAACACGGTCGTACAGAAGTCGACCGATGGCGGGCTCACCTACTCGGCCGTCTCGTCGGTCGCCGCGGCGAACCCGGAGTTCCCGGGGCCGCTCGGCTACATCGCCTCGAGCGGCACGGCCTATATGCCGTGGACGAAGGGCGAGCAGGTCAACTTCGCGATCTCCCGTGATGGCGGCACGACGTGGACGAACTGCGTCGTCGCTACGGGGGACACGGTGAAGGGCGGCACTGCCGGCTTCACTGTGGCCGACAACGACTCGGCCGGGAACGTCTACGTCGTCTGGGCGGACTCGTCGCGGTTCCACACCTACATGTCGGTGCTCGCGGCGGCGAACGTCGCCGGGTGCAACGAGCCGGTCGAGACGGTGCGGAACGACAAGGCGAGCAGCGGGCAGCCGACGGTGAACCCCGGCTGGTCGACGCCCGTGCAGGTCGACCGTGACGCGGTGCGGACCACGGTCTTCCCGTGGGTCGCTGCAGGCGGTGCGCCCGGTCGCGTGGCGGTCACCTTCTACGGCACCCCCTCGGACGGCGACCCGAACTCCGGCGAGTTCGACGCTGCCTGGGACGTCTATGTCAACCAGTCCCTGAACGCGCTCGACGCGAGCCGGACGTTCAGCCAGGTGAAGGCGACGACGCACCCGTTCCACTACGACTCGATCTGCCTGAACGGGCTCGCGTGCGACCTCTCGGCGCCTGCCGGCGACCGTACGCTGGCCGACTTCTTCGCGATCGACTTCAGCCCGGCGACCGGAAAGCTCTCGGTCGTCTTCAACCGGACGAACAAGAAGCCCGACGAGGAGCTCGGGCACGTCGCTGCGCCGATGGTGACGACGCAGGTCGGCGGGCCCTCGAATCGCGGCGGCACGGTTGCGGCGGGCCGGGTGGTCGTGCGGACTGCGACCGAGGACGCGACGGGCGACGCGCTCGCGCCGTACTCGATCACGGCGCCGGGAATCGTGCCGCCGACGCCGCCGTCGCAGAACGTGGCCGCGGGTGACTTCACGGGCGTCTCGATCGTCCCCGACGCCGCATCCGGTGGCTTCAGCGTGACGCTTGAAGGTCGGGGATCTGTCGACGACCGCGCTCACGCAAGCGCTTGCCGCGACGGACTCCCAGTCGCTCGTTTGGCTGTGGCGATTCACGAACGGCTATACCGACTCGGCCGCGGGAGCCCATTGGAACCCGGTGACCGGCTTCACGTTCGGATTCGACGACTACACGACGGGTGGGTCGCCGTGCGAGAGCCTCGTCCCCGGCGAGAAGTGCCAGATCTACCCGGGTGCGAAGGCGCTCAACGGCAAGGCCGACGTTGCGGCCCGCACGATCACGCTGACCGTCCCAGGCTCGTACCTCCGCCAACTCTCCGGCGCCGACGCGGGCGGCAGGCCGCTCGAGGACGCGGCAGCGGCCGGCGCGCGGTTCTACGACGGGACGGCGTTCTCGCTCGCCAACACGACGTCGATCAACCAGGCGCAGCAGTCGTTCCTCTACCCGCTGGATTCGACTGCGGCGATGGACTTCACGAAGTAGGCGCAGACGAAGGGCGGGGGACCGCGCGGTCCCTCGCCCTTCTACGGCCGCCGCGGGTCGTCCCCGGAGCGGAAGGTGATCGCCTCGAGCTGGCGGCCTTCCGGGTCGCGGAAGAAGAGGCCGATCGCGATCTCGTGGTCGCGATCCTCGGACGGGATGCCCTGCTCGTCGAGGTCGGCGCGGATCGATGCGCGCTCTTCTTCGGACACGCGGAAGGCGACGTGAAAGCCCGGGCCGCCGCGCGGGTGCAGCGCGATCGCGGTCGCCCCCCCGAGGTAGGCCATCACCGGATGACCTTCGGCCTTCACGACCCGGGCTCCGAGCACACGCTCGTAGAACGCGGCCGCGGCATCGGGATCGTCACTCTCGAACGCGACGTGGTCGATCCTCGCCATCGCGCATCACACTGCCCATTCGCGGGCGCCCCCAACCGTGGCATGCTCGCCCTATGCCGCGGCGCATCGTGCTGATCGCCAACCCGTTCGCCTCAGGCGTGACCCAGGAGCGCCTCGCGGCGGTCGAGCAGGCGCTTGCCGTCGCCGGTGACGTCGACGTCCAGCACACGCGCGCCCGCGGGCACGCGAGCGAGCTTGCCGCCGAGGCGCGAGGCGCCGACGCGATCGTCGTCTTCTCCGGCGACGGCGGCTACAACGAGGTGCTCAACGGCCTGGAGGGCGACGCCCCGATCGGACTGGTGCCGGGTGGCGGGACGAGCGTGCTGCCCCGCGCGCTCGGCCTTCCGCGCCACTCGGAGCTCGCTGCGCGCCGGATCGCCGCCGCCCTGAACGAGGGCAAGACACGCCGGATCTCGCTCGGGCGGGTGAACGGCCGCCGCTTCGGCTTCAACGCAGGGATCGGCGTCGACGCCGAGGCGGTCCGGCGGCTCGACGAGCTCGGCCGCGCCGACGACGGCCGCCGTCCCGGTGACGCCGCCTTCGCGTTGACGCTCGCGCGCACCCTCGCAGCGCACCGCCTTCGCTTCCCCGCCCAGCTCGACGTCCAAGGCTACGGCCGGGCCGGGCTCGTATTCGTGGCGAACTGCGATCCGTACACTTACGTCGGCCGTGCCGCGATCCATCTCGTGCCCGGAGCCGAGTTCGAGGGCGGCCTCGATTTCGTGGCGCCGGTCGAGGTCGGGCCGCTCTCGCTGCCGGTCGTCGCCCTCAAGGCGCTGGCGGGACGCCTACGCAAGGGTTCGCGGGTCCTCCACGGCCACGACCTCGACCGGCTCGAGATCGACTGCGACGAGCCCCTCCCGCTCCAGGCCGACGGGGAGGATCTCGGCGACGTCGAGCACGTCGTCTTCGAGGCGGAACGCGGCGCGATCAGCGTCCTGGTCTAGCCGGTCCAGACACCGCGCGTCGTCTCCTCGAGATGGCGTCGCATGACGTTCATGGCCTCGTCCGCCTCGCCTCGCACGATCGCCTCGAGGATCGCGCGGTGGTCGGCCGCCGCCGTCTCGAGGATTCCGGACGAGATCAGTGAGGGCAGCCCGTAGAGGCGCGTCTGGTCGCGCAGCATCGCGACGAGGTCGACGAGGCGGCGGCTGCCCAGCGGCTCGAGCAGCGCCAGGTGAAAGGCACGGTCGGCGGTGAGGAAGCCCGGGACGTCGAAGGCATCGGCCTTTACCTCGGTTTCGGCGACCAGCGCGGCGAGCCGCTCCACCTGCGGCGGAGCGAGCGTGCCTGCGACGCGGCCGGCGCTCGGCACCTCGAGCAGCACGCGCAGCGCGAGGATCTCGTCCAGGTCGTCGTCGGTCAGCTCGACGACCCGGAACCCTCGGTTGCGAACCGGCTCGACCAGCCCTTCGTTCGCAAGGTCGAGCATCGCCTCGCGTACCGGGGTCGCGGAGACGCCGAGCCTCGCGGCGAGCGTCGGCACCGAATAGAGCTCTCCGGCCCGGATCTCGCCGGTGACGATCCCCGCACGGATAGCGTCGGCCGCCTGCTCGCGCAGACTCGACGGCTCCAGCTTGAAGAGCGCGGAAGACATGGTGGTATGTTACGTATTACATGGCACGCCTGCTCGAAGACGACCTTCGGCGCGTGATCGGGGACGGCGAGACCGTTCCTGACGGCGAGGTCGACCTTTCCGGCGAGCAGCTCCTCGACCTCTACCGCGCCATGGTGCTGCTGCGGACGTACGACGAGCGCTCGCTCGTCTACCACCGGCAGGGGCGGATCGGCACCTACGCGATCTTCTGGAACCACGAGGCGATCCAGGCCGGCTCGGTCTTCGCGCTCGAGGACGACGACTGGATCTTCCCGAGCTATCGCGAGTCGGCGATCGGCCTCCTGCGCGGGATGAAGCCCGAGACCGTGCTGCAGTGGTGGCGCGGCCATCCGTCGGGCTGGTGGAACCCGTCGGACTACAACGTCGCGTCGATCTGCGTCCCGATCGGGACCCACGTGCCGCACGCCGCCGGACTCGCATGGGGCATGAAACTGCGAAAGAAGCTGAAAGGCGAGTCGGACGCGGTCGCGATCGTCTACTTCGGCGACGGCGCCACCTCGGAGGGCTCCTTCCACGAGGGAGTCAACCTGGCCGCGGTGATGCAGGCGCCGCTCGTCCTGATGTGCAACAACAACCAGTGGGCGATCTCGACGCCGCTGTCGGCGCAGACGCACGCGGCGGCGCTCGCCGACAAGGCCGCGGGCTACGGGATCCCGGCGATCCGGGTCGACGGCCTCGACGTGCTCGCCGTCTACGAGGCGACGCACGAGGCGATCGAGCGTGCGCGGTCGGGCGGCGGGCCGACGTTCATCGAGGCCGTCCACTACCGCGCGGCGCCGCACGCGACGGCCGACGATCCTCGCGCGTACATCGACCTCGCGCGGGTGGAGGAGGAACGGCACCGAGAGTGCCTCGCGCGCTACGCCGGCTACCTCGAGCGCGTCGGCGTCCTGACAGACTCCCACGCGGAGCAGGTCAAGGCGGAGGCGCTCGACCTGATGCGTCAGGGGATCGCAGCCGCCGAGGCAGAGCCGCCGCCGGACTACTCGCTCGTCTTCGAGCATGCGTATGCCGATCCGCCTGCCCAGCTCGCGCGCGACCTCGACGACCTGAGGAGGATCCTCGGTGAGTGAGCTGTTTCTCGTCGAGGCGGTCAACGACGCGCTCCACACCGAGCTCGACCGTGACGACTCGGTCATGGTCATGGGCGAGGACGTCGGGCGCGCGGGCGGCGTCTTCCGGGCGACCGCCGGCCTCCGTGACCGGTTCGGCCCCGAGCGCTGCGTCGACACGCCGCTCGGGGAGGCAGGCCTGCTCGGCAGCGCCGTCGGCCTGTGCATGGCCGGCTGGCGGCCGGTCTGCGAGATGCAGTACGACGCGTTCTCCTACCCGTGCCTCGACCAGCTGATCACCCACGTGGGCCGCTACCGCTGGCGCACGCGCGGGCGGATGGAGTTCCCGATCACGATCCGGATGCCCTACGGCGGCGGCGTCCGCGCGCCCGAGCTGCACGACGACTCGCCCGAGGCCTACTACGTGCACACCCCTGGGATCAAGGTCGCGATTCCCTCCACGCCCGCCGACGCGAAGGGGCTCCTCGCGGCGGCGATCCGCGATCCCGACCCCTGTGTCGTGCTCGAGCCGAAGCTGATCTACCGCACCGCTCGTGGCGAGGTGCCCGCGGGGGATCACGTCGTCCCGTTCGGGAAGGCGCGGCTCGCACGCGAGGGGAGCGACGTGACGCTCGTCTGCTACGGCGCGATGGTGCCGGTGTGCGAGCGCGCCGCGGATGCCGTCGACGCCTCGGTCGAGGTGCTCGACCTGCGCTCGCTCCGCCCGCTCGACGAGGACGCGCTGCTCGCGTCGGTCGCGAAGACGGGTCGCGTGGTGATCGTGCACGAGGCGCCGCGTACGGCCGGGTTCGGGGCCGAACTCGCGGCGATCATCGCGGAGAAGGCGATCCTCGACCTTCAGGGGCCCGTGCTGCGCGTGACCGGCTACGACGTCCCATATCCGTACTGGACGATCGAGGACGCGTACATGCCCTCGGTCGCGCGTGTCGTCGACGCGATCGACCGGCTGCTCGCGTTCTAAGGGCTGCGTCGCCACGTCGACCGCCCGACGCCTGTGGGCAAATCGGCACGCTTTTGGCCCGCTTCCGTGACAGACACGTCACGTTTTTCTCAGTACGATCGGCAGTGGGTGGTGGGATGGGGTGCCCCGAGGCGTAGATCGCGCGGAAGCGCGCCGAAAGCTAGGCGGCGCGGGGTTCGCTCGATGGGAATGGTGTGACGATGGCGTACGAGTTTCGCCTGCCGGATCTCGGCGAGGGCCTTACCGAAGGCGAAGTCGCCAAGTGGCTCGTCGCTGAAGGCCAGGAGGTCGCCGAGGACGATCCGCTCGTCGAGATCCAGACGGACAAGGCGAGCGTCGAGGTTCCGTCTCCCGTCGCCGGGAAGATCGCGCGCATCCTCGTCGACGAAGGCGAGGTTATCCCGGTTGGGACGGTGATCGTCGTGATCGGCGAGGACGGGGGCGAAGGCGTCCCGTCGACAACCGTCGAGAAGCCGGCTGAGAAGCTGTTGGTCGGCTCCGGGTCGGTGACGCTTGCGAGCCAGCGCGTGAAGGTGCAGGCGACGCCGCTCGTTCGCCGGATTGCGGAGGAGCTGGGCGTCGACCTGGCCACGGTGGAGGCGAGCGGGGCGGGCGGGCGGATTACCGAGGAGGACGTGCGCGCTCGGGCGGCGGCTGCCTCCGGCCCGGGGGAGGGACGGCGGGAGAAGGTGCGGGGTGTCCGGCGGCAGATCGTCGAGCACCTGACGCGCGCACAGGAGATTCCTGCCGTCACCTTCGTAGAGGAGTGCGACTTCACCGGCGTCGACCTCGGCCGGATCGTGCCGCTCACCCTCAAGGCCGCCGCGCATGGGCTGCGCGAGTTTCCGGAGCTGAACGCGAGGCTCGAAGGGGACGAGATCGTCTACCTCGAGCGCTACGACATCGGCGTCGCCGTCCAGACCGAGCAGGGGTTGATCGTCCCGGTGGTGCGCGGGTGCGACTCGGCGTCCCTCGACGAGCTGGCGGCCGAGGTGGACAGGCTCGCGGAGGCCGCGCGCGCCGGCTCGCTGAAGCCCGAGGAGATCCGCGGCTCGACGTTCACCGTAACGAGCGCCGGCAAGCTCGGCGGCGTGTTCGTGACGCCGCTGATCAACCACCCCGAGGTGGCGATCCTCGGCATCCATCGCATCGGACCGCGGCCCGTCGTGCGGGACGGCGAGGTCGTCGTCAGGCAGCTGGGGAACGTCTCGGTCACGTTCGACCACCGCGTCGTCGACGGCGCCCGCGCCGCCGCGTTCGCGCTCTCCGTGATCGGCGAGCTCGGAGAATCCGCCGACTGATGCGTGACCGGAAAATAGCGCGGAGTCGGGGGCGTCGCAGACCAAGTCGGGCAGTGCGATCGGCCGCCGTGCGTAGCAGCGCTACGGGCGGCGGGCGAGCGTGCTGATCCGGCGCCGTGTCTGGGGCGTCATCCGGCCCGCGGGATTTTCCGGTCACGCATCTAGACTGGTCCCGTGGGCGACTGGTACACGGTCGGATTGGGTGCGGGCCTCGGTGTCGCGGTCGGCGTGCTCGCCGCCGGAGTCCTCGCCGGGCGTCGCGGGGGCTGGCTCGTCGCGACGTTGGCCGCGGCGGCCGTCGGCGTCCTGCTCGGCTTCGTCGTCGAGAACTGGGACGAGGCACTCGGCGGAGCGATCGGTGGCCTCGCCGGCGCACTCGGCTCTGGGCAGATCGTCTCCGGCGCGCTCCGCCGCGGCGGAACGCGTGGCGGCACCGGGCTGCTCGTCGGGCTCGCAGCGCTCGTCCTCGCCGGCATCGCGTTCGTGCCGTTCCTCGGCTACGTCGAAGCCGTCGCGCTGCCGGGGCTCGCCACGCGCCTGCGCCGGCGGATGCCCGAGCGGTACGCGGGCCTCCGCAGCCTTGCCAAGTAGTTGTGTCTCGTCCGGGACGAAACACCCAGAAGAAGCTCGTCCTGATCGTCATCGACGGGCTGTCGCCGACGGCGCTGGAGGCCGCCGTCGAGCGCGGCGCCGCGCCCGCACTCGCCCGGCTGCTCGCGGCCGGCGAGTACCGGCACGCGGTGTCGACGTTCCCGTCGCTCACGCCCGTGTGTCTGAGCTCGATCACGACCGGCGCCCATCCGGACGTGCACGAGATCCCCCACCTCGTCTGGTGGCACCGCGAGGAGAGGCGCCTCGTCGAGTACGGCTCGTCGTTCAGCGCCATCCGCGCCGCCGGGCTGACCCGTTCGCTGCTCGACTCGATCTTCGACATGAACCGGCGGCACCTCGGCGCGGGTGCGGTGACGCTCTACGAGGCGCTCGAGGCGGCGGGCTTCACGACCGCGGCGATCAACATCACGTGCTACCGGGGTCCGACGCGACACATGGCGACGCTGCCTGGCCTGCCCGCCGCGTACGGCCCGCGCCGGTTCTTCTTCTACAGCCTCTTCGAGTCGGACTTCACCGGCGCGCCGATCGCCGTCTGGAGCCGCGAGCGCGGCTCGATCGACGCCTATGCCGCGGCGGTGGGGCGCTGGCTCGTCACGCGGGACGGCTTCGATCTGCTCGTCTACTACCTGCCCGACTACGACTACGCGTCGCACGCCGTCGGGCCCGGGGCGGCCGACGAGGCGCTCGTGCGGGCGGACGCGGCGGTCGCCGCTCTGTTCGACTCGGCGGGAGGCTTCGACGAGTTCGCCGCACGGTACGCCGTGATCCTCTGCGCCGACCACGGCCAGACGCCGGTCACCCAGATCGCGCGCCTGCGGGCCCCGGGCGCGCTCGTGACCGCGTCGAACCGCGCCGCGATGGCCTACGGTGACGATCCGCGCGCGCTCGCCGAGTCGCTCGCCGGACAGGAGGGCGTCGACCTCGCGATCTTTCTCGAGGACGGCGAAGTGGTCGCTCGCCGCGACGGCGAGGAAGGGCCGGAGCTGCTCGACGAGTATCCCGACGGCGCCGCGCGCGTCTCGGCCGCGCTCCGGAACCCGAACGCGGGCGACGTCCTCGTCTCGGCAGCCCCCGGGTGGGAGTTCGCCGATCTCGCCGGACGCCATCACCTCGGCGGCGGCAGCCACGGATCGCTCGCGGCCGGCGACTCGATCGTGCCGATGCTCACGCTCGGGCTGGGGCCGCCGCCCGCGAGCATCACCGGCATCGCGCCGCTCGTGCTCTCGCACTTCGGTGTCGGCGCGCCGGCCTATGCGCGACTCGCCTGAGGCGAAGCGGCTGCGGATGGTGGCCCGCCAGCTGCGGCGGCGCGGGATCGAGGACGAGCGGGTGCTCGCGGGCATGGCGAAGATCCCGCGCGAGCTGTTCGTGCCGGACGAGCTCCGAGGTCGTGCGTACGACGACGAGGCGCTGCCGATCGGCTGGCGGCAGACGATCTCGCAGCCGTACATGGTCGCTCGCATCTGCGAGCTCCTCGAGGTCGGCCCGGACGCGCGCGTGCTCGATGTCGGCACCGGCTCGGGCTACCAGGCCGCCGTTCTATCCGAGCTCGCCGCCGAGGTCTTCTCGATCGAGCGCGTGAGCCAGCTCGCCGAGCTGGCCCGCAAGAGCCTCGTCGCGGCCGGGATCGAGAACGTGCGCGTCGTGCTCGGCGACGGCTCGCTCGGCCTTGCGGAGCACGCGCCGTTCGACCGCATCGCTGTCGCGGCCGCCGCCCCGGAGCTGCCGCTGACCCTCTACGAGCAGCTCGGCCCGGGCGGCCGGATGGTCGTGCCGATCGGGTCGGCCCGGGCTCAGGAGCTCCAGCTCGTCGTTCGTTCGCCCGCCGGACCGGCTGTTGTCCGGTCGGTGGCGTGCCGCTTCGTGCCGCTGCTCGGACGCGAGGGGTTCAGGTCCGACGAGCGGTAGCTCCAGATACCCTCAGGCGGCTGTGGACCGGCCCGAACTCCATGTCCGTGCTGCGCGTGCCCTCAAGCGGCCGCACAACTGGATCGAGCTCGGGAAGTTCTTGGCTGTCGGGGCGAGCGGCTACGTCGTCAACCTCGGCGTCTACACGGCTCTGCTCCGCGGCGCCGGCCTCCACTACCTGAGCGCGGCGACGTGCTCCTTCTTTGTCGCCGTCACGAACAACTACCTGCTGAACCGCATCTGGACGTTCAGGCATCGCCGCGGACATTTCGCGTATCAGGGGATGCGCTTCCTCGTCGTCGCGCTGCTTTCGCTCTCGGCGAATCTCGTCATCCTGCGCGTGCTCGTCGCGTTCGGCGTCGGGAAGATTGCTGCGCAGGCGGTTGCGATCATCCTCGTGACGCCGATGAACTTCGTCGGCAACAAGCTCTGGTCGTTCCGACGGCACTGATGCGTGCCCTCCTCGTTGTCGTGCTCGCGCTGGCGCTCGCGCCCGCGGCCGGGGCGGCGGACGCACGACTGACCCCGGAAAAGGCGACGGCCACCTTCCTCGCCCATCCGAAGGTCGCCGACTGGCTCGACCGCTACCCCCCGCGTCCGCAGACGGCGGCCGAGCGCAAAGGGGGGGTGTGGACGGTTCGGGTCTGGTCCGGGGTCGCAGGTGAGGTGGCCGAGGGGAAGGTCGACGACCGAACGGGCCGGGTCGTCGAGGCGTGGACCGGGCCGCAGGTCGCCTGGCGGCTGGCTCGGGGCAACAAGCCGCCGTTCGGCGGCCGCACGATCAACAGCCTGCCGGTCTGGCTCGGCTTCTGCGGCGTCTTCCTGCTCGGGCTCGCGGACTGGCGCCGCCCGCTCGCGGTGCGGAACCTCGACCTGCTCGCGCTCCTCTCGTTCAGCGTCTCGCTCTGGTTCTTCCAGGCCGGGGACATCTTCACGTCGGTTCCGTTGCAGTACCCGCCGCTCGTCTATCTGCTCGGCAGGATGCTGTGGATCGCGCGCCGCGGCCTCGGCGCGCCGTCCGGCTCGGTCTGGCCCGTCTGGGCGCTCGCCGCGGCGGCAGTCTTCCTCGCCGGGTTCAAGGTCGGGCTGAACGTGCGCGCCTCGTCCGTGATCGACGTCGGCTACTCGGGTGTCGTCGGCGCCGACCGGATCATGCACGGCGAGGCCCCGTACGGCCACATGCCCGTCGAGGAGGGAACCCCGTGCGGGCGGGCCGACGCCGAGGGGAAGATCCGCGACCGGATCCAGACGAATGGTCGCTGCGAGTCGGCGAACCCGCGCGGAGACACCTACGGTCCCGTCGCCTACCTGGCGTACGTGCCTGCGGTGCTCACGTTCGGCTGGTCGGGCCGCTGGGACAAGCTTCCCGCCGCGCACGCGGCTGCTGACTTTTTCGATCTCGCGTGCATCGTCCTGCTCGCGCTGATCGGCCGGCGATTCGGGGGCGACCGGCTCGCGGCGGCGCTCGCGTTCGCGTGGGCCGCATTCCCGTTCACCCAGTACGTCTCCAGCGCGAACACGAACGACGCGATCATGCCCGCGCTGCTCCTCTGCGGCTTCTGGCTCGTGACGTCGCCGGGGGCCCGCGGCGGGCTGGCCGCACTCGCTGGGTGGACGAAGTTCGCCGCGCTCGTCGTCGCGCCGCTCTGGCTCGCCTACGGCGGCGCGCGGCGCTTCGCGCTCGGCTTCGCGGCCGCGACCGCCGCGGTCTTCTCGATCCTGCTGCTCGAGCCCGACGTCCTGCACGCTACCCGGGTCTTCGCCGACCGGACCGTGATCTGGCAGGCGCAGCGCGAGTCGCCGTTTTCGCTCTGGGACTGGCGCCAGTATCACGCCGCCGGGCTGCCTGACCTCCACCTGGTGCAACGCGTGCTCGAGGTGCTGCTCGTGCTGGGTGCCCTCGCGGCGCCGCTGGCCGTGCGTCGGGCGGCGACGCCGTTGCGACTCGCTGCGCTCACGGCCGCGCTGCTGCTCGGCTTCGAGCTCGTGCTGACGCACTGGTTCTACCTCTACATCCCGTGGTTCTTCCCGTTCGTCGCGTTCGCCGTGCTCGCCCCGGCAACACGCGCAGAGCCCGTCCATGTCGAGAGCCCTGGCCGCAGAGAAGCCCTCGTCGCGGCCTGAGCTTCGCGTCGCGGCCCTGCTCGCGGCTGCGGCGCTCGTCGCGGCGTGGTCGCTGCTCCACGTCGGCTTCTACACCCGCAGCCAGGTGTCGGACCTCCCGGTCTACGAGAAGTACGGCGACTGGATGGCCGACGGGCTCGTGCCCTACAGGGACTTCGGCGTCGAATATCCGCCCGGGGCGCTGCCGGCCTTCGTGACGCCGTCGCTGCTCGACGGCCGGTGGAGCTACCGCGGCGTCTTCGAGGCGATGATGCTCGTCTCCGCGCTCGCGCTCGTCGGCTTCACGGCGCTCGCGGCACGCAGCGTGCGCGCGCCGCCCTTCCTGCCGCTCGCGTTCGGCGCGCTCGCGTGGCTCGCGCTCGGCTCCGTCGTGCTGACGCGGTACGACCTCTACGCGGCGGCCGTCACCGCCGGGGCGGTCGCAGCGCTGGTGAGCGGCCGCCTGCGGCTCGGGAGCGGCGTCCTCGGGCTCGCGACGGCGGTCAAGGTGTACCCGGTCGTGATCCTGCCGCTCGCGCTCGTCGTGGCGTGGCGGCATGGAGGGTCGAGGTTGACGGCCGCCTGCGCCGCGTGGTTCGTCGCCGCGGTGGCCGCCGTGGTGGCGCCGTTTCTCGTCCTCGGGCCGGACGGGGTCCTCGACGCAGCTGCGCGGCAACTCTCACGCCCGCTTCAGATCGAGAGCCTCGGCTCGTCGGCCCTGCTCGCCGCGCACCAGGCCTTCGGGCTAGACATCACGATGCGATCGGGCCACGGCTCCCAGAACCTCGCCGGCGCGCTGCCGGACGTTCTCGCGGGGCTGCAGTCGGCCCTCCTCGCGGCGGTGCTCGTCGCCCTGTGGGTCGGGTTTGCTCGCGGGCCCGCCGAGGCGGCTCGGCTGCTGCGGTACTCGGCCGCCACCGTCTGCGCGTTCGTCGCCCTCGGGAAGGTGCTGTCGCCGCAGTTCCTGATCTGGCTCGTGCCGCTCGTGCCGCTCGTTCGCGGCCGGCGGGGTCTCGCGGCGAGCGCGCTGCTGCTGACGGCGCTCGTGCTGACGCAGCTCTGGTTCCCGTTCCGCTATTGGCGTCTGGCGCTCGGCTTCGACGAGCTGGCGTCGTGGCTCGTGCTGGCTCGCGACCTCGTGCTGGTCGCGCTGCTTGCGGTGCTCGCCTGGCCCGAGTTGCGGGAGGCCCGCGAATAGAGGAAAGTCAATCCGCGCGAAATCGGTCAGGAGGGAGAGAGCTCATGGCGCGTACGCCGCTGTTTCGGGCAGTGCAGGAGTGTGCGGACGCCGCGCGGGAGGCGGCGGTCCGGGGGATGCCGGTCGACGAGATGCTGGG
>WNFV01003943.1_pt1 | contig 18718 bp, 20 predicted proteins | sample 5400101 | NCBI WGS metagenome assembly WNFV01 (sample SAMN13153361, study PRJNA577476) | soil metagenome | isolation source: 115 cm soil or saprolite under grassland replicate 1 | place: USA:California | collected 2016-06-15 | reverse complement strand
CACGCGGCCGCACGCCTCGTCGATGAGCTCGTTCATCACGTGCGTCAGCGCGTTGACCTCGCGCAGCTGGTCGTCCTCGAGCGTGGACGGAACGAAGCGCGCCGGACCCCCCTCCACGTTGTGCCACGTGCCCTCGTAGTACCCGAGCCAGTGCGCCGGCTTCTGCGCCAGCACGTCGTGGATCGCCTCGGGGGTGATAGGCCGGCCGGGCGGGAGGTCGAGGTCCTGCCACGGGACGCGCTTGCGCTCGGCCGCCGGCGGGTCCCACGGATGGTGCGGGTCCGGGAAGCTCATCCAGACGAACCAGTCGTCGGCGTCGTCGAGCGAGTTGAGGAAGGCGATGGTGCGATCGGCAACCCAGTCGGTGTGGTACAGGTCGCGCGGGATCGGGTTGATCGTGGTCTCGGGCGCGCCGGTGTCCCCGCCGCCCTCCGCCTGGAGGAGCGCGGCGAAGCCGTCGGTCTGGTCCGGGTGGTTCTCGACCAGCCACGTCCCGTAGTGCTGGAAGGGCTGGCCGGCGATCGTCGGCGCGTGCATCGCGAGCTCGGCGTGCTCGAAGCCGCGGAGCGGACCGGTCGAACCGTCGTGCGCCATCGCGTTCTCGCGGTACGTGCGCATCAGGTCGAAGCCGGGATCGAAATGCGCCTTCCCGAGCAGCGCGGTGCGGTACCCGGCACGTTCGGCGAGGTGGGCCGCGACGCTCGGCGCATCCTGCGGCAGCGGGACGCCGTTGGCGACCACACCGTGCGTGCGCACGTACTGGCCCGTGAGCATGGTCGACCGAGCCGGCATGCACACGGTGTTCTGGTTGTACGCGCGCCGGTAGTTGATGCCGTCGGCGGCGAGGCGATCGACGACGGGCGTGCGGGCGATCTCGTTGCCGTTGCAGCCCAGCGCGTCGTACCGCTGCTGGTCCGTGGTGATGAACAGGATCTTGCGGCCCATGGGGCTCCTCCGGTCAGGCGGCGCGACTGCGTGCGCGCGCCAGCGTTCGTTCACACGCTCGCAGCTCGGCGAGCAGCTTCTTGCGGGTCGAGGGCGCGGCGATTCCGAGGAGCGACACCGCCAGTGCGTACTCGGCCTCGGCACGGAACGCCGTCGCGCTCGACTCGCCGGCGGCCCAGCGGCGGATGGCGCTGTTGACGGCCAGCGTGACGTGGCGGGCGAGCACATGAGGGTCGAGGTCCCGGCGGAGCAGCCCGCGTTCCATCGCCTCACGGATCGCCGTTTCGTGCAGCTCGATCGTTCGCAAACGGATCGGGAGGCCCCGGGCGCCGGCAGCCGGTTCGTGCACCGCCACGACCAGCGGGCGGTACAGGCGGGGACGGGCGACGAAGTGGTCGACGACGCGGGCGACCAGCACGCGCGCCCGTTCGAGCGGGTCTCGCAACGCGGAGGTCGCGAGCTCCACGCCGACCTCCTCGAGCCGGGATCGCAGGAGCGCGACGAGGACGTCTTCCTTGGACCCGACGAGGTTGTAGACGGTGGCGTAGCTCACACCCGCGCCGTCGGACAGGCGCCGCATCGTCAGGCCCTCGAGGCCGTCGGCCTCGACCAGGCGGGCGGCGGCGTCGAGGATCTGGCCGCGCCGCCGCTCCTTCCCCACTTCGCGCTTGCCCGCTTCCGTCAAACTCATATCAGAGTATAAGTTTTGCCTCGGCATCCCTCGAGCGCAAGGGGGCGTTTCCGGCCGGGGCATAGGCTCCGATGCACGGCCCGAGGGGGCAGGGAATGGCATACGACCTCGTGATCCGCGACGGCACCGTGGTCGACGGCACCGGGCGTCCGGCGTTCCGGGGTGACGTGGCGGTGAGCGGCGACCGGATCGTCGCCGTCGGCGACGTCGACCGGAAGGGCCACGAGACGATCGACGCCGAGGGGCGCGTCGTGAGCCCGGGGTTCGTCGACGTCCACACGCACCTCGACGCCCAGGTCGCGTGGGACCCGCTCGCGTCGTCGTCGTGCTGGCACGGCGTCACGTCGGTCGTGCTCGGCAACTGTGGCGTGACGTTCGCGCCGTGCAAGCCCGAGGATCGCGAGTACCTCGCCGAGCTCATGGAATCGGTCGAGGACATCCCGGCCGCCAGCATCCTCGACGGGATGTCGTGGCGATGGAAGACGTACGGCGAGTACCTCGCCGAGCTCGACCGGCTCCCGAAGGGCATGAACGTCGGCGGCATGGTCGGCCACTGCGCGGTCCGCCACTGGGCCATGGGCGAGCGCGGCCTCGACGAGACGCCCGCCTCGCCCGACGACATCAAGGCGATGACCGAGCTGGTCGACGAGGCGATCGCGGCCGGCGCGCTCGGCTTCTCGACGTCGCGCACGATGCTCCACCGCGTCCCCGATGGGCGCGCCGTTCCCGGCACGTACGCCGCCCGCGAGGAGCTGCTCGCGATCGGCGACGTGCTCGGCCGGCACGACCGCGGGACGTTCGAGGTGGCGCCCAAACTGGGGGAGCTCGACGGCGACGATTTCGCCGGCTCCCGGGCCGAGGTGGCCTGGATGGCGGAGATCAACCGGCGGACCGGGCGGCCCGTCACGTTCGGGCTCGCGCAGACCAACTTTCTCCCCGACCTCCACACCCGCGTGCTCGGGTTCGTCGACGAGGAAGCCACCCGGGGCGGGTACGTGCGGCCGCAGACGACGGCGCGGGGCATCGGGGTGCTGTTCGGGATCGCCCATCGGACGTTCTACGACGGCGTGCCGTCGTGGCAGTCGCTCCAGGCGCTCGACCTGGACGGCCGCCTCGCCGCCCTCGAGGACGGCGATCGCCGCGCCCGGCTGATCCGCGACGCCGACGAGCGCCCGCCCGCGCTGGACCCGAGTCTCGTGTACCTCGTCGGAACGACCGACGCGCGCTACGACTACACACCCGAGGACAGCCTCGCCGCCATCGCGGCGCGCGCCGGCGAATCCCCGGTCGCAACGTTCGTGCGGCTCGCGCGCGAGAGCAGGGGGCGAGCCCTGTTCAGCTTCCCGTTCCTCAACCAGAGGCTCGATGCGGTCGACGAGCTGCTCCACCACCCGGGCGTCATGCTCGGCCTCGGCGACTCGGGCGCGCACGTCGGGCAGATCATGGACGCCTCGCTGCCGACGTTCTTCCTCTCCCACTGGGTTCGCGACAGGGGCGTGTTCACGATCGAGGACGGGATCCGCCGTCTCACGTCCGACACGGCGGACGTCTTCGGCGTCACCGACCGCGGCGTCATCCGCGAAGGCGCGCACGCCGACCTCAACGTGTTCGACCTCGACGAGCTGCACCTCCCGCTGCCCGAGTACGTGCACGACTTCCCCGGCGGCGCCGGCCGGTTCGTGCAGGGAGGCGACGGCTATGACGCGACGATCGTCAACGGACGCGTGTTCATGCGCGGCGGCGAGCCCACCGGCGCGCTGGCCGGGACGGTGCTGCGCAGCGGTCCGCCCTCCGGCTGATCACCGTGGCACCGGCGACGCTGGACTGGCTCGGCTGCGCGACCTTCCGGTTGACCGTCGCCGACCTCGTCGTCTTCCTCGACGCATACATCGACCGCGTCCCGTCGGCGCCGCCCGTCGGTCTCATGACCTCCGAGGTCGAGCGAGCGGACTGGATCGTCGTCGGCCACTCCCACTTCGACCACCTCTGGGGCGCCGAGACGATCGCGCGCAACACCGGCGCGACGATCCTCGGCTCGCACGAGACCGTGCGCGTCATGGAGCAGCACGGCGTTCCGTCCGAGCAGCTCCTGCCTGTCGGCGGCGGCGAGCGGGTCCGCCTCGCATCCGACGTGACCGTCACCGCGTTCCCGAGTCAGCACTCGTGTGTGTGGTCGCAAACGAAGATGACCGCTGCCGATGAGGTGTGCGTCGGCGACCTCGGCCTCACGTACCAGGAGCAGCAGGCGCGTTTCGCGGCGCTGGCCGAGTGGTTCGGGACGCTCGACCAGGCGGTCCGCGACCACCTCGCCGCGAGCTACCAGGGCGTCCGGGGCGACGGCGGCGCCTTCGTGTACCTGTTCGAGACACCGGAGGGCTCGCTCTTCTACCAGGACACGTCCGGACACTGGTCCGGGATCCTGCGTGACCTCCGACCGGACGTCGCGATCCTTGCCGCCGCTGGTCGCGGCAACGTCGACGGCGAGCCGGTGCAGGGCTCGCTGGCCGGGTTCGTCGCGCGGCAGGCCGATCTGCTGCGCCCGCGACGCGTCTTCCTGAGTCACCACGACGACTGGCTGCCGGGCTTCTCGAACGCGATCGACACAAAGTCGATTCGCGACGAGCTGGCACGCTCGGTTCCCCGCGCAGAGTTGGTCGAGATGGGCTACCTCGAGGGCTACCGGCTGTTCGACGCCCGGTAGTCAACGAGCCCGATCGGACCGCGCACCTGCTCGGGTCGGCGCTGCTGTCGGAACGCGAGCCGACCGGCGCGGATCGCCGCCTGCCCGGCGCGGATCGTCTCCTCCAATTCGTTGCCCACCCGCGACAGCACGCGGTCGAGCTCCCCGACCGCGGCGTCGAAGCGCCCTCCGGCCGACTCGAGCACGTCCCGGGAGGCCTCGCCCAGGCCCGGGCGCAGCAGCACAACGTTGGAATGGCGGGGATGCGGTCGAGTCACGGGCCACCTCCGCGGAATTGGATACTCCACGGTATCTCGCCGCTATGCTGACGTCGGCGTCAGGTGGGGGCGCTCCCGTCGAGCTGGGAGGGACGTCCATGTCCGAGATGGAATCGGTGTCCGATACGCCCGAGATGCCCGCAGGGCAATTCGACCTCGATCCGGCCAAGCCGCAGGCGATCTACGACATGCTGCGCGAGCACTCGCCGATCCTCCGCACCGAGGAGGGCGGGACGATGATCGCCCGCCACGAAGACGTCGAGTTCGCGCTGCGGCACGCCGAGGTGTTCTCGTCCGACATGGACGCGATCTCGATCGGCAACGTGCGTCCGTTGATCCCGCTGCAGATCAACCCGCCCGAACACGTGAAGTACCGGCGGCTCCTCGATCCGCTGTTCGCGCCGAAGCAGGTGGCGCTGCTCGAGAACGACGTCCGCAAGCTCAGCAACCAGCTGATCGACGACTTCATCGACACCGGCGAGTGCGAGTTCAACAGCGCGTTCGCGATCCCGCTGCCGTGCACGGTGTTCCTGCGACTGCTCGGTCTTCCGCTCGAGGACCTCGACCTCTTCTTGGGGTTCAAGGACAACATCATTCGACCCGAGACCAGGGACCAGAAGGAGTACGAGCGGATCCAGGCCGAGACCGGTCAGCAGATCTACGCGTACTTCGACAAGGTTCTCGACGAGCGCGCGCAACAGCCACGCGACGACATGCTGACCGGGTTCCTCGAGGCGGACGTCGACGGGAATCGCCTCACCCGCGAAGACATCCTCGACATCTGCTACCTGTTCCTCCTCGCCGGCCTCGACACGGTCACCGCTTCGGTGGGCTGCATGGTGTCGTACCTCGCGCAGCACCCCGAGCAACGGCAACGCCTCGTCGACGACCCGACGCAGATCCCGGGGGCGGTCGAAGAGCTGCTGCGATGGGAGACGCCGGTGCCGGGCGTGCCGCGCGTCGTCGCCGAGGAAGTCGAGCTCTGTGGTGAGCGCCTCGAACCCGGTGAGCGGGTAACGGTGCTCCTCGGCTCGGCAAACATCGACGAAGGCGGGTTCCCGGAGCCGGACGACGTCGACTTCGAGCGCCCCGCCAACCGCCACCTCGCGTTCGGCGGCGGCGTGCACCGGTGCCTCGGTTCGCACCTGGCCCGACTCGAGCTGCGCGTCGCGCTCGAGCAACTGCACGAGCGCATCCCCGAGTACGCGATCAAGCCCGGCGAGGAACCGAAGTACTCGATGGGCATCCGGGCGGTCGAGCACCTGCCGCTCGTGTTCACGCCGCCGTCATGAAGGTTCGCGTCGACTCCGACCTCTGCGCCGGGCACGGGCGCTGTTACGCCCTCGCGGACGACGTGTTCGACGCCGACGACCGCGGCCACTGCCTGATCCCGAACGAGGACGTGCCGCCCGACCTCGAGGAGAAGGCGCGCATCGGGGAGCAGAACTGCCCCGAGCACGCCATCAGCATCGAGGAGTGATGGGGTCGCGGCATTAGCCTGTCGGCGTGACGACCGAAACGGGGTCCATCCCGATCACGGGCGACGCCGAGGCCGACCACCTGCTGGTCGACAACCCGCTCGCCCTGCTCATCGGGATGCTGCTCGATCAGCAGGTCCCGATGGAGTGGGCGTTCCGCGGACCGCTCACGTTGCGGGACCGGCTCGGCGGGTCGCTCGACGCCGAGACGATCGCGGCGATGGGCCCCGACAAGATCGAGGCGATCTTCCGGGACAAGCCGGCGATGCATCGCTACCCGGGCGCGATGGGTCGGCGCACCCACGCGCTGTGCGCCTACATCGTCGAGCACTACGGCGGCGACGCGGCCGCCATCTGGCGCGACGCTCCGTCGGGTGAGGAGACCTACCGCCGCCTCCGGCAGCTGCCCGGCTACGGCGAGGAGAAGTCGAAGATCTTCCTCGCCATCCTGGGCAAGCGCCTGGGTCAGGCGGCGCCGGGCTGGGAGAAGGCTGCGGCTCCGTTCTCGGATGCCACGCCCCGGTCGGTCGCCGACGTCGGGTCCGCCGAGTCCCTGGCCCGCGTGCGTGAGTTCAAGCGCGCCCGGAAGGCGGAGAAGAAGGGGAAGGCGGACTGATCCGGCGGCGACCCGGCCGCATCAGGACGAGCCAGAGCACGAGGCCCCCGACCGAGGTCACGGCGATCACGAGCATCGACGCGTCGAACCCGTCGACCGTGCCGACCTGCGCGCCGGAGATGAACGCCTGTCGCTGCTGACCCTGCAGCGCGTTCGCCTGCGCGCCGATCGCGCTGGGCGACCCCGTGAGCGCCTGGTCGAGATGCTCTTCCTGTACGTGACCGACACCGGCCGTGTCGAGCTGCCGGTTCATCTCGGCGAGACCGACGCTGGTGAAGGCGAGGCTTCCCACGGCCACCACGAGCGCCGCGCCGACGTAACGGAAGATGTTGACGATCCCGGACGCCTCGCCGCACTCCTCCGGTGGCACGGCCTGAAGACCCGCGGCCGACGGCGTCGAGAACGTCATGCCGACACCGAGGCCGGCGACGAGTGTTGGTAGCCAAAGCCCGCTGAACGTCGTCGACACCTCGGTGAGATAGAGCAGGAAACAGCCGATCGCCTGGAGCGCGAGACCGGTGGCGACGGGGACGCGCGCGCCGATCCGGTCGGCGAGCCGCCCAGAGACGAGCGACGCCACGAAGATGCCGAGGCCGAAGGGCAGCAGCGCCATGCCCGCGAGGAGCGCGGAGTAGTCGAGCAGCACCGACGACTGCGCGTAGAGGTTGAAGAAGTACAGCAACCCGATCAAGGCGACCGCGTTGACGAACGTGCCGACGTTCGCAGCGGTGAAGATCTTGTTGCGCAGCAGACGAAGGTGGACCAGCGGCGCCTTCACGCGCAGCTCGACGAGCACGAACGCCGTCAGCGTGACGGCCGCGACGCCGAGGAGCCCCAGGATGGAGGGCGACGTCCAGCCCCAGCGAGCACCCTGCTGGAGCGCCATGATGGCAGTGAAGAGCCCGACCGCGAGCAGCACGACGCCCGGGGCGTCGAAGCGCACGCCCCGCTTGCGGCCGGACAGCCCGCGGAGCATCGGGCGGGCGAGGAGGAGGGCGATCAGCGCCACCGGCACATTGCTCCACCACACCCAACGCCAGTTGATAGCGTCGGTGAAGAAGCCGCCGATGAGCGGGCCGACTGCGAACGCGATCCCGCCGACGGCGCCCCAGATGCCGAGCACGAGGCCCTGCTTCTCCTTCGGGAACGCGTCGTGCAGGATCGCCATCGTGGCCGGCATCAGGATCGCAGCGCCGGTGCCCTGGAGGGCGCGCCCGCCGATCAGCTGCACCGCCGAGCCCGAGCTCGCGACGACGATCGCGGCCAGCGTGTAGAGCACCATCCCGATGACGAAGACGCGCTTGCGGCCGAGCACGTCGCCGAGCTGTCCGCCCAGGACCACGAAGGCGGCCACTGCGAGCAGGTAGGCGTTGAGCGCCCACGCGAGTGTGCTCGACGAGATGGTGAGGTCGTCCGCGATGGCGCTGACCGCGGTGTTGATCGCGGTCGTGTTCACAGCGATCAGAAACAGAGCGAGGCACGCCGTGATCAGCGCGCCCCACGGGTGCGGGGGCGAGACGAACGTCGCCGCCGGCTCGAGCTGCTCGTGATGGCAGGCGTCGTGGTAGACGCCGGCATCGGCTCGAACTGTCTGTGCGGTCTTGGTCGGAACGGCCATGCCCTTCTCCGTCTCGACGCGCGAACGCTAGCCCGGGCGGCGTGACGTCACCGGGATGTCGTCGACATGACCCCGATCGGGTCTCCGGTAGTGCATATTGGATGGATGAATCCTGGAACGGCGTACCTCGACCACCTCACCGAGGCTGACCTGTCGATCCTCGGTGGAGCGTTCGACGGGCCGGAGGTCGAGGGGGACGCCTCCGGATACCTCCGCTCGCACCCGGAGATCGTGGAAGAGGCGCTCGGCTCGCCCGCCGCGTTCGAGCGCGTGCTCGGCGCGCCCGTCGGAGACGAGCTGCTCGTCCACGCGTCGCCGTTCCTCGTGTTCGCGGTGGCGGTGCACCACACCGTCGACGAGCTCGGCCACACGAACTTCGTCGAAGAGCGCGTCACGCCACGTATGCGGGTCCCCGTGTTCGACGCCGGGCAGCTGCGGGAGTTCGGCGTCGACCCCGCTCGGCGCTACTTCCTCGTGGAGCACCTCGCGTCGTACACACGGGTCATGAGCGGCCCCGTATGGGTCGAGCGCCGCGGCCGGTGGCGGCGGCAGCGGTTCAGCGAGCTCGACGCGGCGCGGCTGGCCGCGACGCTCGACGCCGTCCCCGAGTCGGACCGTCCCGGCATCTACCGCCGCCTCGGCGACCTCGCCCTGTTCCTCACGGGTGTCTTCCCCGACCACTCCGTCGCGCGGACCGTGCACCCGATCGAGCTCGAGCGGCTGCTCCGCTCGTTGCATTCGACGGACGTGCCCGCGCCGACGTTGCACGACGTCGAGGAGCTGGCGGGTGAACGCGGCGTCGCGGGCCTGCTGGAGTGGCTCGGGCCGCGTTGGTACCACGAGGCGGCCGAGCGAACGCCGGTCACGGGTCTGTCTCGCCTTCTCGACGATCTCGCGACGCGTTTCGACCAGGCGCGTCGTTTCCTCAACCACCTCACGGACCGCTACCTGTTCCCCGTGCGGAGCCGCTGGTTCCCGGCGACCGGCGGCTAGCGCTCAAGGCGCCGCGACGACCGGGGGCGCGGCGGGATCGTGGCCGAGCACCTCGACGAGCGTCCGCTGGAGTAGGACCGCGAGCTGGTCTCGTTGCTCGGGCGTGTCGGCATCGACCCACAGCGTGAAGTCGGCGGCGGGGACATCGCGCCAGCCCAGCGTCTGCAGCTTCTCGACGGCGGCAGGGCGCAGCTCCCGATGCCGGCCCAGGTACTCGTCGCCCACTGCTTCGCAGAGCAGCGCGCTCTCCCCCTCGACCCGGCTCACCTGGACCCACGCGTTCGGGTCCTGCGCCGCGTGGATGACCAGGGCGTCGTCACGACCACCGGCGACCCGATCGACGGCATCGAGGATGGCGGCTTTCGCGTCCATCGGAAACGCAGAGATATCACGACCGGCGGACGATTGCTCGCACCCGCGGTGGACGAACGCGAGACTCTGGCGATGGGCGGGGTGTCCACCGCGGATCGGCGCCTGACGCACGACCCGCGGCTGTGGCGGGTGATCTTCGCCGCGTCGCTGGGCGTGTTCGCCATCGAGCTCGACTTCTTCGCAGTCCAGGCGGCCTTGCCCGACATGGCGCGCGACCTCGACACGTCGGTGACCACCCTCCAGTGGGTCATCAGCGGCTACATGCTCGCCAACGGCGCGACGCTCATCGTCGGCGGCCGGGTCGGCGACCTGCTCGGCCGGCGGCGCTGGCTCGTGATCGGCATGGTGGGGTTCGGGCTCACTTCGCTCGCGGGCGGGCTGGCGCCGACCGGACCGGTCCTGATCACGATGCGACTGCTGCAGGGCGTCGCAGCCGCGTTCGCGTTCCCGCTCTGCCTGGCGGTGGTGACGAACGCGTTTCCGCAGAAGAGGGTGGAGCGCGCCGTCGGCATGGTCTTCGGGATCGCCGCCGTCGGCCAGGCGTTCGGCCCCCTCATCGGCGGCGGGCTGACCGCGCTGCTCACGTGGCGCTCGGTGCTGCTGGTGAACGTGCCGGTCTCGCTGGCGGTGATCGTGCTCGCCTACACCTCGATCGCCGAGAGTCGCGACGAGAGCATGCCCCGGCACATCGACTGGCTCGGGCTCGGCCTCATCGTCGTCTCGATCAGTGCCTTCACCTACGCCGTCGATCGCGCGTCCGACCTCGGCTGGACGTCGGCGGCGACGCTCGGGCTCATGGCCGCCGGGATCATCGGGATCGGCGTGTTCGTGCTCGTCGAGCGGCGGGTGCATTTCCCGCTGATGGATCTCAGCTTGTTCCGTATCCGCGAGTTCGACCTGATGACGGCGGCCGGGACGGTCGGCAACATGGGCACGTCGACGGCGATCTTCACCTCGATGATCCTGCTGCAGCAGGTGGAGGGGTTGTCGGCCGCAGCCGCGGGTGTCGCGTTCCTGGGCTTCTCGCTCGGGGTCGCGGTGTCGTCGCAGATCTCCGGGCGCGTGGAGCGCGTCCCGTCGTGGCTCGTGATGGCCGTGGCGTTGCTGTGCGGCGGGCTCGGCGCGATCGCGATGGGCCTCGTCGGTGGGCTGCTGGCGCTGTTCGTCGTCGTGGCCGTGTTCGCCGGTCTCGGCTTCGGGATGAGCTGGGCGTTCACGAGCGTCTCGACGCAAGCTGTCGTTCCGCCCGAGAAGGCCGGGCAGGCGTCGGGGGTCGTGCTCACGATCGTCGTGACCATGGGCGGCGTTGCGATCGCGATCGCGTCGACCGCGGTGGAGTCGGCGAGCGCGGGAACACACGGTCTCGACCTGGCACTCCGCGGTGTGCTGATCGGCGCCGGCGTCCTCGCGGTGGTCATGTCGGCCGTCCTCGTCGCGCTCGGTCGCAACCGGCGCGCGCCCGCGGCCGCGTTCGGGAGCATCCAGGCCTGAGCGTCAGCCGAGCTCCTCGATCACCGCGGCCAGGTCGACCAGGCTCGTCAGGTTGTGACCGGGGACGAGCAGGTCCACATGGGGCAGCGCGGCGCGCATGCCGCGGGTCGCGGGCTGGTAGGCGGGCCCAGTCTTGAGCGGGTTCACCCAGATGACCCGGTGTGCGAGCCGTTGGAGGCGAGCCATCGCGGCTGCGAGCACGTCCGGATCGCCGCGCTCGAGGCCGTCCGAGCACATCACCACGACCGCGCCCCGACACGCGCCTCGCCACGCCCAGGTCCGGAGGTACTCGTGCACGGACTCCCCGATGCGGGTGCCGCCATCCCAGTCGACGACGGTCTCGGCGGCCTGGCGCAGCGCCCGATCGGGGTCCCGGCGGGCGAGGGCGCCGGAGATCCGCGTGAGGCGGGTCCCGAAGCAGAACACCTCGACCCTCGCGGGTCCGCGGGTGACGGCGTACGCGAACTGGAGCAGGGCCCGTGAGTAGGACGACATCGAGCCCGAGACGTCGAGCAGGAGCACGAGCCGGCGGGGTCGTACGCGGGGACGTCGCCGCGGAATCGGCAGCACGGTGCCGCCGCGACGGATCTGCGCGCGCAGCGCACGCCGCAGATCCGGGCGGATGCCGCGCCTCGCCCGCTCGGTGCGCCGCGTGCGCCGCATCGGGGTCGCGACGACAAGCCCGGCCATGAGCCGGCCGATGGCGTCGAGCTCGTCGGGGTCGCACTCGGCGAAGTCCTTGTCGCGGAGCAGCTCGACGTCGGACGTGACGTATCCGACGTCGTCTGCGGCCGCGCGGCGCTCCTGCGCGGTGACCGAGGTCGGCGGCTCGAGATTTGCGTCGCCGAGGAAGTACCGCGCGAACGCGGCGTCGTAGTCCGCGAGATCAGCCCGGCGCGACACGAGGCACGCCCGTCCCGTCCAATACACGTCGCGGAGATCGGTCGGGTCGAGGTGGGCGAGCCCCCGGCAGAACGAGAGCACCTGACCGGTCCCGACTTGCAGCCCCGCCGCCCGCAGCTCCTGGCCGAACCCGGCGAATGCCGGGACGACCGAGGCGGCGGCGGCGCCGGCCTCAACCATGGGCGAGGATCCGGTCGAGGTCGTCGCGGATGCGGACTAGGTCGTCGTGGTCTTTGACGACGGTCCCGAGCGTCACGTCGACGGTGTCGCGTTCGAGGCGCGTCGCACCCAGGAACGCGAGCGCCTTCGCCCACTCGATGGTCTCGGCGACGCCCGGGCGCTTGACGAGGTCGAGGGTTCGCATCTGCTCGACTGCCGCCGCGACGAGGCTCGCCAGGTCGGCAGGGACTCCCGGCGCCCGTGCGCCGAGGATCTCGACTTCCCGGTCGAGCGTGGGGTAGTCGATCCAGTGATAGATGCACCGCCGCTTCAGCGCGTCGTGGAGCTCGCGCGTCCGGTTCGACGTGAGCACGACCGCCGGCGGGCGATCCGCGCTGATGGTCCCCAGCTCGGGCACGGTGACCTGGAAGTCGGACAGCACCTCGAGAAGGAACGCCTCGAACTCATCGTCGGCGCGGTCGATCTCGTCGATGAGCAACACCGCTCGGTCGCCGGCGCGCACGGCCCGCAGCAGCGGCCGCTCGAGGAGGAACCGCGGCCCGAAGATCTCGTCGGTGGTGTCCTCGGCAAGGCCTCCCCCCTCCTGGAGCACGCGGACGTAGAGGAGCTGGCGCGTGTAGTCCCACTCGTACAAGGCCTGGTTGGCGTCAATGCCCTCGTAGCACTGGAGACGCACGAGCTCGGCGCCGAGCGCGGGCGCGAGCGCCTTGGCGACTTCGGTCTTGCCCACGCCGGCTTCGCCTTCGAGCAACAACGGCTGACCGAGTGACAGCGAGAGGAACACGGCTGTGGCCAAGCCACGGTCGGCGAGGTAGGCCTGTCCCTCGAGGCGCGTCGACAACTCTTCGATCGACTGCGGGCGCGCGGGTTGGTCGTCGAGTCCTGTGGTCACCGCAACAGTCTCGCTCATACCGGCAGGTACGATCGGAAGTTGCCCGCCCCCGTAGCTCAGGGGATAGAGCGTCGGTTTCCTAAACCGTGCGTCGCAGGTTCGAATCCTGCCGGGGGCGCTGCCAGCTTTTCGCTGCCAGTTGGCTTGCCGCGGCACCAGTGACCGCCGTGGTCGGTATCAGCATCGCCCTCGGTCATGAAGGTGCCGGAACACGAGCAGCGTGGCGATCGCGTCGGCGGCGTGGACCATCCACGGAGGATCTGTCGAAGGTGCGTACCCTCGCAATTGATGAGCGGTGTGATGATCGCCGGGATCGCCGGCGTGGTGTTTCTGATACTTGTTGTCGGCTACGTGTTGTCGCGTCGACGCCGGAAACGCCGACACCAGATCGACCTCACGGCACGCGCTAGTGCCCGTCCTGAGATCCCGGATGACGAGTTCTGGGGTCGCAGGACGCGGGAACCCCGGCGCCAAACCCGAGCCCGAGGCGCCGAACGACGAGGCCGCGTCCGCTCGTAGACAGGTCAATCCCAGGGAACCGGGGCGCCCCATCGGTCGAGGAAGGTCGTCTCCGAGGTGGGCTTGCGAACGTTCGGGCCGAAGTTGCCCTGCGGATAGCCGAGCGGCACGCAGAAGTGGAACCTGACCTCGGCTGGGATGCCGAACATGCGCAGGAAGCGATCCATGACGGACGGGTGCAGCGTCGTGGGCACCGAGCCGATCCCGATCGCGCGTGCCGCGAGCATCAGGTTCTGCACGGCGGGGATGACGGAGTCGGCCGGGCCGTTGTGCATCGCCAACGCGAACACGATGCAGGGCACGTCGGCCATCGCGTCGGCCAATCCGGCCGCGGCGTGGAACGCGCGTGGGAGATCCTCCCGCCGCTGGAACCCCTCGTCGTGGCGCTTCGCCCACCATGCCTCGTGGTAGAGCGCGCCGAACTCCCGGATCGTCTTGCGGTCGTTCACGACGAGAAACCGCGCTACCTGTTGGTTCCCGCCGTTGGGTGCCTTCACCGCGGCTTCGAGGACGAGCTGGACGTCCGCGAGCGGGATGGGGTCGGGCTTGAATCGTCGGATCGATCGTTGGGTGAAGATCGCTTCGCCGAGGGGCATCGACAGCCGACTGGAGTCCATCGGATGAGTCTCCTCCACGCGGCGTGATTGAGCGCTGCTAGTCGCGGGATGGAATCGCCTGCACGGCCCAGCCGTTCCCGTCCGGGTCGCTGAAGTAGACGAAATGGCCCCACGGGAACTCCTGGACTTCGCTCACCTCGACGCCGCGCTCGACGAGCTCGGCGCGCGCGGCATGGATGTCCGAGACGACCATCTGCAGACCCTTCACTGAGCCCGGCGGAGTGTCCACGATCCCAGTACCGATGGTGATGGAGCACGCCGATCCCGGCGGCGTCAGCTGCACGAAGCGGAGGTCGTCGCTGACGGTGTGGTCATGGTCGGCGTTGAAGCCGGCCTTCTCGGTGTAAAAGGCCTTCGCGCGGTCCACGTCCGAGACGGGAACCGCCACCAACTCGAGCTTCCAATCCATGGCGGAATTCCTTCTCCCTGCCGTCGGTGAGAACTCGATCACGTCGTCGAACGCAGTTGGTTCATCGTGATCGGCATCTTCGTCTTCCTGATTCTCAGCTGGTCAGCCGCGCCCGAGCGGTCTCAGCTGTTCTTCACGCCGACGGTGATCTCGCCGGTGTAGCCGCCACCGGTGGGCGTCATGGCCAGCACCGCTGACGCGGAGCCCGCGCTGCGGTAGATGTCGTCGCCGCTGTCGCGCACGTCTCGGGTCCCGCGGTCGCTGTACGGCGCCTTCTCGTACACCCGGTCGGTGAGGCCGTCGTCGAAGAACAGCTGGCCGGTGTGCACGACCGACCCGCCGACGTGCACCTTCATGTGGATGTGCACGGCCCGCCCCCGGTACCAGCCGGGATAGATCGTCTGGAACTCTGCGAGCCCGTTGGCGTCGGTCATCTGTGTGCCGCGAAGGAACGTGAGGTTGTCGGTCGTCGACTGCGAGCCTCCGCCCGGTCCCCCGGCACTCGCCTGGCTGAAGCCGGAGTAGACGCCACCCGCGTCGCAGTGCCACACGTCGACGGCGGCGTCCTTGATGGGAGCGCAGCCGGTGGCGTCCACCACCGTGATCCTCAGGTCGAGCGGCGTTCCGCCCTTGCCTTCGGTGATGTCGCTCCGCACCTTGTCGAGATCGAGGTAGTACGGGCCCTCGGTGACCTCGGGCGTGAGCACGCACGCGGCGGTCGACCCCGACGAGCGCGACCCGGCCGACGTGCCGCCGGTGCCCGTGCTCGAGGAGGCGGTCTTCGACGACGACGATCCCCCACCGCACGCGACGGCGACGACTCCGGCGCCGAGACCGGCGAGGACCCCGATCGCCTGGCGCCGGCTGAGCAGGTTCGAGTCTTCGGTCATCGGTGCATCCAACGGTATGCACCTGGCACGGAGCTGGGAACCCCCTGGCAACTCTCAGGGAATCGGCCGCTAGCCTCTCGCCGCGCGTGGCCTACCGAATCGGCGAGTGGAGCGACTTCGCGCTGGCGCAGGTCGGCGCGTCGGCCGCGCTGCTCGGTCTCGTGTTCGTCGGCATCTCCATCAACCTGCGCGACATCATCGGATCGGGCTCGCTCGTCCACCGCGCCGCCGAGGCGGTGATCCTCCTCGGGATCGTCCTCGTGACGGCGACGGTCGTGCTGATCCCCGGTCAGCGCAAGGACGTGCTGAGCACGGAGCTGATCCTCCTCGGCGCCGCGCTGTTCGCCGTCGTCCTCTTCCTCCAGCGTGACGCAGTCACGCAGTTCCCTGATCCCGGCAAACCCGGTCCGCCGCGGGGATCGATCGCCGTGCGACGCGCCTTCGGGCTCGGCGCCGCCGGCCTGATCGCCGTGGCCGGAATCACCCTGGCCGCAGAAGTCGGAGGTGGCCTGTACTGGTGGCCCGCCGCCGTGCTCGTCGCGTACATCGGGGCACTGACCAACGCGTGGATCCTCCTTGTCGAGATCCTTCGCTGAACGCGTGCGAGGTCAGCGCGCGACGCGCGCGGCGCGGCTCTCGAGCTCGTGCGCACTGACCAGACCGAGGTCGACGACGAGATCGGTGAGCGCGGCCGCCCACGAGTCGTAGTACAGGCGAGTCGGCTCGGCGTCGACGGCGGTAATGAGGCGCTGGCGGAAGTCGTCCCAGTCGAGCCCGCGCTGCTCGACCAGTGCGAGCGCCATACCGAGCACGCGTCCCTGCCAGGGCGCGTCGAAGACGAGCTCGCCGTTCTCGCGCGGCAGGGCGGCGTCGCCCGTCATCCGCTGCACCTCGGGTCGGACCAGCTCGGTCACGGCCGGGCCACGCCGATCATCGCATCGCGGGTCACGGTCGCGGCGAGCTCATCCTCGCCGACGCCGTCCGTGCCCGGCGGCCGCGCCGGCAGCACGAGGTAGCGCATCTCCGCACTGGAATCCCACACCCTGATCTCCACGTGTTCGGGCACGTCGCAACCCATCTCCGCGAGCACCGTGCGCGGCTCCCGCACCATTCGCGACCGGTACGGCGGGCTCTTGTACCAGTTCGGCGGGAGCCCGAGCACCGGCCACGGGTAGCACGAGCACAGCGTGCACACGACGACGTTGTGCACGTCGGGCGTGTTCTCGACGGCGACGATGTGGTCCCCCTCGGGCCCGCCGAAGCCGAGCTCGGCGATCGCCGCGCTGCCGTCGGCGAGCAACCGCTGCTTGTACTCGGGATCGACCCAGGCCCGGGCGACGACTTTGGCCCCGTTCATCGGCCCGATGTCTTGGGCGTACGCCTCGACCACCTGGTCGATGAACTCGGCGCTGACGATCCCCTTCTCGGTCAAGAGCTCCTCGAGCGCGCGGGCACGGCGCTCCACGTCGCTGAGCGGTTCGGGATGGTGCCCGTGGTCCTCGCTCATGTCATGCGGGCTCGAGGTACCGGTCGTACAGGTCGACGTGCACGGGCGCGTTTGCCTCGGCGGCGTCGGACCAGAGCTCGTCGGCGTCGAAGCGCACTGCGTACGTCGGGTCGACCACGCGTTCGCGGCGGTGCGCCTCGACCTCGGGGATCGGCGCTGCCACGTCGATCCGCGCGACGACGCCGCGGCGACCGCGCACGTAGCGGGGGCAGCGGGTGTGACCGCCGAAGTGGACGTCGCGGACGCGCACGGCGTCGCCGACGGCGAAGCGCGGTTCCTTGCGCGGCGAAGGGGCCTCGACGGCGTCCAGGCCCACGGCGGGCGGCCGTGACAGCGGGAACACGCCAACGCGCGTGTCGAGCTCGTCGCGGGAGATCATCCCTTCCTCGACGAGGAGCGTCGCGACCCCGGTGAGCCAGTGCTCGAAGTACGAGGACGTCAGGTAGTGGCCGGGGTCCATCCGCTCGATGGCGTGTCGGAACATCGGCGTGTTGAACCCGCCGGCGCCGAGCGCGGCCCCGGCGACGGCGAACGTGCGCGCCTCCCACTCGCCGTGGAACGTCGGCTCATCGGGCTCGACCTCGACGGGTCCGAACCCCTGCATTCCCCCGAGATCGTGGACGCCGTCCACGCCGCCATGGTCTCACAACGACACGATGCGTTTCTGAGCGACGTCTGGCGCGCTCAGAAACGCATCACGCGGTCGGCGGCGCTCCCAACGGTGTGTACGCGTACACGCCGACGGGCGCGCCTTGCTCCGAGCCGCCGGTCCCGAAGAAGAGCGCGTTGCGGGACACCGCGACGCCCGAAGAGGAGGTGGCCGGCAGCGCCAGCGCCGTGATCAGCAGCCCCGTCGCCGCGTCTCGCACTTGGATCAGCGGGTCGGTCATGTGCCCGGTGAAGACCATCCCGCCGGCCACCGTGGTCGGGGCGAAGGACGCGGCATGGACCTGCTGCCATGGCACTGCTCCGGACATTGCATCGAACGCATGCAGTGATGGTTCCTGCACCGGAAGATCGGCGGGGTTGCCGGGCTGACAGAAGGCGATGTCGCCGAGCGCGGTCGCGCCGTAGACGCGCTTGCCGTCATAGGCCGGCGTGGCGATGAACCCGCCGGCGACGCCGCCGAACACGACGTTCGTCATCCAGACCAAGTGTCCGGTCGCGGGTTCGATCCGGTAGTACGTGCCGTCCTTGCCGCCGACGCCGAGGAACGGGCTGCCGTCCGGCGCGGTACCGAGGTTGGGCGTGGCACCGAAGTCCCAGTCGCACGCCGGGTCGCCCTGCTCGATCCGAGGCGGTGTGAACACCCATGCCGGCGTCCCGTTGCTGATCCGCAGGGCAATGACGCGCTCGTTGTACGGCCCGCGGGCCTGGAAGTCGCAGTCGGCCACGTCGAAGACGGCGAGGCCTCGCGTAGCGTCGACGGTCGGCGACGACCACACACCGCCACACCCGTCGTTCTGGATCGCGCCGCTGTCGTCGACGCTGGTTTCGAAACGCCACAGCGGGTTGCCCGTCGCCAGGTTGGCGGCGACGAAGTACCCGCGGTGGCCGTTCTGACCGTCCGAGGTGACCCCGAACAGCACCCGGTTCCCGACGACGACGGGCGAAGAGAAGATGCGCGCCTCGTCGTGGG
>WNFV01006037.1_pt1 | contig 18725 bp, 19 predicted proteins | sample 5400101 | NCBI WGS metagenome assembly WNFV01 (sample SAMN13153361, study PRJNA577476) | soil metagenome | isolation source: 115 cm soil or saprolite under grassland replicate 1 | place: USA:California | collected 2016-06-15 | reverse complement strand
ATCGTTGGTGGAATGGAAAAGCGTCGTGCGTACTCAAAGCCGACATGGCCGGTTGCGAAGATCGCATCGCCGGGCTCTTGCGGACCGCTGACGGAATGAGCCTGGAAGAGAACCCGATTGACCGGAAATACATTTGCGAGCAAGCCTCGGAGCGACATCCCGGCGGTTTTGCGAATGTGAATAAAGAGGAATGGCTTGGCGAACGCGGTTCTCATCTATTGTACTCACGTGAGATAGTTGATCGGTCAAATAGCTCGGTCCGCAAACGACGGAGGAAGCACATGGTGGAGGAAAATAGGGGCCCATTCCTTCGCAATCAATGGTACACCGCCGCGACCTCCGCGGAGCTCGTCGACAAGCCGCTGGCGCGGACGATCTGCAACGAGCCCATGGTGATCTACCGCTGCCGGGACGGACAGGTGGCCGCGCTCACCGACCGCTGCCCGCACCGCAAGGCGCCGCTCTCGTCGGGTGAGATCGTCGGCAACGACATCCAGTGCGGCTATCACGGCATCCGTTTCGCCGCCGACGGCGCCTGCACCCATGTGCCGGGCAACGCGCCGGTCGGCCGCAATTTTCGCGCGCGGAGCTTTCCGGCACGCGATATGCACGGGCTGATCTTCGTCTGGCTCGGCGAGACGTCGCGCGCCGATCCGGCCCTGATTCCCGACTTCAGCGAGAACGTGAAACCCGACTGGGCCGGCGTTTGGGGCACCATCCTCGTCAAAGGCAATTACCAGCTCCTGCTCGACAATATCCTCGACCTCACCCATGTCGTGTTCGTCCACAAGACCACGCTGGCCGGCGGCGGCGTGACGGACACGCCGCTCGAGGTCGCGGTCGACGGCGATGTGGTGCGGGCGCAGCGCCTGATGCGCAACGTCGACACCGCGCCGATCTACAAGGCGGCGCGAGGACTGCACGGCAAGATCGACCGTTGGCAGTTCCTGGAATTCCAGCCGCCCATCTATGTACGGGTCACGCTCGGCGCGCGCGCCGCCGGCAGCGACACGCCCTACGGCACCCCGACCCACGTCGTGCTCAACAGCTTCACGCCGGAGACCGAGCGGACCACCCATTATTTCTGGTCGACGGTCCGCTCCTGGGCGCTCGACGACGACAAGGTGTCGAAGATCTACAAGGACATGACCGACCAGGCCTTCGCCGAGGATACCCGCATCGTCGAATTGCAGCAGACACTGATCGACAGCGACCCCTCGGACACGCCGCTGGTCAGCCTCGCCTTCGACCGCGCCGGCGTTGCGGCGCGGCGGATCATCAGGCGCAAGCTCGACGAAGAAGCGGCGGCGCAGCGGAGCCCCGCGACCCCGTCGGCAGCGCGCGCCTGAGGCGCAGGCTCAGTGCTTCGGGCGGATCCTGCGCAGGAACTCCCAGATCGGCACCGCGGTCAACCCGCCGACTGCGCCGCTGAGATAGCTGGGGATGTCCGCATTGAAGGCCCAGTGCCAAACCAGCCCCACGGCGTAACTCGCGAGCAGCATGGTGGCCAAGGTGATCAGCAATCGCTGCCAAAGTGGCACGGCTTCCCTCCTTTAGGCTTGACGCTGCGATCGAAGCAATCGCGACGGCGCGGCGGAGGAGACGTCGATCAGCCCTCCATCACCCCGTCTCCATCACCGGCTCCCGCCCAACCAGACGCGCGAGCTGGCGCAGGCGAATGAACACGCGCTCGCCGGCGAGCGCCTTGAGGCCGTTCTCGAAGCGCAGCACCAGGCGGCCGCGCTCGACCACCATCGGCGTCTTCGGCAGCACGCCGGTGGTCGAGGCGGAGACGAGATAGGCGACCCGCAGCGCCGCGCCGAGCACGCGGGCGCGGTCGAGCACGCGGGTCGAGGCGAGCTCCCGCAACCGTGGCGAAAGCTCCTCGTCCACCAGCCCGACATGGCGGAAGAACACCGCGAGCGCGATGTAGGCGCGGCCGGGATGATCGACCGCGACGAATGCGCCGTTGGCGATGATGTTGAGCGACTGCTCGCCGCGATAGTCGGGATGTGCCCGCCAACCGATGTCGGCGAGCAGGCAAGCCGCGTGGCGCAGCCGCCGCTCCTCCGCGGTCTCCTCGATTCCGGAGGAGGCCATGAAGCGATCCGTCCACGCGGTCAGCTCCTCGCCGTGCGCGGGCGAGCGCGAGCGCAGCACGTTGAGCTCGGCGGCGGCGGCGATCAGCGGGTCCTTGTCGCGCTCCTTGGAGTCGAGCATCGAATAGAGCAGGCCCTCGCGCACGCCAAGCGCGGAGATGACGACGTCCCTCGGCCGCGCGACCCGCACCAGGTGCTCGAGCACGAGCGCGGCATAGGCCAGCAGCGGCCGGCGGGCATCGGTGACGACCTCGATCTGCGAGAGCATTTCCGGATCGACCCGGTGCACCAGGCTGGAGAAGTCGGACGCCTCTTTCGCCGGCAGCATGTAGCCGTGCATGACGTGAAGCGGATAGCCGGTCTGCCACATGTGCAGCCGTGCGAGCGCGCGCCAGGTGCCGCCGATGGCGTAGAAGGTGCGTCCGCCGCCGCCTTCGAGCAGGCGGGCATCATCGAGCGCTTTCTTGACGATCTTCTCGGCCTTCTTGACCGACTTGGCGGAAACGTCCTGCAGCGCGAGCCCACCCAGCGGAAGCGTCACGCCGCCCTTGATCCGGTGCCCATGCACTTCCGTCAGCTCGAGCGAGCCGCCGCCGAGATCGCCGACGATCCCGTCGGGTCGGTGGAAGCCGGACACCACGCCGAGCGCGGACAGTTCCGCTTCGCGCTTACCGGACAGCACATCGATCTTGGTGCGGCAGATGCGCTCGGCCTCCGCCACGAAGGTCTTGCCGTTGGTGGCGTCACGGCAGGCAGCGGTGGCTATCGACCAGAGCTGCGCAACCTCCATCCGATCGCAGAGCGCGCGGAAGCGCCGCAAGGCGGCAAGCGCCTTGTCCACGGCGTCGGCGGCCAGCAGTCCGGTCGTCTGCACCTCGCGCCCGAGCCCGCACAGCACCTTCTCGTTGAAGATCGGGGTCGGGCTGCGGGTGAGGCCTTCGTACACGACCAGGCGCACGGAGTTCGAGCCGATGTCGATGACGGCGATCGGCGGCCCGTGATCGAGACGACCTTGCGCGATGTCCATTGCGGGTCGACGCCGCTTAAGAGCGGTCGAGGCGGCGTATAAGGCTACGCGGTGACGATTCCTTGAGCGATTTGCCACGACCCGACAGGCTCGGATTTGTCATGAAATACTTGTGGGCGTTGAAGGGTTCCTCGCCCTCGGCTGCTTTTATGCGATTCGAGGTGCCGTCGGGCAAAAGTTTCCAGCTTTGTTCATTGTCCTTGAAATTCGCCACCATGATCTGATCGAGCACCTGCTCGTGCACGGTCGGATTGAGGATCGGGCACAGGACCTCGACCCGGCGGTCGAGATTGCGCGGCATCATGTCGGCAGACGAGATGTAGACCGCGGCCTTGGGATGCGGCAGGCCATGGCCCGCCCCGAAGCAGTAGATGCGGCTGTGCTCGAGGAACCGCCCGACGATCGACTTGACCCGGATGTTCTCGGACAGCCCCGGAATCCCCGGCCGCAGGCAACAGATGCCGCGGACCACGAGGTCGACCGCGACGCCCGCGCGCGAGCCCGCATAGAGCATGTCGATGATCTCGGGATCGACCAGCGCGTTGTCCTTCACCCAGATCGCCGCCGGGCGGCCGGCCTTGGCGTGCGCGATCTCCTGGCGGATGTGCTCGCAGATGCGGTCACGCAAGGTGAGCGGCGAAACCGCCATTCTTTCCAGCTCGGCCGGCTCGGCGTAGCCGGTCACGTAGTTGAAGACGCGCGCCACATCGCGCGCCAGCACCGGGTCGGAGGTGAAGAAGGAGAGATCGGTGTAGATCCTCGCGGTGACCGGATGGTAATTGCCGGTGCCGACATGCACATAGGACGTCAGCGCCCCGCCTTCCCGGCGCACCACCATCGACAGCTTGGCGTGGGTCTTAAGCTCGATGAAACCGTACACCACCTGCGCGCCGGCGCGTTCGAGCGCGCGCGACCAGCGGATGTTGGCCTCCTCGTCGAAGCGTGCCTTCAATTCCACCAGCGCGGTGACCGACTTGCCGGCCTCGGCCGCCTCGACGAGCGTCTTGACGATCGGAGATTCGGACGAGGTGCGATAGAGCGTCTGCTTGATGGCGACGACGTCGGGATCGCGCGCGGCCTGCTGCAGGAACTGCACCACGACATCGAACGACTCGTAGGGATGATGGATGACGAGGTCCTTCTGGCGGATGGCCGCGAAGCAGTCGCCGCCGTGGTCGCGGACGCGCTCGGGGTAGCGCGGATTGTAGGGCACGAACTCGAGGTCAGGCCGGTCGAGGCTCATGAGCTGGGAGAGCTCATTGAGCGCCAACACCCCGTCGACCAGGAAGACCTCGTCGTCGGCGCATGCGAGCGCCCGTTGTACGAATCTTCGCAGCTCCACCGGCATCGCCGCTTCGAGCTCGAGCCGGATCACCGATCCGCGGCGGCGGCGCTTGAGCACGGTCTCGAACTCGCGCACTAGATCCTCCGCCTCTTCCTCGATCTCGATCTCGGAATCGCGGATGACGCGGAACGCACCCTGCCCTTTCACCGCATAGCCGGGGAACAGGCGCCCGATGAACAGGCCGGTCGCCTGCTCGAGCGTGACGACCCGCGCGGAGGTCGCTCCGTCGGCGCTGGGCAGGCGGATGAAGCGCTCGATCTTGTTGGGAATGCGGATGAGCGCATTCATGGCCTTGCCGTCGCTCGCACGCGCGAGCTGGAGCGCAATGGTGAAGCCGAGATTAGGAATGAACGGGAACGGATGCGCCGGGTCGATGGCGAGCGGCGTAAGCAAAGGGAATATTTGGCGCAGGAAATGATCTTCGAGCCAGGTCTTTTCCTTTTTCGTGACGTCCGGCCCATCGACCAGCACGATGCCCTGCTCGGCCAGCATCCGGCGAAGCTCGAGCCAGCGCTGTTGCTGGTCGGTCCCCAGCACGGCGACGGCCTCTCCGATGCGGGCGAGCTGCTCGGCCGGGGTCAGGCCGTCCGGTGACTTGGTGGTGATGCCGGCGCGCAGTTGGCCCTTGAGGCCGGCGACGCGGACCATGAAGAACTCGTCGAGATTGTTGGCCGAAATGGATAGGAACCGCACCCGCTCGAGCAGCGGATGGGCCTCGTTGGCCGCCTCTTCGAGCACCCGCCGGTTGAAATGAAGCCAGGACAACTCACGATTGATGAATCGCTCGGGGCTCGTCAAAAGGTCGAAGGACGGCGCAGGCTCGACTCCGGCCGCTGCCGCGGCCGGGATCGGCACCGTTTTCTCTTCCAAAACAGCAGCTTGGCCGCGGTCGACCATGGCCCGCAAGGCGCCTTTCATCATTCGACCAGAATGGCCGTCATTCGTGAACTTCCCGTGACATGACGCCACGACGCGCCGGTCCGTCAAGGTTGATCCGGCCGTAACAGTTCCGCCGCCAATGCCCGGGTCATCGGCCGCTTCTGCCGCATCGCCTCGTGGTCGAGCCGCGCCACCACCGCGCGCGCGGCCGCGAACGAGCGTTCGATCCGCGTCGCCACGTAACCGATGAGACTTTCGTCGACCGCAAGCTGGCGATCGGCGAACAGCTTCACCAGCACCGCGCGCAACAGCGCGTCGTCGGGCGGCGCTACGGCGACCACCGGGAGCGCCTTGAGCCGCGAGCTGAGGTCACGCACGGCCAACGCCCATCCGGCGGGCGCGGTGCGCGCCGTGAGCAGAACAAAGGCCTGGTCCTCGCGGGCGAGATTGACGAGATGGAACAGCGCCCGCTCCTCGAAGGTGCCCGGCGCGAGGTCCTCGACCACCAGCGCGCCGGTCGCGAGCGCGGCCGGCACCTTGGCCTCCTCCAGCATACGCGCCGCGACGCAGCGCGCGCCCGCTGCCTGCGCCCAGATGGCGGCGAGGTGACTCTTGCCCGAGCCTTCCGGGCCGATCAGGACGACCGCGCGATGCGTCCAGTCGGGCCAGGCGTCGACCAAGGCGAGCGCCGCGGCATTCGAGGGCCCGCCGAGAAAATCCTCCCGCGCCAGGCTTTCCGAATGATCGAGCGCGAGCGCGAGCTGACGCGGACCGGCGGACATGATGGTCAGCTCGGTTGCCCTCCCGTATAGATCGGGCTGGCGAGGTAGCGGCGCAGCCCGAAACGGAACAGCACCGCGATCGCCGCCGCCAGCGGCACCGCCAGCAGCAGGCCGACAAAGCCGAACAGATAGCCGAAGGCGAACATCGCGAAGATGATCCAGACCGGATGCAATCCCACACGCTCGCCCACCAGCTTCGGCGCGATGATGTTGCCTTCGACGAATTGGCCGACCAGGAAGATGACGACGACGGCGATGATCCACTTCCAGTCCGGCCAGAACTGCGTGATCGCCACCGCGGAAGCGACCAGGAGGCCGGTGAGCGAGCCGATATAGGGCACGAACGTGAGCAGGCCGGCGACCACGCCGATCAGCAGCCCGAACTGCAGCCCGACCAGCGTCAATGCGATCGCGTAATACAGGCCGAGAAGGAAGCATACGACGAGTTGGCCGCGCAGGAACCCGGAGATGGCCTGGTCGATGTCGCGGGCGAGCTCGCGCACCGTTTCGCGATGACGCACGGGAACCCAGCTATCCAGGATTTCCACCATCCCGTGCCAGTCGCAGATCAGGTAGAAGGTAACGACCGGCATGATGATGAGCACGGACGCGAACGAGACCAGCGCCTTTCCGCCGGACCACAGCGAATAGGCAAACTTCGTGAGCCAGGCCGCGGCGGTACCGACGAATTCGGAAACCGTCTTGTTCTGGTCGCCGGAAACGAGCCAGTTCAGCCAGGGGCGGTTCGGATCGGCGACGATATCCCGCATCTTGGCCACGTGGTCCGGAATGGTGGAGATCAATGACATGAGTTGTTGCATCACGTAAGGCACGACGAGCAACGCGATCGCGAGCAGCACCAGCACGACCACGGCGACGATCAGCAGCGCCGCCACGGTCCGATTCAGGCCGAGGCGCTCCATGCGATCGGCAAGCGGCGCCTGCAGATAGGCGAGCGCGATGCCGGCCACGAACGGCAGCAGAACCTCGCTCAACAGCCACAGCAAGGCGCAGAGCACGAGAACGATCACCAGCCAGAAAACGACAGGGCGGCCATACATCATCGGGTCGTCACTCCAGCATGGTTGATTGATGGCGTCCGGCCGCGCGGGTCAATGTCCGGATTCCGCCGCGTTCATATGGCGCACCCACTCGGCGACATAGAAGGCAACGGAAAGCGAGGTCAAGACCGCGACTAGCGCCATCAGCCCCACGATCGCCAACTGGGCATCGAAATCAAATCCTAGCGCTGCGATCACCAGGAGCGCGAGCGTGATCTGCGCGACCGTGGTGAGCTTGGAGACGAGCAGTGGCTTGAGCGTCACGGGCCTGTCCACCAGCCAGGACAGGATCACGGCGCTTACGATCATGATGTCGCGGGAAACCACCAGAATGACCAGCCACAGCGGGATCGCGCCGATGACCGCCAATGCCACGTAGATCGAAACCAGCATCGCCTTGTCGGCAAGCGGATCGAGATAGGCGCCGAGCTCGGTCGCCATGCCGAAGCGCTTGGCGAGAAAGCCATCCACTGCATCGCTCACGCCAGCGGCCAGAAACAAGATGAACGCGATCCGCATCTCGCCCGATGCGATCGCCCAGACCACGACCGGAACCAATAGGATCCGGCCCAGCGTAATCAGATTGGGAATGCTCAATTCTGCGCCCCGGCTCGCCCCGCCACCTCTCCGGGCGGGCACATCGTTCCTTCTGTTCCCGAGTATATCCGCCATCAAGCCATTGCACACTCATGGATTCCCAAGTACCGAAGCGCGCGGGCGGCCGAGGGTATGGTGAGCGCATGGCCAAGAAGCGCGTTGCCGTCTTGATTTCCGGCCGCGGCTCCAACATGGTGGCGCTGATCGAGGCGGCGAAAACACCGGCGTTTCCTGCCGAGATCGCGCTGGTTATTTCGAACCGTCCCGATGCCGCCGGCCTCGCGCACGCGCGTGGCGCCGGGATTGCGACCGCGATTATCGATCACGCGGCGCATGGCAAGGAGCGCGAGGCGTTCGAGCGCGCAATGCAGGCCGTGCTCGAAGGAAGCCGCATCGATCTCGTCTGCCTTGCCGGATTCATGCGGCTGTTGACACCATGGTTCGTCGGCCGTTGGGCAGGGCGCATGCTCAACATCCACCCGGCGCTGCTGCCCGCCTTCAAAGGCCTCGACACCCACGAACGCGCGCTCGCTGCCGGGGTGAAAATCCATGGTGCGAGCGTACATTTCGTCGTCCCCGAGATGGATTCAGGCCCGATCATTGCCCAGGGTGCAGTGCCGGTGCGCGCCGACGATACGCCCCAGACGCTGGCCGCACGCGTGCTCGAGGTCGAGCACCGCATCTATCCGCTGGCGCTCGGCCTGGTGGCGGCAGACCGGGTTCGGATCGCCGGAGGCCGCTGCTTGATCGACGGTGCTTATGATTCAGAAGCGGCCCTGATCGTCCCCGAAATTTGAATTGGCCGGTCGGTTCGGCACAATCGCGAGACCGCAGCTGAGGACACGCAATGATCACACTCCATACCTTCGGCCCGAATTTCGGTCTTCCGGACCCGAGCCCATTCGTGACCAAGGCCGAACTGCTCCTGAAAATGTCAGGCCAGCCCTACCGGACCGATACCGAAGGTTTCGGCAAGGCGCCGAAAGGCAAGCTGCCCTATATCAAGGATGACGGCACGCCCATCGCCGATTCGACGTTCATTCGCTGGCATCTCGAAAAGAAATACCAAATCGACTTCGACCGCGGGCTGAGCGCCGAGCAGCGGGCGATCGCCTGGGCGTTCGAGAAGATGGCGGAGGATCACCTCTATTGGGCGCTGGTGCATGCGAGATGGATGGACGACGCCAATTTCGCCAAAGGACCGATGGTCTTCTTTCGCAAGATTCCCGCGCCGGTGCGGCCGATCGTGGTCGCGACGATCCGGCGCCAGCTTCGCAAGACGCTCCATGGCCATGGCATGGGCCGCCATTCGCCGTCCGAGATCACCGCGTTGGCCACGCGTTCGATCGACGCCATCGCCGACTACCTCGGGCAGAAGCCGTTTTTCATGGGGACCGAGCCGACCGGCGTCGACGCAACCATCTTCGCGTTCGCTGCCGGGGCGCTTTGCCCGACATTCGAGACACCGATCCGCACGGCGGCCGAACGTCACGACAATCTCAAACGCTACGTCGGACGCATGACCGCGCGCTTCTATCCGGATTTTGGGGAGATTGCCGGCTGCAAGGCGGCGGCCTAAGTCCTGCAAGCGCGCCGCAAAAAACAACCCCCGGCACAAGGCCGGGGGCTACGGGAAGAACTCGCTGGCCGGTGACCCGGCCTTCCCGATGCGTCACGACACCTTCAGATTCTCCGCCGATGTCTTGCCGCGATTGGTCACGAGCTCGTACTCGACAGTCTGGCCCTCGTTGAGAGTGCTGAGGCCAGCGCGCTCCACGGCCGAGATATGGACGAAGACATCCTTATCGCCGGTCGAGGGGCGAATGAACCCGTAGCCTTTAGTTGGATTGAACCATTTGACGGTGCCCTTTTGCATCGTCTGTCTCCTAGTCAGTGATGCCTCAAGTTCGCGAAACACGCCCGCATCGCTGCGATCCGCGCCACAACCCGGGTTTTGGGGAGATCCGAAGCGAGTGCGGCCTGTCGGCACGCAACGGCCGGAGCGGCCAAAATCCGAATTGTGGCGTAGAAGATACGAAAAATGCGGCCTTAGCAAGGCTATTGGCGTCGTATCGGCTGAACTCGCTCCATGGCCATCGCCAATCGAAATCCCGAGGCGGCGGCTGCCCTGTGAATCGGTGGAGATCGTTACGATTTCCAAGAAATCACCCCAGCCCGATCATAAGATATGAACCTCGAGGCGACTCGCCGCGCACCATCGACGCGCGGTAATATCCGGTTGGATCAGCTGCGCGGGACTGATTCACACGCGGTCGTACTGGAGTGCAGCGGAAGCCCGCGCCCGTTGGCTTTATCGTCGATAACCACCTACAAGACCAACTCAGGGGGAACGCATGAGCACGATCACTTCCGACTCACGACCTGCTATCCCGCCAGGCGAGCCAAGGCTGATTATCCCGCCACTCGCCTCGTTCTACTCACACGCGCGAGAGCTTTCGTATCTCATCATCCGCCTCACGGCAGGCGGAATGCTGCTGGTCCACGGTATATTGAAGGTGCTGCCGATGGCCGACAAAGGCTTCACCGCGACCATCGAGGCGTTTGCGGCCGGCAGCCTGGCCCGCCGCGGCATCGAACCGTCGGTAGCGTTCGCCTACGTCGTGTTCGGCCTCGAGACCATCGGTGCGATCTGCATCATTTTCGGCTTATTCACCCGGTTCTTCGCCGCGGCGATCGCGATTGAGTTCGCCATCATCACGTTCGTGGCCCACTGGCCGCAAGGCTTCGGGTGGAGCAGGGGCGGATGGGAGTACCCACTGTTCTGGGGCCTGATCATGCTTGCGATCGCGCTGCGCGGCGGCGGCCCCTATTCGCTTGACCGCAAGCTCGGGTGGGAGCTGTAGCTTGTCCAGGCAACAGTGATCAGATGTCAGTAATCGGGAAGGACGTGCTGTCCCCTGATTACCGACCCCTGGAAATCCAGACCTTGTTGTCGTGGAAGGCGGCGCCGCCGAACGGCGCCACCGCATCGGCGCCGGTCAACGTGTTGATGCCGCGGCCATCGGGGTAGGCGGCGTTGGGCCACACCGACTCGGCGATCAGCACGCCGCGGCGCACGCCGTCGAAATGGCGGGCATGGAGGCGCACGTGCCCGCGCCCGTTGCCGAGCACGACCTCCGCGCCGTCGGCGATGCCGTGCGTGACGGCGTCGTCCGGATGGATCATCACCGTCGGGCGGCCCTCTTTCGCCCGCGAGGTCGGCATCTCGGTGAACGTCGAGTTGAGGAAGCCACGCGCCGGCGAGGTCGCCAGCCGGAATGGATGCTCGGCATCCGCCGCCTCGATCACCTGCCAGTGATCCGGAAGCTTCGGCATGGCATCGACCGGCCCGGAGTGGATGGGCGTGCGGAACGGCACGTTCGACCAGTCGGGCTTGAAGCGGAATTTTCCATCCGGCCAAGCGAAGCCGTTGACGTAGTGCGAGGTGTCGAAGTCGGGCTGGCAATCGATCCAGCGCCTCTGCTCGAGCTCGGCCAAGCTGCCCCAGCCGGAATTGCTCAGCGTCCAGTCGATCAGCTGGCGCGGCGTCATCCCGAAGCCCGGATGCTCGGCGCCGAGCCGCCGGGCGAGCGCACCGATCACATCATGGTTGGAGCGGCATTCGCCGGGCGGTTCGATCAACTTCGGCCCGAGCAGAATGTATTGATGCCCGCCGCCCTGGTAGATGTCGTCATGCTCGAGGAACATGGTCGCGGGCAGTACCACGTCGGCGGCCGCCGCGGTCTCGGTCATGAATTGCTCGTGCACACACACGAACAGATCGTCACGCGCGAAGCCGCGCTTAACGGTTTCCTGGTCGGGCGCAACCGACATCGGGTTGGTGTTTTGGATGAGCAAGGCCGTGACCGGCGGCCCGTTCCACAACGCTTCCCGCTCGCCGGTCAGAACGGCGCCGATGCGGCATTGATCGAGCATGCGGATCGACGGATCGCGCCGATCCGAACCCTCGATCATGGTCTTGTTCCAGTGATAGATCGCACGGTTGTTGAAGAACGCCCCTCCCCCTTCGTGCAGCCAGGCGCCGGTGATCGCCGGAATGCAGCTTGCCGCGTGCATGTTGGCGGCGCCGTTGCGCGAGCGCGAGAAGCCGTAGCCCAGCCGGAAAAATGCGCGCTTGCGCTCGCCGAGGAGCTTGGCGAAAGCCTCGATGGTTTCGGCCGGACAATCCGTGATCCGCGCCGCCCATTGCGGACCGCGCGAGCGCACGTGCTCGGCAAGCTCGCGCGGGGCATCGGTATAGCGGTCGAGATAATCCCAGTCCGCCTTGCCGTCGCGGAACAGACAATGCATGACCGCGCAGGCGAGCGCGCCGTCGGTTCCCGGACGGATCAGCACCGGCAAATCCGCCTGCTCCATGGTGCCGTTCATGTAGACGTCGACGGCGACGATCTTGGCGCCGCGCTCCTTGCGGGCGCGGGTCGCGTGCGTCATCACGTTGACCTGGGTGTTGACCGCGTTGGTGCCCCAGATGACGACGAGGTCCGATTTCGCCATCTCGCGCGGATCGGGGCCGGCGATCTGGCCGGTCCCCGCCGCGTAGCCGGTCCAGGCGAGATTGTTGCAGATCGTTTCGAAGAAGCCGGAATATTTCTTGGCATGGCGCAGCCGGTTGATGCCGTCGCGCATGACCAGGCCCATCGTGCCGGCGTAGTAGTACGGCCAGACCGCCTGCGGACCATATTGCTGCTCGGCGCGCAGGAATTTCTCGGCCACCAGATCGAGCGCGTCGTCCCACGAGATCGGCGCAAACTCGCCGGAACCCTTCGCGCCCTTGCGCAGGAGCGGCCGGGTCAGTCGATCAGGATGATGAACGCGCTCGGCATAGCGCGCGACCTTGGCGCAGATCACGCCCGCCGTGTAGTCGTTGTCGCGGGCGCCCCGGACGCGGCCGATGGTGCGCTCGTCGAGCACCTCGACCTCGAGCGCGCAGGTCGAAGGACAATCGTGCGGACAGGCGGAGCCGGCTATCCGCGCCGAAGCTTGGTGGGAACGCACGGTTTCGTTCATTCTACGGCACCGCCTCCGACCCTATGCGCCGAGCGCCAATGGCTGATGGTCTCGCTTGCGCCTGTCCTGCTACTCCGCCGGCTGCTCACTTTTTTTTTCACCGTTCTGCTTTGCGCGCCGCCACATCCCGCCGACGACGAGAACCAGGATCGCGCCCACCAGTGCCGCAAACAGCGTGACGTAGTGGAAGCCTTCGGCGCCGAGCTTGGGCTCGAGGTAACCTTGCACAACCGGATCGGTGGCGATGACCTCCCCGACGATCCAGCCGAGCAGCGCGGCGCCGGCCCAGACCAGGATCGGGAAGCGATCGAGCAACGCCATGATCAGCGCGGCCCCGGCAACGATCAACGGAATGCTGATGGCGAGGCCGATCACCAGCAGCGCCATGTTGCCCTGGGCGGCGGCGGCGATCGCGATCACGTTGTCCAGGCTCATGATGATGTCGGCGATGGCGACGATGCGCACTGCCCGCCACAGATGCTCGGTTGCTTCCGTCTCGCTCTCGTCGGCATCGTCCGGGACCAATAGTTTGGCCGCGATGTAGAACAGCGCCAGCCCACCGACGATTTTCAGCCAGGGCAGCAGCATCAGCGCGGCGACGAAAACCGTGAAGATGATACGCAGCACCACCGCGACGCCGGCACCCAGGACCATGCCCCACAGCCGCTGGCGAGGAGGCAGCCCGCGGCACGCCATCGCGATCACCACTGCGTTGTCGCCGGACAGCAGGATGTTGATCCACATGATCTTGAGGAGCGCGACCCAAAACGCGGTGTGACCCAGGTCGCTCCAGCCGCTCGTGATCATGGCGAGCCACGTGGCCGGATCCATCATTTGTCCAATCGAACCCACTGGATGTCCCTCTCGCTGTCCCCATTCGCGGGCTGATATGCCTTCGCGCTATGGAGCCGAGCTAATCTACAGGCGGAACCCGTGCCCTGACCAGCAGGCGAAACGCCACGCGCCGGCTGCCTCGCCTTACCCCACGATCTCGTTGCCGGAGAAGAACTGGGCGATTTCCTTCGCCGCCGTGTCCGGTCCGTCCGAGCCGTGGACCGAGTTCTCGCCGATCGATTTCGCATGGCTCTTGCGGATGGTTCCCGGCGCCGCCTTGGCCGGATCGGTCGCGCCCATGATGTCGCGATATCTCGCGATGGCATTCTCGCCTTCCAGCACCTGCACCACCACCGGTCCCGAGATCATGAATTCGACGAGCTCACGGAAGAACGGCCGTTCGCGATGGACGGCATAGAAGGTCTCCGCCTGTTCGCGCGTGATGCGCACGCGTTTCTGGGCCACGATTTTCAGGCCGGCCTGCTCGATCATGGCATTGATCGCGCCGGTCAGGTGGCGCGCAGTCGCATCGGGCTTGAGGATCGAAAAGGTACGCTCGATCGCCATTGCAAGTGCTTCGCAGGAAAGGAGCCGGCGGCTTATAGCGGTGGTCCAGAAAGGCAGCAAGGCCTGTAGCCGTCCGGACTTCCTTTCCGCCCTTTCCGCCCTTTCCGCCCTTTCCGCCCTTTCCGCACTTTCCGCACCCCCGAACAGCGCGGGATTGACGGTCCAATGATGCGCCGGCCGGGTGGCGTTTTGGCGGAACGAACCCAACAGGTGACAGTCCAATGATTACGCAACTAGCCCGACTTGCGGCCGCCCGTCGCAATATGAACCAAAGCTGAACGGCCCGCCCGCTTTACGTTCACGCTGATAAATCCAGGCTGAATTCGCGGCTCAGGGCCGGTTCAGGTGGCCTCTCCCATGATCGAGGCTGCGACACTCCAGCTGCGCTGGAGCAAGTCTCGGATGTACGGAACACATCCAACAAAGGAGAGACCATCATGATCCGCAAGACCATCGTTGCGCTCGCCGCTGCCGCCGCGATCGGCGCCGTGGCGCTCGCGCCGACCGCCGCCTCCGCTCGCCCCTGGCACGGACACGGCTTCCACCATCACCATCACCACGGTCACGCACATTTCCGCGGGTTCCGGTTCCACGGGCCGGTATTTGCGAGCTGCTGGCGCTGGGTTCCGACCCGCTTCGGCTACGCCAAGGTGTGGGTCTGTGGGTAATGGACCTGAAGGCGCGCTTGCAGCATGGCAGCCCCGGACTTGGCCTCGCCAGTCCGGGGCATTCGTTCGCAGGGCCGATTCGGGACGATTTTTCGTGAACCGGCCTTTGAACCCATCGGACCATCGGCGCGACTGACGGGCAGGATGTGCGATTGCATCCAACAACAACAACAACAGGAGAGGCCCCCATGATCCGCAAGACCATCTTCGCTATCGCCGCCGTCGCCGCTGTTGGCGCAAAGGCAAGCATCACCACCACGGCCACGGCTTCGGCGGAGGCGTTTTTATCGCGACCGTGGTGGATAGCGACTGCGGCTGGCAGTGGGTTCAGAACCGCCGCGGTTACCTCGTGAAGGTGTGGTCCTGCGACTGATCAAGTCGCCCGATCCCTGACTCAGGCAGACGAAAAGACCCGGCCTCGTCATGCGAGGCCGGGGTTTTTCGGTCAGCCTTCCAACATCCCAATGCGAGGCACGCGCAACAGCATCTCCTCGCCGTGAATCGACTCCTTGAGCCGGCCGGTGAGATCTTCTCCGGCGCGGACGTCTCCCCAGTGGGTGCCCTTCGCCCAGGGGAAGCTCGCCGTCACGTCGTAGACCTTGCCGTCAGCGGGCGCCGAGGAATTTGCCGACATAGGGCGAATTCTCCCCCGACTTCCGCAGCGCGTGGCCGCTCGGACCTTCTCCGATGAATTCGGAGAACCACGCCTCGTGCTCGATCTCCTCGTGCAGGATGGCGAGCGCCAGGTCGTAGGTGCGGTGATCCTTGCCGAACGTCATGTTGCAGACTTCAGTGTAGCCGCGCACCGCGCATCGCTCGGCGTCGACCAAGATCTGCAGCATGTCCTTGATGTTGGTCGGGTCGGCCGGAACAAAGGCCGGCGGGCAGGCGGAAACATTATGGAAGTCGATCATGCTGCGGGGCAATTGCCCTCCCAGCTCATAGATGCGGGGCACCAGCGCCTCGAAATGGTTGCGATCCTCGATGCGAGCGTCTTCGGTGATTTCCTTGAGCCCCTCGCCTTCCAGCCCGATGAGGTTCACTCGCAGGATGGTGTAGTAGTAATAGGTCGTGAGCTCGGCAGACGCGTTGCGGACGAGCAGATTGAGCAGCTTGTCCACGTCGACGCCGGCTTTCTGCACCATTTCTCTTGCAACTCTGGCCATGAAATCCTCCATTTGGTTATTGAGTCACGGTAGGAAGCGCCCGCTGGGAAAACCGCGGCATCGGCGAGAGAACGAACTGCCGCGGGCGGGGTTCCCGCGTGTCTTGGCGGATCAATGTTACCACAACGAGACCATCGCTCTAGCCACTTGCAGACGCGATTGGTGTCCTCCGTCGCCACTCACGTCCAGCTCAGGGCGAGCTGCGCACCACCGACAACGGCACGTCAGACGAGCGCGATGAGACGCGTCGGTCCCCCGGTTGCGTCCTTCACCTTCGCCAATCCCACCACCAGCGTCGCACCGGCGGCCGGGACCTTGTCGAGATTGGCGACATTCTCCAGCCCCCAGCGGCCGGACGGCAGCCACGCGTAGTGAACCTTGAAATCCTTCGACGGACCGTTGTCGAGCGACAGCGTGTCGACGGCAAGTCCCAACACCTTGCGCTCCTGCATCAGCCACGCCGCCGCCTCGGGACTGACGCCGGGGAAATGAAACACGCCGGATGCGTCCTTGCCGGTGTATTTGGCCGCATCGCTCACGTGCCGGGCCCAGCCGGAATGCATGGCGACGCAGCAGTTGTCCGGCAGCCGCCGGTGCTTCTTCTCCCAGGCCGTGAGGTCCTCGCGCGCGAGCAGGTAATCGGGATTCTGCGCCGCCTTGGCCGCGACATCGACGACGGCGAGCGGCACCACCAGCGTGTCGGCGGGTATTTTCTCGACCGTAGCGCCGGACTCGGAAAAGTGGATCGGCGCGTCCAGATGCGTGCCGGCATGCTCGATGATCCGCCACCAATAGAGATTGAAGCCGTCCTTCTTGAGGTCGAACTTCTTCTCCATCTCGATTCCCGGCACGCCGAAAAAGGTCGGGAATTCGGGCGACATGGTGTGAGTGAGATCGACCGCCGACGTGAACCTGCGCGCGGGCGCGGCGTGCGCCATGTCGGGCGCAGCCGCCGTCGCCGCGAAGCCCGCGGCCAGCGCCCCCTTGAAGAAGCCGCGCCGCGACAGTGCGTTGCGCACCGCCTCCTGACATCCGGGAACACACATGCTCGCTCTCCCTCTTGCTCGGGCCGGCCGCCTTGGCGCCGACGATTGCGCCAGACGACGGAAAACGGACGACAGAGGACGGATCAGACGGCCGAACGCCGCACGAAGCAATAGGCATCTGTCGTCCGTCCGCCGTCTGCCGTCTGTCCTCCGATCGCAAGGGATTGCCAGGTCGGGCATGCTCGGCCACAAAGCCGGCATGCTCGTGATCGACGACCTTTCAGTGCGCGTGGCCGGCAAGCTTCTGATCGACGGCGCCTCGGCGCGGATTCCGGCCGGCGCCCGCATCGGCCTGGTCGGCCGCAACGGCGCCGGCAAGACCACGTTGTTCCGCCTCATCTGCGGCGACGTCGCGCCGGAGCGCGGCCAGATCGTGCTGCCGTCGCGCGCCCGTATCGGCCGCCTCGCCCAGGAGGCACCTGACGGCCCCAAAAGCCTGCTCGATATCGTGCTCGAGGCCGACGCCGAGCGCGCGCGGCTCCTGATCGAGGCCGAGAGCGAGCGCGATCCGCACCGCATCGCCGAAATCCAGACCCGGCTCGCCGACATCGGGGCGCATTCGGCTCCGGCGCGGGCGGCCGAAATCCTCGCGGGTCTGGGTTTTTCCCATGCCGAGCAGGCCCGTCCTTGTGCCGAGTTTTCCGGCGGCTGGCGCATGCGGGTGGCGCTTGCCGCGGTGCTGTTCGCCGAGCCCGACCTCCTTCTGCTCGACGAGCCCACCAACTACCTCGACCTCGAGGCCACGCTTTGGCTGGAAGAGCACATCGCGCGCTATCCCCACACGGTGATCGTCATCAGCCACGATCGCGATCTCCTCGACAACGCCGTCGACTGGATCCTGCACCTCGAAGCCGGGAAGCTCGCGCTCTACCGCGGCGGCTACACCGCCTTCGAGCGCCAGCGCCGCGAGCGTCAGGCGCTCGATCTCAAGCTCGCCAAGAAGCAGGAGGCGCAGCGCCGACGGCTTACGGCCTTCGTCGATCGTTTTCGCGCCAAGGCCACCAAGGCGCGCCAGGCGCAGTCGCGCCTGAAAGTTCTGGCGAAGCTCGAGCCGATCGTCGCCGTCGTCGCCGATGAGGTACGGGTGATCGAGATCCCGCCGCCGGCAAAACCGCTGTCACCGCCGATCGTCGCGCTCGACCGCGCCGCGGTCGGCTACGAGCCGGACCGGCCGGTGCTGCGGCGGCTCTCGCTGCGCATCGACGACGACGACCGCATCGCGCTCGTCGGCGCCAACGGCAACGGCAAATCGACGCTGGTCAAGCTCCTCGCCGGAAGACTTGCGCCGATGTCTGGACAGATGACGCGGGCGCAAAAACTCGAGGTCGGCTATTTCGCCCAGCACCAGCTCGACGAGCTCAACCCGAACGAGGGCGCCTATGCCCATTTGCGCCGCCTGATGCCCGAGGCGCCGGAAGCCAAGGTGCGCGCGCGAGCCGGGGCCATCGGCTTTCCGGGCGCGCTGGCCGACACGCCGGCCGGCCAGCTCTCGGGCGGGGAGAAGGCGCGCCTGCTGATCGGCCTTGCGACCTTCTCGGGTCCCCATCTGGTGATCCTCGACGAACCGACCAACCATCTCGACATCGATGGCCGCGCCGCCCTGATCGAGGCGATCAACGGCTATCC
>WNFV01005275.1_pt1 | contig 18728 bp, 18 predicted proteins | sample 5400101 | NCBI WGS metagenome assembly WNFV01 (sample SAMN13153361, study PRJNA577476) | soil metagenome | isolation source: 115 cm soil or saprolite under grassland replicate 1 | place: USA:California | collected 2016-06-15 | reverse complement strand
CGTGCAGGCCGCGGTGTCATGGGGTGAAGACGTGTGCCAGGTCGGGTGCGTGGGAGTCGGCGAGAGTGAGGATCTGGTCGCCGGCCCGCAGGACCGTGTCGGCGTGGACCGGCAGTAGCCGGCCGTCGCGGTTGATCAGGCTGATCCACACGTCTTCGGGCAGGTCCAGTTCGGCGATGCTGTGGCCGTCGGCCGGCGCGGCGTGGGCGATGACGTAGCGGCGTACGTTGTCCGGCTCGTGTTGCAGCCTGATGCCCAGGCTCCACGGCTCGGGCTCGCGGGTGCGCATGGGTACCCGGCACCAGCGGGCGACGTACGGGACCAGGGTTCCCTGGACGATCACGGAGAACGCGACCACCACGAAGATCACGTTGTAGATCCGGGCCGCGTCGGGCACCTGGGCGGCGACGACGAAACTGCCCAGCAGGATCGGGACGGCGCCCTTGAGGCCCGACCACATGATGAAGACCCGTTCTCCGGGCCGCAGCCGCGCCCCGGCGAGCAGCAGCGCGGTCGACAGCGGCCGGATCAGGAACGTGAGCAGCGCCGCGAGGCCGAGCCCGATCTGCCAGGCGTGGCCGTCCGGCAGGGTGTGCAGCGAGATGCTCAGGCCGAGCGCGGTGAAGGCCACGATTTCGGCGAGGCTGGCCAGCGACGCGGAAAGGCGTTCGATGTCCGCCTTGTAGGGTGCCCGCACGTCGCCGAGCATGACCCCGGCGATGAACACGGCCAGAAACCCCGATCCGTGCACCGCGGTGGCCGCGCCGTAGATCACGAACGCCGATGCCACGGTCCGCAACGGATACAGGGCGGCACTGGGCAGCGGGACCCGGGTGATGAACAGCGCCAGGGCGGCGCCACCGGCCAGTCCGACGACGGTGCCGATTCCCATCTGCAGGACGAACTCCACCGCCCCGATGCGAAGCGCGTCGAGACCGCTGTGGCCGGCGGCGGCCAACAGGGCGACCATCAACGCGATACCGACCGGGTCGTTCGCGCCGGATTCCCCTTCCAGGATCACACCGGACCGGCCGGTCACCTCCCGGCGACCGAGCACGGCGAACACCACCGCCGCCCAGCCAGGCGACCGCGCCGACGGCGGTGCGCAACCGGCGGCGGCCGATGTGCATACCACCGTCGAAGAGAATCATGACCAGCGCGACCGTGGTGACCCGCTGCACCACACCGACCGGTACGGCCCCGAGATGCGGCACCAGGTCGGAGGCGACTGCGGCCCCGATCAGGAACAGCACCGAGGCCGGTATCCCGAGCCGCTCGCTGAACCGGTTGGAGACCACCGCGACCAGGACCGCGGCCGCGACCACGGCGATCAGCAGCCCGAAGACCTCCACGTCGTGCACGCCAGCCCTCCGATCAGCAAACGGATCACCCACCTTGCCGACCAGACTTCCCGGCGCACCGTACGCAACCCTAACCAGCCGTCCGGCTATCGGGCGGAAAGGGTGCACCTGATCACCGCCGCGGTGGAAGCGCCAGCGAACCGCCGTGGGCTCGGCTTCGAACTGAGCCGAGGTTTCCACCTCGGCCGCGAACAGGTGCGCGCCGCAACCCGGACCGGCCCTGGTGGGCCGGCGATCAGGTACGTGCCCGAAGATCCCCGCACGGCGCTGACCTGGGGAAACGCGGTGTCAAAGTACACCTGGATGAGGCGTACGGCCCTCATCCCGCCCGACCGCGGCAACGATTTCGGCATGCCCCTGCTGTTCTGCTCTGACGCCGACCACGAAGGTGATTTCGACGGTGCCGTTCCCGACCCCGAGGCGGTTGCGGAGGCGTGGGAGGCATGGCGTGCGGGGACGGACCTCGCGAACCGGTTCGTGGCCAAGACGCCCAGTCTCGACATCACCGGCGACCCGTTGAACCAGCATGGCAGCGGTGGAGGGTCGATGTCGCTGCGCGAGTGCTGGTCGGAATGATCCGTGAGTACGCCCGCCACATGGGTCACCGGCGTCGCGCGCGGCGTGTACGGCAGCGGCCGGCCCCTCACCGAGCGTTGTGGACCTGTGGTGCTCCTGTGGTGCTCGGCTGTTTCGCAATTGTTCGTGCCGTGGCACGGGTGGCCGGGGTGGTCAGCGTCGGCTAGTCCGGATCTTGGTATGTATCTGCCGAACAGCTTCCCGCCGCGCCGTCGGTCCGGCGTGCGGCAGCCCACATCCCGCTATGCAGCCGGTGTTGTAGACGGCCACTGGCTGTTTGAGGGCACCTACGTGTAGAGCGGACCGAACCGTCGGGTGTGCCGCACAGGCTTGACCCTGAACCCGAGGTTAGGAAGCCCGCTGCCAGGGCGGTGCGAATAGCGCCTCGCAGGCCACTGACCTGCGGTTATGCGTGGCCGATGCAGTGTGGTTGATCTTTGGTCCGCTCGGTGTCTGCTCGGACGTAGCGGGCTTGCCTGGCGGCCACCGCCTGACCTGTCCGGCTTGGTGGATCCCTCGGACTTCGGTGACCATTGGAGATCCAGTTCGACCCCAGCCGTGACGGAACTTCTCGCCGTGCGAAACCGGAAGCCTCCTCGGTCACCGTATGGACCAGCGGCGAAGCCCAACTCGAGATCGGGAATCTCGACACCGGACTCACCGACCACGTCCACGACGACCTGGCGACCGCCGACGACCTCGCCGCCTGCCTCGACGACTTTCAACGCGATCCTGACTCCCACCGCTTGACAACACCATAGGGACACCCCTTCGCGCAGGCGATGATCGCTCGTGCGCTTGATGCTGCCAGGCCGATCGGCAGGAGCTTTGGGGTGCAGCGGCCGTCCCAGGTCGCGAGAGCTGCTGGCCCGCCGCGACGCTCCGCCGCTGCGGGCGACCGGCCCGGTCGGCCACGCGGTCAACGTGGCGGTCTTCCTCGCCATCTACGGCACCGCCTGGTACGCACCCGGGCGGTGCTCAGCGACGCGACGACCCATCTTCTACGGCGCGTCGATGCTGCTCGCCGCGGTACGCGGGTACGCCGGATGCGAAGTACTCGCCGTCTCCAACTTGGCACTCGGCCGGGACGACCAGATCGGGTGCGCCCTGTTCTTGCCCGTCGACACACTCGAAACCCACGCCAGGCAACGCGGCCGGAACCCAACTGCCCCCGCCGAACAGAGGCGTCAACCCGGCGACCTGCGGCCGCAGCTGGTGGCTCGCATTCACTGGGTGGGGCTTTGACAGCCCGCACGTGGCCGCGCCACCGGACGCCAGCCGTGCCGTCATCCGCGCCCGGCTCCACCGGCATCACAATCCGTGCAGTCCCAGGAAGACCGGACCGTCGCCCTCGTCGATGTAGTGCACCCGAGCGCCCGCCACGCCGATGAAGTGGCTGGTGAAGGGGCCGTTACTGGTCGAGCCAGATTGGCGTGCCGCAATGACGCTCTCCTCCCGTACGCACCGGTGCGCTCAATACCGACGTACTGCCGTTCGAATGCGGTCATGGTGCTCCCTACCGCGAGTCGGGCGATCTTCGGCCAGCCCCGTCGTCACGACGGTTGCAAAGACCGGAAGCGTCGGGCACGCGACAGTGCGGGAGCAGGTCCGGCTGTAGACATGGATCGAGGATCACCGTGAGTAGCGGTGATCGCGGCCCGCCGACGACGAGGTCGAAAGCACGCCGGGGGGCGACGAGCAGTCTGGGACTGCCAGTCGCGGCGTGCGGGGACGGACAAGCCGTCCAGACCAACGCGGGTCATCTCTATCGGCAGGGCTCGGATGGGGGCGGGCGGGAGGAGCTTCTCATGAGAAAGGCACTATTCGCAGCCGCGCTTCCACTCGCGATAGTCGCGGCCACTCTCACCGCCGCGGGGGCAGCGTCCGCGGCGACGTCGAAGGCGGCCTACAGCTGGCACGTCGCGGATGATCTGCTCGAGGAGGTGGTGGGCTCGCCGCCCTTCGCGATCGCGGAGGCCCCGAACGGTGACACGGTAGCGCTGGACGGTGTCGGCGTGTTGAACGCCGGTGACAAGACCGCGAGCGGCAGTGGGCGGTTCACGCACTACTTCGCCGCTGGCGGGAGCGCGACTGGTACGTTCACCGCAGACGGCCTGCTGAGCTTCCAGTTCTACGGCTGCGGCGGCGAAGGGTTGCCCGAAAGCCTGTGCGGCGGGTTGGCCAAGCTGGAGGTCACCCTGACCCCTGACGCCGCTCCCGATGTGCACCTGAGCGGGATCCTCTGGATCGACTGCCTGATCGGCGACAACATCCCTGCGGGTGAGGAGGGGCCGGCACGGGCCGAAGGCATCCGGCTCGACGTCCCAGGCGTGGCCAACTTCAACGAGACCGCGGAACACAGCGGCTTCACGGTCTTCATCCCTGAGTGACGGCAGAGCGGGCGGGTCGCGGGTCGGCCGGGCCCATTCCACGGCCGCCGCATGCCGCCCGTCCCGCCGTGCTCCTCGCGTTAAGGGGGCGGCGCCATGAAACGATTGCTGGTCCTTGCCGCTGTGCTGGCTGCCGCGGCGACGCTGGTGTCGACGCCCGCCCATGCCGCCGCGCCGCAGAGCGTGAGCGGCGGCGGGCGGGGCACCGTTGACGGGGTGACGCCGTTCTCACAGTTCGGCCTGCACGTGGCACGTCACGACGACGGGTCGGTGACCGGGCATTTCAACTGCCTGATGGCCGGTGCGTCGCAGTTCCCCGGGTTCGACCTGATGGCGGTACGAGGCGAGGTGACGGACGCGGTCTTCGCCGGTGACACTGTCACCTTCGAAGGCACCGGGATGTTCCAGACCGGCAACCAGGGCAAGTCCCCGGCGACGTTCCGGGTGGTCGTCACCGAGGGCGGCCCGGGTGTGGGCACCCTGCACCTCACGCTGCTGACCCCGTTCGAGTTTGTGCTGCCGACGGAGCACGTCCTCAACGGGCAGATCGACACACGCTGATCGGGTGCGTGATGTCGAGCCGGAGCAGGCGACCGGGCCGGCTGGCCGCGCTGGTCACCGTCGCAGCTGTGGCGGCTGTGTCGCTCGGGCCGACACCCAGCGCTCACGCCGCCGCGGCACCGCCCGACAACGTCGTCCTGCAGTGGAACACGGCGGTGCTGCAGGCCGTCCGCGACTCGCGGCTGGGCCCACCGATGGTCGCCCGCGCCCTCGCGATCGTGCACACCTGCATGTACGACGCGTGGGCGGCGTACGACCGTGTGGCGGTGGGGACGCGCTACGACGGTGCGCTGCGCCGCCCGCCGGGCGAGCGGACCCTGAACAACCAGGTCGAGGCGGTCAGCTTCGCGGGGTACCGGGCCGCCATCGACCTCTTCCCCGGCAGCCGTGGCTCGGTGTTCGACCCGCTGATGGCTCACCTCGGATACGGGCCCGCAGATGCCACGACCGACCTCGGCTCACCGGCAGGCGTCGGGACCGTCGCGTGCGATTCCGTGCTGTCTTTCCGGCACCGTGACGGCGCGAACCAGCTCGGCGACGAGCCGGGCGGGACGCCGGGGGTTCCGTACGCCGACTACACGGGCTACCGCCCGGTGAACCAGCCGATGGATCTGACCCAGCCGTTCGACCCGGCCACGGTGCACGACCCGACCCGGTGGCAGCCGCTGCGCTACCCCGACGCTCGGGGAGTCCTCGTCACACCCGCGTTCATCGCGCCGCACTGGGGCCGGGTGGCCGCGTTCGCGCTGTCTACGGACTCGTCGCTGCGTTCCCCGAACGGACCAGCGGCCCACGGCACAGCGGAGTATCGGCGGCAGGCGCTCGAGCTGCTCGACATCAGCGCGCACCTGACCGACGAGCAGAAGGTCACCGTGGAGTACTGGGCGGACGGACCGAACAGCGAGCTGCCTCCCGGTCACTGGAACCTGTTCGCCCAGTACGTCTCGCGGCGCGACCACCACGGCACCGGCAGGCACGGCGTCGAGGCCGACATCAAGATGTTCTTCGCCCTCAATAACGCGATGCTCGACGCGGGGATCGTGGCCTGGGACAACAAGCGGGCGTACGACTCGGTACGCCCGATCACCGCCATCCGCTACCTCTTCCACGGACAGCAGGTACGCGCCTGGGGCGGCCCGTACCAGGGGACGAAGCCGATCGACGGCGGCGCCTGGCGCCCGTACCAGGTGCCGACCTTCCCGACACCGCCGTTCGCCGAGTATGCCTCGGGGCACAGCAACTTCAGCGCGGCGGCTGCGGGAATCCTGCGACTGTTCACCGGCAGCGACCGGTTCGGCCTGTCTGTGGTGATCCCGACCGGCTCGTCCAGGGTGGAGCCCGGCGCGGTACCGGCTCGCGCCGTCACCCTGCGTTGGGCGACGTACACCGACGCCGCCGACGAGGCGGGGCTGTCCCGGCGCTACGGCGGCATCCACTTCGAACAGGGAGACCTCGACGCGCGCGCCACCGGTCGGGCCTGCGCCCACATGGCCTGGGACCTCGCGCAGCGGTATTTCACCGGATTTTGATCCGCGGGTTCAGGGTTCGAGCCCTGCAAGTCGCTCATCAACCCCCGCACGTACTTCTCGGCCTGCCGCAACGGCTCCACCCGGGCGAAATACGGGCCGATCCGGCCCATCAGCTCGAACAGCTTCTGCCCACTGCGTGTAGCTTTCTGGGTTTGTCATGTGTTGGCGCGCGAGCGCGGCCCCGCCGTCTGCATCGAGCCGGAAGGCTAGCTGGCCGACCCGGGCACGGCCGGATAGCGGAGGCCATGGCGGACGACTGTCGCAGCCGGCATCGGGACGGGCAAGCGGTTATCGGCTGCGCTACCGGGGAGCGCTCACCCGCTCCCCGGTAGTCGGCGCGTGTTAGCTGGCCGGGGCGTACGCGTAGTTCACCATCAGCAGTACGTCGTCCACCTCGTCGGCGCTCATCCCCTCCGGCAAGTCGGTGAGCTCCACGCGCCACTCACCGACGACGCTCTTGCCGACGACCATGCTCTCCAACGCGGCCGTGTTGTCACCGGCGGGACGGTCCAGGGCCGTGGCCACCACGCCCATCTCGTTGGTACGCACCTCGATTGGCCCGTCGCCGTTGTAGGACAGCCGCATACCGGCCGCACCGGCCAGCAGCGGCGTCCCCCTTGGACGGATGAACAGGCCGACCTTCTCGATGATCTTCGGCACCTGGGGAGCCTCGAAAGAGTACGCGGACACCGGCACGGTCACCGTGCCGGCCGGGTCGAACGCACCGCCCAGCTCGGTGGTCACCTGGCGGGCGGAGACCATGGCGGTCTCGTGCCGGCCGGTGTGCCGCTTCGCCTCGGTGACCCGCCGCAGGTTGGCGTCGAAGTGGGCGTCGTACTGGAAAACGAGCCGGATGTCCGTGATCTTGGCAAACTCGATCGCCTGGTCCGGCAGGAGCTCCAGGCTCCACACCGACTCCAGGCCGCAGTTCTCGAAGTGGTTGCGCTCCTCGCTCTCCGGTCGACGTCGCGGGCATCGGCCAACGCCCCGGCCATCTGGGGAAACGCCATCGTCTCCACCGCGTGGCGGCGGCGTCGGCGCTTGTAGCGCAGCTTGGCCAGCTCAGGGTCGGGCTCGGCGAACACGTCTCGGCCGTCGATCTCGACATGGTTGCCGACATCGAGGAACCGCACGTACGACACCCCGCCGTTGGTGAGGTAGCCGCGCACCGGCGACACCCCGTCCGCGGTGCGGACCTCGACCCGCACCTCGCGCAGCCGCTGCAGGTACGTTCCGGGGTACCAGCGGTCGAAGTCGGCCATCCGGGTGGAGAACCGGGCGCCGCCGGACATCAGCACGGCGGCGAACGCCATCGGCCGGTGCCTGCGCAGTGAGACCTCCTGCGTGAGTTGGATCTGCTTGCGTACAGCATGGCGGCGGCTCCGAGCCGGAGCCAGCCGCAGTCGGAATGACAGTTGACATACTCGCCGCGGACTTCGCCGGGCGGAGGTACCGAAACCTCGTGCCAGAGCGCGAGGTCCAGTGGCGTGTCGGCGTGCTCGCCGACCATCTCGAGGAAGCTGTCGAAGATCGCCAGGTGCGTCCTGTGCGACTTCGCCCATTGCTCCAGATGCGTCAGCGACAGGAACCACGCGACGGTGCAGGCCCGGTCGAGGGTGCGCCCATCGTGGTCTTCCTCGCGGATGTTGCGGGTGGTGACACAGCCGGTGTCCGGGTTGCGCGCCAGGTACTCCACCCCCGCGTCCTTAACCGGCGCGACGTCCCGCAGGTACATGTCCTTGAACCGCTCGGCACGCGACCAGTCCTGTGCGGTACGGATCAGGCAGACGTTGCCGGGCGCGTGAACCCGCAGGCGTTGCCCGCGCGTGGGCCACCGACCGGCAACATATTCGCGGTGTTCGGGTTGCAGGGGGTCGTGCCGGGAGTCCGGGATCCGGTCGCGGGCAGCGCCCCAGTATTCGTGGTATACGGTCGGCTGCCGGTCGAAGGCCTCCGACAGTCCCGCCATGGCGGTGAACTCCGGTGGGTGGGTGTAGAGCGCCTCCAGCCGCTCCCGGGGGATGATGGCCGTCTCCCGCCAGTAACCGACGTTTGAATGTGTGGGGTGGCCGGCCCAGATCTCGGCCACCCGCGGGTCGCTCAGCCACGCCTGCAGGCGGTCACGGGAGAACCAGTACGCCATCCAGGCTGGGTTGTGCTCGCCGGCCACGTCGACGAACGAGCCCCGGTCCAGCACGTCGGGTGCCGTGGTTCCGGTGAACGCGTCGCGCAGCGAGGCAGCCGCGTGGGCCGCATTACTGGGGGTGGCGGCGTGCACGCCGTACTGGACGAAACCGATCTCCGCGATGCCGGCCGACCAGGACGGATGCCTGCGGCGCCGACCTCCGCGCCGGGCAGTGGTTGACTACCCGCATGGACGACGGCCCGCGACCGCTGGATTCCGTCGATCGCGCGCTGCTGCGGATTCTGGCGCGGGCCCGGCTGCCCCACGCCGAGCTGGCCCGCAGGGTCAACCTGTCCCGGCCGGCGGTGTACAACCGGCTCAAGCGGATGGTGGCCACGGGTCATCCGCGGATACCGGGCGAGTCTGGACTGGGAAGCGGTGGGACGGCCGCTGACCGTGTTCGTGCTGGTCCGTACCGCGGGGCCGGCCGCGACATCGACCGCCAAGGCGATACTCGCATTCAGCGACGACGACGCCACCGTGGACGAGTGCTTCCGGGTGACCGGCGAGTGGTCCCTGCTGCTCGGAATCCACGCCGCCACACCGCGGGCCGTGGAGCAGATCATCGACCGGGTTCGGGGCTTGCCCAACGTCCGCGCGACGCTCACCCTGGTCACTCTGTCCGCCCTGCACGAGGAGTTGCAGTGAGGGCCGGCTCCATGTCAGCCGGCCAGCGCCATCACGCGGGCCATCTCGTTGCGTACGATGCCTAGCCCCACGTCGGCGCCCATGCCCGGCTTGGCCAGCACCTGGTCGCAGCCGCAGGCCATCGCGACCTGGACGCTGAGTTGGGCACTGCGCTCGGTCTCGGTGCAGGTCCCGCGCAGTACGCCTTCACGCCACGGTCGACGCAGTAGCGCAGCGCGAGGGCGGTCTGGTCGAGCCCGCCGAGGTCAGGGGTCTTGACCTGGATCATGTCCGCCGCTGCGGCGTCGACGAACGCGCGTACGTCATCGAAGGTGTTGCACCACTCGTCGGCCACGATCTCGACGGCGCTTCCGAGCCGCCGCAGGATTTCGCGGAGCGCGACCAGCGTCGCGATCTGCGCATCCCGGGAGCCGGCGTCCATCGGGTGCTCGACGCGCAGCGCGAAGGGTTCAGCGGCCTCACCGAGCCGGGCGAGGTACTCACCGACCCGCGCGACGGTCCCGAAGGCGATGCCGGGGGTGCCGTACGTGTCCAGATGAAGCACCGGCCGGTAGTCCCGAGTGTCGCGCAGCATAAGCACTCTCGCGCTGACCCATCGCACGTACTCCAGCAGGATTCCGCCGTCGGCGCCGAGCCGCTCGGCCACGTTGTTGACCAGCCCGTGCGGCAGCACGTCGACCCGCTTGAGGATCATGGCGTCGACCGCGTGGTAGCGATCATCGCCGCACTGCCGGTTCGTCGCGTACCGCTGCCGATACCAGCGACATCGCTTCCCGGAACGGCGTACCTCGGCGGCGTGTGACGGACGATCAGTCGGACAGATGACGCGTCGAGGAGTGCCTGGCTGATGCCGTACCGCAGGGCCGCGGATCCCTGTCCGGGCCGGCGGAGGAGCTGGCCGCCGACCGGCGGGTGGTGGAGAGCCTGGCAGGTCCGCATGGATCTTGGGAACCGTTGCCCTGTAAATGCGAGTTCGAGACCGGCGTGAGGTTGGCACCGGTGCCGGTGCTCGCGCCGAGTTGCCCATCCGGCGTACGTGATCGAGAACGGCGTCGGCATCCTCGACTCCGTCGTCGCCCCGCTGCTGGCGGGATACCGCCTGGATTCGTCACACATCCCCAGCCCCTCCAACGGGTCACAAACCCCTGCGGCGGCGAGGCCGGTTTCGACGGCCTCGGCGATGTCGCAGTTCAGGAACGTGAAGTCGGGGTGCGGCGGCGCGTCTTCGGGATGGTGGGTGAGAACGAAGATCGGGCCGTTCCAGGCGCCGCCGTACGGCTTCCGGTTCGCCTCGGGGCCCTGGTTGTAGCCCGCGTCGTAGCCGCGTCGCCCTGCCAGGATGGTGCCGGTGGTGGCGACCATCTCATCGACGATCCCCGGCGTGACCGTGAGGCCGGACATCCAGTCCATGGTGTGGTTCGGGCTGGCGATGAATCCGTCCAGTGACATCGTGACGTGCCACAGCACCTTTCCTTTCATGGTCATCGGGTCCCCCAGCGGTAATGGTGGTCGTAACCGTATTGACCTCGGGGGGCGTCCGAAGTTATCGCTGGGCGCCTGTCCGAAGATCGTTTAGACGCGGTGATGAGGAGTTATCACCGCGTTCGGATCTTCGCGACAGTCGTACCGGCGTGCGGCGACCGCCAGCCGGCTGCGCCGTGGACCGCTGCCATGCGCGAACGTAATGCGAAGGTGTTTCTCTGGAGGAGGCCACGGAGACTCGCTCTGTACGAACTTGGTTTGCGGCTAGCGGGATCCGCCGGGCCAGCCGGTGTGGTCGATGTGTGCTCGGCGGAACTGGCATCGCCCGACAGTGGCCGGCAGCGAGCGGCACACGCAGATGAACCAACCGGCACAACGGCATCATGTCCAGCATTGGACGGCACGCCTTAGGGATCGCTCTTAACCAGCGGGTTCGGGGTTCGAGTCCCTGACGGCGCACCAGCCACACCCCCTCTGACCTGCGGTTGTGCCACGGTATCGCGATCTTGGCGAGCATCTAAGATCCTTTGTGTGCTCCGTGTGTGCTCATTCCGCCAGTTGTTGTCGATCATGGGGTGAGGCTTGCCGCGTTCAGCAATGACTGGGAGCGGTGTGGCCGCGATCAGCCAGCTCTAACCACCGGTACATCGGGCTGTTCGGCGCCGCAGGTGACCGGCAGGCCAGTGGGTGTCGATCATGGCGCGGGGCTTCGTGCGGGACGCAAGATCGGTGTCCGCCGAGTAGGGGGCATTGGTGGGCTCGGGCTTCACGCTGTGTAGACCACCACCGGGTCGGTCCGACCGACGAGAACGTTGCCCCACGGCACGGCGTACACATGGGCTCCGACGGCGTCTTCGAGGTACAGCGAGGTGTCCCGGCCCTCCGCGTACGCGGTGGTCAGCTCTGCGTCGGTGGGCAGGCCGTACGAGCCCTGCTGCACCCACTGGTCGGCGGCGCCCAGGTCGGGGTCGAGGAGGAACGCCTGGATCGCCGGGGCGTCGCCCTGCTCCGCATCGTGCTCCTCGTGCGGGCTCACCACGGTCAGCGCTACCCGCTCGAAGTCTTCGCCGGGGAGGCGGAAGCTGGAGATGTTCACCTGCTCGCCGAACTGGTCGGTCGCCTCAGCCACGCCGAGCACCCCGGCGGTGTTCTGGTGTACGTGTCGCTCGACGTACCCGTACTCGGGTGCCAGGAAATCGGCGATCAGCAGGTGCACCATCCCGTGATCGGCGTCCGCGCTGGTCAGCGACTCGCCGGGAACTCCGATCGCGAGCAGCTCCGACCCTTCGTCGGATTTGACCATCCGGTCCGTGTCAAGCGAGGCCCCGAACCGGTCACCCGCCTCCGGGGTCCCACTGACGCCGGTCGAGTTCTGGGTCACCGTACGGAGGTGGGCGACCGAGGTGGCGGTGGGCCCCAGGTACTGCACGATGCCCGCGTCCTTGATCGCGCCGATGTCCTCGTGCGGGACCCCGACGACGACCACGCCGTGCAGGGCGGTCAGCACTTCGCCGTACCGGTCGCCTGGCTCGGCGTCGCCAGGGATCCCGGGGCTGTTCTGGGTCACCGCCCATACGTGGTCGTGCTGCTTCACGTACACCGCGCCGCTCGCCCCGTTCTCCCCCGGTACGCCGACCGCCAGGATGCCGCCCGTGCTGGCCACCGTCCCGGCGACTGCGCCGCCGAACCGGTCACCGGCCTCCGCAGTGCCCGGCACCCCCGACGAGTCCTGCGTGATCAGCGACGTCGAGGTCAGGTCCAGACCGGTGGCGCCGCCCGGGACGAACCAGACGCCGCCCGCGTTCGCGGTGCCGCCCAGGTCCTCGTCGGCCGCTGCGATCGACAGCTCCTGGCAGCCATCGCCATTCAGGTCCGTCACCGCGGTGGCGTTGCCGAACCGGTCACCGGCTTCGGCGGCGCCCGGTACGCCCGGCGTGTTCTGGGTGATCACCTGCAGGCCCTTGCCGCCGCCGTAGTAGACGACCACCCGGCCGGCCTCGGTCACGCCGTCCACTGTGGCGTGCGGCTCGGGTACCACCACGTCGGCCAGCTTGTCGCCGTTGACGTCGACGTCCAGGTACGTGTCGCAGACTGCGCTGCCGTCCTGCGTGGTCGCCATGACGGCGGTCGACGCGACGGCGGTCCCGGCTGTGGCTAGGCCCGCGACCAGCAGAATCTTCCAGTTCACTGGTATCTCCTCAGGCTCTGCGGTTCCCCGGTCTGCCCGGCGCACACGGACGCAGCCAGCGCCCCGGCGGCCAGCAGTACGGCAGACCAACGCACGACGTCGCACATGACTTCGACAGCTTGATGCCAGGATCACGCACCGGGCCCACGCTGGGTTGCGGCGACTCAGATGGCGAACCGCAACGGGTCGCGGATTCACACAGGACGGTGGATGGTGCATCCACTGTTCGGCCAAGCCGTGCGTACCGGAATAGACGCTGTCGTCCGGGTACGCGCGCCATCGATAGGGTCACTTGCGTGGACCAGGACGAACGGCTCCGTCACGCCTCGTCGTTCGGTGCGGCGGCGACCGCGTACGCCGAGCACCGCCCGAACTATGCGCAGGCCGCGGTGCGCTGGGCGCTGCAGCCCGCACCCGGTTTGCGGGTGCTCGACCTCGGCGCCGGGACCGGCAAGCTCACCGCCACGCTGGTCGCGGTGGGCGCCGAGGTCACCGCGGTCGAGCCTGACCCGGCGATGCTGACCGAGCTGCGCCGGGCACTGCCGGACGTCCGTGCACTGCCGGGTAGCGCCGAGGCGATACCGCTGCCGGACGCGTCCGTGGATGCCGTGCTGGCCGGCAACGCCATGCACTGGTTCGACATGGCCGTCGCGGGACCCGAGATCGCCAGGGTCCTGGTGCCGGGCGGCATGCTGGCCGGCCTGTGGAATGTCATGGACGACGGGGTCGACTGGGTTGCCGCGCTCGCGCGGGTCAGCGGAAGCGCGGCCATCGGCCCGCGTGACACGCCTGCCAGTTGGCGCGTCGAAACGGCCGGCGCGCACCTTCCGAAGACGGGCGTGGCCGCCCGGTTCGGCTCGCCGGAGCAGGCCGAGTTCGGGCACGGGCAGCGCCGTACCGCCGACTCTCTCGTGGCGACACTTGCCACGCGGGCCGGCATGCTGGTCATGCCGAAACCGCAACGACGGGCCATGCTCGGCCGGCTCCGCGCCTTCCTGTCGAGCAGACCGGAGACCGCCGACGGCGAGTTCACCCTCCCGCTGCTGACCTGCGTACTGCGCGTCCGGCGCCTGTGAAAGGCACCAGCGCGACCCTTCACGAGGCGTCGAGGTGGTGACGAATGCAGCCGGGAGGCGGTACGAGGCAGGACGGTTGCCCAAACGGGCAGCCCGTTTGTGTCCCACGAGGTTCCCGGGGGCTGCCGCCGGGATGTAGGGATCGTCCGTACCGTGCCGGTCATGAGGAGGGCGGAGGGGAGCCGCCGTGAGGACGCCAACCGCGAGCACCCCGTACGACCGGCCGGGCGATCGACGCCGTCGACGCTGGTCGGGGTGCCCCGGGAGGCGGACGGTGGAACCCGGGAGCGGGGCCTGCTGTGGCTGCAGCGCTCGGCCGGTAACGCGGCGGTGCAGCGTACCCAGTCTGCCAAGGTCCGCGAGGTGGACCGGCTGAAGGCGCAGGCTCGCCGTACGCTGGCGTTGGCGGACTGGCGGCAGGTCGCCCAGCGCATGAAGGAACTGCCCGATCCGGAGCTGGACAACTACTCGAAAGCGATGACCCTCGGCGAGCGGGCGCACGCGCGGTGGGCGACGCTGCACAGCGCGCCGGAGCTGGACCGGGTGGGACAGTCCATCGCCAAGGTCGATTCTGAAGCGGTCCGGATCTCCGACATCTACTTCCGGTACGAATCCGGGATGGCCCGCCAGCCGGCGCCCAACTGGCAGCAGGCCGCGGACGCACTGCGGGTGATGAGCGCGGACGACATTCAGCGCCGGATCGACGTGCTGACCTGGGCCCAGAAGATGGAGCTGCGCGCGGCCGCCAAGGACGACGTACGCCTCGCCGACGTGATCGAGAAGTCCGAGCAGAAGCGGATCGCCTCGGTGTACGCCGCGTACCAGCGCGCAGTCGGCGACCAGCAGTGGGAGACGGCCGCACACCTGCTGAACGGCATGTCCGCCTCTGACATCGAGACCCGGATCCGGGCACTGACGGCGGAGGAGTACGAGGCTCTCAAGCGGGCTTCCGCGGTCGCCGGACCCGCGGTGCAGGCGGCGTTCACGCGGGTGAAGCCCCCGGGTGAGCTGCAGGGCGTGGAATACCCGGTGCCGGAGCCGAAGCCCGAGTCGGAGCTCAGCGACGTACTGGAACAGGGGCAGCAGTTCGGCGGCGACCCAGACGTCGCGGCGTACGCCCGGCTGGTCGCGGAGGCGGAGGCCGCGAACGCTCCGAGTAAGCCTGCGGCCTCGGAGCGCTCCGTGGTGGTCTCCCCTGAGGGCAAGCTCGCGGAACTCAACGACCACTTCTGGGCGACCGTCGGCCATCCCCGGTTCGCGGAGGTGAGTCCGAGGCGACGTAAGCACGGCTGGATGGTGGGCGTGCGGGAACGACTGCGCGGGCGGGGGATCCAGGGTCCGACGGAGTTCGCTCCCCGGTATCCGGTGAGGGAGAAGGGCGAGTCGGACAAGGCGTACCAGGCGAGGAAAGCCGCGCACGTGGACACCTTGGAGCCGGAGAAGGTCCCGACCCCCGGCGGCGGTACGGGAAAGGTGCTGCCGTCGCGGCGTTCATCGTGACCCTGCAGGGGAAGTGGAGCGCGTTCGCCTGCCAGACCCGCAAGGACACCGGGACTCACGGCCTCGGGTACGGCATCGACTGCACCCTCACCGGCAGCCACGCGAAGCTCGACTCCCGCGGGCTGTACCAGCCTTCCTCGGCGCTGGCCTTCCTGAAGGCGGTGGAGGAGGCGGCGGGTCAGCAGAGCCCGCCGCTGCGCTGGACCGCGCTCAACAACGACGCTCAGGTACAGCACTCGTTTCCCGAAGGTCGGGTCGGCTACCAGGGCAGCGAGGGGAACTGGCACGGGCCGCTGGTGTTGCACTTCCACATCGAGGTCACCCCGACCGCTCCGGTCGAGTAATGCCCGTGCGGGCGGCGGGAGTGATCTCGGTACGCGCCGTGCAGCAGCACGACGAGCGGCGCCGGCGGGTCACCGCTGCCGGCCGTCGCGACCACCGGCGGCGCGAAAGTCGCTGCGCTCACTGGTGCACCATCGTCGTGTCGGCAGCCGTATGGCTGTTGATGCACCCGAGGCGCCGCCGGATCATCGCCCTGCTCGCTTGACGCGTTGACGTCCAGCATGAGTTCTGCGGGATCCGGCGGTTGCCCGGGATGTGCAGACCGTCGACAGGGCTGAGCGCCGTTGAGCGCCGATCAGTGAGCGGACCGGCAGTCGCGTCCCGGCGCCGAACGCGAGGGTACCTCCCCACTGGGCTAGTGTCGTGAGTCGTTAATTCGCGTGCAGTAGCGGGCGATGGATTCGAGGATCTGGTCTGCGGTTTTCGTCCAGACGTAGAGCTTGGGAGCCTCGCTCCAGGTCTTGATCCAGGCGCGGATGTCGGCGTTGAGCTCGTGCACTGAGCGGTGCGTTCCTCGCTTGATCTTCTTGGTGGTCAGCTCGGAGAACCAGCGTTCGACGAGGTTGAGCCAGGACGAACTGGTCGGGGTGAAGTGCAGTTTCTCTTGGTCCGTCGTGGACGATGGTCTGCTCCGGGTCCTGCTCGAGCGTATGAGCCCTTGGGCACAGCGGAACTTGGGTGGAGGTGTCAACCTAGCCGTCATGCGGGTGAGTTCGTCGGAGGTGATTCCCACGATGGTGAGGAAACGCGGTGTCCCGTGCCGGGCTGTCGATGACCGGCAATTGCGGATCTGCGGTGAACGCCACGCGGTCAGCCTGCAGTCCGGCGTGCCGGTGATCGGGCCGCATGGGTCAAGCCGGTGTCCGGGCTGGAACGGTCTGCCGGAGCTGAACACGTAGCCGCCGAGTCGTTGCAGCAGCCGAAGTGGCCAGCCCGGCGGTTGCGTCTCATGCTCGTCAAGGCAACCGGCCACCTCCACGCAAGGGTCGTTCTGATCGACGCCGTGTTAAGTCCATCGGACTGGCGTTCTCTCCACCGCCGGGGGCCGCCAGGTTACTTGTGGCCCCCGCGGAGGATCGGGGAAAGCCGCACGCAGCCGCCACCTCATACGGCGAGGAGTCCACCGATAGCGGGCGCTCGAATGGGAACGCGATGGGAACGGACGGCACCGAACGCGGTTGGACAGGTTTGGATGCGTAGGCACGCTGACCAGACGAAACGGCACGCGATGTCACTGCTTCGGACTGGCCTGACGGGGTTAGGGCGTCTTGAAAACCGCTGTCAGCCTGCCCCAACACCGGCGGATGGTAGGGGGAGGTCTTCCGAGATCGCCGGGGGAACCGGTAGTCGGGGAGCGCTCGCGTGTGTAGGCCGTCCTAAGGTGCATGACGCGCGTATGCACGTCGATGGGCCGCCAACCCGCGCAGGTCGCGGCAAATGAGTGCGTCGGCGTGGCCCGGACTCAGGGCGTTCTGGTTCTGCGCGCGAGGACAAGCCGGTGCTGCGGGCTGCCATCCTCGCGGTGGCATGGAGCCGTCAAGGGGACTGTCGTCACGGTGAATCCGGCCGCCGTCAAGTCGTCGCGGACCGCGTGCAGCGGGCAGGTGCGGTAATACATGACGAACGGGGGACGCCACACGGCATTGCGGACCCTCATGGCCACGTCGAATCCGAGCAGCGCCCAGTACCAGCCCGAGGTGATGGACAGCGGTGCATGAACAGGGAAGACGAACAGCCCGCCGGGCCGTAGCGCGCGGTACACCCCGGCGAACAGTACGTGCCGTTCGGCGGGCAGGAAGTGTCCAAGCGCTCCGAAGCTGACCGCCAGATCGAAAGTCTCGGCGAAGGGCATAGCCCGAACGTCGGCCCGTACCCACTCGGCGTCCGGGTGTGCTCTACGAGCCTGCGCGAGCATGCCGGTACTGAAGTCGACGCCCGTGACCCGTCCTTGGCACAGGGGTTTGAGGACCTCCATGCCCGCCCCGGTGCCGCAGCACACATCCAGGCCATTGTCGAACGGCCCCAGTGGACGCAGCGCATCGGCGGTTGCGTCAAGAATGCCATCCGGGGTACGGAACGGCGTGTATTCGAACTTCGGCGCGAGCAGGTCATAGCCGCGCTCGACCGAGGACAGCGCCTGTATCGCCAGTTCACGCAGGGACGGGCCCTGAGGCGAGAACACCGGCCAAGGGTACTTCGGCAAAGCATCCGCTCATCGCAACGTAGGCGCTACGCGATGCCTTGGCCAGCTTGCGGCCGGCACGCGTGGCAGGCTGGCATCCACCGAGCGTCACCGGTGGCATCGTCGCCGGTTGTTTAGCCCGTCTCGCCATCAGCGGCAGATGAGTGCGTTTCGGGGGGACGCGCGCCGGTCCCGAAACCGGACCCGACGGGCGTCGCATCTCGCGCCGGGCGGAGACACCTGACAGAGTGAACCGATGCTGAATCAGGTGGCCGACGGCGTCTGGGTCCGGCAGAGCGCGTGGGTCTGGAGCAATGCCATCGCGGTGCGCGGGGAGGGTGGGTTGATCCTGGTCGATCCCGGCATCGATGGTTCCGATCTGAACCAGCTCGCCGATGACCTGGACCGGCTCGGCCTTCCGGTGGTCGCCGGGTTCTCCACCCATCCCCACTGGGACCACCTGCTCTGGCATCGCCGATTCGGCGACGTGCCGCGCTACGCCACCCCCGCCGGCGCCCACACTGCGAGTGAAGCCCGAGAGCGGGCGCAGAGGCTGGCAGCGGAGAGCGCGTCGGGCATCCCTCTCGAGCTGATCGGGCTCGTCACCCCGCTGCCCGCGGACGGCGGACCCGTGCCGGGCGAGATCGTCGAGCATCCGGCGCACGCCATCGGCCACGCCGCGGTCCTCCTCGCGGACCGTGGCGTCCT
>WNFV01003940.1_pt1 | contig 18730 bp, 20 predicted proteins | sample 5400101 | NCBI WGS metagenome assembly WNFV01 (sample SAMN13153361, study PRJNA577476) | soil metagenome | isolation source: 115 cm soil or saprolite under grassland replicate 1 | place: USA:California | collected 2016-06-15 | reverse complement strand
GGAGTTGTCTATAGACAGTGTTCGGTTTGCGGTCATCTCCCTTGTTGTACGTCGAGAGGAGTGTTGACTCGACGAACGAGTCCAATCGGTCAAGGTAGATGTTGGCGAGAACGGGACTCACGATGCCCCCTTGCGGCGAACCGCTCGGGGTGGCGTGATATCGCCATTCTTCCAGATACCCGGCCTTGAGTAGGTTCTCGATGAGCCTGAGAAAGCGCTGGTCGAGGATGTGCTCGCGGAGAATCGACATCAAGACCTGATGGTCAAGATTGTCGAAACAGCCGCGGATGTCCCCTTCGATGAACCAGACCGTTCCCCTCCAGTTGTAGTAGACCTCTCGCAAGGCGGAATGACAGCCACGGCTCGCGCGGAATCCATGTGAGCGGTCGCTGAATTGCGTCTCGTAGTACGCCTCCAACAGTTGCCGCACGACTTCCTGCAGCAGCTTGTCGGACCACGTGGGCATGCCGAGCGGACGCAGTTTCCCCTTCTTCTTGGGGATGTAGGTCCGTCGCGCAGGCGACCATCGATATCGCTCGAAGCGCAGGGCGTCGATGATGCCTTGAATCTTCGTCAACGACATCCCGTCCACGGTTTCCGATGTCGTACCAGGTGTCATGGCTCCGTGATTGCGATAGATTTTCCCGTAAGCCTGAAGGTAGAACTCCGGATTGAACAGCTGTCGATAGAGGTCATCAATCGGCAACCGTCGTTCGCCGCGAGTCCGAATGATCGACAGGCACTGGTCGGCGCTACGCATCTCGCGTACCTCCACAGTGCTGCTGATCGCTGGGCACCTGCCCCCCTTCGCCATGTGGCCGGCTTTCCCGACCGCGGACTACTACGAGGGCTCCGTCACCATAGGGCTCGCGCCCTGTAGGTGATCCCATGTTCTCGAGCATGAGCTGAAGTAGCGTGACGTAGGCGCTCCGTTCGGCCCGTTGAGACGCCTCATTGGCGTCCGCCCATCGATCGAGAGGTCCAGCGGCAACCATATAATCCGCCGTGATTCGATGGCCCCGCCAAGCGTGGTTGCGGGGGATGTGCGAGCATCGCTCGGTCCTGGAGTTCAAGCAGTGTAGCCTTCGCCGTATCACACGGGCCTTGCCGCACGCGACCGTACACGCGTTCCGGTCGTCACGGCGTTTCCAGCAGGCGATGGTCCTCATTGGCTTTCGCCTCCGAGTAAGCTGGCTAGCCCAAAGGTCATTTCTCTCGTACCTTTCTCAACTACGTTGAGTCGCTCATGCGCCGATGACATGGCGCACGTGATTGCCGCAAACAGCGCGGAACAGGAACATATCCAGGGTAAGGGCGGCGGCCCCAACGTCGCTGTTCCGGAGGATGAACCCGCGGAACAACCCAGCGTGCGACGCATCGGTGGGATCTTCGAGATCTCGGTTGCCGTCCACGAGGAACAGGAACATGTCTCGGTCTCCCAGGTAGGCGCCGGACGGAACCCGTTCGGCACCGAATTCGCCGTCCTTGTACCCGAGCGGCAGGTGCCATGCATGATGGTCGCCCATGAGGTCGACAACCCGCCTGGCCAGCTCGTCATGATGGACTCGCGCATAACGCGGCGACGTGATCGCGTGCACGGTCCACGGCGCGGCTCGTTCCGTGAAGAGCTGATGCGCTTCTCGGCCTTGCCGCTGGAGCCCGAAGTTGATCGCGCTTGACGCGATCGGCGCGGGCAGCGTCCGGAGGTATTTCGGCGGCGCGCCGGCAATCGTGGCGAGCTGCTCGAAGCTCCAGTTCGTCAATGCAGCGGTTCGACCAGACGCCTCGAGTAGCACGAGTGCGTCATCGTCCTCCGCCTCGGTCCTGAACTCACCGTTCTCGATGGCACGCTCTTGGGTGCGGACGCGCCGAGCGCGCGCCGCGTCGTAGAGCGCCGAGACGCTGGCGTATCGCTCATCTGGCGGGCGTGTTGCCCATTCCTTATGCGCCGTGTACGCCGTAACCGCAGACACACCGATACTCTGCATGGGAGGCTCCTTTCTGTGCCCTGAGGGCGATCGAGGGATGAGGAGATCTCCACGTCGCTGGACGAGCGTGGAGGGGTGACCAGGACGGTCACAGGGAGAGCGTTCGATCAGGAGCGGCTGCGCTTGGCGCTAACCGCGATCCTCCGTGCGTTCGATTCGGACCCCGTCGTTTGTGCCTCCTACTCGCTTGGCGCTAAAAACTCGCGCCTCAACGGAACCGGCCCACAATTCTTCGTCACCAGAACAGTGAACTGGGTCAGCTTCGGCGCCTTGAGATCTCGTTTCCACGAAATCTCGCGCACCCGAAGCGTCACCCTGCCATCCGGTATCGCGGCTTGGATTTCCTGAAGCAGTGCCCACTGAGAGCGGGTCGCTTGACCGGCGTTCCTGCCGGATACTACCAGCTCAAACCCATTGATCACCGCATCGTGATACGGCGGAAACTGGCGAAGGAACGCCTGCAGCCGGTCTGCACCATCGCGTACGTATCTAGGCCGATCAGCGAGCGCGCGAAAGGCATCGTCAGCCATCGCCTCGATCGCTTCGTCCATTGGAAGCATTCCGACTGCCTGCCTCGCCTGTTGATCCCCGGCACCATGTTCCGCGATCCAGGCAGCGACCACTTGCTTCTTTTCGTCGAAGGTCTTGAGCCCTTCGGCCCGCAGCTGCTGCTTTCGCTCCCTCGCCGCATTGAGGTCTGCGCGGAACCGCCGGAACGCTTCTGCGGGCACGTCATGTGCCAAACCGTGGTCCGTGGCAATGTCAAAGTACACGCGGCCACGCTCGGTCGCCAGACTGCACCGTCTCGGAGATGGCGATGCGTGCGCCAGTGCCCGCTGCGTCGGATCCTGGAGGAACGCCGCCGCGACCTGCGAACGCCACTCGCTCTCGTCACGGCGTCGACTGGAGCGGAAGGTCTTGCGCTCGGCATGATACAAGCGCTCCAGCTCATGATTCCGGGCGGCCTCTCTGAATAGGTCTTCGATTGTGGGCGGGCTGTCGTACGTCGGCGGCGCATCAATGCGCAGCACCGTATCCTGGCCGTCGCGCTCGAAGCGTGGGCGCAGTTTCAGGCGCGCGACACCCTTGCCGCTCACGTTGACCAAGTGCAGCCGGTTGACTGGAACATGCACCTGAATCTGCTGGACCGAGCGCCCGTTGCCGCCAGACAGAAGCGAGGCCTTACGTCCAGTCTCCGATAGCAGGTAGGTGGCAGAAACAGTCAAGGTTCGTGCCGCTGTCACTGTTTCGGCAGGCATCGTGGCCGTGGATGTCACGAGTTCGGGACGATGCGCAACGGAACGAATCGCGGTGTCCATCGGTCAGTCCTTCCTCAGCGACACATTCGAGTCAAAACAGCGCCAATCGGATTGGGGCCGCGCCCACTCGGTGCCCTTGGGGCGTCGAGTGGAGCGCGGTCGTGGCTCCCAAGCGGCGGCCGAGGAGTCGCCGCTTGGGAGTTCACCGAGGACCGTTCAGGCTTCAGTCTCGCCGCGGCTGTACGCGTCGAGAATGCACTGCCGAATGGCCTCTTGGGCACTGTTGTCCCCGTTCAGGGGACGCAACAGTGCGAAGCTCCGGCGTTCCCCGTTCACGGAGTACTGCCGGGCCGGAAACGTCACATTTCTCCCTCCGGTGCGACGTTCCCAAACGGCGAAGCCGATCAACTTCAGCCCGGTCAGTGGGCCTGCATCGGCTTCGAAGATCACTTCCGCATCGGCAAGCTTCCCTGGGGGATTGCCTTTGTCGTTCGGAATGATCCGTACGGACACCACTTCGCCTTTGCCTTGTGACATTGGGGTCCTCCATTAACGCCGAGGATCTGAGACCGACGGCGTTGGCTAAGTTCCGCGGATCGTGTAGATGCCGCGGAACGAGGGTGAGACGCATGGCCGTGTTGGCGCATGCGTGGCGACGAGAGTCGTCAAAACCCTTCGCAGATGGAGTCCCTGCTCAATCTTATGAACGCGGATTCGGAGCCGAATCTTTCAATGGCGGCGGCAGATCGCTTTTCGTCGCGTTTAGGGTGGGGTTCGGCAAACGGTGGAATGCCGTCGCGTTGAATTGATGGGCTTGGTCAGGGCTCAGGGCGATCCGACGGAATGACCTATCCCACTCGCGAGGCCAAGGTACCGAGCGAGAGCCGGAATTTCACGGGAATCGAACGAGTGGCGGGCGAGGAATCCCTGCGGGCGGTCCGATTCGGGCGTTTTTCTTGTGTTCCGCGGCCTTCCGTCTAGACTGGGCGGTGAAAACGCGATGGCACGGAAGCGAAGCCGCACGCGACGCTCGAAAACGATCTCGAAGCAGAGCCTCGTAGGTCAGCGAGGAGTGAACCTGATCGAGCGGGTCGTCCTCGAGATGGGGTCGCACTGGACGCCCACCGGCCAAGGCGAGGTGGGCATCGATGGCTACATAGAGTTCTTCGACCCAACAACTGGGAAGCCCCTACATGTCAGTGTCGCTGCGCAGAGCAAGGTCTACACAAATCTCACCAAAGAGACTGGACCGACGTTCGACTACTCGTGCAATGGTGCCGATTTGGACTACTGGCTGGCGCACAGCATGCCCGTGATTCTCGTGGTGTCTAGCCCCTCGACAGACGAAGCGTATTGGGTATCAATCAAGGACTATTTCGCGAGCGGCCGGAAGTCGAACCGGATCACGTTCAACAAGGCGGAGCAAGCCTTCACCCGCGAGTCCCTTCCAAGACTCGTTTCCTTCGCAGCCCCGAAATCGGGCATCTATTTGGCACCGGCCAAGAAGCCGGAAAAGCTGCATTCAAACCTGCTCACCCTCGCCGGGCACCCCGAGCAGATTTCTTTCGGAGAGACGGAATGCCGCTCTGCCCGAGACGTCTGGGCCATTCTGAGGCACGAGGGCGGCGACGTTGGGGGTAGCTGGGTTTTTTGGGAGAACAAGATCGTTAGTTTCTACGACCTCAGTCGCGGACCCTGGAGGTCAGTTTGCGACGGCGGAGTCGTTGAGAGTTTCGCCGCGTCGGATTGGTCGGAGTCGGAAGATCCGGATCGGCAGCGATTGTTCGTGCAGTTGCTAAACCGGACGCTGCCAGATCAGCTATGGCCCGAAGTGCGGTATTGGCCGCGCGAGGATTGCTACGCCATGGTCGGCGGCGCCAAGAAGTTGGCGTATGCGTCGTTGAAAAGATCGAGCACGATTTCCGTCGTGTCCCACTTCAAAAAAGCCGGGGCAGACGGGAAGGAGTTTGAGTGGACTCGCCACATGGCGTTCCGCGGGCAATTCCGTCGCGTTGAGGGCCAGTGGTTCCTCGAAATCACGCCGACCTACCGATTCACTCGCAACGGTCACGAGCTTCACCGATTCCATGAAGAAGGGCTCAAAGGGATCAAGCGGCTCGAGGGCAATCGCGCGGTTCTCAGTTCGGTCTTGTTTTGGGCCGATTATCTCCGACCGAAGCCCGCCGGCTTGTTCGACTCGGAACGCACCCCGTTGCTGACGTTTGGCGACCTTCTGACGTTTGACGCGCCAGTCGGCATTACAGACAAGGATTGGCTCGCTGCGGATCCTGAATACTCGCGCCGCAGCGAAGGCGAGGCCCGATTGTTCCCCTTGGAGGCGGAGGAGGACTCGTGAAGCTGTCGTTCATCGAGGAGCCGGAGTTGGAATTCGGCAACGGCGGCACACACGTCGACATACGCTACGGCCTGAGCGCCTACGGGCCGCTGGATGTAGGTGAGGCGACTGCGCCCAATCAGCTTCGGGTCGGCCTCGTCGGAACAGAGGAAACGGTGGCCGCGCTTCGAGCGTGGCTAGAAAAGTGTGCCAGCGGGATACCCGCAAAACAGAGCAAGCTGTCAAATCTCTTTCCCGCATTTCCGGGGTTCTCCGACAGCTCCCCTTTTAAATCCTCCCTTGTTTTCCACGACCGCTGGTGCTCCTTCATTCGCCAACGCGAGCTCGAATCCGTCGTGAGCCAAAGCGGACCTGACGACATCGTTCGGCACGCCGTCGACGTGTTTCTGGACCACGCAGACAGCATCGTTGAACAGGGCGGTCCGATGGTTTTGATGTGCCTTCCGCCGACTGACCTACTCGCCGCAGTGGACGAAGGCCCCGCGGAGGTGGGCGATCCAGACAAGCAGGAGCTTGACGAAGGATCGGAGCCGCCGTCGGAGCGAGTCGACCGTCGACCATTTCACGATGTCCTGAAGGCGCAAGGGATGCGGCTGGCGGTTCCAATTCAGATGGTGCGCCCGTACACCTACACGGGGGTGCAGAGGGAACGACGCGCGCGGCGGCGTAAGCCAAAGAAGTCCGCAATGACGATGCAGGACGAGGCGACCAGAGCGTGGAATATTTACACGGCCCTCTATTACAAGGCGGGAGGGATTCCGTGGCGTCTCCTCCGCGAATCGAGCGACCTCTCGACATGCTTCGTCGGGATCAGTTTCTTCAAATCCGCTGACGGCGAGCGGCTCATGACGAGCGTCGCCCAAGTATTCAACGAGCGAGGCGAGGGCGTCATCGTCAAGGGTGGGCCCGCGAAGCTCGATAAGAACGACCGACAGCCGCACCTGTCAGAAGAGGATGCGACGCAACTTCTGAAGGCCGCTATTCAGGTGTATCGACGAGAGCACCGAAATAACCCGGCGCGAATCGTAGTCCAAAAGACCTCTAAGCTGACGCCTGGCGAGCAGTCCGGCTTCAGGGCAGCCGCCGACGATCACGACATTGATTCCGTCGATCTGCTTGCGGTTAGGCGGTCGTTCACACGGCTCTTTCGTGAGGGGACCTATCCCCCGCTGCGAGGGACTTTCATGGAGATGGAGCCCAACGCCGGGATCCTCTACACGCGAGGGAGTGTGCCGTTCTTTCAGAGCTACCCGGGGATGTATGTTCCGCGCCCGCTTGAACTTTCCATTGCGCGAGCTGAATCCACCGCCTTGCAACTCGCGACCGAAATGCTCGCTCTCTCCAAGCTGAACTGGAACAACACGCAGTTCGACGGTGGGGAGCCAATAACCGTCCGTGCGGCGCGGCGCGTGGGCGACATTCTCAAGTGTGTACCGGAGGGCGGACAGGTGCAGCCGGGATTCCGGTTTTTCATGTGAGCCCACTCGAAGTCGCTTCGTCGCAGTGTTTTGCGCGGTGACGCATAGTCGCTGTGATTGGCACTCTGTGTCGTTCTAATCGGCCGGCACGTTTCGGGCCGACTACAGCGTCACCCCGTCTGCATGGGCGCGCCCAGAAGACCTCCGATCGGCTCTAGTCCGTACCGGCGCGCTCGCAGAAGCTTGTCCTGGAGCTCTCTCTCCGACCAGGGCGGGGCGCACCGCAGATTCCATGACGCCAGTAGGATCAGTGCCTCGTCATCGTCCAGAGCGAATCCACGAACGAGCCGGCAACACACGCGGAATGTGTGCAGGTCGCCATGTTCTCCAGCGATCGCAGGGGGGATCGTCTCTAAATATCGCCGAGCACGCTCCGAGTTGGACCAGTCTCCACCCGCCCGCGGACGCGACGGAGGGGGCCATCGCTCAATGAGGTCCGGCTCAGGAAAGTCTGCGGGCGTCCAAAGTCGTCCCGTGTCGCCGTAATCGATGCGCACAGCGTGAGGCGGCGCGTATTTGTGATTAAACAGCCCGGGAAGCCGGGTCAGCTGAGAAGCCGGCGTCGCGGCCACGTCGGTATCCAACTCGTGCGCCAGATGCTTCTGCAGCCGCTCGATGTGTTCTATGGTGAATCCTGTGGCCCGCCAGAAGACGTGCACGCGGTTCGGTGACGAGTGCAAGACGTACGATGGCGGCGGCAGATCGTCCCGTGCCGCGATCATCGCGAGCACTTGCTCGCCGTCGTGGTCGGCCTCGAGAAAGACGTGGCGAACAGCGCTGATGGCTTCCTTGGTGCGCGAGCGCCGGCCCGGCGCAATCGCGTTCACACCGACATATACGTTGAAACGTTTTGCATTCATTGCGCGCAGCCACGCCTGGAACCTTGCGGTGCTCATTAGCGACAGTGGCCCCACGCGCTGAGCGACGCAACCGGTGTCGTACGACTTGAGAAATACCGCTACCCAGTCTTCCGGCTGATACGCCGCCTGAAGAAAGCGCACAGGAGCGCCTCGATCGATGCCAGGCATCGTCCACTCCGGGTCAGTTCTTCGTGAGCACGACGCTGCCCGTGAACGTGGCCTGGTTGCAATCGACGCCGGTGAAGTCGGCCTCAATCCGCGAAACGTTCGCGGTGCCCACGCTCCCGAAGGTGCCGCGGCACCCGCGCGGGGAATCGAACTGGCCTTGTGTGCTGATCTGCGCGGGAGCGGTATTACCGGGGGTCAGCGCCGTGCTCGCGGTGGTCGTGACTGGCAGCCACGCGTGCTGCGACCGAACGGTCGTCCGAAAGGTCTGCAGATTAGTCTGCGGCACCTCCTCGAATGTCAAAGTGATCGGCCCACTCGTTGGCGCTGGAGCTCCCGGATCGCCTGGGTTCACCGCGATCGTTACCGTTCCGCTCCACGTGCCTGTGAGAAATGAGGAAGACGACGGGCCGCTTGGACTCGGCGATCCGCCGCCGCAAGCAGTGAGCAAGAGCAGGATAGGCAGCGGCCGAAATTGACGCATCGTGCGGGCTCTCATGCTACGGCTCCTTCCTTGACTGGAATCCGTTGCGGTAAGCACGACTGCAGCAGGTATCGATCGACCTCCCCATCGTAACCGTTGACGGCCAAGACTTCGGACACAATCCGTTGGCCCTCGAACCGGGAGATGTGGACCACCAGGTGAATCGCCAGCGCGATGGCTTCCCGCGTGCTGCGATGCGGGAGGCCGACGTTCGCGGTGAGCACGCAATGGGCTAACCGGGTCAACGCCTGCTCCGCTGAGTTCGCGTGGATCGTGCTGAGGCTCCCGAGATGCCCGGTGTTCAACGCTTGAAGCAGGTCGAAGGCCTCCGGACCGCGAACCTCGCCCAGAATAATACGGTCAGGCCTATGTCGGAGGGTGGCGCGGAGCAGGTCCGCGATAGTTACGGCGGGGACGGGCACCTCCTGGCCGATTGGCACCTGCGCACGTCTCGCCTCGAAGCGGACCAAGTTCGGTTTCTCGATCAGGATCTCGGAGGTCTCTTCAATCAGAACGACACGATCGGCTCCAGGAATTCTGGCGGCGAGCCCATTCAGCAGCGTCGTCTTTCCCGTTCCCGTCCCGCCGGAAATGAGGATGTTCTTTCGCCCGTCCACTGCCGCGCACAATTGCTCGGCGAGGGCTGACGTCAGTGTACCGATCGCGACCAACTGCTCCAACGAGTAGCGGTGGGTAAACTTGCGCACCGTCAGCGTCGGTCCGTCGACGGAGCATGGAGGAAACATCGCGGCTACGCGCGACCCGTCCTCCAGTCGAGCATCGAGCATCGGTTGATGCTCTGAAATCTCATCGCCACAGGCTCTCGCAATGTTCTTGATCGCGACCGTCAGGTTCCGGACTTCGAGCGTGCGGCCGGGCACATCCTCGAGCGCGCCGCTCCGTTCGACGAAGACCCGCCGACCGCCGCTGTTGACCATGACCTCAGTGACGGACGGGTCGAGCAGCAGGTCCTCAATCGGTCTGAGAAACGGCAAAATGCGATCGAGGCTGCTCATAACGCGCCCCTCGCAAGGTGGTCGAAGTAACTCGTCTCGACATCAAGGAAATGCGGCTTGAGGTAGCAGTACTGCGCCGGGAGCGGGTTGACCCCGTCGTACGGGAGGGCGATAGCCTGGGCATTCTGCAGCTGCGTGAACACGCGCGGAGCGAAAATGTATTCGTGGTGTGGGGCGTAGCTCTTGCTGGCGCTAACAGATTGCTTACCGGCACCGGCACGGCCTGTAAGAAGCGAGATGTGCGCGTCCCTATCAGACTCTGACAGAGTGTAGTGGGCCTTGAACTGATCGCGGCGACCGCAGAGCTCTGCCGCGGTCTTCGCCGTGAACTCGTCGCTGGTCGCAAGGAAGATCTTGTTGCGGAAGCACTGCAGCAGAGTGCGCCAGCTTTCATCACCGGGCAGCGCGGAGCGAAGTGAGCTAATGCTCTGAGTCGCAACGATTGGTATGAGCCTGGCCTGCCGGGACAGTGCGAACGTACGTTCGTCGCCGGTCGGATCCGTTTCGCCAACCGTTGCAAAGGCGTGGTACTCGTCGCAGACGAATAGCAAATCGCGCCAGACGCTCGCGGGTTGTGCTGTGATCCGCGGAATGCGCTGGAGAACGGCACGCTGGAAATCCAGCTTGAGCATTACGCCTAGAATCCGGGCCAGCCCTGGGTTCATCGCCACCGGAAAGTTGAGTGCGAGGACGTGACCCGTTTCGAGAAGCGTATCGAGCCTCGCGAGCGGCTTCGGTTCGCCAGGTTTGGGCTCGGCAGAATATGCAGTTCTCGGCGGGCAAAACGCCCGGTGCACGGCAGGGTTGTCATCGAAGAGCGAGAGGAAGACGACCACACCTTCCGTTATGGAAGACCGAAGGCGCGCGTCCAGACGACTCCATCCGTAACGGTACCAACGCTCCACGGCTTCGAGCTGGTGTCGACGATCTGCCCAGCCCGAGCCTTGCGCGCGGCGTACCTCGAACGGGACGCCGTGTTCCGAGAGATACGATTCCAGATCGGCCCCGTAGGGGTGCGCCATTTGACCTGGGCTTTCCGCAAACCAGTGCTTCCATGGTGCGTTGGTGCAGTGCAGCTGGTACTCCGCGCGCGGCACCAGCAGGACTTCGGGGGCCTCTGAAAGCGTGGCCTTGAGTTGTTGAATATCGCGCTCAATCTGAGCGTCGTCGAGGATGTACCGATAGATCTCGGAGAATGTCGTGTATCCGTCCGTGATTCGCCGCAACAAGATCACGAACTTGAGCAGATCGGTGTACGCCTGCTGCCAAAACGGCTCCTTCGACCTCCCGAACAGGTTGTTAACCAGCGTCGCGATCGCATAGGCCACCGCGTATGGATCGAGATCGTTGTGTAGCGGGTTGTAGCAGAGACCTGAATCGAGTCCAATCTCAATGTAATCTGACTCTCGGCCGGCCTCCTTGAGAATGGTCCGCACTTGCCCGCAGAAGTCGCCTTTCACTTCCAGCACGAGCCCGCCAATCTTGCGGTCGCCATCGTCCGCTCGCCAGCGCAAAAGTTGATGAACGTACGGGTACATGCAGGCGGATGTCTTTCCAGTGCCGACCGCGCCCAGAATCATGATCCCGGTATAGAGCCCTCGCTGTGGGATCGTCAGCCACGATGGAGTCGGCGATCGCGCGGGCTCCGTCGGCAGATGCGTTTCACCCAACACCAGAATGGGCGCCGGCCGTCTCTCTCCCCTTGGGTAGGCAGGGAGCTTGCGGAAGCGAACGGCCGGCGCCCGACGGTAAACAGCGATCGCAAGCACGGACGTCAGGAGTGACATCAGGAAGAAGGGGGTGGTGAACCACAGAGCGGCGTATCCGTACGCAAACAGGGAGAACACGAGCGGTTTGCGGATCTGGATCAGCGCGAGAAAGACGTCATCACTCCCGAAAGGGTACGCATGAAGACCCCATGCGCCTGTGGCTGCTGCCATAGCAAGCGCGATGAGCCTGCGCACCTCGACGATCCTTGTCAGCATCAGCAGTTCCCGGTGACAGCGATCTTCAGTTTGTTAGCGCAACTGTCCTTGCGTCTGCGGAAGCGGCGAGCTGGGCATCAGGCCGCCGCTGTCCGAGTTTTGCTCCCGCTCGCCTCGCCACCGGCCGCGGCACGTGCGATTCGGGATGGTCGGTACGCCAATGTGCAAACTCCTTGTCCTTCGCGAGCACGGTGTCGATCACCTGGTTCAGCACGTACTCAGTCGACTCACCCAGGAATCGCGCATACGCGTAGAGCGTCTCCGTGTTCTCACGATCGAGCCGTGTTCGATGCCTGACGAACTGCTTGCCGCGCGTGCGAGGTTTGATCAGAGGCATGGGTACTTCCTTTCCGAAACATCTGGGACTGGTCGCGACCAAGTTCGCGCGGGCTACGCGGCGAAACACGCGACCGATTCCGGGCACATCGGTGGGACCAAGGGACAGCACCGATGTGGACCGTTTCAGACGGTGAGAGTTGGACCCGTAGCCGGGGCGTGAGCGACCCCAAGCAACCGGGCGGAAAACGGGGACTTCCGCAAAGGAGGGGGGTCGCTCACGCCCCGGCTCCACTCGCCCACTGGTGTTTCGCCGGGGATGCGGCCGGCACAAACCGCCGGCCGCGGGGAGGCGTGCCCACTGCCTGCGTGACTTCCAACGCCAGCGCGAACAGTCACTTGCTGGCTTGCCTCGGTGTTTGTGAGCGAGCGTCGACCACACGCCTGTCTCGAGACACAACCGACCTCGGCACTGGGACAATACCGTCCCGGCCCATTGTCCGGTCCGTTGTCCGCCCTGACCGCCCAACTCAAGCGGTGGTAACCAGGTGAGCGAGATGTAGATATGGGTGCGATAGAACATGAGTATCGAGCACTCCGGAGCGCCGCGCGATCGCGTCGCCCAGCACACATGAAACCGTCGAATCCAGAACCGACTGACCGTCCAACAACCAGCTCCGGTACAGCACCCGAAATCGCGGAGCGTTGAACGCATCCCGTGCCTTTTCAAATCGCGGAGTCGGACGTTCCGTCCCCTGCGGCGGCTGTCCATCCAACCGCCTGCGTTCCTCGAAGTACCAACGCAACTCGTCGGCAGTCGACGGCCGGAGCGGGCTTGCGATCTCTTCCCTCCAGGCGTCCTCGTATCTGGGCACAGCCTTGAGGAGATGGCTCGGAACCAAGAGCCGCACCGTCCATGCCGGCAGTGCTCGGAGCAAATCCGTATGTCGATGGAGGAAGGCCCGAAAGTCGACAGGCGAAGGTCGATTCACGAGATATGTGAACACGTGACGACCGTCCGTATGCAGCCCGATCGGCAGCTTGTCCGGGAAATACCGGACGGTCTCTTGGTCGCCGGAACGGAAGGTCAAGTGCGGCAGCTCGCTGCGTCGCAGTCGGGAATGCAGGAGGAGGCTGAAGTGAGCCACCTTGTCGCGCTCGGTGGCGAGCCAAGTCATGTCACAGCCGGCGAGAACTGTGTCGAGCAGCATGAGCCGTTCGACTGCACGCGCGATCGGCACGGGTCGCCGAAACCGATTGTCGGGCTCGTCGATGGCCTCGTACAGCGGGTGGTGCTGCAGATGGAAGATTCTGGCGCGGGAATGGGCGCAGGCGTAGGCGGTGGCGTATCGATTCAGGACGAGGCTGTGGAAGAAATCGCAGGTCTTACGGCCGTGAGGGATCCGGGCAAAGACGCAGTAGTGACGGTCCATACAGACCCCTGAGTGCAGCATCACGGTCACGAGGAACTCGGACTGACGATCTGTGAATCCGTGGGCCGCCACGTTCCTGACCCGTTCAGCCAAGGTCATTCGAGGATCTCCTCCGCTAGACGAGGATCGAGCCCGCGGCCACCCCTTCGTCCGGACCCGGAGCCAGCTAACCGAGCACCAGTCGCGCGATATCGAGTGAAGCCGGCGCGTACCTTCCCCAACCCATGCGCGCCGCGGTAGTTCGGCGTCGTGACCTCCACATCCTCGACGCGGGCATGGCCGTCACGGTCGTCGTATTCGATACGGACGTCCGGAAACTGAACGTGCCCGTCGTCGAATGGAAGCTCACGCTCGCGGGCCCACCGTTCAATCTCCTCGGGTTCGCGATCTGGCCTACCGCTACTGTCCCGACGGCCTCGATTCGATTCTTGGAGGAAACGCTGGTAGTCGCGCTTCAGATCCTCCTCAAGCACGACGCGCCGCACCCTAGCGCCACCCGCGATCAATCGTTCGGATGATTTCAGGTAAGCCGCGTAGAGGCGCACGTCATGAGCCAATTCGCGTGGCTTCAGAATGCCTGCGTGGAAGGCCTGCGCGCGCCGGCCGTCGCGGTCGTGGCGCGCGCTTTCGAGCACTGCCCGACCGCGATCGGTGAGCGTCACGACGGCAGTACGCGTCTGCCCCACGACGTACGGCATGGTGCGGACAAGACCGAGTTCGCGCAGCCGGATGAGCTCCCGGTCCCGCTTTCCTTCCCTCTCCGAATTGCTCTCGCGCAGGTCGGATTCAGGAACAGCTCGGAAGGCCCCGACTGTTGCCAAAGTCCGGACCTCTGAGCCTCGCAATTCGTAGCGACGGCCGCGAACACGGACACGCTCACGCGTGGGTCCGCGCGGCAGTTCGAGATCCCGCGTGAACGGGTCCCGTGGGTCATTGACAGAGGCTGCGTCGTCCGACCCTGTGCCGGCACGACTGCCGCGGCTCAGGTCAGCTCGGTCACGCTCTGAATCGCGGGCATCGTGCTCGCGCCACATGTCTCGCCCCTTTACGACTTCAGGTGTAGGCGTAGATCGTCGAGGACAGCGTCAGGCGTGGTGAGTTGGCGGTCGATATGCTGCAGCTTGCGCCCGGCGTCCCGGAGAAACAACCACCTTGCAATGCTGTGGTAGACGGCGCACAGGTTGAAGAACAGCAGCAAAGCCGCGCCCGCAATCAGATGCCCGTGGCGACCGAAGATGGGTCCTTTAAAAGGCGCCAGAAAGCTCAGTTCCCCTGCTAGCCACGCAGCGATGAGAAACACTGTAAGGGCCGCGAGAAATGCCACATTTGCGATCATCGTCCGGACTCCTCGAAGGCTTGATCGACGCGGAAGTACGCCACCTGAAGGCCTAATGGATTCACACGGACGAACTCGTTCGGCACGTGATCGCGCATGACGAAGTCGATCTGCGCCACGTAGGTCTCGCGCGCTCGTTCATGCCGCGTGCCGGGGGTGTAGTAGACCTTCTGAAAGGTCACGGCGGCTTTGAACGGAATCGTCGTGAGCTGGCTCAGGCTCACGTTCTGAACCGCCACATCGACTTCGTCTGTTGACGGGTTCGTGAGGAACGTTTCGATCACCCGGCTCTGCTCGTTTTGAGCGATCGTGGCGTCCGCCAGCGGAGGCTCGAGGAACAAGAGTGAGTCTGGATACTCTCTCTGAATCGTCGCCCGAATGCGGCTGAAATGCTTCACGATGAATTGCGTCAGAAAGTACCGGAGCTCAGGTGGCTGGGGCTGGTACCGAGTCGCGTCGTACTCGACGGCTTCCGCACGTCCCACGTCGTCGATGCGGATGACCAAGGGTTTGACCTGGGAGTAACGAGCGGTCGTGTGGAAATTGAGCGCCAGCAGGCCAAGAGCCACGAAAGAGACCAGCACCAATGCGATCTTCAAGTAGGTGTTCATCACCAAGGCGGAGCCATACAGTTCCACGAACTGACGCTTCGCGTTGTCCAGCGTCTTGGGACTCAGATCGGCAACCGTAGCATTCATCTTGACGGGACCCGTTTACCCGAACATGTGAGGCCGAATCAGGTTCCACACGACCCAAACCAGACCAATGAAAAAGCCCAGGGCTCCCGCAATCACGAAGCCGAGAACGATCAGTCGAGACACGTCTGATGACGCGACCTGATCGTCTTCGTTGACGCGACCGGGTGGAAGGCGACGGGCCATGGATGAAGCTCCTCAGCGACGAAGCAATAATCGGCTCACGCTGATGCGATTTGCCAAAGCGCTCTCCCCGCTTGAACCTGAGAAAATCGACTGCGTCAGCGATGGCACGAGGAGAATGCCCATACAGAACGTGGCGACAACCGCAAACGCCTGAAGGCCGTAGATCCCATATTCCGCTTGCGTAATCGTCGGCGGCAACGTTGTTACGTATCGGTACACGAACCGTTCGAAGATCATCAGAAACGCCACTGCCACGACCGGGATGAACGAGTACTGGATGAACGATCTCAGCCACCCCCAGAACAGCCAATCGAGCTTGGGGACGATAAAAAAAGGAACGAAGATCGGCCCGAGCAAGCCGCAGACGGCGCTTGCGATGAGGCCGAATGCGATCACCGCTAACGAAACGGCCTTGGCAAAAGCGATCAGCAAGAGGACGGTCCAGTAAATCAGGTTCGCGAGGATGGACCAGGCGTCGGGCTGTAGGAAGCGCTCCGACAGGTCGTCGAAATGTTGGTAGATATTGTCGAACGCCCGTGCCTCCAGGACGCTCTGAAAATAGTACGCCTGGTCGGTGATCAGGTTGCTAAATGAGACACCGATGCCCGGCAGCGGCGTTTCGTAAAACGTGATCAACGCGTACCCAAACGATATGAACAGGAGCAGCTTGGCAAAATCAAAGAGCTGCTCTCCCAGGCCTTCGTGAGAGAACATCATGCGAATGCCCTGCCAGGCAATCAGAATCGTCGCAAAGGCCAAAAAGAGGTTGTAACCAAACCGCAGAAACTCCGGCTCGTAAGTCGTCAGGAGGTTCGAAATGGCTTGCTGCACCGTGGGCAGCAGATTGAGCGCCGGTTGCGGTTCCATGGATCTTCCTCTTCCGGATCGCGTTTTTTTAGGGCTGGCGCCACGTCCGAAGGGCGTCACCCGTGCCCGCGACGAACGCCTCGTTCGCGGCCCTCGCGTCTCGCCACGTCACGAGTTGCATGTTCATTGCGGCGGCGTCGGTGTCGCGGGCGCGTTTGCTGTCAACGAGGAGCTGCTCAACGACCCCAGCGAGCAATTGCGTGCGAGCTTGGCGCTGTCGTGCGCCGATCAGGACCGCTCCGCTGATCTTGTCGAGCACAGCGGTGGCGCTCTGCTCGTTTGACGGATCGATCACGGCCCGTTCAAACGCGTTGATCGGATCGAACTCACGCCTACGGCCGAGGTTGCGCACCTGTCCCGTGTCATTCGTCCCGGAGATCGCGGCGGCATCCGCCACATTCACGGTCGCAAGCCGTGCCTCAAAGGCCCTCCTTGCGACAGTCGTGAGGCGGTTTAGGAGCTGTTGTGCCGCGATCACGGGCTGTGTGAATCCCAAATAGGCGGTGCCGGATGGATCACCAAAGGCAAGAGCGGCGTTGTACTCCCCGTCGAACAGAAATTCGTCGGGCCGCCGGGTGCGCCATCGTGGCGGGTCCAACACGGCATATTTGTCGAGGTTCGTGAACACGCTCATGCGACGAGCCATGCGACGGAACTTTCTGTGCTGATCTTGCTGGACGTTTAACAGGTATTCCTTCAACACCGCGGTGATGCTGTTGCGCACCGTCACTGCGGGATCAGTGACAACGAGTTGGGCTGACGTCGGTCTCGCGGCCAGAGCGACCAGCATGAGTCCCAGAAGTGTGCGACGCATTGGCGAACTCCTCCTTGCCTTTGATCGACTGTTTCTACGGCTGTCGCCACGTTCGGAGCGCATCGCCGGTCCCTGCCACGAATGCCGAGTTCACTGCGCTGGCGTCCCGCCAGTTGATGAGCTGCATATTGATCGTCTCGGCCTCTGTGTCACGTTGGCGCTTGCTCCTAGCCAGCAGCTGTTCCAGCGCGTGCGACAGGAGCTGATTTGTGGCCATATCCTGCCGGCGAGCGAGGAGCTCCCCTGCTGCAATCTTGTCCAGAATCGCAGTCATCTCGTGATACCGCGACAAGCCGTTTAGAACGTCGTTCTCAAGCCCTTGAATCCCTTGTTGTAGACGATCGTGGTACCCACGAACCAACGCGACCTGGTGGCCACCCCTCATCGCCACCGTGTCCGTGATCTCGATCGTGGCGTAGCGGCGTTCGAGGTCGCGGCGTGCGCTCGCGGTCAGGCGACTTGGTTGCACGTCCGGACGGAGGAGCGGTAGCGCGGTAGCGGCGTAGGCTGCGCCTGACGCATCTCCGTTATTGAGGCCTTCGATCCAAGGTCGACCGAACTGCCATAACGAAGGATCGTGGCGCGTGATCGAAATCCCTGGAACGCGGAAGCGGTCCATGCTTCCGAGGCCCTGGCCCATGCGAAGGATCGTGCGGTACTGCCCTTGGAGCTCCTCGTAGTGCCGCAGAGTGCGTTCAGCGATCAGCACGGTTTGAACGAGATTTCCGGGGTCGATCACAACAATCTGCGCGTGAGCGCGGGTCGCGGTGATTGCTAGCAGGAATACACTTGCCAAAATGCGGCGCGACATGACTTCCTCCTTCAAAACTTCCCGACGACTGCGGGCGCCTCGTAGGCGGGCAGCTCGAGGTCGCCGGTGAGGTACACCTTTACCCGGTGCCCCTCGCGAATGGTGATGGTTGGCAAACGATTCAGAAACCGGCTCATCACCTGCACGCTGGCCTGCGCAGTCGCGTCGGTCGCACCGCCAGCGATAATCACGGTTCGATCGCCGTCGCCGCGAGTCAGGCCAGCGCTTCCCAAGTACTGCCCAAGGCCACTGATGAGGCCGACGGCCGCGGCAGCGCCGAAAGTCGACCAGTAGTGTTGATTCACCTGATCTCGTAGCCCTGCATCTCCGATCTGATTCAAGCCGATGAAGTGGTCAAGACTGTAGGTTCGGCCGTCGGGCATGAGAAGGCGATGGAACGCGACGGCAAGCCGCGTCTCTCCGAACGTCTGGACCGGCTTGGTCTCACCGAGGATGCGGGCGCCAGCAGGGATCAACACATGCTGCCCACTGTGGGAGTACAGCGCGTTCGTCACGAGGCAGTTGACCGGCGCCGCGACACTGCCGTCCAAGCGATTTGTGAGAGCCGTGTCGACGATCGTGCCTTCGAGGATGCGATGGAGCGGGCCCGCCGCGCTGATTGGCTCGGTCTGAGTCGGCCGTGCCGGCGCCGCGGTTGTCTGCGGTGCCTCTGTGTTAATCGTATTTGGAGGGTTCGCTGGGACCGTTGCAGTGCGGCCTG
>WNFV01006454.1_pt1 | contig 18740 bp, 25 predicted proteins | sample 5400101 | NCBI WGS metagenome assembly WNFV01 (sample SAMN13153361, study PRJNA577476) | soil metagenome | isolation source: 115 cm soil or saprolite under grassland replicate 1 | place: USA:California | collected 2016-06-15 | reverse complement strand
GCCTGAACGCGATGAGCCAGAGCAAGGTCGCGATGTGGTACGACGCGACCTCGGCCGCCGGGTCTTTGGAGGACCCGAAGGTCAGCAAGGTCTCCGGCAAGGTCGGCTACGTCTTCGCCCCGGTGAACAAGACCAAGACGTCGGGGTGGCTGTGGACCTGGTCGTGGGTGATGCCGAAGACCACGAAGAAGGCGGACGCGGCGTCGAAGTTCATGCTGTGGGCGTCGGGCAAGGACTACGAGAAGCTCGTGGGCCAGAAGCTGGGCTGGTCGCGCCTGCCGGCCGGCAAGCGAGCCAGCACCTATGAGATCCCGGAGTACAAGCAGGCCTCGACCGCGTTCGGGCAGATGACGCTGAAGTCGATCGAGGAGGTCGATCCGACCAACCCCGGCGTCCAGCCGCGGCCCACGGTCGGTATCCAGTTCGTCGACATCCCGGAGTTCCAGGACCTGGGCACGAAGGTGACGCAGGACATCGCCGCGGCCATCGCCGGTCGAGGCTCGGTCGAGCAGGCGCTCGCCAACGGCCAGAAGCTCGCCGAGAGCGTCGCGAGCAAGTACGCGAACAAGTAGACCGCGCGGGCGGACCGCCGCGTGCGGTCCGCCCACAGCCGGGACCTCGGGCACCAGTGAGGCCCCGCACACCCTGGAGAACCCATGACTACTGCTCTGGCGCCTGAGTTGGCGGAGGAAACCGCGCCCAAGATCCAGCGTCGTACCGCACGCGAGAAGTGGCGTCTCAGGGGGCCGCTGCTCCCCGCGCTGGTCTTCGCGATCATCGTCACGCAGTTGCCGTTCGTGGTGACGATCGCGGTCTCGACCCTGCACTGGAACGTGTTGCGGCCCGGGGAGAAGAGCTTCCTCGGGCTGGGGAACTACACCAGCTTCGCCGGGTTGAAGAACTACTCGACGGTGTTCACCGATGCGCGGCTGCGGGTCGCGGTGCTGAACACCGTGGTGCTGACCGCCTCGGTGGTGGTGGTCAGCCTGCTGATCGGGCTGGGTCTGGCGATCCTGCTGGACCGCAAGTTCCCCGGGCGGGGGGTGGCCAGGACGCTGCTGATCGCGCCGTTCCTGGTGATGCCGGTGGCGTCGGCGCTGCTGTGGAAGCACGCGCTGTACAACCCGGACTACGGCCTGTTCAACGGGGTGCTGAACTGGATCTGGGGCATCTTCGGCGCCGAGGGCCCGGTGATCGACTACGTCTCGAAGACACCGATGCCGGCGGTCGTGGCCGCCTTGGTCTGGCAGTGGACGCCGTTCATGATGCTGATCCTGCTCGCCGGGCTGCAGTCGCAGCCGGGTGACGTGCTGGAGGCGGCGAGGATCGACCAGGCCTCCAGCATGCAGACCTTCCGGTTCATCACGCTGCCGCACCTGCGGCAATACATCGAGCTGTCGGTGATGCTCGGCTCGGTCTACGTGGTGCAGACGTTCGACGCGATCTTCACCATCACCCAGGGCGGCCCGGGCACCGCGACCACCAACCTGCCGTACGAGATCTATCTGACGATGTTCCGCAAGTACGAGTACGGCGAGGCCGCCGCGGCCGGCGTCGTGGTCGTGATCGGCACCATCGTCGTCGCGACGTTCGCGCTGCGCACCATTTCGTCGCTGTTCCAGGAAGAGGTGTCGAGATGACCGCGCTGACCGAGGCCCCGCGAAGGCTGCTGCGCCGCGGACCGACCAAGCCGCGCGACGACACCGCGGCCCGCGCGGGCGCCGGGTGGACCACCGGCGCGTGGGTGGTGACCCTGCTGTTCTTCGCGCCGGTCGCCTGGATGGTGCTCACCTCGCTGCACAAGGAGGCCGACGCGGCCACCAACCCGCCGTCGCCGTTCGCCGGCATCACGTTCAGTAACTACGGGGCGCTGTTCGACCGGGGCGTGGGTCCGTTCCTGATCAACTCCGCCACGGCCAGCATCGTGTCCACGCTGCTGGTGCTGCTGCTCGCCGTGCCGGCGGCGTACGCGCTGTCCATCCGGCCGGTGGAGAAGTGGACCGACGTGATGTTCTTCTTCCTGTCCACCAAGTTCCTGCCACCGATCGCCGCGCTGCTGCCGATCTACCTGCTGGTCAAGAAGGCCGGGATGCTGGACAACGTCTTCACCCTGGTCATCCTCTACACCTCGATGAACCTGCCGATCGCGGTCTGGATGATGCGCTCGTTCCTCGCCGAGGTGCCCAAGGAGATCCTCGAGGCCGCCGAGGTCGACGGCGCCGGACTGATCCGCACCCTGGTCAGCGTGGTCGCCCCGGTCGCGGCACCCGGGCTCGCCGCGACCAGCCTGATCTGCTTCATCTTCAGCTGGAACGAGTTCATGTTCGCGGTCAACCTCACCTCGGTCCGGGCCTCGACCGCACCGATCTTCCTGGTCGGGTTCATCTCCAGCCAGGGCCTGTTCCTCGCCAAGCTGTGCGCCGCCGCCACCCTGGTCTCGCTGCCGGTGCTGATCGCCGGCTTCGCCGCCCAGGACAAACTCGTCCGCGGCCTGTCCCTCGGAGCCGTCAAGTGAGGCCCGCTCGATCATGACCGAGCTCAACGCACGGACCCTCGCAGACCTGAGCCGCGCGGTGCCGGTGCCGGGCTATGACCGCAGCCAGGTCCGCACCGGCATCGTGCACTTCGGCGTCGGCGGGTTCCACCGGGCCCACCAGGCGATGTACGCCGACCGGCTGATGAACGACGGCAAGGCGCTGGACTGGGGTATCTGCGGGGTCGGCACGATGCCGCCGGACCAGCGCATGCGGGACGTGCTGCAGGCGCAGGACGGCCTGTACACCCTGGTGGTCAAGCACCCGGACGGGACGCTGGAGCCGCGGGTGATCGGCTCGATCACCGACTGCCTGTACGTGCCCGACGACCCCGAGGCGGTGCTGGCCCGGATGACCGACCCGGCCACCCGGATCGTGTCGCTGACCATCACCGAGGGCGGCTACCACGTGAACCAGGTGACGGGCCTGTTCGACCCGGACAACCCGGGCATCCAGCACGACCTAGGCGCGGGCGCGGTGCCGGAGAGCGCGTTCGGGCTGGTCGTGGAGGGACTCGCGCGCCGCCGGGCAGCCGGGGTTCCGGCGTACACGGTGATGTCCTGCGACAACATCCCCGGCAACGGTGACGTCGCGCGCCGGATGCTCACGTCGTACGCGCGGTTGAAGGACCCGGAACTGGCCGACTGGATCCTCACCGAGGTGCGGTTCCCGAACTCGATGGTGGACCGGATCACGCCGGTCACCGCGGCGGCCGACAGAGAGGCGCTGGCGTTGCTGTTCGGGGTCGAGGACGCCTGGCCGGTGGTGTGCGAGCCGTTCACGCAGTGGGTGCTCCAGGACGAGTTCGGCGGTGAGCGGCCGCCGTTCGAGGACGTCGGCGTGCAGCTGGTGTCGGACGTGGAGCCGTACGAGCTGATGAAGCTGCGGCTGCTGAACGCGAGCCACCAGGCGCTGGCCTATCTCGGCTACCTGGCCGGGTACCGGTACGCGCACGAGGTGTGCGTGGACCCGCTGTTCGTGAAGTTCCTGCTCGGCTACATGGACGACGAGGGCACTCCGACGCTGCAGCCGGTGCCGGGGGTCGACCTGGCGTCGTACAAGCAGCAGCTGATCGAGCGGTTCGCGAACCCGGAGGTGCGGGACACGCTCGCCCGGCTGTGCGCGGAGAGCTCGGACCGGATCCCGAAGTGGCTGCTGCCCGTCGTCCGCGAGCAGCTCGCCGCCGGCCGCGGGATCGAGCACGCCACCCTCGTGGTCGCCGCCTGGGCCAGGTACGCCGAGGGGGTCGACGAGCAGGGGCAGCCGATCGAGGTGGTGGACCGGTTGCGCGACGTCCTGATGGCGCGGGCGAAGCGGAACCGCGACGATCCGCTGGTGTTCGTCTCCGACCCGGACCTGTTCGGCGACCTCGCGTCGGAGCCGCGGTTCGTCAGCGCGTACACCGCGGCGCTGTCGTCGCTGCACACCCGCGGCGCCCGCGAGACGATCAAGGCATTGGTGGAGTGATCGCCGGTCGGCAAGATGGGTGAGGTGGCCGTTCTCGTCGCGGGTGTCGACTCCTCCACCCAGTCCACCAAGGTCGTCGTCTGTGACGCCGCGACCGGTTCCGTCGTACGCACCGGCCGGGCGCCGCACCCGGACGCCACCGAGGTCGATCCCGCGGTGTGGTGGGACGCGTTCGGCACGGCGACCGCGGGCGGGCTGCTCGACGGCGTCTCGGCGATCTCAGTCGCCGGTCAGCAGCACGGCATGGTCGCCCTGGACGAGAGTCGCGAGGTGGTGCGGCCCGCGCTGTTGTGGAACGACACCCGGTCCGCGGCCGCCGCGCGTGACCTGGTCACCGAGTTGGGCGGGCTCGCCCAGCACGAGCCCGCGGCCGCCGCGCGGGTCAGCGACGTGGTGCTGCCGCACGACTGGCTGACCTACCGCCTCACCGGTGAGCTCGTCACCGATCGCGGCGACGCGTCCGGTACGGCGTACTGGTCGCCGCGGACCGGCGACTACCGCGACGACCTGCTGCAACTCGCCTTCGGCCGGGTGCCCGGAACTCCGCGCGTGCTCGGTCCGGCCGAGATCGCCGGTGAGACCGCGGACGGCATGGTCGCTGCCGCCGGCACCGGGGACAACATGGCCGCCGCGCTCGGGTTGGCGATCGAGCCCGGTGACGTGGTGGTCTCGCTCGGCACCAGCGGCACGGTGTTCGCCACCTTCGATGTCGTCACGGCGGACGCCTCGGGCATCGTCGCCGGGTTCGCCGACGCGACCGGTGTGCAGTTGCCGCTGGTGTGCACGCTGAACGCGGCCAGGGTGCTGACGTCGGCGGCGACGATGCTCGGCGTCGACCTGGCCGGGCTGGAGAAGTTGGCGCTGGCCTGACCCGGGCGAACGCGACGCCGGAGAACCTGGCCCGGGCCGCGGTCGAGGGCATGCTGTGCGGGCTCGCGGACGGGATCGACGCGCTGCGCGCGGTCGGCGTACCGGTGGAGCGGGTCCTGCTGATCGGCGGTGCGGCCCGTTCGGCGGCCGTGGCCGAGGTGGCCCCGATCGTCTTCGGCTGCCCGGTCGCGGTCCCGCCGCCGGCCGAGTACGTGGCGCTGGGTGCCGCCCGCCAGGCCGCTTGGGTGCTGTCCGGGTCGTCGCGGCCGCCCGGCTGGCCGGTCGATGCCGCACTGTTGCCTCAGGCAACTTCCGACGGCGAGCAGGTCCGGGCGTCGTACCGGAACCTGCGTGAGTCCCTCTACGGGGTCACTGCTCGATAGGGCGCGGGATCCGGCGGATCAGCATGGTGTCGGCATACTGGCCGATCTTGTACGTGGACCAGCCGTCGACGCCGGCCCCGACGGCGCCGCCCAGCAGCGGCACCCGGCGGGTGACGGCGAGCGCCATCCGCTTGCCGCTGACCCGCGCGATCAGCTCGGTGATCACCTCGGACGCGACCTGGCGGTCGAGCTCCGGGTCGAAGACCGGCGCGGTCGCCATCGCCATCGGCGACGTCGGCAGCGCGGACTTCTTCAGCCGGTCGGTGACACCGTCGTCGCCGAGCAGGCAGGTGATCACCGCGGTGCGCACCCGCGGGTCCTGCAACTCGTACCCGCGCAGCGCGGCGATCGCGGCGACCATCCGGGCCTGGACGACGGCCAGGCCGGTCAGGTTCGCGGGCAGCGCGACCGGCAACGTGATGAGACCGCCGACACTGGTGACGAAACCCTGCACCCCGGCGAGCCGGATGTGCTGGTCGACGATCGCGGCGACGGCCTTCTTCGGGTCGTCCGGGTGCTTGGCCTGGTACCGCCGGGCCACCGCCTCCGCGCCAGGGAAGCCGCGGTAGCCGTCGATCGCGAGCTCCAGCACCTGGCGCAGCACTCCGGCCGCGGCCTGCGGCGCGAGCCGCTGCGCGGCGGGCGCGAGACTGCTGGCGACGAACCTGGTGACTCCGGCCACGGTGATGGCCTCCTGACACTACGACGGGCGTGCGTCCACGATACGCGGGCCGGAAACGGCGCGCCCCTCGGGAACTACCCGGGGCGGTCCCCGATGAGACACGTTCGACAGGATGTGATCGTGAGCGTGGAGCCGCCGCCGAGCCTGTGGGACTTCCCGCCCGCGAGTGTCGCGGGTCGCGGGGATGTCGTCGCGGCCGGCGCGGACCTGGCGCCGGGCACGGTGCTGGCCGCCTACCGCCGCGGGCTGTTCCCGATGCCCGACGGCAAGGGCCTGCTCTGGTGGTCGCCGGCCAGGCGGGGCGTGTTCGAGGTCGCCGGGTTCCGCCCGTCCCGCTCGCTGCGCCGCGCCCGGGCGTCGTACGAGATCCGGGTGAACACGGCGTTCGACGAGGTGATCCAGGGGTGTGCCGACCCGGGCCGGGCCGGGGGCTGGATCGACCCGGGCATCATCGCGTCGTACACCAGGCTGCACGAGCTGGGGTGGGTGCACTCGGTCGAGGCGTGGGACGACGCGGGGCTGGCCGGCGGGCTGTACGGCGTGGCGATCGGCGGGTTGTTCGCCGGGGAGTCGATGTACCACCGCCGGACCGGCGCGTCGAAGGCCGCGGTCGCCGGGCTGGTCGAGCTGCTGTCCGACGACCGCGCCGCCGACCGCGTCCTCGACGTCCAGTGGCTCACTCCGCATCTGGCCTCGCTGGGCGCGACCGAGATCAGCCGCGCCGACTACCTCCGGCGGCTCCAGGTGGCGCTGACCGTGCCACCGCCCGCGGCGTTCGGCTGACCGGCTCGGGCAGGATGGCCCGTATGACGCTGACCCCGGAGCAGGTGCGCGAGGCGCCGAAGGTGTTGCTGCACGACCATCTCGACGGTGGGCTGCGGCCCGCGACGATCGTCGACCTGGCCGCGGAGATCGGGCACGCGCTGCCGCGCACCGACCCCGAGGAGCTCGGCCGGTGGTTCACCGAGTCGGCGGACTCGGGATCGCTGGTGCGGTACCTGGAGACGTTCGACCACACCGTCGCGGTGATGCAGAGCGCGGACGCTCTGGCGCGGGTGGCCGCCGAGTGCGTCCAGGACCTGGCCGCGGACGGGGTCGTGTACGCCGAGATCCGCTACGCGCCCGAGCAGCACCTGGCGAACGGGCTCTCGATGGAGCAGGTCGTGGACGCCGTGGCGGCCGGCTTCGAGGCCGGGACGGCGGCGGCCGCGGCCGCTGGTACGACGATCGTGGCGCGCCAGCTCCTGACCGCGATGCGGCACCAGGCCCGATCCCGGGAGATCGCCGAGCTCGCCGTGGAATATCGCGACGCGGGGGTGGTCGGGTTCGACATCGCCGGCGCCGAGGCCGGGTTCCCGCCGACCCGGCACCTGGACGCCTTCGAGTACCTGCAGCGCGAGAACGCGCACTTCACCATCCACGCCGGCGAGGCGTTCGGGCTGCCGTCGATCTGGCAGGCGATCCAGTGGTGCGGCGCCGACCGGCTCGGGCACGGCGTCCGCATCATCGACGACATCGAGCCGACGGTCGACGGCGCCCGCCTGGGCCGGCTGGCCTCCTACGTGCGGGACAAGCGGATCCCGCTCGAGATGTGCCCCAGCTCGAACCTCCAGACCGGCGCGGCCAGCTCCATCGCCGACCACCCGCTCGGCCTGCTGGCGAAGCTGAAGTTCCGGGTCACGGTGAACACGGACAACCGCCTGATGAGCGGTACGACGATGACCCGCGAGCTGGTCATGCTGTCCGAGGCGTTCGGCTACGACCTGGCGGACCTGCGCTGGTTCGCGATCAACGCGATGAAGTCCGCCTTCGTCCCCTTCGACGAACGCCTCGCCATCATCGACAACGTCATCAAGCCCTGGTACGCCGCCAGGACCTGACCCCGGCTCGGCCTCTGCCCCCTGTCTGGCACATCCGTCCTCGCTGTGTATATGTCGAGATGTACGTCGGGTGACGCGTTTCGTGGTCTGTGGCGGCGCGCGGGCTTTGATGACCTGCTGCAGCACGACATCGGACGCCCGGAGGCGTCAGCCGCGACGAAACGCGTCACGAGACGTACAACTCGACATATAGAGAGTCCGCGCGCTCGGTAGCTCGGGAGCCTTCCGTCCGGGAGTGGTGGCAGCTCTCTCCCCCCGAACCGATGAGTTTTGACCTCAAGTGCGGTCCAACTCGTAGCGTCGTTTTGTCGGCGGCCGGGTGCAGGATGGCCGGACAGGGAGAGGGGCTCCGGGTATGGACATGGAGGTCACCGCGTGGATGTCGATGTTCCACGCGGCCAACGCGCAGGACAAGCGCCCGTTCTCGAAGGCGACGCTGCGCCGGATCGGGACGTTCGCGCGGCCGCACCGGCGGCTACTGACGGCGTTCCTGGCATGCAGCGTGGTCGGCGCGCTGTTCGCCGTGGCCACGCCTGTGCTGGCCGGCCGGGTGGTCGACGCGATCGTGGCGGGCCGGTCGTCGCGGATCGTCGTCCTGCTCGCCGTGCTGATCGCGGTGATCGCGGTCGCCGAGGCGGCGCTCGGACTGGTCACCCGCTGGCTGTCCGCGAACATCGGTGAGAACCTCATCCTCGACCTGCGGCACACGGTCTTCGACCACGTGCAGAAGCAGCCGGTCGCGTTCTTCACCCGGACCCGCACCGGCGCACTCGTGAGCCGGCTGAACAACGACGTGATCGGCGCCCAGCGCGCGTTCAGCGACACCCTGTCGGGGGTCGTCGGCAACCTGGTCACGCTCGCGCTGACGCTGGCCGTGATGCTCAGCCTGTCCTGGCAGGTCACGCTGCTGGCGCTGATCCTGCTGCCCGTGTTCGTCGTACCGGCGCGGCGGATGGGTTCCAAGCTGGCCGGGCTGGACCGCGAGGCGGCGAACCACAACTCGGCGATGACGACCCAGATGACCGAGCGGTTCTCCGCGCCCGGCGCGACCCTGGTCAAGTTGTTCGGCCGCCCGTCGCACGAGTCGGCCGAGTTCGTCGCCCGGGCCCGGCGGGTCCGCGACATCGGTGTGCGTACGGCGATGGCGCAGTGGACCTTCGTCACCGCCCTGACCCTGGTGTCGGCGCTCGCGCTGGCGCTCGTCTACGGGCTCGGCGGGTACCTGTCGCTCGGCGGCGGGCTCGAAGCCGGCGCCGTCGTCGCACTCGCGCTGCTGCTCACCCGGCTCTACGCGCCGCTCACCGCGCTCGCCAGCGCCCGGGTCGAGGTGATGAGCGCGCTGGTCAGCTTCGAGCGCGTCTTCGAGGTGCTCGACCTGAGGCCGCTCGTCCGGGAGCCGGCCGACCCGACGCCGATACCGGCCGGTCCGGTGGCCGTGGAGTTCGAGCACGTCCGGTTCGGATACCCGTCAGCGGACAAGGTCTCGATCGCGTCCCTGGAGGACGTCGTCGCGCTCGACCAGCGCGGCGGTGTCGAGGTGCTGCACGACATCTCGTTCCGCGCCGAGCCGGGCCAGCTCGTCGCCCTCGTCGGCTCCTCCGGTGCCGGCAAGTCCACCATCGCCCAATTGGTCCCGCGGCTGTACGACGTGGACACCGGCGCGGTCCGGATCGGTGACGTCGACGTGCGCGAACTGTCCTTCACCGACATCCGCAACACCCTCGGCATGGTGACCCAGGACGGTCACCTGTTCCACGAGTCGGTGCGCAGCAACCTGGAGTTCGTCCGCCCGGAGGCGACCGAGGACGAGATCTGGGACGTGCTGCGCCGGGCGCGCCTCGACGACCTGGTCCGCTCCCTGCCGGACGGGCTGGACACCGTCGTCGGCGAGCGCGGGTACCGCCTGTCCGGCGGCGAGCGCCAGCGCCTCACGATCGCCCGGCTGCTGCTCGCCCATCCGCGCGTGGTGATCCTCGACGAGGCCACCGCGCACCTCGACTCCACCTCCGAGGCAGCTGTCCAGGCCGCCCTCGCCGAGGCACTCGCGGGTCGCACCTCGATCGTGATCGCGCACCGCCTGTCCACCGTCCGCGCCGCCGACCAGATCCTCGTCGTCGAGGCCGGCCGCATCGTCGAACGCGGCACCCACGAGGAACTCCTGGCCACCGGCGGCCGCTACGAGGAGCTCTACCGCACCCAGTTCGACCAGCCCGATCGCCGCGTAACCGAAGCTGTCTGAACCCGCACCTCCGCGATTCTGCGCGTGACAGCCATGGAATCTGCCCGATGCTGGCCCGTTACCGGCGCTCGTCGGTCAGGTTAAGGGGGCTCCCCCCGTCCGGCGAGCACTTGGATGAGGCGACGCTGTCGCCGGCGGCGGGTGGACCACCGCTGCGTGCGCAGGTCGACGCCCGCTACCGCCAGCAGGTCGAACGCGACGTCCGACGCGGGCGTGGTCCACCCCGCCCGCCGGTCGCGTGCCGTCGGACCCTGGCGGCGTCGCGGGTCACGTGTGGAGGGGTGTGATGGCCAGGGCGGCGAGGCGGGTGGGGTCGGAGACGAGGTCGATGGCGGTGACGGTGCCGCCGGTGATGGTGAAGAGGAACACGACCCGGGGCTGGCCGCCGTGGGACCAGACGAGGCCGGGGGCGCCATCGATCAGGGCCGGGCGGGCGGCGCGGGCGCGGCCGGCGAAGGTCTCGGCGACAGCGCCGGCTCCGCGTACCTCCGCGGTGGCGCCGGCGAGCACGGCCGCGGCGTCGGCGCGGCAGACCGCGTCCGGGTCGAGCAGCGCGAGCAGCGCGTCGAAGTCACCCTCGCGGGACGCGGCGAGGAACGCCTCGACGACCTCCTGCCGGCGCCGGCCGTCCTGCTCGACCTCGGAGTCCGCGCCGCCTTGGACCCGGCGGCGGGCGCGGCTGGCGAGTTGCCGGGCGGCGGCGGGGGTGCGGCCGACGATCGGCGCGATCTCCTCGAACGGCACCGCGAACATGTCGTGCAGCACGAACGCCAGCCGCTCCGCCGGCGCCAGCGTGTCCAGCACGACGAGCATCGCGATCCCGACGGAGTCCGCCAGCATCGCCTCCTGCTCGGGATCCACCGCCGCGGGATCGGCAGCCGGCGGCGTCCCGACCGGCTCGTCGCGCCTGATCTTGCGCGACTGCAGCATGTTCAGGCAGATCCGCGCGACGACGGTGGTGAGCCAGCCGCCGAGGTTCTGGACGTCGTCGGTCTCGGAACGGCTGAGCCGGATCCAGGCCTCCTGGACGGCGTCGTCGGCCTCGTCGGCCGAGCCGAGCATCCGGTAGGCCACCGCACGCAGGTGCCCGCGCTGCGCCTCGAACCGCACCGCGAGATAGTCGTCGTACTCGGTCACCGGTCACATCCCTCCGCTGGAACTGGTCATATCACTGACCAGCCGGAGCGGGCTGGTGTGACACAACCGTTCGATAAGGAGTGTTCGAGATGTCGTCAGGAATCCAGACGGTGATCTACCCGGTGAAGGACCTCGCCGGCGCGAAGGCGCTGTTCAACGCGCTGCTCGGTGTGAAGCCGGAGATGGACGAGCCGTACTACGTCGGTTACAAGGTCGCCGGGCAGGACATCGGCCTGGACCCCGGCGGCCACGACAAGGGCATGACCGGTCCGGTCCCCTACGTCCACGTGGTCGACGTGAAGGCCACGCTCGCCGAGCTCGTCCACGGTGGCGCGGAGATCTTCCAGGAGGCCACCGACCACGGCGACGGCAAGCTGGTCGCGTCGGTGAAGGATGCCGACGGCAACATCATCGGCCTCCGCCAGAGCTAACGATCGAGGCCGCGGTCCTGGGTGCGGCGGGCCGCGGCCTCGGGGCGCTGGCTCTGCCCGGCCTGGGCGCCGGCGGTGAGGGTCGGCTGGGCGCCGAGTGCCGTGCTCATCGCGCGCCGGGCGTCCACGGCCGCGGTGCGCTGGGCGACCGTGCCCGTCGGAGCCGCCGAGTTGCCGTAGGCATCGAGTTGCGGAAGCCGGGCGTTCGCGACCCGGCCGAGGGTGTCGGCGGCCTGCTTGCCGAGTGCGTCGTAGTCGCCAGAGCGGGCCGCCGCCACCAGCTCCCGGACCTGCCCGGGGAGCTGGCGCCAGACCACGTCGGACCTGTCGCCGGAGACGACGCAGCCGCGCAGGTCGTGGTCGCCGATGCCGAGTGACGCCCGGCCGCGGTCGGAGCCGTCCGCGATCCCGCCGACCGTGCGGAGCGCGTCCTTCGCGTCGGCGCGGCCCTCGGGGCTGCGGTCGTCCAGCCTGCCCTTCACGTAGTCGATCACGTGGGGTGCGGCGTAGATCGCCAGCTGCGCGCCGATCCGGGCGGCGGCTGCGGCCATCAGCGGTTCCCTTCCTCGCGCTGGATCTCGTCCCACAGCTCGATCGCGTCCGGGCCGAGCTCGGCGAACAGTTCGTCCAGCTCGTACCGGCGCGACTCGGGCATCGGGCGGAAGTCCTCTGCGGGCAACGCGTCCAGGAACGGCTCGGACTGGTGCCAGCGCAGCTCCGCGGTGCGCAGCTCGTCGTACTGGGCGGCCGACACCAGCACCGCCTCCGGCCGGTTGCCGGTGCCGAACGCGACCGGCGGACGGCCCTGGCGGACCACGGCGTCCAACGCGGCCGTGGCCGCGCCGACGAACTGGTCGAGTTGCAGCTGCCCGACGCCGGCCGGCAGTGGTCGCGCGGCGGCCAAGGTGAGGGCGGTGTCCACGGACCGGTCGTACTGCGCCAGCTCCCGTTCGCCCTGCTCGGCCGGTCCTGCGAGCCGGTCGGCGCACGCGGCCCAGGCGCGGTACCGGGCCAACCGGTCGAACTCGCTGTACGGCAGCACCCATGCGGTCGGGGCCGGACCGTAGGCGAGCGCGACCGGAGCGAGGTCGCCGTTCGCGAACAGGTACAGGATCCGCGGTGCCAGCTCCGCGAGCGCTGAGGCCTGGTCGAGCGGAACGATCTCGGTCACCCCGCCATCATGCGATGGCGCGGGGTCGCGCGGGGGTGTTTTGACGATCAAATTCCGTACGACGCTCAGGCGGGCGAGGCGTGGAACGTACGGCGGTAGTCCTGCGGCGGCACCCCGACCACCCGCCGGAAGTGATGCCGCAGCAGGGCGGCCGTGCCGAAGCCTGATTCGGCGGCGATCTCCTCGATCCCGAGCCCGGTCTGCTCGAGCAGCATGCGGGCGTGCAGCACGCGTTGCAGGGTGATCCACTTGTGCGGCGTGGTCCCGGTCTCGGCGACGAACCGCCGGGCGAAGGTCCGGTCGGACATCTGCGCCCGCCGGGCGAGCGCCGGCACGGTGTGCTCGACGGTCAGGTTCTCCAGCATCCAGTCGAGCACGGGTTGCAGGCTGTCGCCGGACGACTCCGGCACCGGCAGCTCGACGTACTGGCGCTGGCCGCCGTCGCGTTGTGGCGGCACCACCATCCGGCGCGCGATCCGGGTCGCGACCGCGCTGCCGAGCTCACGTCGTACCAGGTGCAGGCAGGCGTCGATGCCGGCCGCGGTGCCGGCGCTGGTGACGATGTTGCCGTCGTCGACGAACAGCACGTCCGGGTCGAGCTTGGCGTCCGGGAAGCGCGCGGTGAAGTCGCGCGCGTACCGCCAGTGAGTGGTGCAGCGGGTGCCGTCGAGCAGGCCGGTGGCGCCGAGCACGAACGCCCCGGAGCACACGGTCAGCAGCGTCGCCCCGCGCGCGGCGGCGGCCCGGAGCGCGTCCAGGACCTCCTCGGGATACTCGTCCCGGATCGTGGTCGCGGGCACGGCGACCAGGTCGGCGTCAGCCAGCGCGTCCAGCCCGTACGGCGTGGTCACCTGGGTGTGCCCGTTCGCCCGCAGCGGCTCGCCCGGCCGCTGCGAGCACACCCTGAAGTCGAACGGTGGCACCCCGTCGTCGGTCCGGTCCACCCCGAACACCTCGGCGACCACCCCGAACTCGAACAGCGCGACGTCCTCGAGCAGTACGACGGCGACTTTCTCCAGCATGCCAGCCAGTATGGCAGAAAGTTGTGGAAGTAGGTCAGATATGCCAATGGTGGCGGGATCTGGCAGAAGGCATAGTTACTGCCATGACCGGATCGATCATCTTCGCAGCCATCGTCCTCGCCATCGTCGTCGTGCTGGAGCTCAGCAACCGCCGGCACACCGACCCGACCCGCCGCCTCACCGGCAGCTGGATCCGCAACGACCGCGACCTGGACCGCACCAAGCGCGACCTCACCGTCGCCGCCCAGTCGGACCGCTTTCAGCCGTCCGCGACCGTCCACCACTTCCCACGCGTCCTGACCCACCACGCCGCCTGACCCGCGGTGACCGGCACACAGATCGGGCCCTGGTGATCACACTGATCACCAGGGCCCGATTCCATGTACGACGTCAGGCGGCGGCGTCCTCCAGCGGCCGCCGGCTCATCCGGGGCACCTCCGCGTTGGTGATACCGCGGAGCACCCACTCGGCCGGGCCGTACGCGAACCGCCGCAGCCACCAGCGGCTGACGACCAGCTGACCGGCGAAGATCGCGAACGCGATCAGCATCGTCTCCAGCGGAGACACCTTCCCGACCAGGCCGAACCCGACGCCGGTGAAGATCATCAGCGTCGCGCAGGACTGGCCGACGTAGTTCGTCAGCGCGATCCGTCCCGGCTGGGCCAGCGCCGCGCCGACCCGCGCGCCGCGCTCGCTGTGCACGAACCGCAGCGGGGTCGCCCCGCCCGCTCAGGGGCCCCAGCAAGTGAATCCACAGTGGACTTTCCCCTACCCGCGACGTGCGACACTGAGCGCGTGCTGGCGATGAAGACCACCTGCGAGCGCTGCGGTGCCACCCTGGCCGGCGACGGCACGGCGTACGTATGCAGCTACGAATGCACCTTCTGCGAGACCTGTACGACGGAGTTGGCGCGGGTGTGCCCGAACTGCGGCGGTGAACTCGTCCGCCGCCCGCGCCGCACCACCGGCGCCGCCCAGATCACCGCCCGCACCCCCACGCGCCTCCTCCGCCGCCTCACCCGCAGGAGCTGACGCGGTCCGTAGGGCGGCACGATCAGTCTGCTGGGAGTGGCCGTACCACGGTCGCGCGGTACTGATAACCATCCTGCTCGAATCGCTCACATTCGAGATCGATCCGCTGACCGACGTGAAGAACTTTGTAGCCTTCGCCCGCAAAATGCGAGAAGTGCACAAAGCAACCACCCGGCGTCTGGTCGCAGTCAGCAACGCCCCAGCCCTCGTCCTCGTTCCACACGCGCACTACGGCTTCGGGCATCGAAAGACTCCTTGAATCGTCTAGTTCTTCTGGTACAACGCGCCGCTGATGTGTAGATGGCCCTGTCCAGTATGACCGCCGACATTGACAAAGAAATAGAAGTCGTCATCGTACAGAATGCGATCCTTCGCTACCACAGGATTGAAGGTGCCATGGAAGAGATAACTCTTGGGATGAGCGGTGTGGCGTGCTTGCCTCGGCATCTGCCGGGCATTGCGACTCCATGACATTCCCATCTCGTCCGGCTCTCACCAGGTGCCGGGGGCTTCGCTCAGCGCAATTTGTGGATAACCAACGAGATTCTGCGGTCTGGATCGGGCACGCGTCGCGGGTACGCGGGCGAGGGGAGTCGGTGCGGTGGCATGCGGCAGCCAAGCGGGACCTGTGCGAGAGTCGCTGTGTGGACGACGACTATCGGATGCTGAACCGGGCGAACTGGGACGAGCGGGCGCCGGCGCATGCGGCGTCGAAGGACTACGCGCTGGACCGGTTCGTGGCCGACCCGACGTTCATCAGCGACGTGGTGCGGTTCGACCTGCCGTTGCTCGGGGACGTCAAGGGGCTGCGCGGGGTGCACCTGCAGTGCCACATCGGCACCGACACGATCTCGCTGTCACGCCTCGGCGCGACGATGACCGGGCTGGACTTCTCGCCCGCGGCCATCGCCGAAGCGCGCAAGCTCGTCGCGCGCACCGGCGACCAGGTCGACTTCGTCGAGTCCGACGTGTACGACGCGGTCGAGGTGCTCGGCGGATCGTCGTACGACCTGGTGTTCACCGGGATCGGCGCGCTCGGCTGGCTGCCGAGTATCGCGCGCTGGGCCGAGACCGTCGCGGGCCTGCTGAAGCCCGGCGGGCGGCTGTTCATCCGCGAAGGCCACCCGGTGCTGTGGTCGATCGACGAGCGGACCACGACCGGACCGACGCTCGGGTACAGCTACTTCGAGCACGTCGAGCCCGTCGTGTGGACCGAGGGCGGCACGTACGTCGAGACCGACGTCGAGTTCACCCACAACACCACGCACGAGTGGAACCACGGCCTCGGCGAGATCGTCACCGCCCTACTCGCGAACGGCCTCGAGATCACCGGCCTGGCCGAGCACGACAGCGTCCCGTGGGAGGCACTCCCTGGTCAGATGACCCGCGACGACCAAGGCGAGTGGCGTCTGACCGAGAACCCGGCCCGCCTGCCCGCGTCGTACACGTTGCAAGCGCGTAAGCGCTAGACCGTACGGCGGCGCTGCTGGACCTTATGGAACATCTCCTTGGCCTTGCGCTGGTTCTCCGGCTTGCTCATCTCCTTCTGAACCACGCGGACGAGCGAAGCGATGATGGCGGCCTTGGCCGCGCCCTTGACGAATCCCATGTCAGCTCCTTACCTCCTGGACGCGACGCTACCGCGCGGAGCCAACTCGCACGAGTCCGGCTGAGTCAGCAGGCACAATGGGTCACGTGCCCGAGCTGCCCGAGGTGGAGTCGCTCGCGGCGTTCCTGCGGGAACGCGCGGTCGACCACGCGATCGTGCGCGCCGACGTCACCGCGATCAGCGCGCTGAAGACGTACGACCCGCCGGTGTCCGCACTGGTCGGCCTGCCGATCGACGCCGTGCACCGGCACGGCAAGTTCCTCGACATCGAGGCCCAGGGCGTGCACCTGGTGATCCACCTGGCGCGGGCCGGCTGGCTGCGCTGGCGCGAGGAGCAGCTGAAGACGCTGCTGCGCCCCGGCAAGGGCCCGATCGCGTTCCGCGCGGTGCTCGACGACGACTCCGGCTTCGACCTGACCGAGGCCGGCACGCAGAAGAAGCTCGCCGTGTACGTCGTCCGCGACCCCGCCGAGGTGCCCGGCATCTCCCGGCTCGGCCCGGACCCCTTCACGCTGGACGAGGCCGGCTTCGGCGAGATCATGAAGAAGGCCGGCCGCGCGCAGCTCAAGGGTGTGCTGCGCGACCAGTCGGTGATCGCCGGGATCGGCAACGCCTACTCCGACGAGATCCTGCACGTCGCCAGGATGAGCCCGTTCAAACCCGCCTCCAACCTCAGCGCCGACGAGCTGAAGACGTTGTACGACGCGATGGAGACGACGCTTCGGGACGCGGTCGAGCGATCGGCCGGGCTGGCCGCGCAGGACCTGAAGTCGGAGAAGAAGAGCGGGATGCGGGTGCACGGCCGCAAGGGTGAGAAGTGCCCGGTGTGCGGTGACGTGATCCGCGAGGTGAGCTTCCACGACTCGTCGCTGCAGTATTGCGCGACCTGTCAGACCGGCGGCAAGCCGCTCGCCGACCGGCGGCTTTCCAAGCTGCTCAAGTGAGGTGCGAGTCCAGGTCGCGCAGGTCCTTGCCGAGGTTGTGCCCGACCATCAGCGACATCAGCGGCCCGGCGACCTTGTAGTACACGCTCGCGTCGCCGCGCACCCGGATGCTGGCCAGCGTGCCCCCGTCGTACCGCTCGAACCGATACGTCACGTGCATCGGCATCGGCCCGGCGACCGACTTCATGTCCAGCATCGCCGGCGGTTCGTACCCGACGACCTCGAGCACGTAGTCGATCCGCTTGCCGAGGAAGTACGCCGTACGCGTCACCTGCGCGCCCAGCCCGAAACCGCCGTCGCCGGCCGGCTTGGTGAGCTCGGCGGTCTTGATCCCCTGCGTCCACTCGTGGTCGTGCCGCCAGTCCATCGCGTACGACGCGACCCGCTCCGGCGGTAGCCCGATCACCCGCTCACGTCGTACGTCGAGTGCCATACCTGCAGCATGCGCCACACCTCCCGAGGCGCGCGAGCACCGGCGGTGCGACACTCGACGGCATGTTCCAGAACCCTGACGTGCCGAGCGTCTCCGTGGCCGAGCTGACCGACGTGCTGCCGGCGGTGCACGTGCTCGACGTCCGCGAGGCCGACGAGTGGGCCGGTGGTCACATCGACGGCGCGCAGCACATCCCGCTCGGCCAGCTCCCCGGCCGCCTCGACGACGTACCCGACGAAGTCCAGGTCGTCTGCGTCTGCGCCGTCGGCGCCCGCTCCGCCCGCGCCGCGCACTTCCTCAACGCCGCCGGCAAGCACGCCGTCAACCTCGACGGTGGTATGTACCAGTGGGCCGCCGCCGGCCGCCCTGTCGCCGTCGGCTGATCCTTGGGGAAACCAGTTGCCGCCACGCGGCACTTTGTTCCCCAACGGCTCAGGCCGGGACGTCGGTGAAGTGCTCGACGAGCGGCGGCTGGGCGAAGAACGGGCCGATGTGGCTGCGCCACTCGGTGAACCTCTCGGTCTCGCGGAAGCCCTGCAGGTGCGCCTCGACCGACTCCCACAGCAGCACGAACCGGCTCGGCGACTCCACACCGCGGGTCATCCGGATGCTCAGGCACCCGGGCGAGCCGGCGAGAACGTAGTGAGCCTTCGCGTACGCCGCCGCGAACTCGTCCTCCTGGCCAGGAACCACATCGATCAACGCCACCTCGAGCACCATCCGCCCATCCTGTCAGCCACACTGACGCCGTGACGCGCGATCTCACCCCGGCGGCCTTCGTCGAGTCGACGCGCTCGCCGTCGGACTAGCCTTCGCGGCATGCGTGAGTTGAGGCGGCCGCGGCGGCTGGTGCCCGGCGACCGGGTCGCGGTGGCCGCGCCGGCGGGGCCGGTGGATCAGGAGCGG
>WNFV01006800.1_pt1 | contig 18741 bp, 17 predicted proteins | sample 5400101 | NCBI WGS metagenome assembly WNFV01 (sample SAMN13153361, study PRJNA577476) | soil metagenome | isolation source: 115 cm soil or saprolite under grassland replicate 1 | place: USA:California | collected 2016-06-15 | reverse complement strand
TCTACGTGGTGTTCGTCAACCGCGTCGGGCACGAGGACGGGATCGGGTTCTGGGGCGGCTCCGAGATCCTCGCGCCGGACGGCACGGTCGTCGCGCGCGCGCCCGAGTTCGACGAGCACCTGCTGTTCGCCGAGATCGACCCCGCGCTCGCGGCGCGCGAGCGCGCGCGCAACCCGCTCCTGCGCGACGAACGACACGAGCTGGTCCTTCGTCACCTCGGTGAGCGCGTCGGCATCCCGGCCGCGCTGAAGGAGATCCCGGACTGACCGACCGGATCGGCGTCCGCCCACGACAAGAGCAACGCGTCGGCGCCATCCGTCCGGATCCGAAGGACCCATCTCCGCTGCGGATCGACGAAGCGCTGGTGCGCCGCATGCTCGTCTCGTTCCTGCGCGAGGAGATAGCGAAGGCCGGCCTGCGGCGCGCGGTCGTCGGCGTCTCTGGTGGCGTGGACAGCGCCGTCTCGGTGGCGCTCGCCGCCGAAGCGCTCGGGTCCGCGAACGTGCTTGCGGTCCACACGCCGTACCACACCAGCAGCGCGGCCTCGTTCGAGGATGCGCGCGCGGTCGCGACGCGGCTCGGTATCGAGCTGCGCGTCGTCCCCATCACGGCGCAGATCGATGGGTACCGCGAGCTCGTCGGCGCCGAGATGCACCAAGTCCGCCTCGGCAACAAGATGGCGCGCGAGCGGAAGTCGATCGAGTTCGACCTCGCGTGGCCCGACGGGGCGGTCATCGGCACGAGCAACAAGACCGAGCTGCTGCTCGGCTACGGCACCTGGTTCGGCGATATGGCGTCCTCGCTCAACCCCGTCGGGGACCTCTACAAGACGCAGCTGCGCGAGCTTGCCGTCCTCGTCGGGACCCCCGATCACATCGTGCGGAAAGCGCCGACCGCTGAGCTGTGGCCCGGGCAGACCGACGAAGAGGAGCTCGGGTTCAGCTATGCGGAGGCAGACCTCATCCTGTACTTCCTGGTCGACCGTCGAGCCCGTCCGGAGGAGCTCGTCACGGCGGGCTTCGATGCCCGGCTCGTCACCCGCATCCGCGAGATGGTCCGGAAGAGCCATTTCAAGCGCGTCACGCCGCTCATCGCGAAGGTCAGCCTGCGCACGATCGGCCACGACTTCCTCTACCCGCGCGACTGGGAAGCGGACTAGCGCTGAACGAGATCGCGGTGCCGGCGGAGGCAGTCGAGCCGGCGCCAACGCCGACCGATCGTTCTGTCCGGGTCGCTCTTGGCTACGGATTCGCGCTCGCCGGCGCGGCGCTGTACGCGCTCGGCGGCGTCATCGCGAAGGATGCGTTCACGGCGGGCATCGCGCCGTCCGAGATGGCGCAGTTCCGCGCGATCTTCTCGTTCGTCGTATTGCTCGTCGCGCTCGCGGTCTTCGGCCGTCGCCATCTGCGCGCCCGTCGTGCCGATCTGCCGTTGCTCGCGCTGTTCGGCGCGCTCGGCATCGCCGCGGTGAATGGGACGTACTACGAGGCGATCTCGCGCCTTCCCCTCGGCGTCGCGCTGGCGATCCAGTACACCGCGCCGCTGCTCCTGCTCGTGATCGCCCGAGCGACCGGGCGCGCCGTCGGCGGTCGGCTCTGGATCGCCGGCATGATGGCGCTCATCGGGTGCTACTTCGTGGTCGGGGCGTACGACGCGCGGCTCCGAGACGTGAACGCGGAGGGCGCGTTCGTCTCGGTCGTCGCGATGCTCACGTTCGCGGCGTACCTCCTCATGGCCGAGCGGATCCTGCGCACGTACACGCCGTGGACGCTGCTCGTGTACGGGCTCGGCTTCGCGACGGTCGCGTGGGCCATCTACCGCATCCCGACGCGCCTCCCGTGGGAGCTCGCCGCGTCGCAGTGGCCGCTCGTCGTCGGCGTCGTGTTCATCGCGACGCTGTTCCCGTACGTGCTGACGCTCGCGGCGGTGTCGCTGCTGCCCGCTGCGCGCGTCGGCCTCACCGCCACGTTCGAGCCGGTCGTCGGCGCGATCCTCGGCTTCGCGCTCCTCGGCGAGGTCCTGCAGCTGCCGCAGATCGCGGGCGGCGTGCTCGTCCTCGGGGGGATCGCGCTCGTGCAAACGGTGCGTCTCCGCAGCGGAGGCGTCTAGCGATCCTGGAGAGGCCGCGGCAGCCCGCGTTGAGTCTGTGCTGACGGCCATGGCCACCGCGTGTCCGTGGCGACCGAAGAGGCTTGCCACCGGTACTACGCTCGCTGCGCCGTGTTCCGTTTCGCGGGCCAGCTGCTGCTCCGGCCGGTCCTCGCGGCCGCAGCCGTCGCGCTCCTCATCGCGCTGCCGCTCGTCGTCCTCGGCGAGATCTCGGACGACCAGGCTCGTGCGCGCGCCGAGGCGGAGATGTTCGAGAGCGGCGCAGGTATCGCGGAGCGCGCGGGGTCCGCGATCGAGAAGCGCGCCGAGGAGTACGCCGCTGCCTTGTACCGCATGGCCGCGGGAGATCTGCGCCAGGCGGTCGTGAGGGACGACACGCGCGGCGTTGATGAGGCCGCGTTCCGCGCGATCGCCCTGACCTACCGCGACAAGACTTACCTGGCGCCACGCGTCGTGGTCACGGACGGGCAGGGAACCATCCTCACCGAGCTCAAGGGGGCGGACCAGCCGGGCCGTACGGGCACCATCCCGGGAGACGTGCTATTCGTGACCTCCGACGCGTCGCGTGGTCGCCGCGATGCGGTGGCGCTGGATCTGATGCCGGGACTGGTCTCCTCAGTCCAACGGACGACCGGCGTGACACCGCTGATCCCGTGCGAAGAACGTCGCTGCAGGTCGCGGCCGTATCTCGCCGATCGAGGGGACCGAGAGCAGCCGGTCATCGCGATCGCCGCTCCGATCTGGCCCACCGATACCCGCCGAACGTTGCTCGGTCTGCTTCTCTTGGAGCTACCGATCGACCTGCTCCGCGAGGAGGTCACACCTCTCCTTCGGGACGCCGACGACATCTATGTCGTCGACCAGAGCGGCGTCCTCGCGTTCAGTGTCCGACCCCCGGGGGCGACCCCACTGGCAGACATGACCGGCAGCGCGGTGGTCGCCAAGTCGATCCGGTCGCAGCCGGTCACGAGCCAAGCACGCGGACCTGTCACGCTGCGCGAGTACGCTCCCGATCCGCTGAGCGGCAATACACGCGCGTTCGCGACCGCCGTGATCGGCCCCTGGCACGTATTCGTCGTTCCGGATCGGACCGCCGTCCTGAACGTCGACGCGACGCTTGCGCAGCTGCGCTTGGCGCGCCTGGGGATCGCGGTGATCCTGGTCGTTGGCACGTTCGGGCTCGCGATGGCGGTGCGCGCCGTCCGCCGTCAGCGCGCGGCGCTGGCGGAGGCGCTCGAGCAGCAGACCGCAACAGCCGACGTGCTCAAGACGATCAGTCGAGCGGCCCTCGACCTCCCCGCGGTACTGCAGAGCGTTGTCGCCGCGGCCGCGAGGCTCTGCAACGCGGATGTCGGCTGGCTGAATCAGGCGGACGACCACGTTGGAAAGGTGCCTGGCGAGTCGCCAGATCCGGCGCGGTTCACGGGGCGCTGGTCGCGCGTGGGCGCCTATTACGGCCGGACGGAAGAGCTCGAAGGACAGGCGTACGCCGCATTCACCCGTGTGAAGCCGATCGGTGGTCTGTTCCCGATGTATCGCCAGACGGCGACGAGCCTCGCGATCCTCGATCGCAAGGTCATCAACGTCCCTGACTGGACCATGGAACCGGACCTGAGGGCGTCCGGCTTCGCCAGAGCGATGAACGTTCGGGCGCTGCTGGTGGTTCCGTTGATGCGCGAGAGCGACGCGATCGGAGCGATCGCGCTAGCGCGGCTCACGACACGACCGTTCACCGAACGCGAGGTAGCACTGGCGCAGACCTTTGCAGACCAGGCTGTGATCGCGATCGAGAACGCACGGCTGTTCAACGAGACGGTCGAGAAGTCACGGGAGCTCGAGGCCGCCTCCCGGCACAAGAGCGAGTTCCTCGCGAACATGAGTCATGAGCTCCGCACGCCGCTGAACGCGGTCATCGGCTTCAGCGACGTCCTCGAGCAGGGCATGGCCGGCGCGCTCAGCGACAAGCAGGCCGAGTACATCCGCGACATCTCGAGCTCGGGCAAGCATCTGCTCGACCTGGTGAACGAGATCCTCGACCTCAGCAAGGTCGAGGCGGGGCGCATGGAGCTCGAGCCGAGCGAGTTCTCGGCCACCGACGCCGTGCTCGGCACCTTCGCCTTCGTGCGCGAGCGCGCCGCGCGGCATGGCATCGAGCTCGCTGCCGACGTGCCAGCGGATCTCGGCACGCTCGTGGCCGATGAGCGCAAGGTGCGCCAGGTCCTCCTCAACCTGCTGTCGAACGCGGTGAAGTTCACCCCTGACGGCGGCTGGATCGGGGTCAGCGCGCGGCGCGAGAACGGCGAGATCACCGTGAGCGTGCGCGACACCGGCATCGGCATCGCGCCCGAGGATCAGGCGACGGTGTTCGAGGAGTTCCAACAGGTGGGCAAGCCCACCGACCGCTCACGCGAGGGCACCGGCCTCGGCCTCACGCTGGCCAAGCGCTTCGTCGAGCTGCACGACGGCCGCATCTGGTTCGAGAGCGAAGTGGGGAAGGGCACGACGTTCACGTTCGCGCTGCCCGCGGCTGCGAAGATCATCGTCTGAGGATCAGGATCCAGCTGCGGCGAGCAACTTCTCGGCGGCGCGTATCGCGTCGACCGCGAGCGCCTCTGGGACGGACCCGACCTCCTCATACTGCGCCGTGTTCCGCGCTCGGCGAGCCGCGCTCAAGAGACGGCGCTCCTGACCGAATTCCTCGGGAAGTTCCGGATACGCGAAGCGGGCCTCATGTGAGCCCGTCTTCCCGCGGAGCCGGTAGCCGTCGCGCGCAAGCACCGCATCGGCGGCATTCACCATCGCCGTCTCTGCGCTGATGACGGCTTGGTCAGCGTCACCGTTTCGCAGCGCGACGCGTGCGCGTTCCAGGTTCCGCCGCGCGAGCGCGAGCTTCTTTTCGCGCTCGTTCGGTCCGACGTCGAGCCGCTGGACGACGTCCGCGTACCTCTCGCTCCACTCCACTGATGAGTCGCTCGAACTCACGGTCATCTCCTCTGATCCAGATCTTCTCGCTCCGTTGGAGCGTGTCCAGGAATGGCGACCGGCCCTTGACGGCGCGCTCTAGGTCGTTCAGTCGCCACGCCACGAAGTTGACCTCCCGTCCGAGCTCGTCGAGGAGCTTCCTGGACTCGTCCTCGAGCGGTGCCCAGTCCGGCTCGCCGAGGACGAAGACATCGATATCGCTCGTCGGGTCGTCGTCGCCCCGCGCGTACGAACCGAAGATGAACGCGATCTCGGCACCGGGCTTCGTCTCGATGACCTGGCGCAGCCGCGCGCCGACCCCGATGGTCCGCGCGTACATCTCCCGCAGCGACCGGTACAGCGGGTGGGACGGCTCCATGCGCCAGAGCCGCAGCGGCCCCAGCCGTCTGCTCGCGATGAGACCCTGTCGCTCGAGCTTCTCCAGCGCGAGATGCACCGAGCGGGGGAGCCGACCGACGCGCCGCACCAGCTCGCGCGTGTGGAACTCCTGACCGGGCGTGCTCGTGAGCAGCGCGAGCAACTGGGCTTCCGTCGCGCTCCGGCGGATCTCGGGCACGGGGCGCATTATACAGCCGTATAACGATGTTATACGGCTGTATCAGTTCGAATCAGGCGAGCCAGCGGATCGCGCGGCGGACCGTTTCGAGCGTCAGTCCGTAGACGAGGTGGGATGCGAGCGCGTACGCGTGCGTCAGGCTCGGGAACGGGGGTTCTTCCTTCCGGATCCCGAGCTTCCACACCATGTATTCGTCCGCCGTGATCCACAGCGCCGCTCCGAAGAGCATCCCGTTGAAGGCCTTGATGGGGAGGAGCGGGATCTCGGCCAGCGCACCGTAGATCGCGCCGTTGAACGCGCCGAACCCGTAATGCACGATCTCTCCGGCGACGGGCTTCTCCTCGTCGGACAGCTCGCGCTCGAGGATCGGCTCCGCGACGGCGGACGCGACCTTCACCGTGGACGGGTCCTCCTGCGGGCCCTCGTCCTTCGGTAGGTCCATCACGGCGGGATCCTCGGGTCCGCCCTTCGCGCCGCGCCGGCGTCCCGAGCCTTCGCGCATCAAGACGCGCTGCCGCTGGATCTGCTCGCTCGCGTTCGTCCAGGACGCTTGGAAGCTCTCCATGGCCCACGACGCGACGAGCCCCGCGACCGCGCCGGCGAGCGCGCCCCTCAGCACGGACGTGTCGGCTGCAGACGGCGGGCCAGAGTAGGGTCCGCGCCGTGGGGAAGCTGTATCTCGTGGCGACGCCGATCGGGAACCTCGACGACGTCTCTCCGCGCGCGCTGCGGGTCCTCCAGGAGGCGCACATGGTCGCGTGCGAGGACACGCGGCACACGCAGATCCTGCTGCGCAAGCACGAGATCCGGGCGAAGCATCTGACGTCCTACAACGAGTTCAACCATCGGCGGAAGGTGGGGGAGCTCATCGGCCAGCTTGACCGCGGCTGGGACGTCGCGCTCGTGACGGACGCGGGCACGCCCGCGCTCTCGGATCCCGGCGAGCCGCTCGTCGCGGCGGCGATCGCCGCCGGTCACGACGTCGTGCCGATCCCCGGGCCGGCGGCCGCGATCGCCGCCCTCGTCGCGTCGGGCCTGCCGACGCGGGAGTTCACGTTCGTCGGCTTCGTCCCGAAGAAGACGGGCGCGCGGCAGACGCTCCTGCGCGAGCTCCTTGCGGCCGGACGCACCGCGGTCGTGTACGAGAGCCCGTACCGCGTCGCCGACCTCCTCGCGGACCTTGCCGCGGTCGAGCCCGGCGCCCAGGTGGCCGTGGCGCGCGAGCTGACGAAAGTGCACGAGGAGATCGTCCGCGGGACGGCCGCCGAGGTGGCGGCTCGCTATGCTTCCGCGCGTCCGAAAGGCGAGATCACGGTCGTGATCGCGCCACCGCGCCAGGGGGAGCACTGATGCAGCGGACCTACCGGAAGTGGTGGAGCCCCGCCCTCGAGCGCGACATGGAAATGCTCGTCTTCGGCGGGCACGGGACGCCCGTCCTCGTTTTCCCGACGTCGATGGGCCGCTTCTACCAGTGGGAGGACTTCGGTCTTGTCGGCCACATGGCGCCGCGCGTCGACGCCGGCTGGCTGCAGCTGTGGTGCGTCGACAGCGTCGACGGCGAGTCCTTCTACGCGAAGGATCGGCCGCCGCACGAGCGCGCCGCGCGTCACCTCGCGTACGAGCGCTACATCCTCGACGAGGTCGTGCCCGCGATCCGCAGCGCGAACGACACGCCGTTCCTCATCGCGGCGGGCGCGTCGTTCGGCGCGACGCACGCCGCGCTGCTCGTGACGCGGCATCCCGGGCTCGTCGGCAAGGCCGTGTGCCTCTCCGGCGCGTACGACGTGTCGCGCTGGCTCGATGGCTGGCGCGAGGGCGAGGGCTATTACCTGGACCCGCTCGCGTTCCTTCCCGCCCTCACGGACGAGCAGCACCTCGGGCCGATGCGCGGGACGGAGGTGATCGTCGCGACCGGCGAGGACGATCCGAACGCCGACGACTCGCGGCGGCTCGTCGCGCTGCTGCAGGACAAGGGCGTCCCCGCCGAGCTGCACATGTGGCAAGGCTGGGCGCACGACTGGCCGTACTGGCAGGACATGGTGGACGTCTTCCTGTGAGCGAGAAGCTCGTGGGACTGCTCGTCGGGCGCGAGGACACGTTCCCCGCGCCGTTCCTCGACGCGGTCGACCGCAGGGGGGCCGCCCACGGCGTTCGCGCGGAGCTCGCGCTGCTCGGCGGCGCCAAGCTCGACGACCCGCCTCGCTACAGCGTCATCGTCGACCGCATCAGCCACGAGGTGCCGTACTACCGCGCGCACCTGAAGGGCGATGCGCTCAAGGGGACGGTCGTCGTGAACGACCCGTTCTGGTGGGAGGCCGACGAGAAGTACTTCGAGTGCGTCCTCGCGCGGCGCCTCGGCGTCGCGGTCCCGAAGACCGCCGTGCTCCCGAACAAGTCGTACATCCCCGACATCAACGAGCGCTCGCTGCGGAACCTGCGCTACCCGCTCGACTGGGACGGGATCATCGACTACATCGGCCTGCCCGCGATCCTCAAGCCGAACACCGGCGGCGGCTGGAAGGACGTGTACCGCGTCGACAGCAGGGAGGAGCTGCTCTGGGCGTACGACCAGACGGGGTCGGCGGCATTCGGGTACCGCCCGAAGACCATGATCCTCCAGGAGTTCATCCGCTGGGAGGATTACGTCCGCTGCATCTGCATCGGACGCAAGCACGTGTACCCGATGCGCTACGACCCGACCGCGCCGTTCCACGAGCGCTACGTCGTCGACCGCCCGGTCGACGGCGAGCTCCGCGAGCGCGCGACACGTGACGCGACGACGCTCGTCGAGGCGCTCGGGTACGACATGGACACCGTCGAGTTCGCGGTCCGCGACGGCACGCTCTACGCGATCGACTTCCTCAATCCCGCGCCGGACTTCGACAACTTCTCGATCAAGGACGACGCGTTCGCCTGGGTCCTCGAGCGCATGAGCGACCTCGTCATCGATTACGCGCTGGGCCGCGCGGAGCCGCCCTGGCGCGGGGAGCACCGCTGGTGGCGGTACGCACGATGAGGGCGCGGGCGCCCGCCCGTACGAAGCGCACCCCGGCCGAGGAGTACCACGCCCTCCTCGAGGACGCCGACATCGCCGCGGCCAGCGCGGCGGCGCTCGCGGCGGGCCAGCGCGACCGCCGCCTCGTCTTCGGAGAGCGGCCGCTGTGCGTGTCGCTGCGCCCGAACCTCGTCGCGAAAGGGACGTGGGAGAGCGTGCGGCGCGGCACCGAGGCGCTGCAGGGCGCGCTGGCGCGTCTCGAGCGCGCGCTGCTCGAGGAGGAGGACCTCCGTCGCGAGCTCGACCTCGACCCCGAGGAGGAGCGGCTCGCGCTGGCCGACCCGGGCTTCGCCGCGGCGTCGCCGTCGGCGCGCCTCGACGGCTTCGTCCAGGGCGGGGTCCTTCGCTGCGTCGAGTACAACGCCGAGTCGCCCGCGGGGATGGCCTATAACGACGAGCTCGTCGCGGTCTTCGAGTCGCTCCCCGTGATGGCAGCGTTCCGACGTCGCTGGCGGGTGCGCACGCTGCCCGCGCGGCGCCACCAGCTCGCCGTGATGCTCCGGGCGTACGGGAAGCGCGTGCCGGCACGCCCCGCGATCGCCATCGTCGATTGGCGCGGCCTGCCCACGCTCACGGAATTCGAGATGTTCCAGCGCTACTTCGAGGAGCAGGGCCTGCGCTGCGTCATCTGCGCGCCGGAGGACCTCGAGCTGCGCCGCGACCGCCTGTACGCGAGCGGCGAGCGCGTCCATCTCGTGTACCGGCGGGTCCTGACGAGCGAGCTCCTCGCGCGGCCGGAGGTCGCGAAGCCGCTCGTGGACGCCTACATGAAGGGCGCGGTCATCGTCGTGAACAGCTTCCGCGCGAAGCTGCTCCACAAGAAGATGAGCCTCGCCCTGCTCTCGGACGACCGCTACCAGCGGCTGTACACGCCGGCGCAGCGCGCGGCGATCGCGCGGCACGTCCCGTGGACGCGGAAGGTCCGCGAGGGGCACACCACCTACGGCCGGAAGCTCGTCGACCTCGCCGACTTCGTCCTCAAGGAGCGCGCGCGGCTCGTCCTGAAGCCGAATGACGAGTACGGCGGCAAGGGCGTCGTCCTCGGCTGGACCGTCGACGCGCACGAGTGGGAGCAGGCATTCCTCGCCGCGCTCACGAGCTCGTACGTCGTGCAGGAGCGCGTCGAGATCCCCCGTGAGCCCTTCCCCGTGCTCCTCGAGAACGTCCACTTCCTCGACCTCGGCGCCGACCTCGATCCGTACCTCTTCTGGGGGAAGGTCCAGGGCGCGCTCTGCCGCCTCTCGTCGAGCGCGCTGCTGAACGTGACGGCGGGCGCGGGCAGCGTCGTCCCGACCTATATCGTCGAGGGCCGGGCGTGATGCGGATCGGCGCCGCCGACGTCCCTCGGCTCACGATCGGGATCGAGGAAGAGTTCCAGATCGTCGACGGCGAGGGACAGCTGAAGAGCCACATCGACACGCTCCTCAAGGCCGCCGCGGGACGCCTCGGCGATCAGATCAAGCCCGAGATGATGCAGTCGGTGGTCGAGATCGGGACACGGATCTGCCGCGACATCAGCGAGGCGCGCGACGAGATCGTGCGCCTGCGCGGCACCCTGTCCGGGCTGCTGCGGCCGGCCGGCCTCCGGCTCGCCTCCGCGGGGACGCATCCGTTCTCGCACTGGCAGGAGCAGGAGATCACGGAGCACGAGCGCTACAAGCTGCTCGAGGAAGAGCTGCAGGACGTCATCCGCGAGCTCCTCATCTTCGGGCTCCACGTGCACGTCGGCATCCCCGACCGCGACCGGCGCATCGAGGTGATGAACGAGGCGCGCTACTTCCTCCCGCATCTCCTCGCGCTCTCGACCTCCAGCCCGTTCTGGCTCGCACGGAACACCGGCTTGAAGTCCTACCGCCACGTCATCTGGAGCCGGTTCCCGCGGACGGGGATCCCGCCGGACTTCTCGTCGTGGGACGAGTTCGAGAACTACGTCGAGCTGCTCGTGCGCACGCGATCGATCGACGACGGCAAGAAGATCTGGTGGGACGTGCGGCCGCACGCGTTCTATCCGACGCTCGAGTTCCGGATCTGCGACGCCGCGACCGCGATCGAGGAGACGCTGTGCATCGCCGCGCTCACCCAAGCCATCTGCGCGAAGCTGCTCGTCCTGCGGGAGCGCAACCTCGGCTTCCGGAAGTACATGCCGGCGCTCATCCAGGAGAACAAGTGGCGCGCGACTCGCGCCGGCATGGACGCGAAGCTCATCGATCTCGGCAAGGAGACCGAGGTGCCGATGACGGACCTCGCCGCGGAGCTGTGCGAGTTCGTCGACGACGTCGTGGACGCGCTCGGGTCCCGCCGCGAATGCGAATACGTCCTCACGATCGCGCGCGATGGCACGAGCGCGGACCGGCAGCTCCGCGTGTGGCGCGAGACGGGCCACTTCCACAAGGTCGTGGACGCCGTCTGTGAGGAGACCGTCCGCGGCGTCCCCGAAGTGGTGCTCGATTGAGCATCTCGGCCGGGGCTCCCGCCTAGCGTCCGGCGGCCATCTCCAAGACGACGATCGCCGCGATCCGGCCGATGGTGCGGAGATGGTCGGCGTCGATCTTCTCGACGCTGTCCTCGGTCGAGTGGATGACGCGGATGTCGGACCAGTTCAGCAGGGTCGCGGGCACACCGCGCCGGTTGAACGATTCCTGATCGCTGCCGCCGCGGCCGCCGCGCGAGAACGGCACGCCGACGCGCTCCGCCGCGCGCTGGACGCGGCGCACCATGTCGTCGCTCTCGCTCGAGGTCTGCACGGTGCTCCCGCAGCAGCCGACGACATCGAGGTTGAGGTACCCGAGCAGGCTCTCGCGCCGGCCGGGGATCGCGGCGAACTGCGCGGCGAACGCCTCGGAGCCGACGGTGCCCTGCTCCTCGCCCGCGAACGCGACGAAGATCACCGAGCTCCGCAGCTCGGCCTTCCGCGACGCGAGCGCGCGCGCGACCTCGATCGTGACCGCGGGGCCCGATGCGTTGTCGTTCGCGCCCTGGAAGAGCGTCCCGTCCGGGTCGGTCCCGATCCCGTCGAGATGCCCGCCGACGAGGACCGCGCGTTTCGCCGCGTCCGCGTCGGTCCCGCGCAGGAGCCCGACGACGTTGGACGCCTGCACCTCGCGCAGGGGCGTGAGCGGGACGCTCACGCGGAGGCGCACCGGCAGCTCGAACGCGGGCGAGCTCGGCGGCGGGGACGCGCTGAGGCGCGACGCCTGGTCCTGGACCTCGCGCGCCAGCTCGCTCACGCGCTTGCCCGACGGCGCGAGCAGCTCGTCTGCGACCGTCTGCGTGACCACGATCGCCGGGAGCGTCGTGCCCTCGAAGCGGGAGATGTACGAGAACTTGAGGAGCGTGCCGCTCGTGACGTAGATCGCCGCGGTGGCGCCGCGGGCCACGAGCTCGCGGGCGGGATCCGACCGGCCCGCCGTGATGACCATGGCGATCTTGCCGCGGACATCCACGGCGTCGAAATCGCTCGAGCCGTTCGTCGTGATCCCGCTGCCGATGAACACGAGCGGTCCCTCGGCGGTGCCCGATCCGAACGTCCCGCCGACGCGCTCCGTGAAGTCGACGCGGTGGCGGTAGCTCTTCGCGTCGGGCTGCGTGCGCGCGAGCACGGGCGTCGCGGCGAGGTCGACGAGCGGCATCTTGAAGCGGTGGAAGTACGTGCCCGCGTCGCCCCACGGCTCGAGCCCGATCTCGGCGAACCGGTCGGCCATGTATTTCGCCGCGTTGTCGTAGCCCGCCGAGGCCGTGTACCGCCCGCCCTGCGCGGGCGCGACGAAGAAGCGGAGGTGGTCGAGCGCGCGGGCGCCGTCGACCTCGGCGGGTGGGATCGCGGCGGTCGGGACGGCCGTGCCGGCTCCGGACGATCCGACGGGCGTCGCTGACGCGGGTGCGCCACCGGTCGACGGGACCGGCGCCGGCGCGAGGACCGATCCAGCGACGAACACGATGACGACCGCCGCGAGGACGAACGCGACGACCGCCGCGAGGACGAGGCGGATCGCACGTGTCATCGGTCGATCATCACGGCTCACGACCTAGACTACGCAGATGGCGACGCAAAAGTTCTACCTGACGACGGCGATCGTGTACGTGAACGCCGCCCCCGGTCTGCACTATCTGTATGAGCAGATCGGGACGGATGCCCTCGCCCGTTTCCACCGCCAGCGAGGCCGCGACGTCTTCTTCCTGACCGGTACCGACGAGAACGCGACGAAGATCGACCGCGCGGCGAAGGCGAAGGGCGAGGACACGCGCGCGTTCGTCGACCGCCTCGCCGAGCTCTACAAGCGCGCCGCCAAGGTCTACGGCATCTCGTACGACCGGTTCATCCGCACGACCGACGCGGACCACGTCGAGGGCGTCCAGTGGTTCATCCGCCGCTGGATCGAGAACGGCGACGTCTACGAGTCCACCTACGAAGGGCTGTACTGCGTCTCGTGCGAGGCGTTCTACGAGGAGACCGACCTCGTGAGCGGCCGGTGCACCTTCCACTCGGATCGGGACACGATCGAGCGGCTCAAGGAGACGCGACCATCCCGAGTTCTGCGAGCCGGAGACGCGGCGCAACGAGGTGCTCGGGTGGATCCAGCGCGGCTTGAAGGACATCAGCGTCTCGCGGCGCGGGCTCACGTGGGGCATCCCCTGGCCGGAGGATCCGACGCAGACGGTGTACGTGTGGTTCGACGCCCTCATCAACTACGTCACCGGCGTGGGCTTCGGCACCGACGACGCCACGTTCAGGAAGTACTGGCCCGCGGACGTCCACGTCATCGGGAAGGACATCTCACGGTTCCACTGCATCTACTGGCCGGCGATGCTCCTTTCGGCAGGCATCGAGCTGCCGAAGCAGGTCTGGGTCCACGGTTTCCTGAACTACGGGGGCCAGCGCCTCTCGAAGACGAGCGGCAACATGATCGATCCGTTCGCTGCCGCGGAGGAGTGGGGCGCTGACGCCGTGCGCTACCTCGTGCTGCGTCAGGTCGGCTTCGCCACGGACGGCGACGTGTCGCCCGAGATCTTCAACTACCGCTTCAACGCCGATCTGGCGAACGGGCTCGGCAATCTCGTCTCGCGCACGACGGCGATGCTGGAGCGGTACTTCGCCGGCCGCGTTCCCGATCCCTCGCCCGTCGGGCCATCCGAGGGCGTCGTGCGCGAAGCCGCGGAGAAGGCGCTGCGCGAGCACGACGCGGCCGCCGAGCGGCTCGCGTTCGGTGACGCGCTCGCGGCGGCGTTCTCGCTCGTCGACGCTGCCAACAAGCACTACACGCGCACGCAGCCGTGGCAGCTCGCGCGCGAGCCGTCCCGCAAGGACGAGCTCGGCGCCGCGATCTACGCCGGGTGCGAGTCGCTGCGTCTCCTCGCGTACCTCCTGTGGCCGTACCTCCCCGCGACCGCCGAGCGGATCGCGGAGCAGCTGAGCGCGCCGTCGCCGGCCACGGCACGCTGGGACGAGGTCGCGCGCTGGGGTCTGCTGCGCGCGGGGGCGGAGATCCGGCCCGGCCCGGCGCTCTTCCCGCGCCTGGAGAACAAGGTCGCGTAGCGCGCGCTCGTGATCGACGCGCACGCGCACCTCACCGACGACCGCTTCTCCGCTGACATCGACGCGGTGCTGCAGCGTGCAGCCGACGCCGGCGTCGAACGCATCCTCACGTGTGGCGAGGACGTCGCGTCGAGCGAGGCCGCGATCGCTCTGGCGACAGGGTCGCCGATCGTGCGCGTGGCGGTCGGGATCCATCCGCATCGCGCGGCGCACGCCACGGCCGAGGCGCTGCGGAGGATCCGCGAGCTCGCGAGCGATCCGCGCGTCGTCGCGATCGGCGAGATCGGGATCGACCTCTCGGGACGCAGCGCCCCGCCCGCCGACCAGGAGCGCGCGTTCGTCGCGCAGCTGGAGCTCGCCGCGGATCTCGATCTCCCGGCGTGCGTCCACGTGCGCGATGCCGGAGAGGTCACGCGCTCGCTGCTCGATCGTGCGACAGCGGTGAGCGGGTACGTCCATTGCTACAGCGAAGGCCCGGGAGAGATGGATGACTGGGTCCGCCGGGGCTTCCTCGTCTCGTTCGCGGGCACCGTGACGTTCCCGCGGAACGATGCGCTGCGCGCGGCGGCCGCCCTCGTCCCGGATGACCGGATCCTCCTCGAGACCGACGCGCCGTATCTCGCGCCGCGGCCGCAGCGTGGCCGGCGCAATGAGCCGGCGCTCGTCGCCGCGACGTATGCCGAGGTCGCGCGCGTCCGCGGCGGGACGGTGGCCGGCCTCGCCGATCACGTGCGCGAGAATGCGGCATCGCTCTTCGGGGAACGCTGGTGAGGCCCTCCGCGATCGCCGCGCTCGTGCTCGCGGCGACCGTCGCGACCGCGTGCCAGAGCCCGGGCGACGCGTCGTCGCGCCTGACCCGGGCCATCGAACAGATGGAGCTGACCACGGCGCGCCTCGAGATGAACGCCGTCGCCGAGGCCCGGGGGAACGCCGTGCTCGGCGGCGGCTTCAGCCAGCTCATCCACGGCATCGGCGAGCTCGTCCCGCCCGACCGGCTGCACCTCATGCTCGACGGCGCCGGACGGGTGCAGGAGATGGTCATCGTGGGCACGCAGATGTGGGTCGACGCGGGCGACGGGATGCGCCTCGCCGACAAGGTCCCGATGGGCCCGCTGACGCATCCGACCGCACCGCTCGACTTCATCCGCGGCCCGGGACGTCCGGAGTTCGCGGGCATCGGCCTGTCGCGCGGCGTGCTCACGTACCGAGTGCGGATCGCGCTCGACAGCAGCGAGCTGCAGGCGCGGATGCGCAGCGACCAGCCGGTGGACCCTGACACGACCGGCATGGTCGAGGTCGAGATCGGCGTGTTCGACGGCCTGATCCGCCGCCAGACCTTCGAGGTGAAGGAGCCCGCTGACCCGTTCAGCGGCACCGGCCTCCAGACGGTCCGGACCACTTACACGATCGAGTACTGGGACCACGGGCGCCGCCTGGAGGTCCGGGAACCGAAATAGCCGGCTGGTCGTCTCCTCATCAGACCCATAGGAGGTGGACTGGTGAAGAAGCCGACCCGCGCGATCCTCTCGCTCCTTGTCCTCGGCGGCCTGGTCCTGGCGGCCTGCGCCACGTCGCAGGCCACGCCGGCCGCGACCGCGGCCCCCTTCGAGCTCAACAGCGGCCGCGGCGGCGTCGCGGTGGGCGCGCCGGGGGCGGTGCCGGCCCCGGCGAGCGAGTTCTCCGCGGCCAAGCCCGCGGATGCGCAGGCGCAGCAGCCCATCCCCGTCCCGCAGGCGTTCGATCCCGACCGCGCGCTCATCCTCACCGCGAACGTCTCGCTGAAGGCGAAGGATCCGTGGTCGATCTCGGACCGCGTCCAGTCGATCGCGATCGGACTCGGCGGCGACGTGATCTCGCTCGCGCAGTCCGGCAGCGGCGAGCAGCGCAGCGCGACGCTGACGCTCCGCGTCCCGCAGGCGCGCTTCAGCGACGCGCTCCGCCAGATCCGCGACATCAGCGACATCGAGGTCGTCGCCTCGAACGTCGACGGCAAGGACGTGACCGACCAGTTCGTCGACCTCCAGGCGCGCCTCACGGCGAAGAAGGCCGAGGAGGCCCGCTACCTCGCGCTCCTCGCCCGCGCCGACAAGATCGAGGACATCCTGAAGATCGATGCGGTCCTCTCCCAGGTCCGCACGCAGATCGAGCAGCTCACCGCGCAGGTGAACTCGATCAAGGCGCGCACGACCTACTCGACGATCAGCGTGCAGATCTCGCCCGTCGGCCCCGCGCCGGTCCCGACCCCCGACCCGAAGGCGTACGACCCGTCGAAGACCGTCGAGCGCGCGGTCGCGTCCCTCGCCTCCCTCGTGCGGTACATGACCGACGCCGCGATCTGGGCCCTCGTATTCGGGTGGATCCCGCTCGTGCTCTTCGGGCTCGTGCTCCTGGTCTCGCGCACGCGCTCCCGGATCACGCCCGTCGCGTAGCCTTCCACCTCCCGCGGCGGCCCGTGCTCCCCTCCGAGCACGGGCCGCCGCTTTTCGTCAGACTCGCTCGGTGCTCGAGCGGCAGCTGGACCGCCTCTTCCCGGACCTCGCGCGCGTCCGCGACGCGAGCCTCCGTGCGGCGGTGAGCGACCAGTGGCGGTACGTCAGCGAGCGCAATCCCGTGCACACGGACATCGAGCGCATCCCGGCGCACCCATCGCTCCCGGTCGAGCGCTACGGCAGCCTCGCCGCGCACATCCGCGCGCAGATGGCGCTCTCACTGGTGCTCGTCCCGACGTACGCGAAGGAATGGAAGATCGATCTCGACCTCGACCACTTCCTGGTGTGCGCCGCCGTCCACGACTCGGCGAAGGTCATCGAGTTCGTCGAGGAAGGCGGCGATCTCGTCGCAACGCCCGGATTCGACCACGCCTACGAGGGCGCGAAGATCGCGCTCCAGGTCGGCCTGCCGCGCGAGATCGCGCACATGATCGCCGTGCACACCTACCTCGGCGCGAAGCGGCTGCCGAAGACCGCGGCGGCCCAGCTGTTCCAGTTCCTCGACCCGATCTGCCTCCCGGTCTTCCCGGAGCAGGGCAAGAGCGCGGTCGAGCGGCACCTCGAGGCCAACAAGTGGGCCGCACCGCCCGCGCCGGAGGATCTCCCATGAGCGAGGCCCGCATCCGCAACCTCACCGAGCTCGACATCGACGGGATCACGCGCATCGACGAGCGGATCACCGGGCGCTACCGCCCGGACGTCTGGGAGCAGCGCGTCGTGTACTACATCCGGCGCGACGCCGAGGCGCCGAAGGTCGCGGAGCAGGACGGGAAGGTCGTCGGGTTCATGCTCGGAGAGGTGCGCGGCGGCGAGTTCGGGCTCGACGAGCCGACCGGCTGGCTCGAGTTCTTCGGCGTGGACCCGAGCGCGCGTGGCGGCGGCGTGGGCCGGCGCCTCACCGAGGCGCTCCTCGACCACTTCCGCTCGCGCGGCGCGCGGATCACGCGGACGATGGTCGCCGCGCGCGATACCGAGATCGACTCGTTCCTGCGCGCAATGGGCTTCGCGCCCGCGCCCCTCACCGCGCTCGAAAAGCCCCTTTGAATGGTATGACCATTGGCCGGTAACATCGGAGCATGAGCGAGAAGCGCCTCGACCTGCCGCGCGAGTACCACGAGGCGGTCCTGCACTGGCAGCGGCACAACTTCCCGGACTACCCCAAGCTCGCCGAGATCTGGGACAAGTACTTCCCGCGGGACGAGCCCTTCTGCCTCTGCGCCAAGGTCGCCGACGGCATGTCGAACGTCATCGAGATCGGCGACCTCGTCGGCAAGCCGAAGGCGACGAAGCCGGCGGACCTGCGGCCCGAGGCCGCGCACATCCTGCTCGGGCAGATCCGCGCGCAGGCGTCCACCGAGTTCGGCTCGATCCAGCAGCACACGGGCACGTTCCAGCGCGCGAACGACCCGCAGGACCAGGCGTGGGTGCTGCGCGTCATGGCCGAGGAGCTCCGCCACGGCTACCAGATGATCCACCTGCTGACGAGCACCGACTGGTCGCCGGTGACGGACACGAAGCCCGCCGACATGGTCGAAGAGATCCTGAGCATGCAGACGGGGTCGCACGTGCTCGCGGCGTTCAACCTCGAGTTCGACAGCTTCACCGACAACGTCGTCTTCGCCGCGTTCATCGACCGGGTCGGCAAGTACCAGCTGACGATGCAGAAGGTGTCGTCCTACAAGCCCTACGCGACGAGCATGCCGCCGATGCTGAAGGAGGAGGCCTTCCATCTCGCCGCCGGCGTGGTGCCGCTGCGGCGCTGGGTCGAGGCCGCGGCGCGCGGCGACGCGCTCGTGGGCATGGACGCGATCCAGAGGGCGTGCACGAAGTGGCTCTGCCGCGGTCTGGAAATGTTTGGCGATGATCGAGCCGACTCGCACGGCGGTGAGGACTCGGTGCGCCTCGGCCTGAAGGACATGACGAACCGCCAGGCGCAGGACGCGTACATCGCCGAATGCCAGCAGATGCTCGACGACCTCAACGAGCGCTACGTGCGCGCGAAGCGCCCCGACCTCTC
>WNFV01004625.1_pt1 | contig 18752 bp, 19 predicted proteins | sample 5400101 | NCBI WGS metagenome assembly WNFV01 (sample SAMN13153361, study PRJNA577476) | soil metagenome | isolation source: 115 cm soil or saprolite under grassland replicate 1 | place: USA:California | collected 2016-06-15 | reverse complement strand
GCCGCCGGCATCGAGCGCTTCTGCGTCGACCAGAGCGCCCGCGAGGAGACGCTCGCCGCGCTGGCGCCGGTGCGCTCTCCCGCCGGCCCCGTCGCTTTCACGATCGACTGGGAGGCGGTCTCGCTCGTCTGGTCGCAGGACGGATATCCGGCCGACCCGGCGTACCTCGAGTATCACCGCCAATCCCCGAACGGGATCCGGCTGTGGGGGATCGGGGGCCAGCCCTACGACCCCGGCGCGGCCCGCCAGCGCGCCGCGGCCCACGCCGCCGAGTTCGCCGACGCCGTCGCGGCGCGGCTCGACGCGTTCCGGACCGAGCGGGGCCGGCCCGGGCTCGTCACGTTCGCGATCGACACGGAGCTGCTGGGGGCATGGTGGAGCGAGGGCCCCGACTGGCTGCGGGCGCTCACCGAGGCCGCGCCGGCGCGCGGCGTGCGACTGGTGACGCTGGAGCAGGCCCAGGCCCGTCACCAGCCCGAGGAGCGGCCGCTGCACGAGTCGAGCTGGGGGGAGTCCAAGGACCTCTCCACCTGGGACGCGCCGGCGGTCGCGGACCTGGCGTGGGCGGCGCGGCGGCTCGAGCTGCGGCTGCTGCGCGAGCTGGGGGCCGGGCGCCTGGGCGACGCCGCCGCCTACCGCGCTGCTCGCGAGCTGCTCTGCGTGCAGGCCAGCGACTGGGCGTTCCTGGACTCCAGGCGCCAGGCCGGCGACTACCCGTTCAAGCGCGCCGTCGGGCACGCCGAGGCCATGCTGGAGGCCATAGACTCCCGCCAGGTCCCGGACCCGCGCATGCGCAGCCTCGCTCCCGATCTCAGCCTCGCACCGCTCCTCGAGCCGTAGCGCACCGCACGCCGCACGCATGACCCGCGTCCTCATCCTCTCCTGGGAGTACCCGCCGCTGATCGAGGGCGGGCTGGCACGCCACGTGCGAAAGCTCTCCGAGAGCCTCGCCGAGCTCGGCACCGAGGTTCACGTCCTGACGCGCGGCGGCGAGGAGTCGCCCGCCGAGGAGATGACAGCAGGGGTCTCGATCCACCGCGTTCGCGAGCCGCGGCGGCCACGCGACCTCGGCGAGTTCGTCGCCTGGGTCGAGCGCATGAACTCCGACATGCTGGCCGCGGGAGTCGAGCTCGGGGACCGTCTCGACTTCGACCTCGTCCACGGCCACGACTGGCTGGTCGCCAACGCCTGCGATCACCTGGCGCGACGCTTCGGGGCTCCCCTGGTCACGACCATCCACGCGACCGAGCACGGCCGCCACCAGGGCTGGGTCGACAAGCACCCGCAGTCCTACATCCACGGCGTGGAGCGCTGGATCACGAATCGCTCCGACCGCGTGATCGCGTGCTCGTACTACATGCGCGAGCAGATCGCCGACATCTTCGGCGTCCGCGACGAGCGCGTCTCCGTGATCCCCAACGGGATCGACCCCGAGGACCTCCAGCCCTCCGACGCGGCCGAGCTCGAGCGCCTGCGCGCCGAGTTCGCCGCGCCCGACGAGAAGCTCGTGCTGCTGATCGGACGTCTGGTCTACGAGAAGGGCTTTCAGATCGCGCTCGAGGCGATGCCTCGGCTCGTCGAGCGGCTGCCGGGAACGCGCTTCCTGGTCGCCGGCTCGGGCACCCACGAGGCCGAGCTGCGCCGCCAGGCCGCCGAGGGCGGCCTGCTCGACCACGGCACGTTCCTGGGCTGGATCGGCGACGACGTCCTGCACTCGCTCTACCCGATCGCCGACCTCTGCGTGGTGCCCTCGATCTACGAGCCGTTCGGGCTCGTCGCGCTGGAGGCGATGGCCTCGGGCTGTCCGTGCATCGTCGCCGACACCGGCGGCCTGCGCGAGGTGGTCCCCCACGACGAGGTCGGGCTGCGCTTCCGCTCCCGCGACCCCGACTCGCTCGCCGCCGTCGCCGAGCGCGTGCTCGCCGACGACGAGCTGGGGCGGCGCCTCGTCGCCGAGGCCTACGAGCACGTGCGCCGCTTCGACTGGGTCGACGTCGCGGAGCGGACGGGGGCCGTGTACGAGGAGCTGGTCGGCGCACCCGTGCGCTAGTTCGCCGAGGACGGGCGCCCGCACCTAGAGGGTTCGACTGCGGCGCTGGTGATGCGAGAAGCTACAAGCCGAGGGGTACCGGCCTTGGGGGGGCTTTTGGACAATCCCATGCAGGCGTCGACATTCGATCGCCGCCGTGACGAGGAGCTTCGGGTGCGCCTTCTCAACCTGGCGCCGGATCTCGTCGCGAGCGTGGAACACCCGCCGAGTTCAGCAACTACCTCGATGAAGTCAACGCGGCAATCCCCTAAAGGCTGCCCCGATGCCGTCTCAGGAGACGCGCCCAGTTGGTCCGGGCGGTCAGGGGACGATCCAACTGGTGTGACGCATCCACCGGTGGTACGTAGTAGTAGCGGTGTCGGTTCGAGCAGATAAGCCGGTGGCGGCGCTCGCGGTGGTCCTGGCGACGCTTTTAGCCGCATCGGGCTGTGGTGGCGGCTCCGGGGAAGGGAGTTCTGATCCAGTCGACGTTGTCAGCCACGCTGGCGAGCAGACGGCTTCAATGCCCACTCTACGGCTCATTCTTTCTGCCTCAAGCGGACAGGGCAGCTACGAAGCTCGCGGGCTGATTGAGCCCCACAACGGCCGCTTTCGCGTCCAGCTTGATGAGTTCTCCGCGCCCACGTCGTACGCACCTCACGCAGTGGTCGGGCTCGAGGGCGAAGGATTCGAGACCACCTTCGAGGAGAGGGTGGGAGAACCATTTGGAGATAAAGGCCAGGTGTGCTGGCTTAACCTGCATGCTCCAGCGGGTAGCGCGCTTGGCACGGTCAGTGTCGAAGAGGGCGTCCGGGTAACGGGGGCCGTGCTCGAGAGCCTCGCAGATGAGGTCGATTCTGCGGTGCTGGCCGACGGCGACGCTTACAACGTCACTCTAAGTTCTTCCGCGGCTCAGCCCCACAACGCCTTTCACGGCGGGGAGGAGCGCGTTTGGGGTGACCGCGAACTACTGGGACAGCTCGACGGGCCGATTGAAATCACGCTCTCACCGGAAGGAACCGTTAACTCGATTGGGCTGGAGCTTGCCGACTACCAGCCGTATGGCGGTTTCGGTCGTCCTGAGTCAGACCTAATCCCCCATGTGACTGTCGAAGCGACTCTCGCCCCAACCGATGAGAGGCTACGGATCGATCGCCCCAACTGCCAGGCGATGGAGTAGGAACTCCGCGAAGCATATAGAGCCCGGCCCAACGCCCCGCGCCGTCTGAGCCAGCCCGGGTTCCACGGAGACCGTTTTCGTTGGATTCCAAGGTCTCATCAATCAGCGTAGTTGGTTGAGGTGGGTCGCCGACTCGCGAGTGAGCCCGGAGGGCGAGCGAAGCGAGTCGGCGGCGACTCTGACGGAGCGCACCGGCGCCGTGTACGAGGAGCTCGCCGGCCAGCGCGTGACCTAGACGAGCGCCTCGCGGACGTCGACCGCTTGAAATAGGCTGCGCCACAAGGCGGAACCGCGGCTCTTTGGAAGCGCTGATCGACACCCGCGAGGAGTACGACGATCTGCTCGCGCTGTACCTACCGATCGGCGTCGCGGTCGCGGCGATCATCTTCGGGCTCGTCTTCTTCGAGATCGACGTCACGGCGGTCCTGGGGACCGGTTGATGCCGGATTTCACGTTTCCGCTGGCCGACGCCGGGTCAAACCTGCTGGCGGCCCGCTACCAGATGGGGTTCACGCTCGGCTTCCACATCGTCCTCGCCAGCTTCGGCGTCGCCTTCCCGGCTGTGATGCTGATCGCCGAGTACCGGGGGCGCCGCAGCGGCGACGAGGACGCGCTGCGCCTCGCCCGGCGCTGGTCGAAGGCGGTAGCGGTCCTCTTCGCCGTGGGCGCCGTCAGCGGCACGGTCCTCTCCTTCGAGTTCGGGCTGCTGTGGCCGGGAATGATGAATCGTTTCGGCGATGCCTTCGGAATCGCGTTCGCGATCGAGGGCATCTTCTTCTTCCTCGAGGCGATCTTCATCGCCATCTACATCTACGGCTGGAAGCGCCTGCCCGGCTGGGCGCACTTCTGGAGCGGCGTGCCGATCGCGATCTCCGGGATCGGCGGCGCGCTCTCGGTGATCGCGGCGAACGCGTGGATGAACACCCCGGATGGGTTCAGCGTCGGTGCCGACGGGCGCGTCGCGGACGTCCGTCCCCTCGACGTCATCTTCAACACCTCGACCTTCCACGAATTCGTCCACATGTGGGTCGCCGCATACCTCGTCACCGGGTTCCTGGTGGCATCGGTCTACGCGGTCGCGATGCTGCGCGGCCGGCGTGACCGCTACCACCGCCTCGGCTTCCTGATCCCGTTCACGGTCGCCGCTATCGCCGCGCCGGTCCAGATCGTCGTTGGCGACTTCGCGGCGCGCGATGTGTTCGAGGACCAGCCGGCCAAGTTCGCAGCGATGGAATGCGTGTACGAGAGCGGCGACGACCAGGCCGAGCACCTCGGCGGGATCTGCACCGACGGCGAGGTCAAGGGCAGCATCTCGATCCCGGGCGGCGACTCGCTGCTCGCCGGCTTCAGCACCGGCACCGACGTCACCGGCCTCGACAGCATTGCCGCCGACGATCAGCCCCCGACGCCGACAACCATCCACCTCGCGTTCGACGCCATGGTGGGGCTCGGATTCGCGATGCTCGCGCTCGCCGGGTGGTTCGCGGTCGCGTGGCGTCGCAAGCGCGATTTGCCGGCGACGCCGTGGTTCCTGCGCGCCTCCGCGGCCGCGGGCGCCGCCGCCGTCCTTGCACTCGAGTGCGGATGGATGGTCACCGAGATCGGCCGCCAGCCCTGGATCGTCCACGGGTTCATGCGGGTCGAGGACGCAGTCACCCCCGCGCAGGGGATCTGGTGGGTGTTCGCGTTCACCCTCCTTATCTACGTCGGCCTCGGCCTCATGGCCGGCGTGGTCCTGCGGGGGATGGCGAGGCGGTGGCGGGAGGCCGAGGTCGCCGAGCCCGAGCTCGAGGCGCCCTACAGCCCGGCGCCACCGACCCGCGCGCCGGAGGCAGCGCCATGAGCAAGGCCGACGCCGTCGCCGCGATCCTGTGGATCGGGGTCACCCTGTACGCGGTCTTCGGCGGCGCCGATTTCGGCGCCGGAATGTGGGACCTGCTCGCCGGCCGCGGCGAGCGTGGCGAGCGGGCGCGGGCGCTGATCGACCGCTCGATCGCGCCGGTCTGGGAGGCGAACCACGTCTGGCTGATCTTCGTGCTCGTGGTGCTGTGGACCGCCTTCCCGCCCGCCTTCTCGGCGGTGATGACGACGCTCTACATCCCGCTCGCGCTGGCCGCGCTGGGAATCGTCCTGCGCGGATCGGGCTTTGCCTTCCGGCACGCGCTGCCAGGGCCGGTGCGGGGGCCGGCGACCCGGGTATTCGGCGTCTCCTCGCTGCTCACCCCATTCTTCATGGGCACCGTGGTCGGGGCGATCGCCTCGGGAGAGGTTCCAGCCGATGGAGGCGGCGATCCCACGTCGAGCTGGACCGGCGTGTTCCCGCTTGTGACCGGCGCCCTCTTCGTTGCCACCTCGGCCTATCTTGCGGCCGTCTTCCTGGTGCGGGACGCCGGCGCCGCCGGTGATCGGGACCTGCAGCGCTACTTCGCGCGCCGGACGCTGGCGGCAGCAGTCGTCGCCGGCGCCGCGGCGCTCGGTGGGATCTTCGCCCTTCACAGCGACGCGCGCTTCGTCTATGACGGTCTGACCAGCGACGGGGTGCCGCTCGTGATCCTCTCGGGCATCTGTGGGCTGGGTGCCCTGGCGCTGCTCGCTAGGGGCATCACGCGAGGACTCCGGCCGCTGGCCGTGGGGGCCGTGGTCGCCGTGATCTGGGGCTTCTTCGTCGCCCAGTACCCGTACATGGTTCCCGAGTCACTCACGATCGAGGACGCCGCGGGCGCTTCCGCGACGCTGACCGAGGTGATCGTCGTCTTCCTGGTCGCGGGGGTGGTCTGCCTGCCCTCGCTCGGCTTGCTCTACGTCCTCTCTCAACGCAGGGCGCTCGAATAGGGGCCTAGTCGGTAACCCCGGCTCGAGGCGGGAGGTGTCGACCTAGAGGCGCGGCTCTGCCCGAAACGTCGCCTCGCTCGCCCGGTGCTACCCTCGAACGAGGGCCGCGCTCGCTTGATCTCCGCAACTCTGCTTTCGGGCGCCCAGCGACAGAGGAGCGAGGAGACCGCGATGGCCGCTTCCGATACTGCCGTCACCCCGGCGGAAGGCCAGGCAAGGGGCGAGACCCTGGCGTCGATCTCGACCGGCCTCGTCCAGCTGCACAGCCGCTACTACGGCAAGGGTCCCACGAAGGCCAAGACCTTCCTCTTCGACGACACGGTCGTCTGCCTGCTGCGAGGCGGGTTCACGACCGTGGAGAGGACGCTGATCGAGCAGGGCAACGCCGAGGCGGTCCACTCGATCCGGCGCAGCTTCCAGGACGCGATGGAGGGGCCGTTCACGAGCCTCGTCGAAGCGGCGACCGGGCGCAAGGTGATCGCCTACATGAGCCAGGTCCACGAGGCTGCCGAGATCGCCGCGGAGCTGTTCGTGCTCGAGCCGAGCGAGCAGGCAGTCGTCCAGGCCGGTGAGCAGGAGCTCCATGGCGGCGAGGAGCTCGCTACCTAGTCACGCAGCTGCGGCCCCGCGCGACGACTCCCCCGGGCCTGAGGAGCGGGGAGGCGGGGGAACCGCCTCCCTCGCTCGCATCAGGCCTCTTGCATATAGCCCCTTGGGTGACCGCTGTCGGCAAAGGCCTGTGATCCGAAGCATCGCGACCACCCTGTGCCCCGAACCCTCGAGATGAGGGTCAAGGTACCGGTCGTAAAGCGCCGAAAAAGCCGGTCAGGCTGGATCGGATCTTTGCGATTGACTAGGGGAAGAACCCCCCGTCCCCTGTACCTGCATGTTCAAGTACTGCTCCGCCGGGCGGCCGTCAAGGGGGCGCCGCGCCCGGCATCGGGATTAGTGCGCACTTTGGGCAAAGGACACCGGGTTTCCGGGTGAGCTTGATCCGGTACTGATCCACCGCATGGACCCGGCCGACCCGGAGCGCGCGCCGATGCCCGAGCGCATCGTCCCGATGCTCGCCACGCTGTCGAAGCTGCCGCGCGAGGACGATGCACACGCCTACGAGGTCAAGTGGGACGGCGTGCGCGCGATCGCCTACTGCCGCGGCGGCCGGGTGACGCTGCAGAGCCGCAACCTGCGCGACGTCACCGCGCAGTATCCGGAGGTGGGGCGGATGGGCGGGCGGCTGGGGGGGCGCGAGGCCGTGCTGGACGGCGAGCTGGTGGCGTTCGGTGACGACGGTCGGCCGAGCTTCCAGCGGCTTCAGGGGCGCATGCACCTCAAGTCGGAGAGCGTCATCGGGCGGCGCGCCGAGCACACGCCCGTCACCTACATGGCGTTCGACCTTCTCTACCTCGCCGGGCGGGTGCTGTTCGACGCCCCGTACACCGAGCGGCGCATCGCGCTCGAGTCGCTGGAGCTGGCGGGCCCGCACTGGCAGACGCCGAGCCATCACGTCGGCGACGGCGCGGCGCTGCTCGAGGCGAGCCGTGAGCGCGGGCTGGAGGGGATCATCGCCAAGCGACTCGACAGCAGGTACCTGCCGGGGCGGCGCAGCCGCACCTGGCTCAAGGTCAAGAACGTGCGTAGCCAGGAGGTCGTGATCGGCGGCTGGCTTCCGGGCAAGGGCCGCAGGGAGGGCGCGATCGGAGCGCTGCTGGCCGGCCACTACGACCGCGGCGGAGACGCCCCCCAACTGCGCTACGCGGGCAAGGTGGGGACGGGGTTTCGCGACGAGGACCTGCGGATGCTGGCCGAGCGCCTCGAGCCGCTACGCATCGAGTCGAGCCCGTTCGCCGGCCGCCAGCCGGCCCGGGGGGCGATCTTCGTCGAGCCGCGGTTCGTCGCGGAGGTCGAGTTCTCCGAATGGACCGCAGCGGGAACGCTGCGCCAGCCCTCCTACAAGGGCCTGCGCGACGACAAGGACGCGCTCGAGGTCGTCAGGGAGGAGCCGGCCTAGCAACCTGATCTCTGTCGGTTTCGGCCGTCGGCTGTCAGCCGCGTCTACCCGATCGGCGCGGCTTCCGAACCGCTGTTCGCACAGTCCGTTTAGCGCGCCCCCGCGCGGGTAGGCGGGAAGGGACCACACCCGAAGGAGGAATCGATGAGCCTGTTCGACAAGGCAACCGGAAGGGCGAAGAAGGCGATCGGCGATCTCACCGGTGACCGCTCCGTGAAGCGCGAGGGCGCCCGTGAGGAGGAGAAGGGGGTAAAGAAGGAGCAGCGAGACCGGGCCGAGGAGAAGGTCGAGCAAAAGTCGGAGGAGGTTGCTGACCTCGAGCGCAAGACCTGACCAGCCACCCCTGATCGGGAAGCCGCCTGACGTGAGCGAAGGCGAACGAGACGAGACGCGCGAGCGCGATCCCGCCGACGAGGAGGTCGTCCGCGAGCAGGCCGACGCCGCGGCCGCCGAGGCCGGAGCGATCGGGGGGCGCACCGGGGTCGAGGAGGAGCGCGACGATGCCGAGCGCCCCGTCAGCGAGGCGGGGGGCGGCGAGGCCGAGGGCTTCGAGCAGGCCACCGAAGCGCTGCGCGACGCCGCCGAGCACGGCGAGGGGCGCGATCCCGCCGCCGACAGGGGCGAGACGGAGGCGCACCCCGATCCGGGCACGCACGGCGAGGGCGACGCGATCCGGTCGACGGAGACCGGGGAGGACACCGCCGGAACCGGCCCCTGATGCGGATCGGCCGGGAGGTCAGTCGGGCGCGGGCGGCTCGACCGGATCGGGCCAGCGCAGGGTCGCCGGCGCCTCACGCATCCTGATCACCTTCGCGGGAATCCCTCCCACGACGGCGTTCGCGGGGACGTCGCGGGTGACCACCGAGTTGGTTCCGATGATCGCGTTGTCGCCGACGCGCACGCCGCGCAGGATGCAGGCGCCGTACCCGATCCAGCAGTTCGATCCCACCTCCACGTCGCGCATGTAGATCCCCTGCTGGCGGATCGGACGCTCGACCTCGACGACGCCGTGGTCGAAGTCGATGAACATCGCGCGGTCGGCGATCACGCACTGCTCGCCGATCCGCACCCGCCTGTACGCCGAGATCGTGCACTCCTGGCCCAGCACGGTCTTGGCGCCGATGACCACCTCGCCCTCGTGGCAGCGGATCTTGGTCCCGTCGCCGACCCACACGAAGCGGCCGAAGTCGACCAGGCCGCGCTTGGAGATCTGGATCTGAAGCCCCTTGCCGAGGAACAGCGGCCCGTCGGTACGCCAGCGCCAGCCGGCCGCGGTGAGGAGCCGCCGCCGCACGTAGCGCAGCAGCAGGCGTGCGTACTTGAAGCTGAGCATCCCGTTGCGGGACGCGAAGCGCAATGCGCCCAGCGGTCCCGTCTTCGGCCGCGGCGAGGCGCTCACGGGCGGATCATAGGCGCCGCCCGAATGAGATCATCGCCGCCCCATGGCTGACGAGAACGGTCTCGCGCAGCGCCTCGTAGCCGGCGACAAGCGGGCGCTGGCGCGCGCGATCACTCTGATCGAGAACGGCGAGCCGGCCGGCTCGGAGCTGGTGCGCGAGGTCTTCCCGCGCACCGGGGAGGCGCGTATCGTCGGCGTGACCGGCCCCCCGGGGGTCGGCAAGAGCACGCTGTGCGGAGCGCTCACCGCGGAGCTTCGAAAGGCCGATCGCAAGGTGGGTGTGCTCTCGATCGATCCGTCGAGCCCGTTCACCCGCGGCGCCCTGCTCGGTGACCGCATCCGGCTGTCGGACCATTTCCTCGATCCGGAGGTGTTCATCCGCTCGATGGCCACCCGGGGGTCCCTCGGGGGCCTCGCCGAGGCGGCGCTCCAGGCCGCGCTGCTGATGGATGCCTCGGGCAAGGACGACGTCCTGGTGGAGACGGTCGGGGTGGGCCAGGCCGAGATCGACGTCGTCGATCACGCCGACACGATCGTGCTCGTGCTGATGCCCGGCTCGGGTGACTCGATCCAGGCGCTCAAGGCCGGCGTGATGGAGATCCCCGACGTGATCGCCATCAACAAGGCCGACCACCCGCTCACCGACACGATGGTGCGCGAGGTCCAGACCGTTCTCGCGCTCGGTCCGCAGGGCTCGTGGAAGGTGCCGGTGGTGCGCACCGAGGCGGCGCGTGGCGAGGGCGTTGCCGAGCTCGCGGAGAAGATCGACGAGCACGGGCGACACATCGAAGCCGAGGGGACTCTCGAGGAGCGTCGCGCCCGCAACCTGCGCAACGAGGTGCTGGGGCTAGCCGCGGCGCGGCTGCGCCGCGATCTCGACTCGCGAGCGGAGGACGACGCTGAGGTCGCCGAGCTGCTGGACCGGGTGGTCCGGCGCGAGATCGACCCCGCGACCGCGGCGCGCGAGGTGCTGGGCGACCGCGCCTCGGACGCGTCCTCGTGAGTGGTAGAAAGGGCGTCGATGGTCGACGAGTCGCAGCAGCCAGCCCCTCCCAGTCCCGCCGGCGATGCGAAGGCGCAGGCGGCGAGCGACGCGCCGACCGGCCCTCCCGACGCAGCCGAGCGCCCGTCGCGGTCCGAGGTCGAGGCCTGGATCGGGGCGCGCCTGGACGACATCTCGGGCGCGGGCGTCGGCAAGGTCGAGGGCGCCTACGTCGACGAGAAGACCGGGCTGCCGGAGTGGGTCCTGATCAGGGTCGGCAGGTTCGGGCACCACTGCGTCGTGCCCGCGCGTGAGGCCGTCGCCGGAGTGGGCCACGTATGGGTGCCGTGGGACCGCAACGCGATCCGCCGCTCGCCGCAGGTCGAGCCCGGCGGCGAGCTTACGGCCGAGGAGGAGCTCCAGCTGTGCGGGCACTACGGGATAGTCGAGGGCCTCGGCCGCGCCGGCGAGCTCGCGAACCGTCCCGGCGACGAGACGACGGTCGCAGCCCTTCAAAGCTAGGCAAGTCATCATGTAGGCTCGACCTGGGCAACTAGCCCATCGTGTTGTGGGGGCGCCGGCGATGATTGAGCCAAGACGGGCAAGAGGACCGACACTGGACGAGGCCCGGGGCTGGCTGGGATTCCGTGTCGACGACATCTACGGCGGATCGATCGGCAAGCTCGAGGACATCCTCGTCGATACCCACGGCCAGCCGCGCTGGCTGCTGATCCGCGAGGGACGATTCGCGGGGCGCCACCGCCACACCCTGATCCCGTTCGAGGACGCGACCGCCGGTGTGGGCCACGTGTGGGTGCCCTACGAGCGCGAGGTCGTGCGCAACGCCCCGGATGCCGCTCCGGGCGCGCAGCTCACCGAGCAGCGCGAGGCGCACTTCCGCGAGCACTACCAGCTCCAGGGCTCGGTCGCCTGAGCAAGACCAGCGCGCAGACCAGCACCGAGACGACTGCGAGCGCGACGGCCGCCCCGAGCGGCGCGAACGCGAACGCCGCGATCACCGCGAGCGCGAGCCCGATCAGCAGGACGACCAGGCCGCTTGACCGGCTGCGCTCGGCCGACTCGATCCGGTCCAGCAGGTCGTCGAGGTCCGAGCGCATCGCGAGGTAGGACCGGATGTGCAGGTCGGTGTGCGCGCCGAGCGCCGCACGGCCCTCCTCGTCGAGCGGATCGGTGATCGCGACGTACAGGCACTCCGAGTCGACGGCGAGCGGGACGCAGCGCCGCTCGCGCTGAAGCTTGCGGGGGATCACCTCGAGCGCGCGCGGGTCGGGCTCGATCCCCTTCAGGTCGATGATCGGCGTCCTGAGCTGCTCGGACAGCGCCTCGGCGAGCTGCTCCTCGGTGATCAGCTTGCGTTCGATCAGCAGCTGCCCGAGCAGGCGCGCCGAAGGCTTGGACTCCTCCAGCGCATCGGCCTCGAAATCGGTCGCCGGGACGGCGACGGGCTCGCCGAGCGGGTCCAGGACGCGGTCGATCGCGGCGTCGATCTCCTCGGGCGCCGCGACCACGATCCGCAGGTCCTCGTTCGTGAGCGCATGGGCGACGTTCTGGGCGAAGCGGTCGTGGGGATCGGACGTCGCGAGCGTGAGCTGTCCGTTCATGAACGAGATCGGCAATATCCGAAATGCGCGGCACACGTGCTCGGGCACGAGCTGCGCGGCGAGCGGATTGACGGGATCGGCGCCGGTCTCGCGGTCGGGAGCCAGCGCGACGTACTCGAGCCCGGCTTCGCGCGCGACTCGCTCGTACTTCCAGGCGCTGGACTCGGGGGCGATCTCTACGGCCCTTCTACGGACGGGGGCTCCGCGCCCTGGCCCCGACCCGGCCCGGAACCGGCCTGGGAAGGCATCTCGACGCGCAAGACGCCCCGCTCTCCTGGCTGGACCTCGATCCCGCCGCCCAAACGGGCCAATTCCGTGTGGGCGGCGATCGGGCCCGCGAGCAGCAGCTCGATCTCGGCACGCTCCTGACTGAAGCGCCGCACCCGCAGGTCTCGGATGCCGGGCAGGCTCATAAGGGCCTGCTCGAAGGAGCGCAGCGCGATCAGGTCCGCGCACGGACCCGCGTTGATCGTTGCGACGCTCGCCGGTTGAGCGGACGTGGGGGCGGCGGGCGGTGGCTGCGGCGTCGGGGCGGCCGGTGGCTGCGGCGTCGGGGCGGCGGCCTGGGGTCGCGTTGTCGGGGCGGAGGCCGGCGGTTGCGCTGGCCGTACCGCGGGCTCGATGACGTTCTGCAGCTGGTCGAGCAGACCGCGCAGCCGTGCGACCACGTCGTCGCTCGCGGCCCCCGGCGAGGCGGCGGGGGGCGATGGGGTCGCCGGCGGTGGTGTGGCCGGGGCCGGCGGCGGCGGTTCCGCGGTCGGCGGCGGTGGTGTGGCCGGCTGTGGGGCGGCTGCGGGCGGGGGTTTCGGCGGCGGTGGGGGCTGACGCGCGGGCGCGGGTGTACCCGGCTCGAGGTCGCCGATGCTGCGCCGCAGCGTCTCGATCCGGTCGCGCAGGTCCCGCAGACTGTCGTCGAGGCCGGCGAGCTGCCGATCGACGTCCGCTGTCGGCTCGGTGGCCATCGTCGCTCCGAGTCAGGCTACCCAAAGACGCTGGGCATGCAAGCTGCGCAAACTGCGAGCTTCTCGCGACACACGGCCGGTCCCGGGGGCGGGCGGCCGGGTGGTCCGGCCCACGGCTACGCGGCGCGCGCCTGCGTCGCCGGCTGCCGGCCGAAGCTCGGCCGCTCGGCGTCGCGCCACCACAGCCTCGCCGCCGCGCCGGTCCGCGGCTGGGCGACCGTGGCGGGGTCCGTGGCGAGCCGGCCCGCGGTCTCCGAGAGGGCGACGACCAGGCTGTCGAACTGCCGCCTGATGCGGTCCGCCTCCACCATCCGCTCGGTCAGCACCTCGGCGAGCCCGACGATCGTGCCGCTGAGCTCGGCGATCCTGTGCTGGCGCTCCTCCACGAGCCCGTCGGCGGCGCGGCGCGCGTCGTCGAGGAAGCGCTCCGCCTCGTCCTCGACCTGCCTCCAGCGGGCCCGGATCCCCTGCTCGGCGTCGTGGCGCATCGCGTTCGCCTCGTCCTCGACGGCGCCGACGATCGACTGGACCATCGCGTCGGCGCGCCGCTTCGCCTCCTCGAGGTAGCGCTCCGCCTCGGCGTCGGCATCGGACATGCGTCGCTCGAGGTCCGTCTGTCTGCGCTCAGTCGTCTCCTCGGGCGGGCTGGCCCCGTTCGTGTGCACGGGGCTGGCTCCGAGCGCGACCAGCTCCTCGAGGCGGCGGGTGAACTCCCTCGTGGCGCGGTCGAGGTTCGCGAGCACCTCGCGGATCCCTCCCGACTCCAGGGGCGCTGAGTCGGCTTCGAGCATGACCTCTCCCTCGTATCTCGCCGGTGAGGCCGGTCCAGATCGCGCCGCCCGCTCAGGGCACGCAGAATCCGACCGACCGGATCGCGCGCCAGTCTAGGCATGGCCCCGGAGGGAACTCGTGTGCCCGGGCGCTACCTGGGCGCGGGCCGCGCCCAGGGCACGCGGGCGTCGTCGGGACTGCCGCGGCCGAATACCTCGTCGAGGATCTCGCCGGGGTCCGGGACCCCGAGCGAGTCACGTACCTGGGCCTCCACCTCACCGCGGGTCGAGCCGGCGGCCGCCATCTGGATCGCGATCACCTGCGCCCCGTTGAGGCTCTGCCAAGGCTGTGAGCCCAGGCCGCCCTCGCCGCCGGGGTGCGAGGCGGGGGGTGGGGTGGAGGTCGCGGGCTCCGCGGGGGGCGTGGGCGGCCAGGCCCCCGGGTGCCGTATCACGGGGCGCTTCGGCTCGGGGCGCCGAGTCTCGGGTCCCCGGGTCTCGGGACCCCTGATGTCCGGGCGTGGTGGCTCGGCGCGCCATGCCTCGCGCCGCCCCGCCGCGGGCTCCCCCGGCTCGGCGGTCTCTGGCTCGACCGGCATCTCGCTGAATGCCGGCGGCGCGAAATCGCTGTAGTCGTCGCCCGCTTCCCGCGCGAGGCGCTCCGCTGTCTCGCCGAGCGCCTTGACGAGATCGTCGAACGCGGCGCGCACCGGCTCGGTCGCCTCGAGGCGGTCGAGAATCCGATCCGCACGGGAGATCAGATCGTTGCTGAGCTCGGAGATGCGCCGCTGGCGCTCGGCGACCAGCCCGTCGGCGCGGCGCTTCGCGTACTCGACGTAGCGCCGCGCCTCCTCGCGGGCCTGCTTGCGAAGCTCGGCCGCCTCGCGCTCGACCGCGTCCAGGATCGAGCTGACGCGTCGTGAGACCTCGGGCGCGAAGGAAGCCTGGCCGCCATGGCCGGGCTCGTCTTCCCAGGCGCGCCGACCTTCGTCGCGCTCCGTTTCTGCTGCCACCGCGGTGAGCTTAGCCCACGCCGCAGGCGCCGCCGCGGGGAAAACCAGGCGGGCAACGCCGCGCTTAGCCGCCGAGCCGGTAGGTGACGAGGCCCTCCGCCACGGGTGTCTCGCCGGCGCGCACGTCGACGCGGCAGAAGCACATCGTCCTGCCGCGCTTGGTCACCCGGCCCTCGGCGATCAGCGCCTCGCCCTCGGCGCCCGACAGGAAGTTGACGGTCATCCCGACCGTCCCCCAGCGCGCCCCCGCCGAGAGATCGTGCCCCGACCACGCGGCGAGCGCCGCCGTGGTGTCGATCAGGCCGCTGATCGCGCCGCCGTGGATCAGCTCGCCGGCGGTCGCGAGCTTGGCCTCGAACGGCATCTCGACCACGGCGCGATCGGTCTCCATCTCGACCAGCCGCAGCCCGATCTCGTCGATGAACGGCGAGTGCTGGAACCAGCCCTTGGCGAGCTGGGCGGCGTTGGGGGTATCCGGCTGGTCGGCCACGCCGACGTCAGCACCCCAGCTGGCGCGCGATCACCATCTGCTGGACTTCGTCGGTGCCCTCGCCGATCGTGAGGATCTTGGCGTCGCGGTAGAAGCGGCACACCGGGTACTCCTCGATGTAGCCGTAGCCGCCGTGGATCTGGACCGCCTCCTCGGTGGCGCGCACGGCGAGGCGGCCGGTCTTGAGCTTCGCCTGGGCGGCGGCGAGCGTGAAGCTCTCGCCGCGGTCCTTGAGGATCGCCGACTTGTAGGTCAGCAGGCGGGCGGCCTCGATCTCGGCCGAGAGGTCGGCGAGCTTGGCCTGGATCGCCTGGAACTTCGAGATCGGCTGTCCGAAGGCCCTGCGCTCCTTCGCGTAGGCGAGCGCCTCGTCGAGCGCGCCCTGGGCGAGCCCGACGCCCATCGCCGCGACCCCGATCCGCCCGCCGTCGAGGATGTGAAGGAAGTTCTTGAAGCCCTCCCCGCGGCGCCCCAGCAGGTTGGCCTCGGGGACCCGGCAGCCGTCGAACGACAGCGGCCGCGTGTCGGACGCGTTCCAGCCCATCTTGCGATAGGCCTCGCCGATCTCGTAGCCGGGCGTGCCGTTCGGGACGATGATGTTCGAGATCTGGCCCTCCCCGGTGCGCGCCGTGATCGTCACGCAGCCGGAGATCTCGGTGCCCGAGTTGGTGATGAACTGCTTCGCGCCGTCGATCACCCACTCCCCGTCGTCGAGCCGCGCCGTCGTGCGGGTGTTGCCGGCGTCCGATCCCGCCTCGGGCTCGGTGAGCCCGAACGCCGCGAGCTTGCGGCCCGCGCACAGCTCCGGCAGCCACTCGTCCTTCTGCTCGGCGCTCCCCCACAGGTGGATCGGCATCGTGCCGAGCGAGGTGTGCGCGGCGAGCGTGATGCAGACCGAGGAGTCGACCCGCGCCAGCTCCTCGACGGCGAGCGCGTAGGCGAGCGTGTCCGCGCCGCCGCCCCCGTACTGCTCCGGAAACGGGATCCCCATCAGCCCCAGCTCGCCCAGCTTGGCGACGATCTCGTACGGGAACTGCTTCGTGCGATCCAGCTCCTCGGCGACCGGGGCGACCTCGTTGCGGGCGAAGTCGCGCACCGTGCGCTGGATCAACCGCTGCTCGTCCGAGAGCTCGAAGTTCATGGCCGGACCATACGATCCCCGCCATGCGTGCGCGGCGCCGGTCGAGACGTGATCCCAACGTCCACTCGCTGCCGCGGCGTGAGCCCGAGCCGCAGCGCCCGGCGGAGGGGCCCGTTCCCGCGCTGCGCCTCGGCAAGACCGTCTCGAACGGTCTGGCGCCGAGCATGTTCGGGCTGCTGGAGCGCGGCTCCGGATTGCGCCCCGAGATCGCGTCACGGGTGCGCGGCAAGGTCGTATTTCGCTTCACTGAGCCCTATTCGGACCTGCGGGTCACGTTCGGGGCGCGCAACGTGACGGTCGAGGACGGCGAGTTCCACAAGCCCGACGTGGCGATCATCGGCAGCCTGCCCGACATCATCCACTTCGTCGCGACCCCGCTCGTGCGCGGGATACCCAACCCGGCGCGCTGTCGCTCTAGAGAGGCTCGGGGCCCGGCAGCGCGGGCCCCGCCGTCGCCCGCGGATCCTCGCCGAGCAGCCGCTCGATCGCCTCGGGCTCCATCGGCCGCGCGAAGTGGAAGCCCTGCCCCAAGTCGCAGCCGAGCTCCATCAGGCGGTCGAGCTGCGCGGGGTGCTCGATCCCCTCGGCGACGACGCGAAGCTGGAAGCTGCCGCCGAGGTCGATGATCGCGCGGGCGAGCGCCGAGTCGTCGGAGGTGCCCCCAAGCTCGTCCACGAACGACTTCGCGATCTTCAGGACGTCGATCGGAAAGCGCCGCAGGTGCTGGAGCGAGGCGTACCCGGTGCCGAAGTCGTCCACGGCGAGCTGGACCCCCAGGACCTTGAGCTCGCGAAGCCGCGCCGCGATCTCGTCGACGTCCTCCATGAACGCGGTCTCGGTCAACTCGAGGATCAGGCTGTGGGGATCGAGCTGCGACTCGGCCAGCGCCCCCTCGACCTCCTCGACCAGCTCCGCTTCTCGCACCTGCTCGCTCGACAGGTTGACGCTCATCGCGAGAGCCGGGTGCTCGAGGAACCGCTGGCGCCACGCCGCCGCCCGCAGGCAGGCATCGCGCAGCACCCAGCGCCCCAGCGGGAGGATGAGGCGGCTGTCCTCGGCGACCGGGATGAACTCGGCGGGCGGCAGCAGGCCTCGTTCGGGGTGGCGCCAGCGAGCCAGTGCCTCGATGCCCGCGATCTCCCCGGTTCGCAGCTTGAAGATCGGCTGGTAGTCGAGATAGAACTCCTCGCGCTCGAGCCCCCGCCGCAGGTCGCCCTCGAGCTCGAGCCGCTCGACCACCGCGACGTGCATCTCGGGCGCGAAGAGCTCATAGTGCCCCTTCCCCTTCGACTTGGCCCGGTAAAGCGCCAGGTCGGCGTTTCGCAGCAGCTCGTCGCTCTCGCTCGATCCCATCGCGATCCCGATGCTCGCGGTGACGGACACCTCGCGGTCCCCGACGGCGAACGGCTCGTTGAACGCGTCGAGGATGCGCTGCGCGGCCGCCTCGATGTCCTCGTCGCCGATCCCCTCGAGCAGGACGACGAACTCGTCGCCACCAAACCGTGCGGCGGTGTCGCCGGGGCGCACCCAGGCGATCAGCCGCCGTGCGACGCCGACCAGCAGCTCGTCCCCCGCGGCGTGGCCGAGGCTGTCGTTGACCGTCTTGAAGGTATCGAGGTCGCAGAACAGGACCGCCGCGTTCGCGCCGCTGCGCGTCGCGCGGGCGAGGGCCTGGCGCAGACGGTCGAGCAGCAGGGCGCGGTTGGGCAGCCCCGTGAGCGGGTCGTGAAGCGCCTGGTGGATCGCGTCGCCGACGGTTCGCGCATCGGTCAGCGCCAGGCTCGCGTGCTCCGCGAAGGTGAGCAGCACCTCGCGCTCGGCCGCCGAGTAGCTGCGCCCCGGCCTGCGCGTGCCGACCATCAGGCTGCCGACGATCTCGCCGCGCTCGCGGACCGGAGCGGCCATCGCCGCCCGCACGCCCGAGCTGGCGAACGCGGGGTCGGCGGCGGGAGACGTGTCGTAGTTCTCGATCACGACCAGCCGGCCCTCGGAGACCGCCTGCCCCGCGACCCCCTCGCCGACCCGGCGGCGGCGCTCCGAGCGGCGCAGCTCGGGCTCGACCCCGGCCGATGCGACGAGGACCATCTGCTCGGGGGTGTCCTTCTCGATCAGCCGCAGCGTGACGACCTCGTCGCCGAGCAGCTCCGAGGCGCCGGTGACGATCCGATCCAGCACCTCGTCGAGCGCCGTGCGGGTGACGATCGAGCGCTGGATCCGCGCCAGCCTCTCGAGCAGCATCTGGCGCTCGCGCAGCGTGCCCAGCAGGCGCGCGTTCTCCTCGCTCTGGCGTTCGGAGCGCTCGCGCAGCCCGCGCTCGTCGT
>WNFV01003928.1_pt1 | contig 18757 bp, 15 predicted proteins | sample 5400101 | NCBI WGS metagenome assembly WNFV01 (sample SAMN13153361, study PRJNA577476) | soil metagenome | isolation source: 115 cm soil or saprolite under grassland replicate 1 | place: USA:California | collected 2016-06-15 | reverse complement strand
CGGGCTCGTGAAGGCGGCCGGAGAAGACCCAGGCGCCGGCCGACTTCATCTCCTCCTCGATGAGCAGGACCTGCTTGTAGGACTGCTGCATCTCCTCATCGGTCATGGGGTCGCGGGCCTCGCCCTCGACGGTATGAACGGACAGCAGGTACCGCGTCATGGTGGTCCTCCTTCGTGGTGGCGGGCTCGTCCCGCCTCTCACTCCTACTACGAACGGCCTCGCCCAGATGGACACGTCCCCAGGAAAAGCATGTCAGAGCCGGATGACGTCGACCTCGACCATCCCCGCCCTGGCCGGCGCTTTCTTGAGGCGGGGGCTTTCGCGCTTATCTCGCGGAGAGCATCCTTTCGGTGTCCCTAAGCATCTGGCCCCGCGGCGGCATCCAGGAGGGCGATGCAGAGGGGGAGGTCGTCAGGCTCCCGGAACGGGGTACGGAGGCGCCTCGGGACTTCTCGGTGTTCTTCGCCGACGAGAACCGGAGGCTCTTCGAGGCCCTGTACTTCGTCACGGGGAACCGGGCGGACGCCGCCGAGCTGATGCAGGACGCCTTCCTGAAGCTGTGGGAGCGATGGGACGCGATCGATCGGATCGACGACCCGACGGGCTACCTGTTCCGCGTGGCGCTGAACGGCTTCCGGATGCGGTCGCGGGCCGCACGCCGGGCCGCGCGGAGGCTGGTGCTCTTCGAGTCCGCGCGCGATCCATTCGATGAGATCGAGCTCCGAGAAGACGTCCGCCGGCTCCTGCTCGGCCTGGCGCCGCGCCAACGCGCCGCCCTGCTCCTGCTCGACATGTACGGCTACGGCTCGAAGGAGGCCGCCCGGATCATGGGCATCCGCCGATCCACCGTCCGTGCGCTCGCCGCACAGGGCCGTGCCGTGCTCCGGACCACGGGGAGCCCGCATGCCTGAGCTGAAGGAGGTCTTCGAGATGGTGCGCAACCAGACCGAGCCGGTCACCGGCGCCTGGAAGGAACAGGAACGGCGCCAGCGTCGAGTGGCTCGCAACAGGAAGATCGGGGCGATCTCGTTGTCGGCGGCGCTCGCCGTCGTCGCCGTGTGGTTCGTCCTGAGTGGATCGGACGCCACCGATCAGGGCAAGGAGACGAACAAGGTGGCCGGGCGGCCAGCCACGCTCCCGTCGAAACCGGGCGTCTACCTCTTCGATCTGGAGACCGGGCAGGCGACGCACGTGGCCGGCATCCTCCCCCCGGGGTACGTATCCCCGGGCATCGCAGTGTCCCCCGACGGCAGGATGGTCGCGTACCGGGGGACGGACCCGGAGGGGAATCGGGTTATCTACGTCGCGAACGTGGACGGCACGAACGTCCGCGCACTGGAGAAGACCGCCGCCGCCACAGAGGACGCGGTTGGGCCGCAGTTCTCGCCCGATGGCTCGCACATCGCGTATCAGGCGAAGGGCTATGGCCACTTTGTGGGCGACATCTTCCTCGTGGATGTCGCGACCGGGGAAACGACACGGGTGTCGCATCTGCAGCCGGTCGCATCGGGCCTCTGGTACATGGGCCCGACCTTCAGCCCCGACGGGCGGACGGTCTTCTTTACCCGGCCCAACGGCAACTACGTCCACCGGTCGTGGAACCTCTGGTCGGTCCCCGCGTCGGGCGGAAAACCGAGGCTGGTGCTCCAGGATGCCATAGGCGGTCGCGTCTCTCCCGACGGACGGGCGATCGTGTACTTCAAGCCCAAGCCCTCCCTTGAGAGCGGGTTCCTCGGGGAAATGTGGCTGGCCAATGCGGACGGCACCCATGCCCGACGCCTCGCCAGAGGTGACGTCTTCAGCGCCCGATGGTCCCCCGACGGGTCGAAGATTGCGTACACCGAGCAAGGGGACGCCTACGTCGTCGACGTGAGGACGGGCGAGGTCTCGAGGGTTCTCGAGTACACGAACAAATTCCCGGAGTGGGTCGACGATCACACGTGGATCATCGGTGTGGACTAGACGGATCGGTTCCGGCTCTGCGAAGTCCGGCCCGCTGCTCGGGCCTCGACCCGTTCGGCGACATCCGCGCAGCGGCTCGGTTCGAACGGGGTCAAAGGAATGGGAAGGAGTTGCCGTGAACCAGCCATCAGGAGCACGAATCAGGACTCGAAGGCGACTCTCGCTCGGCCGTTCCAGCCTCTTGGCGCTGGTGGTCGCTTCACTCGTCGCACCCGTTGGACAGGCGACGGCGGGGCTCCGGACCCAGAGGCTCGTCTCTGCTGGCGGCAACGCGGTCACAGACTGGGCCACGATCGCACAAGACTCGATCGTCGTTGTGGCCAAGAAGTTCCCTGGGATCGCCCCGATCTTCATGACGATCGTCCAGGCGGCGGTTTACGACGCGGTGATCGCCATCGAAGGGGGGTCCACGCCCTACGCCACCGACGTCGACGCTCCCGAGGGCTCCTCCTCGGAGGCGGCCACGGCTGCCGCCGCGCACGATGCCCTCGTTGGTCTGTTCCCCGACCAGGAGGAGAGCCTCGACACCATCTACTCCTCCTACCTGGCTGGGATCCCCGAGGGGCAGGCCAAGGACGACGGCATCGCCGTGGGCCAGCTGGCGGCGGCCGGGATCCTCCTGCTGAGGGCCGACGATGGCCGCGACGACGTGGTGCCCTGGATTCCCCCTCCCTCGGGCCCCGGTGTGTACGAACCGACGGGCCCGTCGCCCCCTCTCGGGGTAAACATGCGGTTCATCACACCCTTCACACTTGACGCTGCCTCGCAGTTCCGCCCCAATGGGCCCGATCCGCTCGGGTCGAGGGCGTACGCGCGGGACTTGAACGAGGTGGAGGAGCTCGGTCGCCTGGACAGTCAGAGCCGGACCGCCGAGCAGACCGAGGTGGCCAGGTTCTGGTCGGAGTTCGCCCTCATTCAGTGGACCCGCGGCCTGAACGCCCTGGCCATCGGCCAGGGGTTGAACATCGGACAGACGGCCCGGATGATCGTCATGGCGAACATGGCGAGTGCCGATGGATTGATCGCCTGCTTCGACGCCAAGTACCACTACCTGTTCTGGCGTCCCGTCCACGCCATCCAGCGAGCCGACACCGACGGCAACCCGGGAACCGAGTCCGATGCGTCCTGGGCTCCGCTGCTGGGCACGCCGAACCACCCCGAATACCCGTCCGCTCACGCATGCGCGAGCACCGCCCTCGTGCGGGGCCTCGCGGAGTTCTTCGGGACCCAGGAGGTGGCTTTCTCCCTGGACAGCATGGTGACCCATACCACGCACTACTACCAACGGTTCAAGGACGTCGTTCCCGAGATCGCCAACGCGCGGATCTGGGGCGGGATCCACTTCCGTGACGCCACTGATGACGGCGCGAAGATCGGTCGGAAGGTGGCGGACTGGATGGTCGAGCGCTTCTTCCTCCCGGCAGGTTAAGCGGAACGCGGATATGGCATCCTTCGTGCACACCGCAGCCCCGCGGGCGTTCACGGCTTCCTGCACACCGTCCTCGCAGACGTCGAACTGGCCGTGCCGCCCAGAGCGTGCCGAGGACCTGCCGCGCCAGATCGCGCAGGTCCTCGACGCGCGTAGTCTCCTTACTCGGACTCGCAGGCCTGTGGGGTGAATTTCATTCGGTTCCCTGCCCTGACCTGGCCCTGCGGACAGCCGGAATCCCGTGATGACTTCATCCGGATATGAGCCATAGGGCTCCGGTGCGGCCAGACAATGTTCACGAAACAGGTATCTCGCCCGGTGGGCAGTCTGGATCCTCAAATCGTAGCCCCCAGGCCGAGCAGGTCGAACAACTCGAGGAAAGACCTGTTCACTGGCCGATTCGAGGTTTTTGTGCCCTTCAGGTCAGAAGTGGATCGCGCCGCTGACGTGCGGGGCTGGCTCTCCCGAGTGCGGACTGGGACACCTCCTAAACAAAGGCTGCTAGCGAGCACTGGCGACCATCTTGGCCATCAGGCGACATCACAGCCGGTCGCGGCACTTTCTTGTATGACGGCAGCAACAGATTGGCCCCGCATTGGCCCCGCGACGCACTGCGCGATGACGCAAGAGGACGAGTGGCGAAGAGAAGCAAATCCGCAGGTAGATGACCATCTCATGGCAACGCCGCAAGTAGCGGAATCGCCCTCGGGAACACTCTCAAGGTGGAGACACGGGTTCAAATCCCGTTGGGACTACTCAGGTCAGGGGCATGTTCAAGGTTCGCGCGGGCCAGTGGCCCCGCATTGGCCCCGCGGCGTACACCGGGCCGTCACGGCTAAAGCGCTCGGGCCGGCTGCCAGAACCAGTTGATTCGCGTCTGCGCTCTTCGCCCGGGCATTGCCCGCTGAGGCGTCAGCGCAGGTGCTCAGGCGCTCCAAGGGAGACCTCGAATCGGTTTGGCCAGCGAAGCAGGCAGGCGGGTTCGATTCCCGTCCGCCTCCGCTACGGATCGCGCGCTAACCAGCGCGTTTGCGACGAAGATGGCAGCCAGCCCGTCCGGCCGGAACCGCGGCCGCGGGCCCGGATAACCAGTTAGCCACACCAGTCTTCGCGGAACTGGACAAGTCTTCCTTCCTCCTGCTTTTCGGCGTCGTCCTCGCCCAGCAGTGGCAGCGGCTGACCGGTGGCCATCCTGGCACCGAGCCGTGACCCACCCGCCCGAGCCGCACTCCGTCGGGCTCCGCGAGTCCGGCCTTCCTGATGTTCTCCGACGGAGAACCTCGGACCGAGTGCCAGCACGGGTGCCGCCGAGACGATCGAACCGGGGCTCGGGGGCGGGCCCATCATGGAGCCCTCCAGAGCTCCCCGCCGGTCGAAGGGCGCCTGGCGCTGAAGAAGGCGGTTCCCCGAAGATCCGCGAAGAACTTGGGAAACGAACCCCTGGTGCCGGGGTAGATATCCGCAACGAGGACGGTTCCTGCTTTGGTCCCGTCGCTCCTCCACGGCTCGATCCCGTGCGCGCCGTCGTACGCTCGGAAGTAGAAGATCCGTCCAATCACGAGATGCCAGGCGGGCCTGGACGAGCCCTTGCCCGGCCGGATGTCCTTGACGAGGACGGTCCCCGCCTTCGTGCCATCGCTCTTCCACAACTCGTTTCCGTGCTTGGCATCGTCGGCATCGAAGAACACGGTGCCCCCGACATCGCGAAGGAACGAAGGGTTCGAGCCGCCCGGCCCCGGCACGATGTCCTTCACCATGACGGTGCCCGCCTCGGTCCCATCGCTTTTCCACAGCTCGCCACCGTGCGTGCCGTCATCGGCACCGAAGTACAGCGCTCCGGAGTCGACGAGCCCGGGAGAGGAAGATCCGGGCCCGGGATTGATGTCCTTTACCAGGACGGTTCCCGCCGCGGTCCCATCGCTTCGCCACAGCTCGTCCCCGTGCGTACCGTCATCGGCATCGAGGAACAAGGTCCCTCCCACATCCTTGAGGAACCCTGTGCCCGAGCCGGCCGCTCCTGGGTTGATGTCCTTCACCAGGACGGTTCCCGCCGCGGTTCCGTCGCTTCGCCAGAGCTCGTCCCCGTGCGTGCCGTCGTCGGCAGGAAAGTACAAGGTGTTCCCAAGGGCGACGGGATGCGCGATGCCCGAGTCTCCCGCTCCGGGATCGATGTCCTTCACCATCACGGTGCCGGCCGCGGTCCCATCGCTTCTCCAAAGCTCCTGCCCATGCGTGCCGTCGTCAGCGACGAAGTACAAGATCCTCCCGAGCGTAGCCAGCGGTCCGATGCCCGAGCCAGCCGTTCCCGGGTTGATGTCTTTGACCATGACTGTGCCCGCCTCGGTCCCATCGCTTCTCCACAGCTCGTTGCCGTGTGTGGCGTCATCTGCACCGAAGTAGGCGGTTCCCCCGAGGTTGGCGATGACCCCGATGCCCGAGCCCGCCGTTCCCGGGTTGATCTCCTTCACCAAGACGGTTCCCGCGTCGGTCCCATCGCTCTTCCAGAGCTCCTGCCCGTGCCTGCCGTCGTTGGCGGAGAAGTACATGGTGCCGTCGACCGTGGCGATCGGCCCGATGTCCGAGCCCGCCGTTCCGGGGTTGATGTCCTTTACCGTTCCCGCCGGGAGCTGGCGCTCGGCGCCGCTGAAGGCGCGGATCGCGGCTCCGATGGCGGCGGTCGCGAGGATGAGTGCTATGGCAGCGGATGCGATCCTCCGGCGGCGCTGCTTGTGGTCCCGGCGACGGAGCAACCGCTCGAAAGCGCCGGGCGGCAGATCGACGGTGCTGGACTCGCGCTCGAGGATCTCGGCGAGCTCATTCATCGATGCTCTCCATGGTCTTCTTGAGCGCCGCCCGGCCCTGGAACGCCAGGGCTCGGACGGTCGCCGCGCGAATGCCGAGCGCGCGCGCCGTCTGTTGAGTGCTGAAGCCCAGCATCTCCGTAAGCACGAGCGCGGCCCGCTGCCGCGGTGAGAGCTGCGCGAGGGCCTTTCGGACGACGTGGCGGTCGTCAGCGATGGCGAACTCGTCGACCGCGGGCCCAGCACCCAGCGCTCGCTTGGCGGCCATCATCGCTCGCTGGTATCGACGCCGGAAGACGTTCATCGCCGTCCGGTACAGGTACGCGGTTGGATCGTCCAAGTCCTGGGTGCGATCCCAGTGCTCCCATAGCTTCAGGAACGCGTCCTGCATGATCTCCTCGGCCTCGGCCCGGTTCCCGGTCACGAGCCACAGCCGTCGAAACAGCGTTCGAGACTCCGCCTCGTAGAACGACTCGAACGAGCGCTTGTCCGCCACCTCAGGGGGGCGCGCTGAAACAAGACTCGAGGGCTCGTCCACCTCGGGAGATGGATACGCGGCGGCCGCGTTTCGTTTAGGAGGGTGAGGGAACTTTGGGCTGCCCGAGCCCAACATCGACGCCGAAGCCTCCTACGGCCTTGAGCAGAGTCCCAGCCTACGCCCCTGCCGAGATCCGGAATCCCGAACAGGCAACTGAACGTGCCACCGTTTGGAAGTAGCCGGATTGCCTCTTCTGACCACCGGGATACTTCTTGCACGCCGCTCAAGGGCTCACCGGTTCGGCCACAGCGTTGGTCTTCGGGGCAGGACCTAAACGTTTCGTGGTTCCCACGTATCCATCTGAAGACCTATTGGTCCTTGGGGTGCCTTGAGGAGGGGATTCAAGTAGACGTAGCCGCCCGCGCGGAGGAAGCGAGCGGCGAGGCGCTTTGTGGAGTGCGGCGGGCAAACGACGGAAGCCTTGCTTGCGGTGCATCGAGAGATGTGTCGTCCGATCAGAGAGGTGGGCATATGACTGCTGATCGCGGTCACCCTAGGCCGCGATCGCCCCCCGGTGGATCGGGAATCCTGTTGCCCGCGGGCAGAATGTTAATGCGCCCCGGGCGGGCTCTCCGATGGAACCCAAGTGGTACATGCGCCGCACCCTCGGAGGCCGGCCCCTATTCGCAGGAGCGGAGGAGACCGATGAGAAGGCTGTCAGCATCCAGGGCCTCAACGGCTGTCGCCGTGGTGGCCGCGATCGTCGCGGTGCTCGCAGTGATGTTTCCGGGGCTCGGCTTCGGCCAGACCACCTCGAGCCACGGCGGGTCGCCGAGCGACGTTTACACCCAAACCGACCCTAACACCTGTCTGGCCGCGGGCCGCAACGGCCAAACCGCCATGGAACAATTCTTCGACCTCGCAGCGGAGTCGCACGTCGTGGTCTACTTCACGTCCGAGTGGGCAAGGTTGAACATACGCCAGGAGGGTCACATCAGTATGGGGTTGGATGGACGACCCGAAACTGAGGTGCCGTTCGAGGGGTGGCGGTTTTCTGGCACCGTAAGTACCCGCACGAGTGGGACGGTGATGTGGACGTTTGACAACGTCGCCCCCGGACACCACAGAGTGAATGTGTTCGGACGTGTTTCCTCAGCGGGAGATACGAATACCTCCGCAGACCTGAACGCGTGTGCGCTGACGGTGTTCGTGACTCCGGTTGCGTAGTGCGCCGATGATATGACCGGTGTCTTCTGGAGTGGTACGCGGCAACCTCCAAGGCCCGAATGAAGACCGGCGGGATTGCTGGGTCGTCAGAAGAAAAGGAGAAGAAGGGGTTGGGATCGTCCACCCAGCCTGGAGCTTCGACGGAGCCAACTACCCGGAACGAATCCACATCGAAGAGGAGGATCCGACCCCCGCTCGGCGCAGCCCAAGAGTCGCGTGGCTCGCGTGAGCGAATCGCATAAGACACCGCACACCGGCTCTCCGAGGCGTCGCAACGAAGAGCATTGATGAAACTACCGGATCTGTCGTTGCGCAGCCGGACTGCGTCCGTGACCGTCAGCCGAGCGGGGTCAAACCGGAGAAGCTGGTCGTGCTGACCGATCCAGACCTCATTTCTCCTCGGCAAGAACTCCACCGCGGTGGGCTCACCCCACCCAGAGCCGTACGGGCGGTGACGGCGTCATCGACCACATCGACGACGAGCAGCTTCTCTCCGTATCGCGTGTGCGACAGGAGGACCGTCCTGCCGTCCCCGAGGGGGGTCAGCCGGTAGTCGTCACCGTCACCCAAATGGGGGGGGAACGACATCGAGGCGGTGCACCGCGACGTCTCCTCCACCCGGCCGGAGGACGAGCGGGAAGTCGCACCGACGAGGACGACCGTCCAGAGGGACCAGCGATGGCGGGACCTCCCACGCAGACGAGTCGCCCTCGAGTTCCAAGCGATCATCTGAGTGATCCTCGCGACAGCGATGTCGGTAAGGGGGTCCGCGAAACCTCGGATGATCACCCGAGGCAGTTTGCCTTGACCAACAAAGGCATCCGCTTCTGGAGCCTCTGGCCCGTCGATCGGCTGACGGATAAGGGCGAAACGACCTTCCGGCCAAGGAACGAGGGAGAAGAATCCAGTCGGTCCGACTGCATGGTCCTCCACACGATTCGACGCGATCCCGACGATTCGAAGCGGGGGACCCAACCATGATGCCGCGAGAACCGTCCCAAACCCATGTGGTCATGGCCTACGGTGCTCTCGTCGTGTCTCACGACCAGTCCAGACACGCCCAGAGTTCTCCTCCTCGAGAGATCGCACGGTCCTGAGCCGATTCCCGCAGGCTCCTCTCTCCAGGTTCCGGCGGATCACGATGCTCTCTTCCGGCGTGGGCTCAGACCAGGATAGGCGGATGGCCCCCCGCCGTTGGCACCTGGCGAGGGGACTTGACCGCTTGAGTGACCGCTCAGAAGACCGCTCGACGGACCGCCGGCAAGTGCCCCTGTCATCTCGGGGCCGATGGACGTGAGTTCCTACGCGGCCGTTTGATTCTGGAGGGCCTGAAGGAGCGGAAGGCGGTTCACACATCGTCCAGCTAGGTCTACTTCCAGGGCTTAGTCGAGCTCGGTGCGCAAAGAGGGCCCGAAGACCTCGGAGAACTCCGCCCCAGCGACCCTCTGGTCATTCACGTATTGAGGCGAGCGAACAGCCATTCACACAACACGCCAGCGAGTTGTACCGGCTAACCCTCCTTCCGGATGCGGTACGCCGCGGCGTCCTTGCCATCCTCAATGAGGGCATCGAGAGCCGTCTGCGCCTCGGACTTGCTGGCAAAGGACCGAATGGTCACCCATTGAGTCCGATCTTCGTGACGTCGCTGAACAACGAATCCGCGGCGTCGGCGCGCGGCCTTTGCGGCCTGCTCACTCCACAGCCCGGCCCCGAACAGCTCTTCTGATGGCGTACCCATTAAGCAAGCTCCTAGCCGCGGCCCGTCAACACCATCGACGATTCAACACCATGATCAGCGTGGACTCAACACTAGAAGGCGACATGAGTGGTGGGTATTGCCTTGCACCCTTACAGCTGCTCCCAATGAGAGGCGGGCGGATTGAACGATGCAGTTCGGGAGTGCGGGTTTCAGCGATCCTCAACGTCATGAAGGTGCCAATTGAAAGGGAGACTCCGGACCTCAGCAGGGTCACCCGTCCCGATGATGTTGCGGAACTGCATGGCCCGCTCGAAAGCCTCATGCGGGCTCACTGCATCCACGAACAGCGTGAACGACACGGCGTAGCTACGGCCTTCCTTCATCCCTGGCCCAACGTCAATGATGCCCAGCCCTTCGTACAGCTCTTCCTCGTTTGTTCTCACCCTGCCCCCCGGTGTCATGGCCCTGGACTCATTGCTTGGGTATCTCGTTCCCTCTGACAACCGATCCCACACCTCTTCTCTTCCACAAACTGGAAATGGCTGGAGTGGATGGCAGACCGTGGGCACGGCCTGCTTGCTCTCGGCGGAGCCGGCGGCCTAGGGTAGCGGCGAGGCCGCTCGTGGGAGTGGGTAACGCCCGCCGCCGGGAGAATGGGGCGGCGCAACTGGACCGGTCCGCCCGCCACGCGCTGTTGCTCGTCCCGATGGCGTCCATCGATGGGGGTCGCGCATGGAAATGGCTCCAGGTATTCACCGCATCGGGGACAAGAGCATCATCAATGCCTACCTCGTCGAAGAGGCAGGGCAGGTCACCGTCGTCGACGCCGGGGTCTCCGGGCTCTACGGCGCCCTCCCACGCGAGCTCGCATCGATGGGTCGAACAATCGCGGACGTTCGCGCGCTTGTCCTCACGCACGGGCACAGCGACCACATTGGCTTTGCCGAGCGCCTCCGCGTCGATCGGCAGGTCCCCGTCTCGATCCACGAGGCGGACGCAGCCCTGGCTCGTGGCGAGGTACCGAACCCCGCGAAGGGCTATGGCCCGACGAAGATCGCTCCGCTCATGGGGTTCCTCTGGTTCACCCTCCTGCGCGGTGGGCTCCGCACACGGCACCTTGGCGAGGTCTCCACCTTCGGTGACGGTGCGACCCTGGACGTGCCCGGGAGCCCACGCGTGATCCTCACCCCCGGCCATACGCCGGGTAGCGCAGTCCTCCACCTCCCGACGCGTAACGTTCTCCTGATTGGCGACGCGTTCGCGACCTACGCCGTGACGACGGGTGCGCGGGGCCCGCGGATCGCTCCGTTCACGGCCGACGCAGTCCGAGCGCTCGAGTCCTTGGCACGGATCGAGGATGTGCCCGCCGACCTGGTGCTCCCCGGACACGGTGAAGCCTGGACCGGAGGTGTCCGCGAAGCCGCACGGCTGGTCCGCCAGGCCGCTGTGGCGAGCAGCTGAGCGGCACCGATCCTCGTCGCCCTGGCTGGCGCTTCCGCCAACGCATTTCCGCGTTGTCGAGTCGCGTCTACGACCCCGCTGCTTCCGGGCGGCGCCCTTCGGCGAGTCGCTGGACGAGAACGCGCATGACGGCGAGTGCGACACCAGATCGCTCGCGAAGCATGCTTTCGAACTCGTGACGGCCGAGCCGGATCGTCCGGACGGGACCATCGGCGATGAGCGACGCAATCCTCGGAGCCTGCGCGATGAGCGACATCTCCCCGACGACCTCCCCCGAGCTACGCCTCGCAATCTCGCGCTCGGATCCCTCTCCGCCCTGAACCACACGAATCGTGCCCTCGATGACGATATGGAGCTCCTCGCCGACTTCACCCTCGGCAGCGATGACCTCGCCATCGGCGTAGCCGCGCTCCTCGACCAGTTGCGCGACACGCTCGAGGTCCGCTGGCGACAGATCGGCGAACAGGGGCACCTTGCGGAGGAACAGGACGCGATCGACTACCGAGAGTGCCGTGACGGAACCCGGCATGGAACCTCCTTCTCGCCTGGCACGGATGACATCCGCACACTGCCTGATGAACGGATCCTCGTCCGCCAGCGCGATGGACAACCACTCGCGGCTCGCGCTCGGCGGCGGACCCACCGGTTCCCAAAGTGCTAGGAGCGGACGGAGGAGCGCCGGATCGCTTGCCGTCTCGAGCGTCTCGAGCGCGGTGGCTAGCTGCGCCGAGCCGCCATCGAGGTTCTCGATCGCGGTCTCCATCGCTTCTCGCCTGGTTCCCAGCATGGTGGCGGCCCACAGCCCAGACCGGGCGATGCGACGCCCGCGGTCCAGGATCGCGTCGCGGACGAGTCCCGATGCGTCGTCCTCCGCCAGGATCATCATCGCGCGCGCGCGATCGCGGGTGGCTCGCCCGGCCGCTGACCGGACGAAGTCTCGCACCCGATCACCCTTGCCGTTCACCTCGGTCCTGCGAACAGCCTCGACCGCGGCCTCCGCCGTGCGCGAGTCCTCGAGCGCCTTCAAGATATGTTCCAGGCGATCCGCTCCTGCGGAGCCGAGTGCCCGTCCCGCGGCGATCCGAACGCCTGGGTCGGGGTCCGCGAGACCAGCGAGCGCCGGTGCCAGCGTGCGGTCGGGCGCCGCCTCGGCAAGCCGCTCAAGCGCTGCCGCACGGACTTCGGGGGCGGGGTCTGACAAGAGCTCGAGGGCCAGCCGATCTGCCCAAGTAGCTGGGGCGAGGGAAAGTTGTTCGATGGTGGCGCGCCGAACGCTCTCGTCCGGATGCGCGAGCAGCTCCCGAAGCCGGGACGCCGGACGGTCGTCGTCGATGAAGCCCAGTGCCCGTGCTGCGGCTGCCGCGGCGACTGTGGAGTCGAAGTCCTCGATCATCGAGACAACGGCATCGCGCCCGGCCGGCGTGGAGTCGTCGAGGGCCCGGATGGCGGCCAGCCGAACGATCGGGTCATCGTCGTGGACACCGTCCACGACCGTCGGTGGCCGGCGCTCAGTCGGCAGGTCGGCAAGGATCTGGAACGCGACCCGCCGTTCGCGAACGTCCGAGGACCGCATCGATTCGGAAAGGACGCGTGCCGAATCCGCATCCATCATCAGCGCGATGGGCGCCTGCCGTGTCAAGGGGCGCTCGAATACCTGTGGTCGCCCGGCGCGGAGGGCTTCCGCGAGCGCGCCTGCATAGGAACGGCGCATACCGATCGTCGCGAGGACCGTCAAGGCGGCGGCGGCGAGCCCGATCGCTGCGAACTGGCGAAGGGTCAGTGCATTCTGCCCGATGATTGCGACGAGGCCGGCGATGACCGTTCCGACCTGCGTCGGGCCACCGTTCAGGAATGCGCGCGTCTGGTCCCGTCTCGACTCGGGAACGACGTTCGTCAGCGTCTCCCAGCCCGGCGATGCCACCCCCTGAAGCCACGTGCCGAGCGCGAAGCGGAGCGCCACGAGCGTCACGAAGCCCGACGCGAGGAGCAGAACGCCGAAGGCGGCCGTGTACAGGACGGGTAGGACGATCACCATCGCGGCCACACCGAGCCACGCAAAGAGGCGGTTCGTTACGAGCATCGAGACGAGGAACGCCGCCAGGGTGACGCCGGCCCAGAACAACCCAAAGAAGCCGGCGAGTTCGTCTGCCTTCGGGAATCGTTCGCTCGCGGCTCGCGCGTAGGGCAGGTACAGCAAGTAGAACAGGATCGAGAAGAAGACGGCCGCAACCGTCATCCACACGAGCAGCCGCGATCTGCGGACGAAGACAAACGCTCCGAACATGTCGCGCAGCGCCGACGGACGCCTCCGCGCGACGCGCCGCACCGGCGACGCCATCCTGGGCCCCAGAACGAGGCGCGAGAGGAGGAAGGCCGCCCCCAAACCGCCCGCCCACACCAGGAGCAGGTTCTCGGCGCCGATCATCCGGGCCAAGGGCCTCGTCAGGACGCCCCCGATGACCGAACCGAGGATGCCGCCCGCCGCGAAGATCGGGAACAATCGCTTCGCCTGCCGAGTGTCGACGACCGCGCCCGCGACCCCCCACAGCGATATCCCCAGCAGGAGCGTCCCGAGCACCGCGGTGACCCAAAGCACGAAGTAGATCCACCGGACGTTCGTGAGGATCAACGCACGTTCGGCAAGGAGAACTGCGCCGAGAGCGAGGGGCGTAGAAAGGTACGCCCGACGAGGGCCGAGCCTGCCCAGCGTTCCGGTGAGGGCGAGCATGACGACGAACGAGGCACCCCCCTGGAGCAGGTACATGATCGGGAGCGCCTGTACCCCGACCCGATCGAAGAACAGAGCGTTGATCCCGCTCTCACCGACCGCGAACGACATCATCGCCACGAACGCCAGGGCGACCACGAGTCCGGCAACACGACCCTCACCTTTCTGGATGCGTAGTAGGCGCGAAGCGAGTCCCATATGACCTAGCACCTCGTCAGGGGCAGAAGGCGTTACTCGGCATGATCCGGCACGGCTTCGAAAAGCTTCACGGGTCGGGCGATGCCCTTCAGCTCGAACTCCCCCACCTCGATCACCTGGAAACCCTTCGGCGAGACGCTGCGGACGAGGTCATCTCCGACGAATACTTGCCCGGCCCCGGCTTGCGACGCGATCCGGGCAGCGATGTTCACCGTGCGACCGAAGTAATCGCCCTCGTCGTAGATCATCGGTCCCGCGTTCACGCCGATGTGGGCCGGTGGGAGACCATGCGGGCGGACGTCCTCGACGATCTCGAGGGACGCTCGGACTGCATCGCCCGGATCGCGGAAGTGGAAGAGCACCCCATCGCCGAGCATCTTCACGACCTCGCCGCGGTGCCGCGCCGCGATCTCGCTCACGAGCTGCGCGAGCGTCAGCGAGACTTGGGCTGCCACCTCGTCACCGGCCTCCTCGGTCAGCCTCGTGTAGCCGGAGAGGTCGGCGAACACGACCGCCTCGACACCCGGAGCTGGCCTCTGACGTATGCCCGCCTCTTCGAGCGCCGTCTCAATGTGATCGAACTGGTGCTCGGCAAAGAAGGTCTCGGCGTGACGTCGAAACAACCAGCCCAGCATCTGCTCGCCCGAGTGGCCCATCCGGACTCCGACCTCGCGGAGGGCGGCTTCGAACGCCTCGTTGTCGCGGAGGCCGCGGCGTCGGAACGGCTGTTCGATCGTGTTGTGGAAGTAATGGGTCTGGAACTGAGCTACGCGCCGCGCGCTGTCCCCCCAAATGCGCACTGCACGCAGCACGTCGCCCTCGCCAACGCCAGCTCCAAAGAGGACGGGAATGGCCTTGATCATTGGGTGATCTTCCTCTCGCACCTGCTCGTCGGAATGCGGGCGCGGCAGACCGATGGCCACATAGAACCTCTGCAAGGTCTCGAAGGGGATCCCCATTTCTTCGCTGAGCTGCGCGAACGTCTGATCCAGGCGAGGGAAGCGGCGCACTGCGCTCTCAACGTAGCCGAGGGACAGATGTCCGGACGCCAACGCCTCGGCGAGCCCGTCCGCGTCTATTCCCTTTGCTTCCAATTCCAGGACGACCCGCGCTCGCATGACGTCGCGACGGGGAAACGTCCCACGTTCAGGCTCAAGGATGCCGAGGTCCGCCAGCTCTCGAACGCGTTCGACGCTCGTGCCCGCCCGCTCGGCGAGTTCGTCCTCGCTTAGCCGGTCGCGCTCCATGCCCGACGGAGGGTCAAGCGATGTACGAGATCGGATCGGCCACGAACGCATCGTGGCAGGCCTGAGAACAGAAGTAGTACATCTTCCTCTCGTACTCGGCCGTCGACGCCGCGTCGTCTGTATCGACGCGCATCCCGCAGACGGGATCTGTGGCCATCGCCATGGCATCCTCCTTTCGCCGAGCCCCCATCCTCGTAAGCGTGCAGCCTTCGGTTGGCCGAGCCTACGCTCCATGGTTAATACCCGGAGAACAGCACCTTCACGTCGGGCCGATCCAGGAAACTCGATCTGAGTTCTTCCTCTTCCACGCTCGCAGCTATCTGGTCGACGAGGCGCCGGGCTTCGGCCCGGAGCTCTCTCGCCGCCTCCACGTTCCCCTGGACGTCAAGGATCTCGCTCAGCTCCCGAACGATCTCCCACAGAACTCGCCGGTGCCCGCGCGTCTCCGCCTCCGACCGGGCCTCGCCGAGCACGCGTTGGGCCTCGTCGCCCATCCCTGCCGAGGCGAGTGACATTCCCTTGAGCAAGAGGGCGTCCGTTGCCAGGTGCCGGACCTCGAGCCGGCGCAACTGGTCGAGGATCGTGTCGGCGATCTCAACGGCGCGAGCGTGCTCACCTCTCGCCAGGGCGATGCGGCCGCGGACGAGCGCGACGTGGATGGTGGCCGCGGACCGAAGGGGATCCGGGAGTAGCTCGACCTGGCTCCCCCCGACGGCGGCTTCGGCCTGGTCGAGCTCGCCGCCAAGAAGGTGGAGCTCCGACTTCGCGCCCATCACCCATGGGACTGCGATCTGCATCCTCTCCCTCGCCACGTCGAGGGCGACCCGCACGAGCTCGTGGGCCCCCTCGAGATCGCCGAGGTACGCGTGGACGTACGCGAGCTCGGCGCGGGTGGTCGCCTGCGGAGGGATGAACCCGGCGGGCTCGGCGATCGCGATGCATTCCCGCATCATCGCCATGGCCCTCCCGAGCTCGCCGCGATCCACGCAGATGCCGTAGATGTTCATCAGGCTGTACGCCTGGCCCCACAGGTTGCCGATGTCCTGGGCGATCGCGTGGGCCTCCTCGGCGAGGGCGAGCGCGTGCTGGTCGTTTCCGGCGAGGCGGGCGACCGCCGCCGAGCTCGCGAGGTTTTCGCTCAACATCGGGAGGTTGCGGAGCTCGCGCCAGAGCCCCCGCGCCTCCTCCAGGCTTGCGCGTGAAGCACCCAAGCCACCGATCGCGACGTAGGGACGCCACAGATCGTTCAGCGTGAACGCCATCTGCTCGCGCGCGTTCAGCTCACGCGCGATGGCGAGCGATCGCTCCCCGGCGTCTACGGCCTCGTGGAGGTCTCCACCGCCGTACACGTTGAGGATCATCAGGTTCCACAGGGTCTTGGACTCGGCCACGCGATCGCCCAGCTGACGTGCGAGGTCGAGCGTGCGTTCCGAGAGCGCTCGACCGCGCTCGGCATCGAACTTCGGGGTGGGCGTCGAGAACAGGGTGGCGAGCGCCAGATCGGCGCCCAGAACGGCAGACCCGTCGCCCGCATCCTCGGCGAGCGCGCGCCAGGACTCGTCGTTGGCAACGGCGTCGTCGTAGCGCCCCGCGAGCTCGAATGCCCGGCCGCGACTCGGGAACAGACGGAGCTGCTCCTCTGAACGCTCGAGCCGCCGAGCGGCGTCGATCGCGTTCGTGTAATGGGTCACCGCGTCGGCATTCGCGTAGAGCTTGGCCGCGTGATCGCCCGCGAGGGTGGCGTAGCGGAGCGTCCGGTCGTCGTCGCCGGCCTCCTGGAAGTGCCGAGCGAGCAGGGACGCGAACTCCTCGATCCGGTCGCTGTACAGCTCCTCGAAGACCTCGCCCACCTGCCGGTGAAGCGCTCGCCGGGTGCGGAGCAGGATCGTGCCATACGTCGATTCCTGGGTCAGGCTGTGGTGGAAGGCGTACTCACGCTGGGGGATCCGCGCCGTCTCCGTGATGAGTCCCGCCCGCTCGAGGGTTCGTAGATGCTGGTCGAGGTCGTCGCCACCGGCCGTGACGGCCCGCAGGACGGGTTCGGGGAAGGAACGCCCGATGACCGACGCGAGCTGCAAGGTTCGTCGGGTAGCGTCGTCGAGCGTGTCGAGCCGCGCCGTGATCAACGCCTGCAAGGTGGTCGGAATCGTGAGGTCGTTCTCGGGATCGGATCCCTGTTCGATGACGGCTGCTGCCAGTTCCTCGACGAATAGCGGGTTGCCCTCCGTCCGCTCGATGATCTGGGTTCGAACGGCGTCGGAATGGTCGCGTTCGGGCAGCAGCTCGTCGATCAGCACGCCGCTCTCCTCGTCGGTGAGCGGAGACAGCACGATCTCGGCGGACCGGTGAGGGTACTCGGTCTCGAGCCACTGCTTCAGCCGCCACGACGGCGCACGCCGGTCGGGTCGGAACGACACCAGGAACAGGCAGGGCAGCTCGTCGACGAGCTTGGCGGTCTCGATGAGGAGGTCCATGTAGGCCTCGTCACACCAATGCAGGTCCTCGAACACCAGCAATCGCGGTTCGGAGCCGAAGAATCGGGTGGATCCGACCACCAGGTCCGTGATGGCGCGCTTGAACTCCTCGCCCTCGAGCAGGTCCTCACCAGGCTCCCCCACTCCGAAGAGCGATCGCCAGACGCGCATGTGCGGTTCCAGCCACTCGCCCGAGTCCTGGATGATCCGCGCGAGTTTGGTCCGGACGACCTCGGGAGGGTCCGTGTCGTGTACGCCCGCGATCCTCGCCACGTTGCGTCGATACTGCGCGTACGGTCGCGCCGTGTCGTACGAGACGCACTGCCAATACTGCCACATGCGACTGAGGTGCCAGACGTCGTCTTGGGTCTGAGGTCGATGACGATCCCAATGATCCTGGACCTCTTCGATCAACCGGCTTTTGCCCAGACCAGCCTCCGCGATCAGGGACACCACCTGGCCTCGTCCGTCGAGCGTCTCGTCGATGGCGCGCCGGAGCTCCGTCATCTCGCGCTCGCGCCCGACGAGCGGCGCCACACGGCCACGGAACATCGGCCCCAATCGTGCGTTCCTGGCCACGACGCGGTAGACCTGAACCGGCTCAGCCTTGCCCTTCACTTCGACGGCGCCACGCGACGCGATCTCGAAATAGGGGGCGACAAGGCGTTGTGTCTCGGCCGTGATCTGCACGGTGCCGGGCTCGGCCGTCTGCTCCATACGGGCTGCGACGTTCACCGCGTCGCCCATGGCCGTGTACTCGAGTCGAAGGTCCGAGCCGACCTCCCCCACGACGACGGGGCCGGTGTTGATCCCCACGCGGACGTTCAGGTCCAGATCGTGATCGGCCTTCATCCTCTCGCGGTACGCGCGGATCCCCTCGACGATCTCCACGCCGGCGGCGACCGCCCGCTGCGGGTCGTCCTCGTGGGCGATCGGCGCTCCGAAGAACGCGAAGATCGCGTCGCCCATCAGCCGGGCCAGCGTGCCCTCGTAGCGATAGACGGGGGCGATGAGGTTCTCGTACGCCCCGTTCATGATCTCGGTCCACTCCT
>WNFV01003927.1_pt1 | contig 18764 bp, 12 predicted proteins | sample 5400101 | NCBI WGS metagenome assembly WNFV01 (sample SAMN13153361, study PRJNA577476) | soil metagenome | isolation source: 115 cm soil or saprolite under grassland replicate 1 | place: USA:California | collected 2016-06-15 | reverse complement strand
CTGCGTGACAAGCTGGGCGACCACCCTGAAAAGCCGCGCGCCAGAGCCGGGCGTTACGGTGGCGTACGGCCAGTACCTGGCACACACGTGCACCGTGTGCCATGGCGACAACCTCAATGGGCGGATCATCCGGGAAGCTGGGTCCACGTACCTGGCGCTCAACCTGACCCCGGGCGGCGAACTGGGATCCTGGTCGGAAGGCGCGTTTATTGCGAGTCTGCGTACCGGCGTCACGCCCAGCGGTCGCCAGCTAATTGACGTCATGCCGTGGAAGTATTACGGCCAGATGACCGACGACGAGCTGCGGGCGTTGTGGCTCTACCTGCGGTCGCTGCCTGCACTGCCGCAGGGCCAGTGATACAGCCGTCTCGCGCTGGGTCCGCCAGGTCGCTACGCGTATTACGGCTGTCGCGCTGATGTAATGAAGAAGAGCGCGGCCAGAAGGAGTCTTCCTCGTTTATCCCGGCGGCGCAGGTAGGCGAGCCAGCCATCGGCCTCGTCGGTGGAGACCCGCGCCCGCCGCAACGGCCGCGCGCCCGGCGGCCCGAAGGCCTCCGGCGTGGTCAAAGCGGGTGAAGAGAAGCGCCTGGTCCTCGCAGTCGACCGCTCACATCCCGCATGCCAGAGACACCATCACGAGCCCGCCGGGCGCGAGCACTCGCCACCCGTCACATTGTGGCCACGCTCGGTCAGCTCGGACACAACCTTGCCAGTCCCGCATCCGGCGTCATCACGTACCGTGCCAGCAATTCGTAGCTGCGCCGCGAATCGCGCTTCCTCATCGGTTTAGAGGTGACTTGATTGAGGTTTGGCGCTGTGCGCAACGCACAGACAGCAGACAGATGAGTGCGTAGCTCATAGGCGGGAACGCCGGGACGGCGGCATAGCATAGGTGCACGCGCGGGGCTGGCGCCCTGCTGGGTCTGTGCGGCGCCACGTGCACGAGGGGGTCTGATTTGTGCCTGCTTACATCCTGCTCAACGGACGGTACTTCGATCCCGATCGCACGGCGATGCGGGCCTACACTGAGCAAGTGCAGCCCACCTTGGCGGCCTATGGCGGTCGCTACCGACGCAGCGTGACGCACCCTATCGAGGTGCTCGAAGGTACGTGGCATCCGCGGGCGCTGGGCATGGTTGAGTTCCCCACCTTCGAACAGGCGCGGGCATGGTACGACTCGCCGGAGTACGCGCCGCTCAAAGCGATTCGGCTGGCGCACGTGCGCAACGACACGATCCTGATCGACGCGCTGGCTGACGACCAGACAATCGAGTCCGGGCCACCCATCCTGCCTGAGGAAAGAGCGCGGCTGCTCGCGTTCTTTGCCGAAGCCGAGCGGCGTGGCATCCCGCCCGACCGGTTTCATCCCGGAGAGTCGATCGAGTCGATGGTGCAGGCCGTGGCGGCCGAGCCGCCAACACAGGTGGCCTTCGAGCAGGTGGCGGCGCTGCTGCCCGCTCTCGACCGGGACGGCCGCCAGCGGATCATGGCGCGATGCCGAGAGCTCGACGCCGCGCCGGAGAATGACTGACCGTGCTCACGATAGCACTTTGGCTATCGCCGACCTATGACGAGCCGTCGGTCCTGCGGCGCGCCGAGACAGGACCATAGCTCAACCCAACCAAGCCTTGTCCTACTGAGTCGTCTGGCGCTCTCGCCAGCTTCGAGTCAACGCTTCGCGAACCAAAACGTGCCGACGGTAATCAACAAATGCCGCCGCCGACATGGCGGCGAGATGCCGGCCGCGTGCACCCCCCAAATTGCTGCATACCGCGCGCGCGCACATCGTGACGTGCACGCCAATGCGTAGCACCCGGAGCGCAGGCAGCTCCCGACGAGGTGCTGTGCTACTGCAGCTCCAGGAAGCGACCGTCGACCCAGCCCTCTTTCGACGCGTCGCGAATCTGGAAATATTTTTGGCCAAGGAACTCGGCCTCGGCGATCACATCGACCTCGGTGCCGTCACTCACGGTGCCGGTCATCGTGGCTCCACCGGCCAAGACGCCGCCCGGCCGGCTCCAGAGTTGGATGCCGGCGCTAATGCCAGTCGCGGCCACGCCCAGGTTGCCTGCAGCGACCTTGGCTCGCCGCACGGTGGCTGTCGGGCGGTCAGCCGCGAAGGTTGCCTCGACGATCGCGCTCGGGGTTGTGTCCACAGCCGTCGCCCGCTGGCTGGCAGCGGCGACGGCCGCCACGGTAGCAGACCGAGCAGCCGTCGGATTCTCGCGCCGACATGCCGCGCTCGATGCGACGATGAAGGCCAACAGGCTAAAGCAGATAGCTCGAGTCACGCCGCGCGCAGTCGTGGATCCAGCGCGTCACGATCGGCGAGGCTTGCCGAGCGGGTCAAACTGGTTGGGCTCCGCGATGCCCCCACGTCAGGCCGTCCGCATTCTCGGGTCGAGGGCATCGCGCAGCCCGTCGCCGGCCAGATTGAACCCGAGCACGGCGATCATGATGGCAACGCCCGGGTAAATCGCCACCCATGGAGCGAGCTCCATATAGCGCCGTCCAGTGCCGAGCATGGTGCCCCAGGATGGCATCGGCGGCTGCGTACCCAGGCCCAGGAAGCTGAGCGTCGCCTCGATCAGAATCGCGGTCGAAAGTGCTAACGTGGTCTGGATAATCAGCGGCGCTGCGATGTTCGGCAGCACGTGGCGCACGATGATGCGCTGGCTGCCTGCGCCGATCGTGCGCGAAGCCATGATGTAGTCGAGGTTCGACACGCCCAAGGTGGAGCCGCGCGCGATCCGCGCGAAGGTCGGTGCGTAGACGATCCCAATAGCGATCATCGTGTTGGTCAGACTTGCCCCAAGCACGCCCACGATCGTGATCGCCAGCAGCAGCGCGGGGAACGCGAACATGATGTCCACCAGGCGGGAGAGCAGCGTGTCGATCCATCCGCGGAAGTAGCCGGCCAACACGCCGAGCACCGAGCCGACCGGCAACGCTATGGCGATGACGGAGACAATGCCGGCGTAAAGTGAGACACGTGCACCATAGATGATGCGGCTGTAGACATCACGCCCGAACTCGTCAAGTCCCAGAATGTAGTCACTATTCGGTGGCGTCAGCCGGTCATCGATCTGCCACACCGGGTCGTACGGCGTAATGAGGTCGGCGGACAGGGCCAGCAGCACGACCAGGACCACGATCGCGCCCCCCAGGAATCCGATCGGGTAGCGCCGGATTGTTCGCCAAATCCGACCGCTCTGCAGCCGCCGCCTTGCCGGTCGCGCCCGCGGGATGGCGAGTGTGGCCGAGGTCACGCGTACCGAATCCGCGGGTCGACGTACGCGTAGGTCAGATCGACCAGCAGGTTCACCAGCGCGAACATTGCTGCGATAAACAGCACCGTGCCTTGCAGCATCGGGTAGTCGCGCGCGCTGATCGCATCGATCACCAGTCGACCAATACCCGGCAGCCCGAAGATCACCTCGATCACGACGGTGCCGCCCAGCAGTGCCCCGACCTGGACGCCCAGGACGGTTACCACCGGTATGAATGCGTTCTTCAAGGCATGGCGAACCATGATCGCGCTCGGCACGAGACCCTTCGCGCGCGCGGTTTGGATGTATTCCTGGCGCAGCACCTCGAGCAGCGATGAACGCGTCATCCGCATCACGATCGCCATCAGCGCCAGCGAGAGGGCGACGACTGGCATCGCCATCTGCTGCAGATTGGCCCATGGGTCAACCCACGGCGGCGCCAGCAGCAGCTGCGGCTGCCAATGGAACACCACACCGGTGATCAGCAGCAACATCGCCGCCAACCAGAAGTTCGGCATCGACAAGCCGACCATGGCGATCAGACGGACGACGAAGTCAGTGGAGGAGTTCTGCTTCATCGCCGATATCACGCCGAGTGGAACGGCGACCACCGCCGAGAGCAGCACTGACAGCAGCGCCAGCTCGCCGGTGAGTGGCAGCCTTCTCAAGATCGTGCCCAGCACCGGTTCGTTGTTGCGCAGTGATATCCCAAAATTGCCCTGCACGATCTGGGCGACCCAATTGAAGTACTGAATGTAGATAGGCTTGTCGAGGCCGTACTGCGCCCGTAGCTCGGCGCGATACTCCGCACTAACGTACAGCTCCGACCCGATCATCAAGTCGACGATATCGCCGGGGATGATGCGGATCATCATGAACACGAGCAGCGACACCCCGAACAACACCGGGATCGTCAAGAGCAGCCGCTTGGCTATGTAAGTGCCCAGGAGTGTCGCGCTCGGGCCTAGGAGTTCGGCCGGAAACTTAGCATCGGAGACCTGCCACGGCCGAACTCCGTTTGATTGATCGGTCTAGAGGGGCGGTCGGGCATACGGTTGGACACTTTTGGCCGCCCCTCTAGACCAGGGTCACGTTTCGCAGATTCGGACGCCGGCCAGTAAACGACTGCACATATCCCTTCACTCGATCGCTGACGGCCTCCACGAATGCGCCGTTGTAGAAGTTGAGGTTCGGCGGATCGTCCATCAACATCGTATCGATCTTGCGGGCGAGATCGCGCCGCTGGTCACGAGTCTGACTCGCGTCACTACGGAGTGTCACAAGCAGCTTGTCGAGTGTTTCCTGATCGTAGTGACGGTAGCCCTTGCTGGCGTTGAGGGTAGTCGAGTGGCTCGGCGGCCACAGGTAGAGGTCGGGATCGGGGAAGAAGGTAGCCGCAGAGAAGCCGAGGTCATGCTCATAACGACTGGCCAACGCGACGTACGCCCCCCACTCCATCTGCACGATCTCGGTCTCGATGCCGATGTCTTTCAAGTTCTGCTGCATGACGATCGCGTTGGAGAGGAAGTCGGGATACGGTGCGGACGACGTGTGCAATTTGAGCGTCGGGATGCCCCGGCCATTGGGAAAGCCCGCCTTGCCGAGCAAGTCCTTGGCCTGATCCACATCCCGCTTCAGGATCTGTTTCAGTTCAGTGTCCGGGACGGCCCAGTCTGAGAAGCTACTCGGGACAAAGCCGGTGAGCACGCCGGCGCCGAAAACAGACTTCTTGATCATCTCCTCGCGATCGACCGCGAGTGAGAACGCCTTGCGCACCCGCGAGTCCTTGAAGAACGGGAACTTGTCGAAGTTGAAGCTCACGTTGGTGTTCCAGGCGCGCGGGCCGGCCAGGATCTGGTAGCCCTTGATCCCGGCGAGCTTCTGTGCACCTTCTGGCGACAGCTGCGCGAAGTCGACGGTACCCGAGCGAACCGCCGCGATCCGCGCATCCTCATCGAGCATGATCTTGCCGAAGATGCCCTCGTTCTTCGGGAAGTCCTTATTGCGGTAATTCGGATTCCTTTCGTAGACGACCCGGTCGGCTGGCACGAATTCCTTCAGCTTGTAAGCGCCGGTTCCGATCGCCTCCGTCTTGATGTTGAACTTCTTGTCGGCATCTTTCGGGTACATGGTGGCGCCGCGTAGCGAGGCGTAGACGCCGGGGCCAATCGGCCAAGCATTCTTGAGCTCGATTCTGACGGTCTTCTTGTCGACGACCACCGCCCCCTTGACCGACGAGTACCAATTCTGCGCCCACGACGACTTGATCTCGGGCGAGAGCAATCGGTCAGTTGTCCATTTGACGTCCTCGGCAGTGAAGTCGGATCCATCGTGGAACTTGGCGTTGGGGTCCAGCTGGAAGATCCAGCTCAAGCCGTCTCCGCCTTGCTCCCAGGAAGCTGCCAGACTTGGTACGACGCTCAGCTTGTCGTCGAACGCGGTCAGCGACTCGTAGAAGTGTTCAGAGCCCTGAGCGGACGAGAAATTGGTCTGAACGTGGCAATCGAAAGACACAGGATCAGCGTCCATGGCCACGTTCAACACGCCACTGGGCGCTGGCGCAGCGACGACCGCGGGGGCGGTAGTCGGTTTTGGTGCAGCCGTGGGGGCAGCGGGCGGCGCGGTCGCAGCCGCGGCCGGCTTCGGTGCCTCGGTGGGTTTGGCTGGCGCCTCGGTCGGTTTTATCAAGGGTGCAGCCGTGGGGGCCGCCGGCGCGGGAGCGCTGCAGGCCGCCAGGAGAGGGATCGTCGCGGCGGTCAGCCCTGACAGGACGAAGTGGCGTCGCGTCAGCAAGCGAGACATGATATTCCTCCCGCTACCACACAGATGGGACCGGCTTGCAGCTCGGGCCGAGCTCGGTCGCAGCCGCGTCCCACATCGCAGCCATGCGTGCAAGTGAGCGCGACGCGGTTGGCTTCATCTCAAATCCGCGCACCCGACCGACCTTCGCCTCCGGACGAGCGTAAGGCGTCAGGTACGCATACTCGTAGTAGTGCATGAAGGTCCGCATTTGGACCTCGATTCCGAATCGATCCGGGTCGACCGCGAAGGCGGACTCCGGATCGATGGTGTGATGCATGTTGGCGATAGTGACCAGTTCAGGCGGATACGTGCTCAGGATCTGGCGCGCGAAAGCAATGGTGTCAGCTAGCGTCGACTCCGTTTCGCCGGGCAGGTTCAGCGAGAAAAAGATAAACAGCGGGAGCCGGTGACGCTTGAGCGCCTGGAGGAACTGCAGCAACCGTTCGTTGGAGTAAAACTTGCCATTGAGCCGCCGCACCTCCTCATTGCCAGAAAGTGGGCTAAATGCGAGCTGCGAGTCCGTGGTGACAAAGGTTTCGACAAGCGCGTCGAGCCAGTCCAGCCCAGGGAGCTGCCAACACTCGTTGTAGATCCCGATGCGCACGTTGCGGTCCTGAACTGCCTGGAAGAGTCTGGACCAGTATGGCTTGCTTAGGACCGCCGGATCGTGCGACAGCGAGACCTGCTTCAGACCGCGCTCCGCCAGCCGAGCGATGTCGTCAGCCACCACCTCCGGTCGGCGTGTAAGGATTGCTTCCTGGCCACTCAGCGCCAGGTGTGCATTCTTTGAGCCACCACAGAAGCCACAGTTCATGTGGCAGCCCCGGCCGATGCACAACCATTGACCACTCAAGCGTCCGAAATCGCTCGACTGAAACATCGCGTAGCGGCGTTCGTCGACGAAGAAACTCGTGTCGGCGAAGTCGAGCGCCTCGAACTCCGCTGGTCCAGAGTGGTACGTCCGATCGTTATGGACGGGCTGTCCATCGACCCGGTAGCTCAGGTTGGGGATCGTCTCGGGTTGGAGACCTCCACCGACCAGCCCCTCGGCAAGTTGAACGGTCGGCACCTCAGGGTCACCTCGGATGACGTAGTCGACTGCGTCGAACTTGGCCATGATCTCTTCGGCAAAACGCGAGACGGTCAGGCCACCTAGCAGCACGGGCACGTCCGGCCAGACGTGCTTGCAGGCGCGCATGACGTCCATTGCCCCGTACGCGTGCTCGTACCAGTGCAGATCTATCATCACCAGCCGAACGTCGTCTTGTCGACGTAACCAGGGCACAAGTCGAAAGCTCGGGTTGAGCGCGACCTCCATCGGATAGTTGATGCCGATAACGTCCAGGCCCCGCTGGCGCAGAGCGTTGGCCAGGCCGATGATCCCCATTGGCGCGAGCAGATACGGGCTGGCGCCGTTCGACCAGTCGCACGGCTTGTCGACGGGCAGCTTCGACGGGTGGACGTAGAGCACGCGCCCGTCGCCCATGCGCGCACGATACTCGCGTTCAAGTGCCGCGTCAATCCAGTACTTTGGCCGGCTGCGGCGTGCCGTATGCCGCTGACGGTGCCCCAGGGGTCTCAGGGGATCGGCTACCCGTCGTCGGCTATGGCAGCATCGGCAAGACCAGGTGTGACGGTCGCGCGGCGTCGTGAAAGATAGTGTTGACCGCCACGTTGGAATGCGATTCGGTGCCGAACGGGCCGCCCGTGTTCAGGTTGCGATCGTAGCGCGGGAAGTCGCTGCTGGTCACGTGGACGCGGACGCGGTGGCCGGCTTTGAAGACTTGCGCCGTGGACCACAGGTCAATCTCGAACCCGTACACCTCGCCAGGCGTCAACAGTGTCGGCGAAGTCAACGATTCGCGGTAGCGACCGCGGAGGATACCGTCGCACACCGACATTGAGCGACCATCGGGCCACACGTCGCACAACCGCACCACCCAGTCCGTGTCTGGCGCAGACGAGCTCGCGTACAAGACCGCTGTCACCGGCCCAGCGATCGCGAGGTCCGCATCGAGCACATCTGATGTGTACGTCAGCACTCGGTCTTCCATTGGTCGGTGGTCTGTGGGGCCAAGTTGCGGATACACGATCAGGCTGGGCACCGGTTGCCGAGGATCGTATTCAAACTCATCCGGCGGCTCGCTGGTGTCCGGTACTTCAAAAGAAAGCGAGCCACGATGGAAGTAAGCAGGACGATACGTGACACCGACCGGAGGCCACGAGTCGAGCTCCAGCCATCGGTTCGCTCCCATCAGGAATGCACGCACCGGTGGACCATCCATTATTCCGTTGGCCTCGCCCTTCAGCCAGTAGTCGTACCACCGGACTCGCTGCGCCCGGATGTCAAACATCGCTTCGGGACCGAAATCCAGCTCGCCCGCCAGGCTCTGGTTGGTGTCCGGCCCGTGGGCCCAGGGCCCGACCACCAGGCGCTGGGCGCGCCTGGCCGCCTCCGTCCGGGCGTGCGCTTGCACGCCTTGGAACATCCGCAATGTCCCGCCCAGAAAGAAGTCGAACCATCCGCCAATGTGCAGCATTGGCACGTCGACCTCGTCGTAACGGGTACCCATCCGTAACGTGTCCCAGAATGGGCCGTCGTCCGGATGGCCGAGGTGGTCGAAGTACCAACTCACGAGGGGCAAATCCTGCAGCGGTGGGCACTCGTTCAACGGTAGTTGGGCGAACCACTGGTCCAGGCCTCCGGACAGCGCCTGTTCGAGGCGCTCATGTGCCCCCGGGTACCTCGCCGCCGCTGTCGGGTGCGATAGCCAGCTACGGGACGTCTGCATCGTCCATGAGCGGGTGAACGACAACTGGTTGGCGCCGGCGCGGAAGACCCAGTCGTTGTACAGATCGCCGCCACCTTCGCGTGGCGAGAGTGCCCGCAAGTGTGGTGGTCGGGTCGGCGCGACGGCGTACTGGGTGAAGCCGGAGTACGAGCCGTCCACCATGCCGACGTTGCCGTTCGACCACGGCTGAGCGGCAGCCCACTCCACGGTGTCATAACCGTCCTGGTGCGTGCCCGCGCTATCGTCGCGGAAGGGCACAAGCTCGCCCTCCGACGCGAATGCGCCACGCACGTTCTGGCCGACGACGACGAACCCGCGCTGCGCGTAGTACGGGCCATAGCCGCCTACTCGAGCGCCCAGCTCGTAGCCGACGCGTTCCAGCAGCACAGGAAAGCGGCCTTCCGCGGCCGGGCGATACACGTCGGCACGCAAGATCGTGCCGTCGCGCATCGGTATCGGCACCTGGCGCTCGATCTGTACCTCGAACCTGGTCTCACTTACGGCAGTCACGCTCACCACGATACTCCGTGGTGTGCCCGCGGGATAGCTGAGTCGACTGCGTGTTGCTGCGCCGCCCATGCAAGACCCGGCGGCCGGAACCGGACGAGATCTAGGCATCCCGTTGGGCCGCCCATTCCATCAGAGGCCGGGGAGGCAGACGCTATCGGGGCGGCCGTCATGCGCCAGGTCGAGGGCTTCCCAGACGGGAGTGCCCCCATCTGCTGGAGGATGCCGAGGTGTGCCTTCCTCCCCGAAGCCGGCTCGCGCCTCCGCAACGCGCCGTTGAAGCGTTCGCCGTTACCCTGTCCAGCGGAAAGCGTGGAGCGATGCGGTGTCAAACGCATGGCACGGAGGAGACGCGTGCCGCGGAGCAACACGAGGGGATAGTGGGTGACTAGATTAACCAGCCGTGAGACCATCATCGACGTCACGACGCCTCGAGCAGCGCCGGGGTGGGCGCTCCTCGAGCGGCAGCTGCTCGAGGCGCAGTCACGCGCGTGCGAGCTCTTCTATGAGCGCTACTTCGACGAGCGTGGCTACCTGCTCTGCGTGCCGCGCTGGTCTGGCGACGATGGCCCCGACGACGCGCTCGAGAACGTCCTCAACTGGACGGTCCTGCATGCACTTGGTGGCAGCGACCGTGTCCTGGCGCTCTACAAGCGTGCCCTAGAAGGGCACTTCCGACAGTACACCGAGGCGACGACCACCGAGGTCGAACTTGGCCGGGCCGGCATGTACTACCAGGAGTTTCACGCCTGCTTCGACTGGTTCCACCACGGTGAGGCGTGGAGCGTGATCCTCCTGCAAGGGCTATCGGACCCGTACGACGAGAAGTTGATCCAGCGCATGCGCCGCTGGTCGAGTTGGTACATGGGCGATGACCCGCACACCCCGAATTATGACAAGCGGCACAAAGTGATCCGGAGCTTCTTCAATGGCTCGCGCGGCCCGTTGCTGCGCAAGGCGACTGCGCTCGATTGGGCCGGCGATCCGATCGAGGTGGCAGGGCGCTTCGACACCGGCCATGGCGAGACGACGTACCAGGAAATGCTCGACCACTTCCGCGACTACACCGACGTCGTCGGCGACAATCACGTCAACCTCGGAGCGACTGGCCTTGGCCTAGCGGCCTACGCGCTGACCGGCGAGGCACGGTACCGCGACTGGACCCTCGAGTACATTGACGCCTGGGTCGAACGAGCACAGCGGAACGGCGGACTGATCCCGTCCAGCGTGGGGCTGGACGGCCGCGTCGAGAGCGGCTACGGCTGGTACGGAGGGGTCTATGGCTGGGGCTTCTCCGTAATGGAGATCCCCTGGCACGGGCAGGTGGCGCACCGTGCCGTGCACATGCGTACACCGTTCGCCTTCGCCAATGCGCTCTTGCTAACTGGCAAGCGAGCGTATGTCGATGCCTGGCGCAACGTGATCGACAAGGTCAACGCAAACGCCAGGCAGGAGGATGACGGGACTCTGTATCCGCATATGTACGGTCGACTGGATCGCCTCACGCGGCTACAGCGCGGGGAGTCACTGGACGACCTGCCAGCCGATGGGCCGACTGGATGGTACGAGTTCCGGTCGGAGAGGTTCGCGCCTGGTGCCGAGGCGCTCTGGTACTGGACGCTCGACCGATCGGCGCTGGAGCTAACCGATCAGACACCGCCCTGGGTGCGCTTTCTTGACGGCGAGAACCCCGGCTACCCGGAGGCGGCGCTGCACGCTGAGCTCGAGAGCGTTCGATCGAAAGTCGCCGGCCGGCGCGCTGACCACCGATCGCCGGACATGTCGATGTCGGACGATATGAATCACCTCAATCCGGCCACGACCGGAGTGTTGATCCAGTTGATGCTGGGCGGAATGCCTACCGGGCGCGACGTCGCCACGCTGCACGCGTGCGTGCGCTACTTTGACCCGGCACGACGCAGGGCCGGACTGCCGGAGCAAGTCGGCGCCCTGGTCGAGCATATGTCGGAGGGCGAGGTGACGCTCCAATTGGTCAACCTGGATCCGGTCGAGGAGAAAGTGGTGATCGTGCAGGGCGGTGCCTACGCCGAGCATCAGATCGCTCGGGTCCGATCGACGCCTGTTCCAGGCGCTGGCGCCGAGAGTGACGAAGCGGCCTTGCCGGGTAGCGCACTCGGCGATCGACACTCCGGTCTTGCCCAACCGGGACCAGTAGAAGCGGCGGTGGATCACTCGCATTTCACCGTTCGCCTGGCGCCTGGCGCCGGCACGCGCCTGACCATAACGCTCACACGCTACGTGAACCAGCCGACGTTTGCATTCCCCTGGATGTAAGCCGGATCCACCCTCGCCTGCATGGGGAAGAGTCCCTGGCTGGCGACGACGAGCAGCTCAGGTGCACCAGCAAACCCGTCAGGCGTCTCGACTGCGCCATGGCCGCGGCGACCTTGCACCATGGCGCGTGCGCCTGTAGCGCATCCACGGGGTTGGAGACCTCATATTGCCAGGGTTGCCGAGCTGTAAGTTCGCGGGCATGGGAAGCTCGGCGCCGCCTGCATCGATTGTCTGTTATGCTGCGCCGAGTGACTCCGCGTGTCGAGGCAATCTGCATCGCTCCTGGCGCGAGCGTGCCCATGGTGTCGATCACGTCCGTTAAGGCAATTGTCGGGGCGGGCCTGAGCGGTGATCGTTACTGCGCCGGCGTCGGCTTCTACTCGCCACGGCCCACCGAGCCCGGCGCACGCGAGGTGACCCTTATTGAGGTGGAGGCACTGGAGCGACTCCAGCGCGAGCACGGCTTGACGCTCGCCCCGACCGACCATCGTCGGAACGTGACGACGCGAGGCGTGCGGCTGCGCGAGCTGCTCAACCAACGGTTCCGCATCGGTGACGTGGTCCTGGAAGGGGTGCTGGACTGCCCGCCATGCGAGCACCTCGAATCGCTAGTGAAGAAGCCCGTCATGCGCCCGCTGCTAGAGTCTGGCGGCATTCGCGCGCGAGTCGTCGGCGGCGGGACGCTTCGCGTCGGTGACGCTATCACACTCAGCCAGCGACCCGCTCCGGCCGGCCTCACCACCAGCTAGCGAGTCACCAGCCGCGACCTGCAACTGGTTCCTGTGGACCTCGCAGCAGCGGAGGACCCGGCGAACACATTGGCAGGAGCCTTCACAACCCCGAAGCTGACGATGAAGGACAGAATCGCCGTGTGCAAGGAAATGAGAAAATCCTGCTGGACGCGACCTCCGCGCAGTCGATCATGCAGGTTCGCGTGGACTGCTGCGACGCCACGCAGCGTTACGTTATGGCCAGATACGCGCATGGCGGCGGTGAAGCCAGTCGGTTCGTCGAACCAACAGTTGGCGATCAGTTCGAACCAGGTTCCTCCGATTAACGCAACATGAGTTGACGATTCTCGAGCAACACGTCGTCGGGCCAGAGCTCGACAACACGAAAGTCGGGTAACAACTCCAGCATGTGCTTGAGGGTCGGCTGCTGCTCGTACATCTCGTCATCCGAAAATTCGGTATACAGGTAGCGCGTGCGGCTCAGCGTTTCGCGACCACCCAGGATCATCTCCGCCTCGGCGCCCTGGACATCGGCCCAGATGAAGTCGATTTGCTCCAGTGCCCGGTGGTGACGGAACGTATCAAGCGCTATGAGCTCCACCTCAACCGTGTCACCAAACGTGACAGGAAAGCGCTGGAGATGGTTCTTCGGACGTTTGATCGACGAGGAATGGGTCCACGGCATGCCCCAGCCCGTCTGACTGAGGATCAGAGAGCCGCGACCGTCGCGATCGGCGACGGCGGCGCGCTGCATTTCGACATTAGGCCGCGGCGGCTGGTTGTTGCGCGGATCGGGTTCGAACGCGTAGATCGTCACGTCCGGCAAGCTGGCCAGCCATTGCGTATCGGTGCCCAGATGTGCACCAAGCTCCAGGAAGGTCTTCGGTCCGCGGTAGCTGAACGTTTGCTGAAGCCAATTCCGGATAGTAACCGGCGCGCGTTGGAGCAACGTGCGTCGAGCTTCGAAGTTCTGCCGCACGCGCAGGGACATGGCCAGGCAGGCCTCGAATGAACGGTCGCCGGCCGGTTCCTTCGTCGCTCGCGCGAACTCGAGCGCGCAGCGATGCCAATTGTCCCAGGACCAGCGTTGTTGGTGCTGCTGATGAAACGCGGTCGGAAACTCGACGCTCGCAATGGGTCGGTTGCGCGAGGCGAACACATGCGGCACCCAGTAATCCCAGAACGGCTCGCCCATACTGAGAAACGAATCGCTCACGTACGCCGCATCGCGTCCATGCAACAGGAACGCGTCGATCCCATAGGGCTCTCTGCGCGCGTTGCGTGGATTGCCCGCGTGGTTGTAGCGAATGAAGTAGCAGAGGCCGCCATCGGCGAGCCAGCGCAAGCGTTTCATCTCCCACTGTGCCAGGTCGAGCGTGATGTCGGAATTGATCAGGAGGACGGGTGCGCACTGCTGCGTGGCCCAGTCGAGCATCACGTTGACGGGTATGACGTGTCGGCCGAAAACAGTGCTCGCGGTCTCGTGTACGGGCACGAACTCGACGTCGTACACGCGCGCCAGACGCTCGATTTCAGACGGGTGGTTGAATGCGCGCACCGCAAGCCCCGCGCTACGCCAGGAGCGGATGGCGTTGCGCGTTGCAGCCACTGCATCGGCTGACGGCGACAGCGACGTCAACGCAAAAATAGTCTCACCGACAGTGACTGCCGGCGGGCGCGGTGGCGGCGAACGTTCCAGACGATCGGCGACGAGCATCACTTGCGTTGGCAACTCGAACCGATCGCCAACTTCGCCGACGAGCGACCAAACCTCGAAGCCTGGCCCGGGTTCGGTCCGCAGTGACGGCAGGTCCTCCCGTAGACCGCGATCGCGCAGCCACGTCCTGGCCACGGTCTGGCCATCCCAATCGTCCCCGACGAGTACATATAGCCGGCCCGGGGACACGAACTCGACCTCGACCGGCGCGACGCTGTAGGCGACGACCTGTGTGAACGACAGACCATCGAGGGCTTGCGGAATCGCGACGAACGGCCGCGTGATGTTTGTATGCGACGAAACACCCGTCCGCAGGCGCTCGACGGCATAGCCCATGGCCTCGCGAAAGACAACAGAAGCAACCGGCACCAGTGCGGCCGGTGTTTGTCGGCCAATCGCGGAATGGATCTCGCGCAGAACCGGACCGGGCAACTGACTGACGTCCACATGAGGCCGAAGCGCAGATTTGGCGCGGCGGTAGCGCGTCTCGGCGGCAGTCGCGGTACGTGGATTGTCCCCAGATGACAACAACGAGGCGGGCAGCCTCCGCTCGGCCAGTCCGGCGGGTCGCATCGTCGATCGGAGATCGGCGCAGGCTTCTGCTGCGTCGCGAAACAACGGGTCGAAGCCGTGCACGCGATCGAAGTCGGATCTGGTGCAAGCAAACGCCGCGGCGCCGTGGCGATGCAGAAATATCCCCGGTTCGACGTGTTCGAGCACGTACTGGGAGAGGCTGTCGCGAGCGGTCACAGTGGCATCCAGGAAGCCCACCACGCCAACGGCGTCGGCCGCGGCAGCGCCCCGATTCCACAGCTCGGCCACGGAAGGATGCGATCCAGAATCCACATGTACGACAACCGCATCGGGAGCATGCTCGCCGGCCCATTCGGTTACGGCATCGGAACCGGACGCATCCACCAGAACGCACGTGGACCGCGGCTGTGATTGCAGCGAAGCCAGGGTCTGGTGCATCGGCCCCAGTCCGTCCAGTACAGGCATGACGAACCATAACCAGCGATTATCCAGGACTTCTGGAGTCACTGCTCTGGTTGGTCCGCGCAGCCACTGTCGGGCGTAGCGCCGAACCTCGCTCAGATGCAGGTGGTTGGCTCGGATGGTCCGGCTCGGATTCGACAACGTCAAGCCAACATGCTCTGCCTCCCAGGCGAGCCGGTTGTCGCAGCCCAGCACGCCCAGGTGAAAGTCAGCGCGAAATTCGCGCAGTGGGGCCTGAAAGATCCAGGCATCCTGGCTCGCCGAGAAGTCGAACAAGTGCGTTTCGCCATTTGCCTGCACGTCCCAGCGCGAGAGACATAACAACCGGTCAGCGAGGTCATAGCCATCCAGTCGAGCGAGCGAGCGATCGAAATAGATGTCGGCGTTGGCAATGATCACGCGCCACCCGGCGAGATGCCGGTTGGCGTAGGTGAACAGGTCGCTGTAGGTGGCGCGCCGTTCGTGCGCAATGAGCCGGATCCGCGCATCGGCTAGCTCAGTGAAAATCGCGGCGAGTCCGGCGCCGCGCGGATCTTCGACGAACACGTGAATTTCAGAGATCAAGTCGTTGCGGCTGTTGCGGCGCAGGCACTCGAGCAACTCCGCCTGGCGGCGCGAGTCCGGATCCACGTAGAACGAAACCAGCAGGATCACACGGCGTAAAAGGCGAAATCCTCGCCCAACAGACGCTGCACGTCGACCAGTGGATGCGGGCGCCAGAATGGGCCAGTCAGCGACTTGGGGCTGGTATTATGCGCGTGGACCAAGCCCACGCAGATGTCGGTATCCGACATCAGGGCGGTGTTGCGCGCGTGTGGACTCCACACAAAGCGTGTGTCTTCGCCGACTTGAATGTCAGGAAACCGATTGCGCGTCCAGAACGACTTCCGATAGCACAGCGTGTTGCCCGCCACCCAGCGGCGGTGCGCGACCGGGTACTCGTAGAGCCAGGCACGGTTGGCCGATGGCTGGTAGTACAGCTGGCGTGCAGCCCCGCACAACTCGGCGCCCGTCGTTTGCAGAACCGAGACTTGGCGCGAGAGACGCTGCGGCGCGATCCAGTCATCGTCGTCCCAATGCGCAATGAATGCTCCGCGGGCCAGGTCACAGGCGAGGTTGCGCTTGGCACCCAGAACCATGCGCTCGGCGAGCGCGACGTAGCGGATGCGCGGGTCATCCGGCACGAGGTCAGCGATGCGATCGTCGCCGTCGTCCAGAATCAGGAGCTCGCGGTTCGGATAATCCTGACGCAGGAAGTAGCCGATTGACTGGGCGACGAAGGGGCGGCGGTTGAAGGTGGGCATGACACACGTGATCAAAGGCGCCTCGTTGGCCATGTCAGGGACACGTGGCGCACGCCCGAGGTAGAAGGCGCGGTCCGCGTCGGGCAACGATGGCTCTGGCGCCGGCAGCCACCCGCGGCGGTCAAGGTATTCGCCAGGCGCAAAGTGCCACGCGTTGCGACCATGGCGGACGTACATGAACAGACCGTCGTTGGCGAGCTTGCGCAGTCGAGCACCGCGCCGCGTCGCCTCACGTAAGAGCACGGCGTCCTCGGCGAGTGAGACGTTCGGGTAGTGCGCGAGCCGCTCCCAGACCTGGCGTCGGTAGAGCAGCGTGCCGCCGTGCACGTCACACACGAACAAACGCCGGTGGAGCTCTGGCGTGCACCGCCAGAACCTCCAGTTCTGGAGATCGAACAGAACACCGGTGTCCAGTCCAACGATGTCGGCCTGGCCGCTGAGCAGTGGCTCGACTTGCGCGCTCAAGCGCCGCGGGCCGTACCAATCATCGTCATCCCAGTGAGCGATGACGCTGCCGGTCGCGAGCTCGCACGCGCGATTACGCTTGGCGCCGATGTGCGTGCCGGGCGGCACACGCACAAACCGAACGCTTGGATCCGCAACCGGGACGTCGCCCACGTCGTCGTCGACGACGATCAACTCGCGGTTGGGATAATCCTGACGCTCGAAGTACGTGATGGCCTGACGCACGAACTCCGGGCGGCCGCGCGTCGGCATGATGCACGTGATCCGCGGCGCGCGCGGCATAACCGTGATCGATGGCGGCGCAACAACGGGTGGTGATGCCTCGAGTGGACTGTGCAGTTGGATCAGGTCGGGCGGTGCGAAGTACTCGCAGGCCGCGCCGCGGCAATGCGGCTGGTAGGCCGGCTTGGGACCGCCGCGCAACTGGTGCGCGCACATACGGTCCTGAAAATGGCGCTTACTGGTTTCGAAGCGCTCGGCTTCGGCGCGGCGGCGGCGCTCTGTGAACGGGGCACGAAACACGTACGCGCTGCGCGCCCAGACGCCATGGAAGGCGGCACGCGCCGCGCGGGCGTTGTAGTCCATTTCCCAGCACGGACCCAGGCCATATGCCTCGTCCGCGCCGCCGATGGCGTTGATGACGTCGCGCCTCACGAGATAGCAGAAGTCGGCCAGACTGTACAGTGGTTCGAGCGTTTGCCAGGTCGCCCCGAAGCGCTCTAGGGCCAGTGCCGCCGTGGCGCCAATCGCCTGCGGACTGCCATCCGCGCGCGCGAAGGCGCCTTGCTCGTTCCACGAACGATTCGTCGAAGGACCGGCCAGTCCATGGCGCGGATCGGCGTCCAGTGCCGCGAGCATGTAGTCGAGCCAACCAGGCCCGACCAGTGCGCCGCTCTCGAGCAGAACCAGGATGTCTGCGTCGCTGGAGCGTGCCAGGCGATTGAAGCACGCGGCGCCGCCCAGGGCGTCTGTGCTCGGCGCCCGCGGCACACCCGGCAGACTGTCCAGGAACCGCTGCGTCAGGGCGTCCGGCCCGTCCGGCAGCAACAACAGGTCAAAGGGCAGACGCGTAGTAGCGCGCAGTGTTGCGAGCGTGGCCCGCAAACGCTCCGGCTCCGCGTGGACGTGGACGCCGATACAAATTCGCCTGCTCATCAGTACAGCGTGATGCGCCCCGCCGCGCGCAACTTGTCGATGCTCTTCTGGGGGACGCCGGCCTGCTGGAGGTCTTCATAAGTAGCGAACCGGAGCACAGGTGGTGTCTGCTTGGCGCGCGCTGTGCGCAGTGCCACAATCGCGGCCGCGCGGGCTGGTCCGATGCCGGGCATCATCGCCTGAGCCATATCGCTCGCCGACGCGGTATTCAGGTTGACCGCGGGTAACCGGACAGGCGGCGTGTCGTCTGGCAGCACGTGGTCCAGTGACGTCGTAATGGGAATTGATCTGCCTGCGTCCGGACCCCAGGTCGTACCGGTGCGCTTCAGCGGCGTGGCCGTGAACGCAAGATGCGTCGGCAGACCGGCCTCTTCTGGGATCCAGTTGTTCGTCAGGTCCGCGGTGTCGCGGTTGGCGTGTTTCCCAAACGTGGCTTTGACTGTGTACGCGACGATCCACTTATCCTGGAACACCGCCTTCTTGACTTTCTCTTCTACCTGCGCCGACATCTTGCCGGTGTTGAATGCGCCCCACAGTGGGACCAGGTTGCGGTTTTCGCCCTTGCCGTACAGGTTGTGATTCAGGATGTGGCCGCGGACGTAGCCGGGGCGTCGGCTGACGGCCTGCCAGAGCGGCGTGATGGCAAAGGGTGCGCTGCCGCTGAACCCACCGGGCCGCGTCGAGATGATCTTCGCGTGGACTTCGGTGCCCACCACGCTGGCTCCGCCAAT
>WNFV01004058.1_pt1 | contig 18767 bp, 23 predicted proteins | sample 5400101 | NCBI WGS metagenome assembly WNFV01 (sample SAMN13153361, study PRJNA577476) | soil metagenome | isolation source: 115 cm soil or saprolite under grassland replicate 1 | place: USA:California | collected 2016-06-15 | reverse complement strand
GTGGTGGAAGCCGAGGGAGCCACGGAGAGACACGTCGAAGTGAGATCGTCCCTGACCGTCGGCTCTCAGTTCGTGCGCCGGCTCTCCCTAATCGTCATCTTTCTCGCGCTGGCCGGCTGCGGCAGCACCGCACCGTCGCACACGAGCATTGACGAAAAGCGCGGAACGTACCGTGGCGTCGGGATCGGCGATCGTCCCGAGCAGATCTTCCATGTATTCGGCCGGAAGCCCATCAGTGGGACTGCTGAGCCTGTGAGCCCCTTGAAGGACGACTTCGTCGACATCGGCGGAGCGACTGTGATCTCGAGCCCATGCAAGGGAAGCCTGCCCGGCGCCGGCCGCGTGACGACGTTGCGCTACGACCACGTTTCCTGCTCTGTGACGATCACGTGTATGCCCTCATCGTTGCGGTCGACAACGCTCGCACGCGGCGCGGCGTCGCGGTCGGAGACGACTTAGCCGAAGCCCGGCAGTCCTACGCTGCCCTTTCCTGCGGCAAGGCGCCTTACGGCGAGGGGCTCCTGGGCGAGCAGCCGTCGTATCCGTATTGCGGAGGGAAACTGCGCGCAGCCCGTTGGCTGTGGTTCGGCGACCCGATCCGGAGCATCACGATCTCGACAGGCCGGTTGCGAACATAGGGCGGCGAGCGGCGCTGCAACGCGAATCGCTGAGACCGGAACCCTCAGTCGGGAAGCCAGCCCTCGCGGTATCGGGTCGGCTCACGGTGGGGGAATCGGGCGTACGCCTCGTTCGGGTCGGTCGTTTCCTGCTCGACGCCCGCGCCGTGTCGTAGCGCGGCTTCGTCCACGACGTAGCCGCCCCAATCTGGCCCGGTCGACCGGACGCGGGCGCCGACTGCGACCACGATGCACGGCCCGTCTCCAGCTCCGACGATCACATGCTTCGTGCCGGCAGGGCAGTGCACGAAGTCCCACGGCCGGAGCGCGCGCTCCTCGCCCTCGACGATCACCAACGCCTCGCCGGCGAGCACGAGGAAGTCCTCCTGATCGGCCTCCCAGTGATACATCGCCATCGTCTCGCCCGGGGCAAGGACTTCGAGATTGATCCCGACTTGCGGGAATTCCGGCTCGCCCTCGAACAGACAGATGGCGCCGCGACCCTGCGCGTAGCGCCAGGGCGCCTCCCGCGCGTTGACGACGAACCAGCCGTCCCCGTGCGGGACGAGTCCGTGCTCGGTCGACTCGAGGCGCGACTCGGAAACCATCGACGGGGAGTTTGACGGACCGAGACTAGTCGACGAGCTTCTGCGTCATCGCGCGGATCGCGATCCGCCAGACGATCAGCCCGAAGAGGACGAGTGCGCCCAACCTGGCCGCATCCTCCCAGCCCTCGAAGCCGAACACGGCATGCCGGACGAGCACGACGCAGTGGTGCAAGGGATTGACGTTCGCGAGCACCCGCGCCCACCGAGGGAACTGGTCGAGCGGGAAGAACGACCCCGCCAGCAGAAACAGCGGCGTGAGCACCGCACTGACGATGTAGTTGAAGTTCTCGATCGACTTCGCGAAGCCGGCCACTGAGATTCCGAAGCACGCCCAGCCGAAGCCGGCAACCCAGCCGATCACGGGCACGGCGAGCATCCCCCACGACGGGTCGAGCCCGAAGACCATCGCGACCAGCATCGGGACGCAGCCGTAGACGCCGGCCCGGGTGGCGATCCAAAGCGCTTCTGCCGACACGAGTTCCTCGGTGTCGACCGGCGCCGCGAGGATCGCGTCGTAGGTGCGCTGGAACTGGTACTTGACGAACGTCCCGAACATCGCCGGGAAGGCGCTCGAGAACAGCACCGCGGTCGCGACCGTCCCCGTCCCCACGAAGTCGACGTAGTCGTAGCCGCCGATCCGGCTGACGAGAGAGCCGAAACCGAAGCCGAACGCCAGCAGGTAGATCGTCGGCTCGACCGTGGACGAGAACGTGCTCGACTTCCAGTACGACGAGTAGTTCACGACCTCCCGGACGAGCACGCCGGTGAGCGCGGGACGCTCGAGCCGGCCCAGGCGCGCGCCTCGCGGTGCGGCGGTCGTCGCCATCAGGCGATCTCCTCGCCGGTGAGCAGCACGAACACGTCCTCGAGATTGGCGGGGCGCCGGTCGCCGTCGATCGAGAAGCCGTCGCTGCCGTCGACGCCGAGGATCGAGACGCTCGTCCCCGTGCGCCGCGTGCGAAACCCTGACGCTCCCGCCTCGGCCTCGACCTCTGCGAGTCGTGCCGGCGGCCCATAGACCTCGATCACGTTTCGCCCGGCATGTTCGGCCACGAGCTTCGAAGGCGGGCCTGCCGCCACCGACTTGCCGTGCGACATGATCAGCACCGTATCGGCGAGGCGCTGAGCCTCCTCGATGTAGTGGGTCGACATCAGGATCGTCGTCCCCTCGGAACGGAGCGCGTCGATCAGCGCCCAGAGCTCCTGCCGCACCTGTGGATCGAGCCCGACCGTCGGCTCGTCGAGCAGCACCAGCCGCGGCCGATGGACGAGCGCCCTCGCGATCAGCAGGCGCCGCCGCATTCCTCCCGACAACTTGTCGACGCGCGAGTCCCGCCGGTCGACGAGCTTCGCCATCTCGAGCGCCCGCTCGATCGCTGCTCGCCGGTCGGATCGTCCGATCCGGTAGAGGTGGGCGAACACGAGCAGGTTCTGCTCGACGGTGAGGGTGGTGTCCAGATTGTCGAGCTGAGGCGTGACGCCGCACTGCGCCCGGGCCATCTTCGACTCCTCGGGAAGACGGAAGCCGAGGACCTCGAGCTCCCCCTCGTCGGCAATGGACTGGGCCGTGAGCAGGCGCATCGTCGTGGACTTCCCGGCTCCGTTGGGCCCCAGCAGGCCGACGCAGGTACCCGTCGGCACGTCCAGATCCAGCCCGTCCACGGCCGTGATCCGCCCGTAGCGCTTGACGACGCCGCGCAGCCGGATGGCGAGTTCGCGCTCCACTCGGCCAGGATGCCCGAAACGTCGCTTGCGAGCGATCAGCCGCCGGCGAGGTGTTCCGCGATCCGGTCGAAGAAGGCGGACCACCCTCCCTTGGTGTACTCGTACTGCTCGGGCGTGAGCTGTCCGCGCTGTTGGAAGAGCATCTCGGTCCGGCCGTCGCCGAGATCGGTGAGGACAACGGTGACCAGCTCGTAGCGATCCTCACCCGGCTGGTCGGAAACGGTGAACACGAGCCGCTCGGGCTCCGCCACCTCCAGGTACTCGCCCTTCCACTGGATCTCGCGGCGCCCCGGATCGGCGTACATCGTCGCCCGCCACGAACCTCCGGGCCTGACGTCCATCGAAACCGTGGACAGCGGGACTTCGGCGTGGCCGCCGCCGAACCAGTCGGCGAAACGTTCGGGCTCGGTCCACTCCTGCCACACGCGCTCGCGCGGCGCATCGAAGACGCGGGTGATCGTGATCCCGGCCGGCTCAGCCATTCAGGCGCTCGTCAAGGCGGTCGAAGCTTCCCTGCCAGAACGGACGGTACTCCTCGAGCCACTCGACAGCCTCCTTCAGCGGCGCTCCATGCAGGCGCGAAGGCCGCAGCTGCGCCGAGCGCGCCCGCGTGATCAGCCCCGCGCGCTCGAGGACCTTGAGGTGCTTCGAGACCGCCTGGACGCTGATCGGGAACGGCTCGGCCAGCTCGTTCACGGTCGCCTCACCCTCGGCGAGGCGCGCCAGGATCGCGCGCCGCGTCGGATCCGCGAGGGCCGCGAAGGTGTTCGTCAGTTGGTCGACTGCCACGCGTTAGTCATCTGATCGGTTTATCAACTTCGTAGTTGAGTATGGTACCGGCGGCCACCGACGGAGAGGGAGGATCACATGGGAAGGATCGTCGTAACCGAGTTCGTCTCGCTGGACGGCGTCATGGAGGACCCGGGCGGAGCGGAGGACTTCAAGCACGGAGGCTGGACCTTCCAGATCAGCCGAGGAGACGAGGGTGACAAGTTCAAGCTCGACGAAACCGTTTCCTCCGAGGCCCTGCTGCTGGGGCGCGTGACCTATGAGGGCTTTGCCGCGGCCTGGCCGTCCAGGGAAGGCGAGTTCGCCGACAAGTTCAACACCATGCCCAAGTACGTCGTCTCCTCGACGCTGGAAGAGCCCGACTGGAGCAACTCGACCGTGTTGAGGGGCGACGTCGCGGAGGAGGTCGCGAAGCTGAAGCAGGAGCACGACGGCGACGTCGTGGTCCACGGCAGCGCCCGGCTCGTGCAGACGCTCTTCGAGCACGACCTCGTCGACGAGCTCCGGCTGATGGTGTTCCCGGTCGTGCTCGGTAGCGGGAAGCGTCTCTTCGGCGAGGCGAGCGACAAGAAGCCTCTGAAGCTCGTCGACTCGAAGGTCGTCGGAGACGGTGTCGCCATCCTCGTCTACGAGCCGGCGCGCTAAGCCGGGGGCGCCGCCGCGACGGCGGCGCCCCCGGGCCACCCGGCCTTAGGCGGCGGACTCGGAGAACCGAAGCGAGCCCGGGGTGTCGAGGAGTTCCCCGGTCTCCAGCAGCGTCTTGAGGCCGGAGAGGATCATCGGCCAACCGCCGTACAGCTCGCCGTTGGCACCCTCGCGAAGCTCGTCGTGGATCACGGTCAGCCGGCAGGAGTCGCCGACCGGCTCGACCTCATAGGTGACCCGCGACTGTCTCTCCGCCTTCACCTCGTCGCTCCAGAGGGCCGTCATGGTCTGAACCAGCCGGCGCGGCGGATCTACCTCGACATTCTCGCCCTCGATCCAGATCGAGCCATCGGGACCGCTCGACTCGTACTTCGAGCCGGGCTTCCAGTCGGAGCTCACCCGGAGCCCGAACGAGTACTTGCTCCTCAACTCGGGATCGGTGAGCGCCTCCCAGAGACGCTCGGGCGTGGTCTTGATGTAGATCTCGAAGACCTTCTCCATCGTTTCCTCCTCGAGGTCGCGCTTGAGCTCGCTGAGCGTCGCCACCCAGGGCTCGGTGTATTTGCTCACCCACCGGTCGTGGACGAGCCGGATCGGGACCGGGTTCAGGAAGTGGAGCTTCTCCCGACCGCGCCGTTGCGTGGTCACGAGCCGCGCCTCCTCGAGCACCCTCAGGTGCTTCATGACGCCGAAGCGCGTCATCGGCAACCGCTGCTCGAGCGCGCTGAGGGTCTGCCCGTCTCGCTTGAACAGCTCGTCGAGCAGACTCCGGCGCGTCGGATCGGCGAGAGCCTTGAAGACCGCGTCCATGGCAGGATGATAGGTGACCTAACAGTCACATGTCAAATCGATGAGTTTCGCGGCGCACGACAGTCTCTGGACACACCAAACGAAAAGCGGACCGAACGATGGCAAGACTGATCTGCGACATCTCGATGTCACTCGACGGCTTCGTCGCCGGGCCCAACCAGACACTCGAAGACCCTCTGGGCCAGGGCGGGGAACGGCTCCACGAGTGGGCGTTCCCGCTCGTGAGCTTTCGAGAGCCTCACGGCCTCCCCGGCGGGGAGACCGGCGCCGACGACGAGGTCGTCGCGGAATCGCTCCGGGCGACCGGTGCCGTCGTAATGGGCCGGCGGATGTTCAGCGGCGGCGCAGGCCCGTGGGAAGCCGACCCCAATGCCGACGGCTGGTGGGGGGAGAATCCTCCGTTCCACGTGCCGGTGTTCGTCCTCACCCACCACGCTCGCCAGACGATGACCATGCAGGGAGGAACGTCGTTCACGTTCGTCACCGACGGCATCGAGGCCGCGGTCGAGCAGGCTCGCGCAGCTGCCGGCGACAAGGACGTCCTGCTGGCCGGCGGCGCAGCCGTTGTGCAACAGTCCCTCGAAGCCGGACTGCTCGACGAGCTGCAAATCCACCTCGTGCCGGTACTTTTGGGCGGCGGCGTCCGACTGTTCGCCGAAGGCGGTCGCGGTACAGATCAGATCGGACTCGAACGCACCAGGGTGATCGATTCTCCCGCCGTCACACATCTCAGATACCGCGTCGTGAAGTGAGCTCGCGCGCACTCACGCCCGTCCCCCCGGCCCGGCACCTCCTCCGCGCGAAGGATCTCGTCGACGCGCGCTACGGCGATCCGCTCGACGTGCCGGCGCTCGCCCGCGCCGCGCACCTTTCGCCCGCGCATTTCAGCCGCGAGTTCCGGCGGGCCTTCGGCGAGACTCCGTACCAGTACCTCCTCACGCGCCGCCTGGAACGCGCCGCCGCGCTGCTGCGCAGCACGGACCGCACGGTCGCCGACATCTGCTTCACCGTCGGCCTCCTGAGCGTCGGATCGTTCACCACGAGGTTCCGCCGCGCCTTCGGCGTCTCGCCGACGGCATACCGATCCGCCTACCCGCCGGCCGCCAGCCGCGCGCGAATTCCGACCTGCGTCCTGCAGGCATACGGACGCCCGCAGTCCAGCAGGTTTGGAGAAGACAGCCGCGTGCGCCCGGGCTAACGTCGCCACCGATCATTCGACAACACCGGGAGGACAACATGTTGAAGCAACTCACCAATGTCCAGGTCTGGGTCCACGACCAGGACGAGGCCCTGGCCTTCTACACCGAGAAGCTCGGGCTCGAGCTCCGCGACGACGTCACGGTGCCCGAGCTCGGCAACTTCCGCTGGCTCACGGTCGGCGTGCCCGGCCAGCCCGACGTCGCCATCGCTTTGATGGCGGTGCCGGGCCCGCCCGTGTTCGATGCCGAGACACGCGACCAGATCCAGGCGCTGATGGCCAAGGGCGCCGCGAGCGGGCTCTTCTTCGCCACCGACGATTGCCGGGCCAGTTACGAGGAGCTCAAGGGCCGCGGCGTGGAGTTCCAGCAAGAGCCGGCGGAGCAGCCCTACGGCATCGACGCCGGGTTCCGCGACCCGTCGGGCAACCAGATGCGGATGCTGCAGTCGAAGTAGCGCGACCTACGAGCCGTCGCTGCGCTCGCTCACTGCGTAGCGCGGCTCATGATGGCTCGCCAGCAGGAGCAGCAATGCATGGAGCGCCTCGCGCTGCTCGTCGTCGAGCGGCGCGAGGAAGTCCTCGTCGACGCGCTTGACGACCGAACGGAGACGTTTCAGCGCTCGCCTGCCTTCTGAGGTGAGGCTGACGAGATGCCGGCGGCGGTCGCTCGGGTCGCGCCGCCGGTCGATCAGGCTGCGTTCCTCGAGCTCGTCGAGGAGGCCGACGAGGTGGCTGCGGTCGTAGCCCAGGGCGTCGGCGATCGTCGCCTGTGTCTCCCGCGGCTCCTCCTCGAGGAGCGCGAGCACCGCGTAGTGATAGGGGCTCAGACCGGTCGACTCGAACGCGCCCGCGGCCCGCTCCTTGACCACCCAGCCGAGGCGCTTGAGCAGGTGCGAGCTGCTCGAGAGCAGCTCCTTCGGAGGCCGGCCGAGAGGCGGCTTCAGAGGCATCTGCGGATCGGTGACGGTCATCGGGAATAAGTGTAGCCCTCGCTAGCGTTGATGCTCTCTATCGTGGCATTCTCCAACGATCAAGGAAGGCAACAAATGACACTTACCTCGATCGGCCCCGAGCAGGAGGGCAGACGCTGGGGTGCCCTCGCCCTCATCGTCGCCGCCCAGTTCATGGTCATCCTCGACGTTGCGATCGTGAACGTCGCGCTCCCGTCGATCAAGGCCGATCTCCACTTCTCGCAGGAGAGCTTGCAGTGGGTGATCACGGCTTACGCGATCCTCTTCGGAGGGGCGTTGCTGCTCGGCGGCAGGCTCGCCGATCTGTTCGGCCGCCGGCGTCTCTTCGTCGCGGGACTCACGGTCTTCGTCCTCAGCTCGCTCCTCTCCGGTCTTGCCTGGTCGGAAGGGTCGCTGATCGCGTTCCGCGCCCTGCAAGGGCTCGGCGGCGCGCTCCTCGCTCCCGCAGCCCTCTCGATCCTGATGATGACGTTCCCGGAAGGCCGTGAGCGCAACACCGCGCTCGGCATCTGGGGTGCGGCCTCGGGGAGCGGCGGCGCCGCAGGCGTGCTCCTCGGAGGCGTGCTCACGTCGTACCTCAACTGGTCCTGGATCTTCTTCATCAACATCCCGGTCGGCGCCGTCGTCATCGCGCTGGCTCCCTGGCTGCTGCGCGAAAGCAGCATCGAAACGACACACCGTCGCTTCGATCTCGCCGGTGCCGCGTCGGTGACTTCCGGCCTCATGCTGCTCGTCTACGCGATGACCCGCGCCACCGAGCAGGGTTGGGGCAGCGTCACGACCATCGCTCTCCTGGCCGCCTCCGCGGCGCTCATCGTCGCCTTCGTCGCGATCGAGCTGCGGTCGCAGGCGCCGCTGCTGCCGCTGCGGATGTTCCGGCTGCGCACGCTCGCGGCCGCGAACGCTGCTGGACTCGTGATCGCGGCGGTCGGATTCTCGATGTTCTTCCTGCTGACGCTCTACCTCCAGCAGGTGCTCGACTACTCCGCGGTCCAGACCGGGGTCGCGTTCATCGCCATCACGCTGACGATCGTCGTCTTCTCCAACGTCGCGCAGACACTCGTGACCCGGGTCGGCGCACGGCCCGTCCTCACGACCGGGCTCCTGCTCGCGGCGGGAGCTCTCGCGCTCCTGGCGCGGCTGCCGGTGCACGGGCACTACTTCTGGGACGTCTTCCCGGCGCTCCTGCTCGGCGGTGTCGGGATGGCGTTCTCCTTCGTCCCGATGACGATCGCGGGTCTGACCGGCGTCGAGCGAGCAGATGCGGGCGTCGCTTCCGGTCTCATCAACACGAGCCGCCAGATCGGCGGCGCGGTCGGGCTCGCCGCCGTCAGCACGATCGCGACCACGTACACCAATCACTACGCGAGTGATCACGCCGGGACGACGTCCCTCAGTGGCTCTGCCCTCACCCACGGCTTCGACGTCACGTTCTACGTTCTCGCGGCTCTCGCGATCGTCGGCGCGCTCGTCGCAGTCATCTTCATCGAGTCACAGCCCCGCCAGGCGGAGATCGAGGGGCTGAACCCGGAAACCGCAATCCCGATCGAGGAGGCAGCCTGATGACCACCGTTCACGAAGACCTGCTCCTGCGCCTACGAGGCCTCGTCCTCGTCCGCGACCTGCTCAGCGAGCGTGGGGCCACCCGCGCCGAGCTCGACGCTCACACGCACGAGATCGAGCGGGTCCGCGAGCGACTCGCGGACCTGATCCGGAGCCGGGCGGTCGAGACACACAGCAACGGGTTCGGAGAGGCCGCCTGACGGCGATCTACCCTTTCGACATGGAAGGCGGACTTCTCGATTCGGAAGGATGGTTCGAGGAGTCCGCCCAGGATGCGCTCGATTCGCTGCCGTCGGATCTGCGTGCGCGAATGTCGAACGTGGAGATCGTGATCGAAGACGAGCCACCTCCGGGCCAGCGGCTGCTGGGCCTCTATCAGGGCATACCGCTGACCAGACGCGGCAGCAGCTACGGCGGGGTGCTGCCGGACAAGATCACGATCTACCGCGGCCCGCTCACACGTCTCTACGGGCAAGACTCTGAGACGCTTCGGCGACAGGTGAGAAGGGTCGTTCTCCATGAGGTCGCCCACCACTTCGGAATCAGCGACGAGCGCCTGATCGAAATCGACCGTTACTGAGAAAGGAGCGTTCATGGTCTCCGCACTCACGCTCTCCTCGGACACGCGGACCACTGCCGGCATCCTCCTGCTCACCATCGTCGCCGTCGAGTACGGCGGCCTGACCGTGCTCCGCCTCGTCCGCGGAGGACAACCCGCGACCGAGTTTCAGAAGACCTTCGCACGCGCCGGACACGGCCACGCAGGGGTCTTCGTGGTCTTTGCGCTCGTCGCGCAGCTCCTGGCCGACGGCGCGGACCTGAACGGCGTCACCAATGTTCTCGCGCGCGACGGGATCTGGGCGGCGGCGATCCTCTTCCCCGCCGGTTTCTTCCTCTCCTCCGCCGGCAGGGCGGCAACCCAACCGAACCGTCTGATCTTCCTACTCTATGCAGGCGCAGCCGCCCTCACCGCGGGCGTGCTCGCCCTCGGCATCGGGCTCCTGACCGCGTAACGACGTACCTAGAGTGGCGGGATGTTCTGGTTGCGGCGCAGGACGTTGTTCGGGTCGTACCGGCTCTTCAGCGCCTGGAGGCGCTCGAACGCTTCGTCACCGAATGCGGCACGCACACGCTCGATCGGCTCGTCGGCCTGCATGTAGTTGACGTAGCCCCCGCCGCTGAAGGACCAGGGCTCGATCGCCGCCGCCGTGTCGCGCGCCCACTCGACGTATTCCTCGTCGAGGCCGGCGTCCTGCCAGGTCGCCATCACGCTGACGTTGAACGCTGCGCGGCGGAAGCCGACGACGCCGGCGGTCGCCTCGGCCTCCTTCGGCGCCCCGTGCAGAGACTCGATCAGGATGCTGCCGGGCGGCCGGCCCAGCGCGACGATGTGCCGGAGCAGCTCGTCGAGGAGCTCGTCCGGGAGCTCGCGCACGAAGTGACCCTTCCAGTAGTGCCGGTTCTCTCCGTAGGCGGAGTCGTACACACGCTGCTGGTCCATGAACGACCGTGCGCGCAGGCCGTCGTCGACGAGCGCAGGTTCCGAGCGCAGTGCCCGCAGCTCCTCGGGATCCGCGGCCGAGCCCGTGTAGCAGGGCGCGACGACGAGCACCGGCTCCAGCAACTCGTCCATCGCGAGCACCGCCTGGCAGCTGAGGTCACGCGGAGAACGCGAGCCGACGTCGCGAAAGCGCCGCAGAGCCTCGCGGACGCCTTCTCCTCCGTACGCGAGCAGACCGCCTACGACGGTCTCGAGCGGGTGCAGCCGGAACTCGAGTCGAGTTGCCACGCCGAAGTTGCCGCCTCCGCCGCGGAGCGCCCAGAGGAGATCCGCGTTCTCGTCGGAGCTTGCGCGAACCACTGAACCGTCGGGAGTGACGACCTCCGCTCCCACGAGGTTGTCGCACGTGAGGCCGTACTGCGCCGTCAGGTGGCCGATTCCGCCGCCGAGGGTGAGCCCGCACACGCCGGTGGAGCCGATGACGCCGCCGGGCGTGACGAGGCCGAAAGCCTGAGTCGCCGCATCGAAATCGAGCCAGGTCGCGCCGCCGTCTGCCCGGGCAATCCGAGCGTCGCCGTTCACCTCGACCGTGCGCATCAAGGTGAGATCGATCACGAGCCCGCCGTCACAGACGCAATGTCCGGCGGGATTGTGGCCGCCTCCGCGTACGGCAACCTCCAGCTCGTGCGCGCGCGCGAAATCGAAGGCGGTAGCGACGTCGCCGGTGCCGACGCAACGCGCGATCACGGCCGGGCGGCGGTCGACGAGGGCATTGAAGCAGCGGCGTGCCGCGTCGTACTCGGCATCCGTGGGCCCGAGGACGACGCCGGCCAGCGACCGTCGCAGCTCGTCCAGGCTGTCGTCTGAGAGAACGTTTCCCAAGCTGCCGAGACTAGTGGTCTGACCAGGTCATCGCGAGCACGCGATGAGTTCTGGTCGCTCGACCGGTCTGTAGTGGGGAACCACGCAAAGGAGCTCCGCTGTCGTTGCGACCGCTTGCCGAGCCGTCGTCGCCGGTCCTGGTCATCGGCGGCTCGATCACACCTGCCGAGGTCCCCGGGCTTTGCGAGCGCGTGCGGATCCTGCTGGAGGGGAGTGACGCCGAGCTCGTCGTCTGCGACGTCGGCGCCATCGTCGACCCGGACCTCTGCACGATCTCTGCGCTGGCGCGCCTCCAGCTCACGGCTCGGCGGCTCGGACGCCGGATTCGGCTACGTCGCGCATCGACAGAGCTCCAACAGCTCCGCGACTTTGCCGGCCTCGCAGACGTCCTGCCGCTGGATGCAGGCTTACGACTCGGGCGGCCGGGCGGGCAGGCCGAAGAGCGGGAACAGCCGGGCCGTGTCGAGGAACGCGTTGAAGCCGACGATTCGCCCGTCTGAGAGCTCGAGCACCTGGAGCGCCCACGGCTCGAAGCTCCCCCCGGGACCGCTCGGCCGGTACTGGCCGAAGGCCGGCAGTCCGTTCGCAACCGTCGGGATCAGGAGCGACCCGCGGCACGCCGCTCCGGGCCCGGTCCAGAAGCGCAGGATCTCCTCGCTGCCGAGCAGCCACATCTCGTACGGCGGCATCGTCTGCTTCGCGTCCTCGTGCAGCAGAGCGGTGAGCGCGTCCATGTCGTACCTCTGGAAGGCGTCGACGTACCGCTGCAGCAGCTGCTGCTGCTCCTCGTCCAGCGGCTCGAGCGGCTCGCTGGGCGTGATCTCTGTGGCTTCGAGCGCCGCCCGCGCTCGCTGTAGCGAGCTGTTGACCGAAGCAACGCTCGTCTCGAGCAGCTCGGCCACCTCGTTCGCGCGCCAGCGCAGCACCTCCCGCAAAATCAGGACCGCCCGCTGTTGCGGCGGCAGATGCTGGAGCGCTGCCACGAAGGCGAGCCGAAGCGTCTCGCGCTCCTCCGCCACCTGCGCGGGATCGCCGTCGCTCGGCAGGACGCGGCCGTCGGGGACCGGTTCGAGCCAGGTCGCTTCGGAGCGCGTCGTGAGGGGCGAGTCGATGGTGCCCGGGGGCCCGAGCTCGAGCGGCCGGATCCGCCGCTCCTTCCCGTTCAGCATGTCGAGGCAGACGTTGGTCGCGATCCGGTACAGCCATGACTTGAGCGCCGCACGCCCCTCGAAGCGGTCGAGGCTGCGCCAGGCCCGCAGCATCGTCTCCTGGACGGCGTCCTCGGCCTCGAAGGCCGAGCCCAGCATCCGGTAGCAGTAGCCCGTCAGCTCCCGGCGATGGTCCTCGAGCCGTCGCTCGAGCTCGGCTGGGGAGGCGGCGATCGTCACCTACCTGAGCCTACCGATGAGTTTCAGGACGGCGTCCGGTCTACGCGATATGACCACGAGCTCCAAGGAGGCCGACAGCATGAGTGAGATCACCGACAGCCGCAGGCGCTGGCTTGCGCTCTACGTTCTCTGCCTGGCGAGCCTGATGATCGTGCTCGACGTCACGATCGTGGGCGTCGCGCTCCCGTCCATCAGACAGGACCTCGGTTTCTCCGAGACCTCGCTCGCCTGGGTGGTGAACGGTTACCTGCTCACCTACGGCGGCTTCCTCCTGCTGGGTGGCCGGCTCGGCGACATCTTCGGGCACCGCCGCTTGTTCCTCGCCGGCATCGGCCTCTTCACGGTCGCCTCGCTCGCCTGCGGGCTCGCGACGACGCAGTGGTTCCTCGTCGGCGCGCGGTCGGTGCAGGGTCTCGGCGGCGCCGTTGCGTCGGCCGTGTCGCTGTCCCTGATGATGAGCCTCTTCACGGAGCCGGCCGAGCGCGCGAAGGCGATGGGCATCTTCGGCTTCGTCGCGTCCGGCGGCGGCAGCATCGGCGTGCTGCTCGGCGGCGTCCTGACGGACACGCTCAACTGGCACTGGATCTTCCTCGTCAACTTCCCGATCGGCGTGCTCGTCGTCCTGCTGACGCTGCGGTTGCTCCCCGCCCCGCCTGCCGGCGCGATCGGTGGACGCCTCGACGTCGCCGGCGCGGTGACGGTGACGAGCTCGCTGATGCTCGCGGTCTACGCGATCGTGAACGGAAACCAGGAAGGCTGGACGTCGGCGCGGACGCTCGGCGTGCTCGGCGCGGCGACGGCGTTGCTCGCCGCGTTCCTGACGATCGAGTCGCGCGTGCGCGTGCCGTTGATGCCGCTCCGCCTCTTCCGGCTGCGCAACATCGCGACGGCGAACGTCGTCGGCGTCCTCTGGGCCGCCGCGATGTTCGCGTGGTTCTTCATGTCCGCGCTCTACCTCCAGCTCGTGCTCGGTTACAGCCCGCTGCAGGTCGGCCTCGCGTTCCTGCCGGCGAACCTGATCATGGGCGCGCTCTCGATCGGGCTCTCCGCCAAGCTCGTGATGCGCTACGGGATCAAGGCGCCGCTGGCGACCGGCCTGTTGCTCGCCGCGACCGGTCTCGCGCTGTTCGTGCGCGCACCGGTTGACGGGAGCTTCGTGGTCGACGTCCTCCCGAGCATGATCCTGCTCGGCTTCGGAGCGGGGATGGCCTTCAACCCGGTGCTCCTGGCCGCGATGAGCGACGTCGATCCCGCGGAGGCGGGACTCGCGTCGGGTTTCGTGAACACGTCGTTCATGATGGGCGGCGCGCTCGGCCTGGCAGCGCTCGCCAGCATCGCCGCCTCCCGCACCGAGAGCCTGACGGCGTCAGGCGACAGCCGACTGGTTGCGCTCACCGGCGGCTACCACGTCGCCTTCCTCGTCGGGGCGGTCTTCGCGGTCGCGGCCGCGGCGCTCGGGGCGGCCCTGCTGCGTACCGGAGCACACGCCCAGGCGCAGGAGAACGACGACGCCGTCGGCGCTCCCGCCTACGAGTGCTCCTAGGACCTACTCCACTTCGGCGGCGGGGAAGCCACTCGCTTCTTCGCCGCCGTGCGCAGGCGCGTGGATGAGCGCACCGGCGACTGCAGCCGCGGCCACGGCGAAGAGGGCGCCGACGATGAACGCGACGTGGTAGCCGCCGGTCAGGGCGGCGAGCGGGGCGTGCCCGGAGGCGGTGAGACTGTCCGTCCGCGACGCCGCAACGCTCGCGAGAACGGCCAGGCCGAGCGCTCCGCCCATCATGAAGGCCGTGTTCACTACGCCCGAGGCAAGCCCTGACTCGCCCGGCTCGACGCTGCCCATGGCGGCGAGCAGGATCGGGTTGAAGGTGATGCCGCCGCCGAGGCCGATCAGCAGCATGCCGGGCAGGACGTCCACGAAGAAGTTCCCGTCCACGGGCGCCCGCGCGAACAGCAGCAGCACGGCCGTGTAGAGCAGGAGCCCGCTGATCAGCGGCACCTTGATCCCGTACCGCATCACGAGCTTGTCCGAGAGGAAGAGCGAGGCCGCTCCCCAGACGAGCGTCCCGGGAAGAAAGCCGAGCCCGACCTCGAGCGGGCTGTAGCCAAGCACGCGCTGTAGGTAGAGGGCGGAGAGGAAGAACCAGGCGAACATGGCGCCGGCCAGGAGGATTCCGGTCACGTTCGCACTCGCGACGTTGCCGATCCGGAAGATCCCGAGCGGCATCAGCGGCGCGCTGACGCGCGCCTCGATCGCGAGGAACACGGCGAGCAAGACGACTGCGCCGGCGAGCATGCCGAGCGTCTGACCCGACGTCCAGCCCTCCTGGTTTCCGTTCACGATCGCGTAGACAGCGAGCATGAGCGAGGCGGTGACGGTGACCGCGCCGGCGATGTCGAGTCGCCCCGTTCGCGTCGGGCGGTCCGACGGCAGCAGGGCGAGGCAGAGCGCGAAGACCGCAACTCCGACCGGCAGGTTGACGAGAAAGATCCAGTGCCAGCTGAGCACGTCCGTCAGGACGCCGCCCAGGAGCACGCCGGCTGTGCCGCCGCCGGAGAGGACGAACCCGACCACGCCCATCGCCTTCGCGCGCTCGGCGGGCTCCGTGAAGAGGATCATGAGGAGCGAGAGGGCGATCGCCGAGACGATCGCGCCGCCGAGACCCTGGACGGCGCGCGCTCCGACGAGCAACCCCTTCGAGTTCGCGAGACCGCAGGCAAGAGACGCGACCGTGAAGCCGGCGATCCCGATCAGGAACAGGCGCCGCTGGCCGTAGAGGTCGCCCAGGCGGCCCGCGAGGAGCAGGAAGCCGCCGAAGGTCAGCAGATAGGCGTTCACGACCCAGGCGAGTGAGGCCTCGGTGAAGCCCAGGTCGGTTCGGATCGACGGGAGCGCCACATTCACGATCGTCGTATCGAGCACGATCATCAGGTCCCCGAGACAGAGGACGTAGAGCGCGAGCCAGCGCTGGCGCGCGTCGATGGTCACGGTCGTCCTTTCAGAGACCGGCTGCCCACTCCCACGATCAACGCCTGTGGGCCTGCCCACATTCCGGCCGACCTCAAACCAGCGTACGGCGCCAGTCCTAGGCGGCTATGGGGGCCGGCTCCATCGGAGCCCCGGCCGCGTCGAAGAGTCGCTCGAGCAGCGTGCGATCTCCTTCGACCGTCACGCCGGCCCAACTCCGCTCGACGAACAGGTAGTAGAAGCCCGCGGGATCGTCGGCTTCGACGAGGACGTCCGGCTGCTCGACTGCTCCGTGCCGGGCCTCGCCGTCCACGAGCGACGCCACCTCGGTGCCGATCCGGAACACGAACGATCCGGCCGGGGCAACAGGGGCAAAGACCGTGTCGAGCGTGCCGTAGAGCCAGCCGGGAGCGAGCTCGTCCTCGTCGGTCGGTGCGTGCAGCGAGCGGAGTCCCCAGAGCGCGAGCTCGCGCATGACCGGCTTGATGCCCAGCCCGTACGGCGTCAGCTCGTAGACCCGCGAGGCGGCCGGCGGATCGAGCCGCCGCTTCGCCACGATGCCGCAGCCCTCGAGATCCTTGAGGCGGGCGGCGAGGATGTTCGTGCCGATCCCTGGAAGGTTGGCGGCGAGGTCCGTGTAGCGCTTCGGCCCCTGCAGGAGCTCTCGCACGATCAGCAGCGACCACCGCTCCCCGATCAGCTCCAGGGCGTGTGCGATGGGGCAGTACTGGTCGTAGCGCCTGCTCACGGCCTCAGTGTAGCGCGCTGGCTTGCTGTTGTGAAGTAAGAACTTGCATTCTGCAAGCAGTTCCTGTTAAGTTGCAAGCCTACCCTACACAAGCGAAAGGAAAGCGGACGACATGGTGACTTCTGAACGACGCAAGTGGCTGGCCCTCGCACTCCTGTGCGTGGTCCAGTTCATGGTCGTCCTGGACATCGCGATCGTGAACGTCGCGCTGCCCTCGATCAAGGTCGACCTCGGGTTCTCGCAGGAGAACCTCCAGTGGGTGATCAGCGCCTACGCGCTCGTCTTCGGCGGCTTCCTGCTCCTCGGAGGACGGGCCTCCGACCTGCTCGGACGCAGGCGCCTCTTTCTGGTCGCGCTCGTGGTGTTCACCCTCTCCTCCCTCTTTGCCGGCCTGGCCTGGTCCGAGACGTCGTTGATCGCGGCGCGCGCTCTCCAAGGGCTCGGTGCCGCGATCATCACGCCAGCGGCACTCTCGATCCTCTCGACGACGTTCGTCGAAGGGCGCGAGCGCAACATCGCCCTCGGCGCCTGGGGCGCGGTCGGCGGCTTTGGCGCAGCAGCCGGCGTGCTGCTGGGCGGGATCCTCACCGACGCGCTGAGCTGGGAGTGGATCTTCTTCGTCAACGTTCCCGTCGGCGTGACCGCGTTCGTGCTCGCGCCGTTCTTGCTCGCCGAAAGCCGCGACGCCCGCGTGAAGCGGTTCGACGCACCGGGTGCAGTGCTCGTGACGAGCGGGCTTTCCTCACTCGTCTACGCGATCACGCAGGCGGGCCAAGAGGGCTGGGTCGCCGGCAGGACGCTGGCCTTCTTCGCCACGGCGCTGGTCTTGCTGGCGAGCTTCGTCGCCTGGGAGCTTCGGCACTCGGAGCCGCTGATGCGGTTCGGCATCCTGCGGACGCGGACACTGAGCGGTGCAAACGTGGCCGGCCTGATCCTCGGCACCGCGACGTTCGCGATGTTCCTGATGCTGACCCTGTACATGCAGCAGGTCCTGGGCTACTCGCCGATGAAGACCGGCCTCGCCTATCTCGCGGTCGCGGGAACGGCCATCCTCTGGTCGGCGGTGGCGGCGCAGCTCGTGACACGCATCGGCGTCAAGCCGGTGCTGCTGATCGGCATGACAACGCTCACGGCAGGCCTCGTGTACTTCACGCAGGTCTCCGTCCACGGCTCCTACGTCGGCGACCTTCTGCCCGGCTTTCTCCTGATCGGAGTCGGCCTCGGCTTCTCCTTCGTCCCGATCTCGATCGCGGCGCTGGCCGGCGTTCAGCCGGCGGAGGCGGGTCTCGCCTCCGGCCTGATCAACACGTCGCAGCAGATCGGCGGGGCGCTCGGCATCGCAGCGTTGTCGACGATCGCGACCTCACGCACCGACGATGCGGTCGCCGCCGGAACGGCGCTTCCCGTGGCGCTGGTGGACGGCTTCCGGGGCGCGTTCCTCGCGGGCGTCGTGATCGCAGGTCTCGGCATCGCCGCCGCCCTGACCCTGATCCGCCGCGCGGAGCTCGAGCAGGTTCCGGAGCAAGAGGCGGTGCTCGACCTGGCCGCGTAAGACTTACGGAGTGCCGCGCAGCAGCAGGTCAGGAGACAGCCTCCGCACGTACGTCGCGCTGCTGCGCGGCATCAACCTCGGCGCGCGAAACAAGGTGTCGATGGCGGATCTGCGCGCCCTGTTCGTCGCCCTCGGGAGCGAAGACGTGGTCACGTACGTCCAGAGCGGCAACGTCGCCTTCAGGAATCCCGTCGGCGACGCAGGCACGCTGACCGAGGCGATCGAAAGGCGAATCAGCCGTGACCTCGACCTCGACCTCACTGTCGTGCTACGCACGAAGGTGCAGCTCGCCAAAGTCGCCGCCGGCAACCCGTTCGCCGCGAGCGAGAGCGATAGCAAGAAGCTGCACGTCACGTTCCTGGCCGAGACGCCGAGCCGCGCCCGCGTCCGCGCACTCGAGGCAAAGCAGTTCCCGCCCGACGAGTTTCGGCTCGTCGGCAGAGACGTCTACCTGCACTGCCCAAACGGTTACGGCAGATCGAAGCTCAGCAACGCTCACTTCGAGAAGCAGCTGGGCGTCGCCGCCACCACCCGGAACTGGAATACCGTCCGGAACCTCGCCGAACTCGTGAGGTAGGCCCGCTAGCGCGGCTGCGGAACGATGCGGATGTAGGGCCGCGGCGCCTTCCAGCCTTCTGGATAGGTCTCCTTGGCCTCCTCGTCGGAGACCGAGCCGGCGATGATCACGTCCTCGCCCTGCCGCCAGTTCACCGGCGTCGCAACCTTGTGCTTGGCGGTGAGCTGCAGCGAGTCGATCACCCGCAAGACCTCGTCGAAGTTCCGTCCAGTCGTCATCGGATAG
>WNFV01003920.1_pt1 | contig 18782 bp, 17 predicted proteins | sample 5400101 | NCBI WGS metagenome assembly WNFV01 (sample SAMN13153361, study PRJNA577476) | soil metagenome | isolation source: 115 cm soil or saprolite under grassland replicate 1 | place: USA:California | collected 2016-06-15 | reverse complement strand
AGCCCGAGCAGCGCGAGGCGGAGCATCCGCGCGTGTCGCGAACAGCCGCGGCCAGAGCGAAGCACGTCGGCGAAGACGCAGAAGTTGAGCGCGATCTGCGGGACGTTCTCGCGCCGTGCCCAGTCGATCGTCTCGACGATCAGGAACTCCATCAGCCCGTTCGGTGTCGAGCGGCGGCGACGCATCGCGCTCAGCGAATAGCCGCCGGCCGCGGGCGCAGGCACGAGATGGAGAAAGCCGCCGACCTCGCCGGCAGCATCCTCGGCGACTGCGAAGACCGTCTCGGGCTCGGCGAACAGCTCGTCCATGGCCATCACGAAGCCGCGCTCCGGCCAGCCGCCGAGGCACTCGTCCGAGACGCTCGCCAGCGTGGCGCGCAGCGATGGGCCGGCCTCGGCAGCGGGAACGACACGAACGCGGTAGCCCGCGCGAGTGAGTCGATTGACGGACTGGCGGACCTTGCGAATCGAGCGTCCTTCGAGGGAGAAGACCTGCGGCCGCACCACCGCCTCGTCCCCGAGCTTCACGATGCGCAGGCCGATCGAGCGGTAGAGCGACAGGAGCTCGCCGCTCGCACCGAGCACGGCGACACGCCAGCCGCGGGAGTGCGCGACGCGCCGGAACTCCTCCAGCAGCGCCTTGAACTCGGTGGGCTCGCCGATCGGGTCGCCGCTGACGAGCGCGCAGCCCGCGACGACCCGGTAGGCGATCAGAGCCTCACCGCTGGGAGCGAAGAAGTAGCTCTTGTCGTGACGCAGCGCGAAGAACGCGAGGCTGTCGTGGCCGTAGCGGTCGACCAGGGTGTGCGCCCGACGCCGCTCGCCGATGCTCGTGCGCACCTGCTCGGTCCAGGGGCGAAGCCAAAGGTAGAGCGCGCGTAGTGCGAGCAGTCCCGCGACGGCGCTGACGAGGTCCTCCAGATCCTCCGGCGCCGACAGCGCGTGGAGCGCGTACAGGCCCAGGAAGCCGCCCGTCGCAGCGAGCGCGAACATCGCCGTCAGCAGGGGTTTCACGGCCGCCGGGTCGCCGGGGATGTCGAACCGGCCTCGATAGCGGATCAGCGCCGCAAAGAGGGCGAGGCTCGCAGTTGCCTCCTCGGCGTCGAGGCCCTTGGCGAGATGCGCTCCGGCCGTCAGGACGACGAGAGCAACCGCAAGCTGCCACGCGTGCCGCTTTCGCCTGGCCAGCGAGCGCGACAGCCAGACGAGGGCGAGCCCGAACGCCAACGCAGCGAACCGCGCCGCCGACGGCAGGCCGGGCGGCAGGACGCCGCGAACGAAGTCGCTTCGGGAGGCGATACTCGGCGTCAGCGCCGAGACGACGCTGATCCCGCCCACGATCGCCGCGGCAGCCGCGAGAAGCGTTTCGGGCCGCGCGCGCCGGCGGGTCATCTCTTCGAGCCTAGCGCGGCGTCGAAGGCGTCGGCGCAGCGCTCGGCGCGGTCGTGATCGCCCATCCGGGCGGTGACGTAGCCGAACGACGCAGCACGCGGCGCGCGACGGCCGTAGCCCAGCGAGCCGCCGACCCCGCCCATGCCCCAGCTGCCGTCGTCGTCGAGCCGCACGCCGAGGCCCCACACGGCTTCGGAGTCGAGGACGACGTCGTGGCCCTGCGCCTGAGGTCACAGCAGCTCGTCCACTGTCTCCTTCGACAGGAGCCGGACTCCGTCGAGCTCGCCACCCGCTGCAAGCGCCGCCTGAAGTCGCGCGACGCCGACCGCGGTCGCGTGGCCGTTGACCGCCGCGACCTCGGCGGCCCGCCAGCTCTCGCTGTTCGTCGTCGCCACGTCGAGAACCTCGGGCGGCCGTCCGAGCACGCGGCCGAACGGGCTCGCCAGCAGCTCCGACCGCCAGCGACCGCCTTCGTCGACGAGCTCCGCGGTTCGGCCGCGCTCCTCGGGCGAGAGGCCGACGTGGAAGTCGATCTGCCACGGCCCGGTGATCTCCGCTCGCAGCAGAGTCCCGAGCGATCGGCCGTCCACACGACGGACGAGCTCCCCCAGCAGAGTGCCGTAGAGGAGGGCGTGCTCTCCGTGCTGGGTGCCGGGCGCCCACTCGGGCGAGGCGGCTGCGAGCCGCGGCGCGAGCGCCTCGTGGTCGGCCAGGAGCTCGAGCGTGACGTGCTCGGGCACCTCGGCGAGCCCGGCCTGGTGCGCGAGGAGGTGGCGAATCGTCGTCGTCTCCTTGCCGGCCGCGGCGTACTCCGGCCAATGCGCCGCCACCCACTCGTCGAGTCCGACGAGGCCGCGGTCGACGAGGAAGAGGACGGCGAGCGCGGCAAGCGGCTTCGTCACCGACCAGACGTGCACGAGCGTGCTCGGACTCCATGGGCGCAGCCGATCGGCATCCGACCAGCCTCCGTAGAGGTCGACCACGAGGCGGCCGTCGACCGTGCACGCAACCGCGGCGCCGGTCTCGCCCAGCTCGGCGAAGCACGTCCGGAAGGCCTCCCGGACGCCCTCGTACCCCGGGGCACAGTGGCCGCCGATCTCGCCTGCGCCGGTCACCTCCCTGGGATGGTGCCCCAGATGAACCCGCACGCTCGAACGCGCGACGGCGACGTCGCGGCCTAGCATTCGCCGAACGTGAGTCAGAACATCGCCGCCACGCGAACCGCTTTGCCCGAGCGGAATCGGGAGCTCGCGTCCCTCGATTCGTCGATTCATGACGCCGCGATGGGGACGGGGCACGTGGCGCTCGTCGAGGGCCGCGCCGGGATCGGCAAGACGCAGCTCCTCGCCGAGGCGCGGCGCCGCGCAGCCGAGGGGGGACTCCGCACCCTCGGCGCGCGCGGCGGCGAGCTCGAGCGCGAGTTTGCCTTCGGCGTCGTCCGCCAGCTGTTCGAGCCGCTGGTCGTCCAGGCCGAGGCCCGGAACCGCCTGCTCGCCGGCGCGGCCGCTGCGGCGCGGCCCATCTTCGAGCCGCTGCAGAGCGCAGACGAAGACCTCGGTGACACGTCGTTCGCGGTGCTGCACGGCCTCTTCTGGCTGACGGTGAACCTGAGCTCGGAGTCGCCGCACCTCCTTGCGATCGACGATCTCCACTGGTGCGACCGCGCGTCCCTCCGCTTCCTCGCGTATCTGGTGCGCCGGCTCGAGGGTCTGCCCGTGCTCGTGGTCTGCAGCCTCCGACAGTCCGAGCCGGACGCGGACCTGGCGCTGCTCGCGGAGATCGCCGGAGATCACCTGACCGGCGTGCAGGTGTCGCGCGAGCGGGGGACGACGATCCTGTCCGTGAACGACGTCGTGTCGCTCGGTGTCGAGAAGGCCGCGGAGCGCGCGCTCGAAGTGGCATGGGACGGCGCCGAAGCGGTCTGGCTCTCGTTCGACATCGACTCGGTGGACTGCGGCTTCGTCCCGGGGACAGGGTGGCCCGAGCCGGGCGGCTTCCTGCCGCGCGAGGTGCTCGAGTTCCTCCGGCTCGTCGCGGCGAGCGGCGTCTGCGGGATGGAGGTCGTCGAGGTCTCGCCGCCATACGACGTCGCCGATACGACGGCTCTGCTCGCGGTGCGGGCGGTCATGGACGTGCTCGGCTCGCTCGTCGCCGCCGGCAAGCTGCCGAAGTCCGGTGTCTAGAAGCGGCTGGTTCGTCGTCGACCCGCTCGCGCCGGGGGTCTGGCGTCTGGCCGAGCCGGGCCACGTCTGCTCCTGGCTCGTCGAGGGCGCCGAGCGGGCGGCGCTGATCGACACCGGCTGCGGCTTCGTGCCGATCCGACCGGTGGTCGAGTCGCTGACCGACCGGCCCGTGCTCGTCGTCGACACTCACAACCATTTCGATCACGTCGGCGGCAACCACGAGTTCGACGACATCGCGATCCACGAGCTCGGTGCCGCCGGCTTGGAACGGCCCGTGCCCGAGGCGATCCTCGCGGGTTATCTCGCCTATGCACGCAAGCTCGCCGCCGCGTTCCCGCACTACGCCCACGCGGATCGTCGTTTCTTCCACCTCCTCGAGGAGCAGCACAACGTGCGCGCGTTGCCGCATGGTGTCGAGGACAGCTGGCAGATCCCGCCGAGCAGCGCCACGGAGCTGCTGCGCGACGGCGACACGATCGACCTCGGAAGCCGCCAGCTTCGCGTCTGGCACACCCCGGGCCACTCGCCCGACTCCGTCTCGCTCGAGCTGCCCGACGAGCGAATCCTGTTCGGCGGCGACACCGTCAACACCGGACCGGTGTACGCGCAGCTCCCAGACTCGGACGTCCAGAAGTTCACGCACTCGCTCGAACGCCTCGCAGCCATGGCCGACCGGTTCGACCGTGTCTTCTGCTCGCACTTCCTCCGCACCGAGGTGCCGCCCCGCTATCTGGCGACGCAGGTGGAGGCGTTCCGCGCCCTCCTTGCCGGCGACGTCGAGCTCCGGCCGGCGGTCGACTGCCTCGACAGGCCGGCGCTCGAAGCGGTCTTCGACGGCTTCTCGATCCTCGTAGGATCCGCGGATGCGGCTGTCGCCGTCTGAGCAGGAGAAGCTGCTGCTCGCCGTCGCCGGGATGGTGGCGCGGGAACGCCGCGCGCGCGGGGTGAAGCTGAACGAGCCGGAGGCGGTCGCGCTCCTCTCCTGCTGGGTGCTGGAGGCGGCCCGCGACGGCCGCGGAGTCGAGGAGCTGATGCAGGCGGGCCGCGAGGTGCTCCGGCGCGAGGACGTGATGGAAGGCGTTCCCGAGCTCGTCGACGAGGTGCAGATCGAGGCGACCTTTCCGGACGGGCGCAAGCTCGTGACCCTCCACCAGCCGATCCAATGATTCCGGGCGAGCTGCGCGTGGCCGAAGGTCAGCTCGAGCTGAACGCGGGCCGCCCGCGACTCACCCTGCGAGTCGTCAATACCGGCGACCGGCCGATCCAGGTCGGCTCGCACGTCCACTTCGCCCAGTCGAATCCGGCGCTCGCGTTCGACCGCGAGCGCGCGCGCGCCTACCGGCTCGACGTGCCGGCCGGCACCTCGGTTCGCTTCGAGCCCGGCGCCGAGCGGGACGTCGAGCTGGTGGCGCTGGCCGGACGGCGACGCGTGCCCGGCCTGCGGCTCGAGGGGACGCTTTGAGAATCACCCGCGAGCGGTACGCCGCGCTCTACGGCCCGACGGTCGGCGACCAGATCCGCCTCGCCGACACCGACCTCTGGATCGAGGTCGAGCGCGACGACTGCTTCGGCGGCGAGGAGGCGGTCTTCGGCGGCGGCAAGACGATCCGCGAGTCGATGCACCAGGGCCTGACGACGCGGGCCGAGGGCGCGCCCGACCTCGTGATCACGAACGCCGTCGTGCTCGACCACTGGGGCGTCGTCAAGTGCGACGTCGGCGTCCGCGACGGCAGGATCGTCGCCCTCGGGAAGGCGGGCAATCCGGACATCGTCGATGAGGTGCACCCCGACCTGCAGATCGGCCCCAGCACGGAGGTGCTGGCGGGCGAGGGTCGTATCCTCACCGCCGGCGGCGTCGACTGCCACGTCCACTTCATCTGCCCGCAGATCGTCGACGAGGCGGTCGCGTCCGGGATCACGACGCTAATCGGCGGTGGCACCGGGCCGGCCGAGGGGACGAAGGCGACGACGTGTACGCCAGGCGAGCACGCGCTCGCGACGATGCTGGCGGCACTCGACGAGAGCCCGGTGAACGTCCTCCTGCTCGGCAAGGGCAACACGGTTTCCGCCGAAGGGCTCTGGGAGCAGCTGCGAGGCGGCGCCGGCGGGTTCAAGCTGCACGAGGACTGGGGCTCGACCCCGGCGGCGATCGACGCCTGCCTGCGCGTCGCCGACGAGAGCGGCGTCCAGGTCGCGATCCACACCGACACCCTCAACGAGACCGGCTTCCTCGAGTCGACCGTCGAGGCGATCGGCGGCCGCACGATCCACGCGTACCACACAGAGGGAGCGGGCGGTGGCCACGCGCCCGACATCATCCGCATCGCCTCGTTCCCGAACGTCCTGCCTTCGTCGACGAACCCGACGCGCCCGCACACGGTCAATACCGTCGCCGAGCACCTCGACATGCTGATGGTCTGCCACCACCTGAACCCGCGCGTGCCGGAAGATCTCGCGTTCGCCGAGAGCCGCATCCGCGCAACGACGATCGCCGCCGAGGACATCCTCCACGACCTCGGCGCGATCTCGATCATCGGCTCCGACTCGCAGGCGATGGGGCGGGCCGGCGAGACGATCCTGCGCACCTGGCAGACCGCGCACGTGATGAAGGCGCGGTTCGGACGCGGGGAGGGACCGGCCGACAACGCGGGCGCGCGCCGCTACGTCGCCAAAAACACGATCTGCCCGGCGGTCGCGCACGGGATCGACGCCGAGGTCGGCTCGGTCGAGGTCGGGAAGCTCGCCGATCTCGTGCTGTGGGACCCGCGCTTCTTCGGTGTACGGCCCCACGTCGTGCTCAAGGGCGGGTCGATCCCGTGGGCCCCGCTCGGCGACCCGAACGCCTCGATCCCGACGCCGCAGCCGGTGCTCGGCCGGCCGATGTTCACCGGTTCCGGACGAGCGGCGGCGGAGGCGTCGGTGATGTTCGTCGCCCCGGCCGCAGTCGAGGCCGGGATCGCGGAACGGCTCGCGTTGCGACGCCGGCTCGTCCCGGTCGCAGACACTCGCGAGGTCGGCAAGGCGAACCTCCCCGAGAACACTGCCCTGCCGGAGCTCCGCGTCGAGCCGGACACGTTTCGCGTGTGGATCGACGGCGACGAGGTCGAGCCGCAGCCGGCGGCGGAGCTTCCGATGGCGCAGCGCTACTTTCTCTTCTGACCGTGTCCATCGCCCTGCTGCTCAGCGACGGCCGCTTTCCGGCCGGCGGCTACGCGCACTCGGGCGGACTCGAGGCGGCGGTCGAGGACGGGCTGGGCGTCGAGGACGTGCCGCTCTTCGTAGCGGGCCGCCTGCGGGGAGTCGCAGCGGCCGAGAGCCGGATGGCCGTCGCAGCAGCCCGCGCCGCTCGCCGGGACGATCTCGAGGCGCTGCTCTCACTCGACCGCGAAGCCGAGGCCCGCTGCCCCAGCCCACCACTCCGCGCGACCGCCCGCCGGCTGGGCGCGCAGCTCCTGCGAAGCGCCGCGGCCGTCTGGCGGGACGAGCTGATCGACCGCTACCGCGGGACGAGCGAGTCGACGCCACGCGCTGTCGCGTTCGGGGTCGTCGCCGCCGAGGCGGGCCTCGATGACCTCCAGCTGGCGCAGGCGTACCTCTACGAGGACGCGGCGACGGTCACCGCCGCCGCAGTCCGGCTCCTGCCGGTCGACTCGGCGACGACCGCGCGCTGGCTCGTCGAGGCGGCACCGCTCCTCGACCGCCTCGCGCACGAGGCAGCAGCCGCGTCGGACGATCCGCGCGAGCTGCCGGCCGGCTTCGCACCCGCGCTGGAGCTGCGCTCGCTCGCGCACGCGGCCCGCGAAGGGAGGCTCTTTGCCTCCTGAGCGCGCGCTGCGAGTCGGGATCGGCGGCCCGGTCGGCTCGGGCAAGAGCTCGCTCGTCGCCGCGCTCTGCCGCGCGCTCGGCGGAGAGCTCGAGCTCGGCGTCGTCACGAACGACATCTACACGAGCGAGGACGCCCTCTTTCTGCGCCGCACCGGCGTGCTCCCGCCCGAGCGGATCCTCGCCGTCGAGACAGGCGGCTGCCCGCACACAGCGATCCGAGACGACGTCTCGGCCAACCTCGAAGCGGTCGCCGAGCTCGAGCGCGACGGCCCGCTCGACGTCGTTCTGGTCGAGAGCGGCGGCGACAACCTGACCGCGATCTTCAGCCCGGCACTCGCTGACGTGCAGATCTTCGTAATCGACGTGGCCGGAGGCGACGACATCCCGCGCAAGGGCGGCCCGGGCATCGTTCGCAGCGACTTGCTGGTCGTCAACAAGGAAGACCTCGCAGAGCTCGTCGGCTCCGACCTCGAGCGGATGCGCATCGACGCGCGCGACAAGCGCGGGAGCCGCCCGGTCCGGTTCCTCTCGCTCCGTCTGGATCCCCGAGCCGTGCCGGTGGCCGCGTGGCTGCGTCGACAGGTCGCCGCGTACCGAGCGGGAGAGCTCAGGCCGGCGCACGATCACGAGCATGGCCACGACCACGAGCACGCTCATTAGAGGCCGGCTCCGGCTGGTCGTCGAGCGACGAGGCGAGCGCTCGGCTGTCACCTGCGCCGAGGGCCACATCCCGTACGCCGCTCGCGTCGCGCCCGGTCGTCCGGGCTGGGCTCGCGTTGTCCTCGTCCAGACGATCGCCGGCCCGCTGGCGGGCGACCGGGCGACGATCCACGTCGAGGTCGGTGAGGGCGCCGCACTGGAGCTCGTCACGAACGCCGCGACGGTCGCCCTGCCGTGCGCCTCGCCAGCGCGGCACGAGCTGCGCTGCGAGCTCGACGAGAATGCCAGGCTCGCCTGGCTCCCGGAGCCGCTGATCCTCGCTGCCGGCTGCGATCTCGAAGCCTCTGTCGACATCCGCCTTGCGCAGGGCGCGGCGGCGCTCACGCGGGAGCTCGTCGTTCTCGGCCGCCACGGCGAGCAGCCGGGCCGCTACCGATCGAGCCTGCGTTGCGAGGTCGACGGCCGCCCGCTCGTGCACGACGCAGTCGAGATCGACGTGACCGGAATCGCGGCGACGTCCGCGGCGATCCTCGCCGGCGCGAGAGCCAGTGCCACGCTGGCGCTGCTGGGCATCGAGCCCGACGATCCTGCCGATCGCGAGGAGCTGGCACTTGCCGGGCCCGGCCGCGTGCTGCGCGCCCTCGCCCGCGACACGGCGGCACTCGGCGAGCGGCTGGCCGCGACGGAGGCCGCGTACCTCGATGCGTTGGTCTCGCGAGCTCCGTTACCGTCGTCAGGCGATCGACACCAGGCGGATCGGCTCGGAGAGGCCCTCGAGCTCGACCTGACAGGCGGCTGAGACCGAGAATCGCATTCTCGTCTCGGTAGCGGGCTCACCGCGTTCGGCGCGAACGTCTTCGTCGCACGCCACGAAGGCCAGATGCTCGTCGAGGAGCACGACGAGCGCGCGAGTGGTCAGGAAGAGCTCTACCTCGCCCTGGAGGGCGAAGTTGAGTTCGAGCTGAACGGGAAGCGCGTTCGTGGCGGTCGCGGTACGGCAGTCGCCGTGCCCGACGCCTCAGCCGCTGGAGGCCGGAGGTCATCGAACGCCGCGCCCGCCTCATCGAGCGCTTCGAGGAGGTGCTCCCGGAGGGAGTCTCGGACGAGGGATTGGCCCGTAACTCCGAAGGGCCGAAACGTCCGTCATGCGCCGGCTGCTGATCTCGCTCCTTCTCGTGGTCGCCGCGCTCCCCGCGGCGGCACTCGCGACGACGAACGCGCCGTTCCCGGATCGAGCTCAGTACTACGTGCGACTGGCGATTCCGTCGATCGAGGCGTACTACGCAGACGAGGGGACGTACGTCGGGATGACAGTGGCCAAGCTGCGCGGACGGTACGACGCCGGAGTCAAGAACATCTCGATCCGCCGCGCGACCAAGAGCGGCTTCTGCATCCAAAGCACTGCAGACGGACTCACGGTTCACTACGAGGGACCGAGCGGTGAGGTCCGAACCGGACCGTGCGGATCGCGCGGCTCTGTCGTTCCCCGCTATCCGGGCGCAACCCCAGCCTCGAGCGCTCAGGCAAACGTGCGCGGAGCCGTGATCGCGGTCGAGCTCTACTACACGCTCCACGGAACCTATGTCGGCGTAACGGTCGCGAAGCTCCGGCAGCTCGACGCCGGGGTCACGGGCATCTCGATCGCCCGGGCGACGGCGGACCGCTACTGCATCCAGAGCACTGTCGGATCAGAGACCTATCACTACGCCGGGCCAGGAGGATCTGTCGCTCCCGGCCCGTGCTCGTAGTCCGCACCTGGCGTTCTCGCTAGCGTTGTCCAATCGCGCAAGCTCCCACCAAGAAGACTGATCCTCTCCTTAGGAGACGGCTCGCGGCGACGGCGTTCCTCGCAGCGGCGGCTCTCGCGGCTCCCATGAGCTCGCCCGGCTCGGCGGAGCTGTCCAAGCCGGTCAGCTGCCCAGCTGGCGGCGCAACGGTGCGGGATGCCGCGGGCCTGCGCAAGGCGCTCGCGTCGGCCGAGCCGGGCGACGTGATCAGGCTAGCCGACGGCGAGTACGTCGGCGGGTTCGAGATCACACGCTCGGGCACGCGGCGGGGGCCGATCTTCCTTTGCGGCTCGCGCGAGGCTGTGCTCGACGGCCAGAACGACACGCACTACGTTCTGCATGTGAACGGCGCCGCGTGGTGGCGTCTCGTCGGGTTCAGCGTCCGCAACGGACGGAAGGGCATCGTCGCCGACCGTGCCCACAGCGACGTCCTGTCCGGTCTGTTCGTCAGCGGGACCGGCGACGAGGCGATCCACCTGCGCACGTTCAGCACCGACAACCTCGTCGTCGGCAACGTCGTCCGGGACACCGGACATCGCCGGGACAAGTTCGGCGAGGGCATCTACGTCGGCAGCGCCAACAGCAACTGGTGCCGCTACACGGACTGCAAGCCCGACCGGAGCGATCACAACGCGATCGTCGGCAACGACATCGCCGATACGAGCTCGGAGAGCATCGACGTCAAGGAAGGCACCACCGGTGGGATCGTCTCCGGCAACCGGCTGTCGGGCGACGGCATGACCGCCGCCGACTCGTGGATCGACGTCAAGGGCAACGGCTGGCTCGTCGAGCGCAATACCGGTCGCAACAGCCCGGAGGACGGGATCCAGACGCACGTCGTGGCCGACGGTTGGGGCAGGCACAACGTGTTCCGAGCCAACCGGCTCGTCGTCAACGGCCCCGGGTTCGGGATCTACGTGCACGACGAGCAACGCAGCGAAAACGTCGTGCGCTGCGACAACGTCGTGCTCGGAGCCGCGAAGGGCCGGAGCAACGTTCCCTGCCGCAACGGGTGAAGCCCTATTGACTTTTGGCGGGCACGGGCAGCAGGATCCAGCGGTGCGGCGACTGGCGGGGATTCGTCTTGGCGTCCTGAGCGCCGTGGCCGCGGCGACGCTCTTCGCGGGCGTAGGCACGGCAGCTGCGCAGACGCCGGCGCGGACGACCTCGGTGCAAGCGCTCGAGACTCTGCTCGGCTCGACAACGGGAGCCCCGATGCTGAGCTCGTTGCTCACGAGACCACGCACTGTTTGGGGCAGCGCCCGCGCGGCGCTCGCGACCTATGCCGACCCGATCGGAGACGCCGAGGCCGGAGCCGCGCCGGATCTCTCGCTGGTCGTCATCGACAACGACACCAGCGGGACGATCGGCGTCGGCGTCGGCTATGCGAACCGCAACTGCGCCGGGCCGGGCGACTTCGTGGCGGTCTTCTTCGACGTCGACCAGAACCCGGCCACGGGCAGCAGTCCACCGAACGGCACCGAGTACGCGGTCTACATCGACGGAACGTCGAACCTGGCTGGGCTCGCCCGCTGGAACGGAATGACGTTCGAGCCGGTGCCCGCGACGTCCCTGCGTGTGGGCTGCTCGCCGAGCGCGCGCGCCGACGTCATCACGATCAGTCGCCTCGAGCTCGGAGTGACGAGCGGGTTCACCTTCTACGTGGCGTCGCTGTACTCCAGCGCGGGCGTCTCGTATCACGACTCGGCGCCTGACGCCCTCCCGAACTGGAACTACCAGCTCGCGGCCGCGCCGCCGCCCACGCCGCCAACGCCCACGCCGCCGCCTGCACCACCCACTCCGCCGCCGTCTCCGCCCGCGCCGGCGCCCGTCGAGAAGACGTACGAGTCCGCCGACGCGCTTCCTTCGAGCCAGACCTTCGACGGCAGCCGTTCGATCAAGCACACGGGCCTGGGCTCGCTCGTCTACAGGACGATGAAGAGAGCGGCTTCACCACGCCTGCTCGCGGTGGCCTGCTGGTCGAACACCGACTACGACTCGGTTGCCGCGAGCGTCGGGATCTCGATCGAGAGCGATGACTTCGAGGTGAGTGGCTTCTGGCTCGGCAGACAGCCCCGGTGGCTTCACCTCGCGCCGTGGATCTGCGACGCCGTTCAGCCGTTGCTCGACACCCGCAGGCCGAATGGCCGAAGAGCCGGCGCCCTGGCAGTCGTCTTCCACGAGGCGCTCCACGCGTACGGGATCCGGAACGAAGCCCTCGCAAACTGCTACGCGGTTCAGCTCGTGCCGTTCGCAGGCCGCAACCTCGGCATGACCGCGAGCAGGGCTGACTACCTGAGAAAGCTCGCGCTCAACTTCATTCGCCGAACGGCTCCCCCGGACTACTGGGACGCCTCACGCTGCCGTGACGGCGGCGCGTGGGACATGCTGCCGAGAGTCGCGAATCTCCGCTGAGCTGGGGCGCTGGCGCGATTCGATCCGGTGAGGACGTCCCCCCAGGCGTCCTCACCGGATCGTGTTTGGCGCTCAGAACAGGTCGTACGCCGGCCAAGCCGAGACGCTGCCGACGATGCTGTCCAGGACGCCCTTGAGCCCGAAGCAGAAGCTGTCGCCGGCGGGCCGAGTGTTCGCCAGCACGGCGAACGAGAAGCCGTCGTTGCGGCGGACGAGGAAGCCGATCGTGCCGTTCATCGCGCCGTTGTGCCCGCGATACGACGAGTCGATGATCCACCCGGCGCCGTACCCCGGGTTCGGCACCGAGCCGGCGTTCATCGCAGCCTCGTCGGCTGAGGAGAGGATGTCCGCCTTCGCGGCGAATCCGTCGACCCTGACCATCAGACGCAACAGGTCGATCGGCGTCGCGATCCAGCCGCCGTGCGCGTCCATGCGGCGCACGAGCAGGTTGTAGGCGCCGCCGCCGTAGTAGGTGACCTCACCCGGCTTCTTCGCGGCCTGCGAGTCGCCGCCGATCGCCATCCGGCTGATCCCGCACTTGCTCAACACCGCGGTCTTGACGAACTCCTCGTACGGCTTGCCGCTGACCTTCTCGATCACCCGGCCGAGGACGCAGAAGCCGAAGTTCAGGTACTCGTAGGCCGTGCCTGGCGCCTTCGCCAGCGGCCGGTTGTCGAGCACCCACCCGATCAACTGCGCCTGCGTCATGCCGGGGTTCGAGAACATCGGGTCCTGGCTCTGGCCGTTGACCGTGTTCGACCAGCCGCTCGTGTGCTGGAGCAAGTGGCGGACGGTGATCGACTTGACGCCGCTCGAGTACGCCTTCGTCCCGTACGTCGTGCCGAGGATCGCGCCGGCGCCGAAGACCTTGTCGTCGAGCTTCAGCTTGCCCGCCTCGACGAGCTCCATCATGGCGACCGCGGTGATCGGCTTCGAGATGCTCGCCACCCGGAAGAGGCTCTTCGGGGTCACTGCTTCCTTCGTGGTGGTGTCCGCGAAGCCGTAGCCCTTCGCGAAGACGAGGCGCTCGTTCTTCGCGATCGCGATCGACAGGCCCGGGATCCCGTTCTGCTGGATGTAGGCGTTGATCTTGCTGTCGATCAGGGCGAGGTCCGAGTCCTTCATCGCTTCGCTCTGCCAGATCGCCGCGTAGCGAGCCTGGTTGCCGACGCCGTAGCCGTTGACCCCTTTGAGCCGGTAGCCCTGGTCGACGAGGTTGTCGAACTGGCCCTGGTACTCGGACGAGCTGAGCCCGTGTCGGGCCACCCAGGCCCGGCCGTTCGACTTCTCCCAGATCGCGGCGTAGAGCGCCTGGCCGTTCACTGCGTAGCCGCTGACGTCGGTGAGCCGGAAGCCCTGCCCGACGAGACTGTCGAACTGCGCCTGGTACTGCGCCGAGGTGAGCCCGTGCCGCGCGACCCAGGCGGGGCCCGGGATCTTCTCCCAGATGCCGGCGTACAAGTCCTGCCCGTTGACGGCGTAGCCGCTGACGCATACGAGCCGGAAGCCCTGCCCGACGAGGCTGTCGAACTGCGCCTGGTGCTGCGCCGACGTGAGCCCGTGCCGCGCGACCCACGCGGGGCCCGCAGACTTCTGCCAGATCGCCGCGTACCGAGCCTGGCCGTTGACCGCGTAGCCGCTGACGTCGACGAGCCGGAAGCCCTGCCCGACGAGGCTGTCGAACTCCGCCTGATACTGGGCCGAGGTGAGCCCATGCCGGGCGACCCACGCGGGGCCCGGAGACTTCTCCCAGATCGCCGCGTAGAGATCCTGGTTCCCGACGTTGTAGCCGCTGACCTCGACGAGCCGGTACCCGCTGGCGCCGAACGAGTTGAACGCGCTCTGGTACTGAGCCGAGGTCATTCCGTGCCTAGCGACCCATGCGCTGGCCATGCCCTTACCCCCCGGTAAGCGTGATAGGAGATCGCCGCAGGTCTCCTGGTGACTGTGCTGTGCGGCTATGTGCGCCGCACGATCACCGGACGAAGGCGCGCTTCGGCTTCTTCCGGCGGCCGCCTTAAGAGAGTCTTACGTCTCTACGGCACTCCGCTCGTGACCTCGCAGGCGGACGTCGCCGTGTCCGTGCCCGCGTCGCCTCGGCAGGTATCCGGCGAGCCGGGGCCGCCATCGAGCTCGTCGTCGCCGCTGTCGCCGTGCAAAATGTCGGCGCCCGACCCGCCGAGCAGGACGTCGTCGCCCGTGTCGGCGTTGATGACGTCGTCGCCCGAGCCTCCGCAGAGGCGGTCGTTACCGCCGCCACCGAGCAGCTTGTCGTTTCCGCCGAGCCCGACGATGACGTCGTCACCCGGGGTGCCCTGCAGCTTGTCGTCGCCCGCGGTGCCGACGATCGTCGGCGTCAGCCCGTCGCAGGACGCCTCGACCGTGATCGTCACCGTCGCGACGTTCGACAGGAAGCCTCCGTCGAAAGCCCGATAGGTGAACGTGTCCACGCCGGTGAAGTCCTCGTTCGGCGTGTAGTCGAACGAACCGTCCGGGTTCAATGCCAGCGTCCCGTTCGCCGGCCCCGAGGCGAGCTGAGAGGTGAGCGGGTCGTCGTCGATGTCGTTTGCGAGCACGCCCGGCGCCGGAACTGCGAGCGCCGTGTCCTGCGGAGTCGAATACGCGTCGTCCACGGCGGTCGGCGCCTCGCTGTTCAGCAGCACCGACACGAGCCCGTCGCCCGCGAAGGCGAGGTCCGGATCCGAGTCGCCGTCGAAGTCGGCGGCCACAATCGACGAGCCCCTGCGGTTGTTGGCGAAGTTGTCCTCGAACGCGAAGCTCCCGCCCGCGCCGCCGAGCACCACCGAGACACCGCTGGCGAAGCTCGCGACCGAGGCGATGTCGGGATCGGAGTCGCCATTGAAGTCGGCCAGCGCGATCGACTCCGGCTCGTCGCCCAGGGTGCCCACATAGGTCACCGCGCCGAAGCTCGCGCCTGCACCGCCGATGAACACGGCCATCGACTGGGGGAAGAACGTGCCCACGGCGAGGTCAGGATCGGAGTCGCCGTTGAAGTCGCCGACCGCGATCTCCCTGGGGAGGAAGACGGCAAGCGTGCTGGACACGGCGAACGTGCCGCCCGCGCCGCCGACCAGCACCGTGATCTGGTCGGGACCCGAGTTGGCGACGGCGAGGTCGGGGTCGGAGTCGCCGTCGAAATCGCCGACAGCCACCCACACCGGGTTGTTGTTCGCGCCGAAGCTCGTCGGCGGGCCGAAAGTGCCACCCGCGCCGCCGAGCAGCACCGAGACGTCGTCGGAGTCGCCGTTGGCGACGACGAGATCCGGGTCGGAATCGCCGTTGAAGTCGCCGATCGCGATCGAGCGGGAGTTGTCGCCCGCGTCGTAGAAGGTCGCCGGCCCGAACGTGCCACCCGCGCCACCGAGCCGCACCATCACGTTCTGCGAGCTGACGCCGGAGCGCGCGACGGCGAGGTCGGGATCCGAATCGCCGTTGAAGTCGCCAATCGCGACGGAGACGGGGTTGGTGCCGGCGGCGAGACTGCTGGCCGGCCCGAAGCTCCCGCCTGCGCCGCCGAGCAGCACCGACACGTCGCCGGAGCCGAAGTTGGCGACGGCGAGATCGGGGTCCGAGTCGCTGTTGAAGTCGGCGGCGGCGACCGACAGCGGCATCGTGCCGACGGCGAAGTCGGTCGGGCCGCTGAAGCTGAGCTGGGCGCCTGCCAACGGCGCCAGAGCCAGCAAGGCGCCCAGAGCAAGCAGACAAGCAACGAGCCGGGGTTTGCGCGCGATGCTGCCGAAGACGGATGAGTTCGTCCGCTGCTTACCGACCCAGTCGCTCGCCATGCTGTTTACCCCCGAGTAGGCGTAGTGGTGTGCGCAGTCTCCAAGATCGCCCGAGACTGTGCAATGCAGCGCCCGCCGCATTGCCACCGGACGGAGGCGCTCGGCGCTTTCTTCCGCGCGAGGCAGTATGGAGCCGTCGAGTGGACGTCTGTCTGATCCAGGTTCCCTTCATGGCGGGCGACGACCGTCACGGGGCTGCCGCTGGTCCCGCGCAGCTGCTGGAAGCCGGCGCACAGGATCTCCTCACGAGCATGGGCATCGGCGTGAGCGTCGAGCTCGTCGAGCGGGGCGGCCCGTTCAGGGACACCGCGAGCTCGACGGCAGCGGTGAACGAGCGCCTCGCCGCCGTGGTCGGGAGGGCGGTCGCGGCCGGGCAGCTCCCGCTCGTCCTGGCCGGCTCGTGCGTCGCGTGCATGGGCGTCTTGGCCGGCTTCGACCACTCCCGCTGCGGCGTCGTGTGGATCGACGCGCACGCGGACTTCAACACGCCGGATTCCACCGTCACCGGATTCTTTCCCGGTATGTCGGCGGCGGTGATCACCGGCCACTGCTATCGGAGCTACTGGGCGCGGCTCGGCGACAGCACCCCGATCGCCGAATCGGCGGTTGTCATGCTCGGGGTGCGCGACCTGTGGCCGGAGGCCGAACGAGAGCGACTCGAGCAGTCGGAGATCCGTGTGATCGAGTGGCGAGACGGGAGGCCGGAGGGCGACGTGCAGAGCACGCTGGAAGAGCTCAGCCGGCGCGTCGAGAACGTGTATCTCCACGTCGATCTCGACGCCCTCGATCCGGAGGTCGCTCCGGGGATCGTCGACGAGCCGGTCCCGGGCGGCCTGTCGCTCGGGCAAGCCGAGGAGGCGATCCGCGCGACCTCTGAGCGCTTTCGGATTCGAGCGGCCACTCTCGCCACCTTCACCCCGAAGCGCGACCTCGAGCAGAAAACGTCGCGCGCGGCGCTGCGCATCATCGAGCTTCTGGGCGAGCACGCGAGCGCGCAGTTCCCCCGTTTGGTGTAGGCGCGACCCTCGAGGGCACCTAACGTTCGCCTAGGAGGGTCGTGCCTCCTCCTTATGTCTGCGGCGCTCGTTCATCCGACTCGTGCGGCTAGGTGCCCACTCTCCGAAGAGGAGTCGTCGACGCGCTCGCGCGTGGCTGGACGCCTGGCGCGCTTGGCCGTCGTCGCCGCCGTCGCTCTGCCCGCGCCGCTCTTTGCAGCCCTCGGCCTTTCCTTGCCGTTGCCCGCAGCCGTCGAGCGGCTCGCCACCGAGCTCGTTCCCTTCGCGGCAGCGCCGGTCCTGGAAGCTGCCTCGACGAATTACGTCGGTGCGCACGGCTCGATCGTCCTCACCCCTCGAGAACGCCGCCGGCCTGCCGAGCGCCCCGACCGCACAGCTCGACCCGCGGTCCGCAGCCCAGCGGCGCGTAGACCGAGCTCGTCGTCGCACAGCCTGCCGCGCGCGCCTGTGAGGCGCCGGCACGGGATCGCAAGCGCAGCGGCGAGTGTCACGCATCCTGTAACTCCGAGTCCGAGCGCGCCGGAACCTTCCGGAACGGCGGTTCCCGAACAGCCTCCTGCAGCGCCCAGGCCAAGCCCGTCCGCCGGCGCCGCGTCCGAGCCGGCCTCGTCGAACAAGACGAAGAGCGGCGACTCCGGTGTCACCGCAACTGACGGCAAGGGAGGGAAGACGAAGGAGGGCGCGCCAGGTTCAGCCGGTGACACCGCGAACGGCGCGGCGGGATCGGACACGAACCCGGCGCAGGATGCTGCGGAGCCGGCCAAAGACGCGGCGAAGGGCGCCGCCGGCGCGGCCGATGACGCCGCGAAGGACGCCGGAGACACCGCAACGGACGCCGTGGACTCCGCCGGCAGCACCGCGACAGGCGCCGTGGGCTCGGCGGAGGGCAATGTGAGCGGGCAGACCGGCGTCGACGTGCCCGGAGCCGTCGGGAAGCTCGGCAAGTAGTGCTCCTGCGCCGGCGCGGCGACACAGCAGCGCGAAGCCGGAGCCGCGAGGGGCCGCCCCGGCTCGTGCTTCGTTTCGCCGTGTCGACATGCATTGCGCTGGCGCTCGCCGCCGCCGCGGTCCTGATGGTGGTCAGACACCTGACGGTCGTCCAGGCCGAGCGAGCCGCGACCTCGCAGGCGCGCCTGATCGCGAGCTCGACGCTGCGCGGCTCGCTGCTCGGCTCCGACTTCGAGCAACCAGTCGACGAGCGACGCCGATCGGCGCTCGACAGGCTCTTCCGAGCTCACGTGCTCGGCGAGGGAGTCTTGCTCGTCGGGCTCTTCGACGGGGACGGGCGAGTGACCTACAGCTCCGATCACCGGCTCGTCGGCCGCCGCGCACCGGGGGCGATCGAGCACGTTCGCGAGGCGCTCTCCGGAACGATCCGGGGCGACGCGACGACGCTCGGTCCGTCCGCCGGGGGACAGAAGGGCTCCCACCGGGTCCTCCGCACGTACGCACCCGTGGCCGTGCCGGGCGGCGTCGGCGTCGTCGCGCTCTTCCAGGACTACGAGCCGATCGCGCGCAGCGCCGCGGCGACGTACTTGCCGGTCGCCGGCGTCTTCGAGGCCGCGCTCGTCTTGCTGCTCGTCGCGCTCGTGCCGATCCTACGGCGCGTGACGCTCCGGATCCGACGGCAGCTGGAAGAGCTCGAGCGGCGCGCGCTCTACGACGAGCTCACCGGCCTCCCCAACAGGACGCTGTTCCG
>WNFV01003918.1_pt1 | contig 18785 bp, 21 predicted proteins | sample 5400101 | NCBI WGS metagenome assembly WNFV01 (sample SAMN13153361, study PRJNA577476) | soil metagenome | isolation source: 115 cm soil or saprolite under grassland replicate 1 | place: USA:California | collected 2016-06-15 | reverse complement strand
TCGAGAACCTCGGCGAGCCCGTATCCGCCCGCCTTCGGAGAGAGACCCATGTCCCGCGCTCCCGCGTAGTTGGCCCCGGCGTGATCTCCCTCGAGCCACGCGGTCTTCGACTTCATACGTCGGACGCGGGAGCGGTCCACGACGACGTCTCGGTTGCCGCATCCGACGTGGTCCGCGATCTTTCGGAGAAGGAAGTTCTCCTCGTTCGAAAGGTGCGCCGACCCGAGGAAGAAGATCGTCGAAGGGCCCTCCGCCTCGATCGCGCGTCGGATCTCCGAGGTGATCCGATCGGCCGCTGCGGGCACGATCGCCTCGCGGACCTCGGAGCCCTCGCGAACCGTCGCCTTCGAGATCTCGCGGGCGTTCAGGCTCTCCGAGAGGAAGCGGCCATAGTCGCAGAGCCAGTAATCGTTGACGGCCGGGTTCAGCCGGGGCAGGAATCGGTAGACGACGTTGTCCCGGTCCTCGATCGAGATGTTGCAGCCGATATTGCAGCCGGGACAGACCGATGGAGTCTTCCGGAGATCCCAGACCCGGCGGCGGAATCGGAACTCCTTCGTCGTCAGGGCGCCGACCGGGCAGACGTCGGCGGCGCAGGCCGACCAATCGTTCGCGAGCGGCTTCCCGCCGTGGGTCCAGACGAGCGTTCGGCCTCCCCGGTCGAGAAAGGTCAACTCGCCGGTGCCCGCGATCTCCTGGCAGAAGCGGATGCACCGGGTGCACTGGATGCAGCGGGTCATGTCGGCGACGACGTGCGGGCCGATCATCGTCCGGTCGTAACCCGCGTACTGGCGCTTACGCTCGTCGTAACGCGATCGCTGCTCTCCGTATCCGAACGCGTTGTCCTGCAGCTTGCACTCGCCCGCCTGGTCGCAGATCGGGCAGTCGAGCGGGTGGTTGATCAGCAGGAACTCCATGTTCGCCGCGCGGGACTGACGCACCTTCTCCGTCGTCGTCTTCACGACAAGCCCGTCCTTCAAGGGCGTCGTGCACGCCGCCTGGATTTTCGAGATCCCTTCGATTTCGACCAGACACATCCGGCACTGCCCGACAACCGACAAACGGGGGTGGAAGCAGAAGTGGGGAATCTCGATGCCGGCGAGCTTGGCCGCCTCGATCAGGTTGATGCCCGGCGGGGCCTCGATCGGCTTGCCGTCGAAGACGACGGTGATCGTTGTCTTTTCCATGCTCATCGGTGTCGCCCGTTCGCGGGGGAGGGGGGGAGGCTGCCCGGGGAAACGTTCCCTCCCTCTCTCGCGGCCGCCGGTCGCGGCCGCTCGCTTGTCCAGGGTCCGACCAGGCAGCGCTTGTGCTCGACGTGGTACCGGTATTCGTCCCGGAACTTTCCGATCGAGGAGAGCACCGGAGCAATCGCAGCGTCGGCGAAGACGCAGAGGGTGATCCCGTTCCCCATCTGGTTCGCGATCTTTTCGAGAAGGTCGATGTCTTCCGGGCGCCCCTCTCCCTCCTCGATCCGGTCGAGCACCCGGTGCAGCCAGGGAGTCCCCTCGCGGCACGGCGTGCACTGGCCGCACGACTCGTGAGAGAAGAACTTCGCGAGGTTCCGCGCGGCGTCGACGATGCAGGTTTCTTCGTTCATGACAATGATGGCCGCCGACCCCAGCATCGATTTCTTCGCGGCGAGGCCTTCGAAATCGAGCGGGCAGTCTTCGATCTCCTCGGCCGTCAGCATCGCCGCCGAAGCGCCTCCCGGAATGACCGCCTTCACTTTTCTGCCGTCCTTCGTCCCGCGCCCGTAGTCCTCGCCGAAGAGGAGTTCCCTCATCTGGAGGCCCATCGGAGCCTCGTAGACCCCCGGCCGGTTGACGTGGCCGGAGAGGCAATACAGCTTGGGTCCGGTGTTCTTCTCGTTCCGGCCGATCTTCGCAAACCAGTCCGCCCCGCGCTGGATCACGTGGGTCACGCAGCACAGCGTCTCGACGTTGTTTACGATCGTCGGCGCGCCGAAGACGCCGACGACAGCGGGGAACGGAGGCTTGACTCGCGGCTGACCGCGCTTGCCCTCGAGGCTCTCGATCAGGCCCGTCTCCTCGCCGCAGATGTACGCGCCCGCGCCGCGGTGAACGGTGATGTCGTGGGAGAAACCGGAGCCCAGGACGTTCTCGCCGAGGAATCCCTTTTCGTACGCCTCGTCGATCGCGCGTTGGAGGACGCGCGCGCCGTGGAAGAACTCACCCCGAATGTAGATGTAAGAGTTGCGGCACTTTAGCGCGTAGGCCGAGATGATCTGACCTTCGAGCATCTGGTGCGGGTCTTCCTCCATGAGAAGCCGATCCTTGAAGGTGCCCGGCTCGGACTCATCCGCGTTGCAGAGCAGATAGACCGGCTTTCCCTTCGTGTCCTTCGGGACGAAGCCCCACTTGACGCCGGTTGGAAATCCCGCGCCGCCCCGCCCGCGCAGCCCCGACTTCTTGACCTCTTCGGTGACCGCTTCGGGAGTCCAGCCGCCGGTCAGGACCTTCTTCAAGGCTTCGTAGCCGCCGTCGGCGAGATACGTGTCAATCGCCTGCGAACGCTCCCGCCCGACCCGCGCGAGGAGAACGGGCTCGGGCTTCACGGCAGGCCATCCAGTAACGCGTCGAGCTTCGCTCTGTCCATCGGCTCGTGGTACGTGTCGTCGACCATCATCGAGGGAGCGCGGTCACAGCCGGCGATGCACTCGACCTCCACCATCGTGAATCTTCCATCAGGCGTGGTCTGGCCGAGCTCGATGCCGAGCCGCGCCCGGCAGTGATCGAGGATTCCCCGGGCGCCGGCGAGGTGGCACGAGATCGAGGTGCAGAACTGAAGAAGGTGACGGCCCACCGGCTCGAGGTTGTACATCGTGTAGAAGGTGAGGACTCCCGACACGTGCGCGGGGGCGAGATCCAGGATTCGCGCGACTTCCTCGGCTGCCTCCCGCGAGATCCAGCCCCACGTCTCCTGCGCGACCCACAGCACCGGGAGGAGCGCGGCCTGCTTCGTCGGGTAGCGGGAGAGGATCCGGTCGATTCGTCGGCGCGCCTCCGGGGGAAACTCCGCCGGCCGTCCCGCCGGCTCGACGGCATACCGGCGGCTCGTCACCAGTCGAACGCCCTGTTCTTCCAGAGATAGGCGTACCCGACGCCCAGAACCACGAGGAACACGATCATCTCGAGGAACAGCGGCATGCCGCCGGCACGGAAGACGAGGGCCCAGGGGTAGAGGAAGGCGATCTCGACGTCGAAGAGGATGAAGACCATCGCGATCAGGAAGAACTGGATCGAAACTCTCTTCCGCGAGGCGTCGAGCAGCGGCATGCCGCTTTCGTAGGTGTCGAGCTTCCGGCGCGTTCGGAGACGAGGGCCGAGAACGGCGGAGAGGAGGATCATCGCCCCGGCGATTCCGATCGCGAAGAGCATCAGGATGAGGATCGGGAGATAGCTTTCGGCCATCCGCACCTCGCGCCTTCGGGCGTCGCGCAACGGTTTCGACAGGACGCCGCGCGGGTTGTGAACTTTTTCACAAGCGCGCCGCGCGAGTCAACGAGGGCAACGAGGGCACGCTACCATTCGCGGCATGACAGAAGAGTTCCGCGCGGTTGCGCTCGTACCCGCCTACCAGGCGGAGTCGAGCGTGGCCGCCGTCGTGCGGGGACTCTTGCGCCACGTTCCGCACGTCCTCGTCGTCGACGACGGGTCGACCGACCGCACGGCCGGGGCGGCCGCCGGGGCCGGCGCGGAACTGCTCCGGCTTCCGGCCAACGCCGGGAAGGGCGTCGCGCTGCGTGCGGGTCTCGCCCGGGTGCTCGATTCCGACTCCACGCACGTCGCATTCGTCGACGCCGACGGGCAACATGATCCCGACGACCTGCCGGCGCTGCTCTCCGCGGCGCGGGCAGGCGAACCCTTCGTGATCGGCTCGCGGATGAAGGGCGAGGATGGAATTCCGGCCGTTCGGTTCCGGACGAACAAGATCGGCAGCCGCATCCTGACGCGGATGACGGGTCATGAAATCGAGGACGGTCAGTCCGGCTACCGCGTCATCGCAGCTCCGATCCTGCGGCAACTTTCTCTCTCTTCCCGGGGATACTCAATCGAGACCGAGATTCTTCTCAAGGCCGCGCCGCACGTCCGCCGGTTCGCGAGCGTGCCGGTGCGCGCAATCTACTCGGCCGCGCCGTCGCATTACCGTCCGTTCCGCGACACGTGGATCATTTCGTGGGGCGCCGTGTACTACAAGGTGTTCGAGGTCGATTGACATCTGTCGCGGCCGCTCGACGCGGCCGGAAGAGAGCCAACGGCTGTGCCGCAGCATTTCCATGGCAAGCGCGCGCCGCTCCGGCGACTACAATTCGGGCCCCGTGTCACCGCCCCGTATCACACTCCTTCGCACTCCCGGCTCCGCGCCCCGCGTGCTCACGATCGACGCCGAGGACTGGTTCCACGTCTGTGGCGAGGACTACTACTCCGACTGGCGCCGCTGGGACTCCTTTCCCTCCCGGATCGAGACGACCCTCCGCGAGCTCCTCGACCTCCTCGAGGAAGGAAGACATCGCGCGACGGTCTTTTTTCTCGGATGGGTCGCGCGGCGGCGGCCGGAGCTCGTGCGCGAAACGGTTCGCCGCGGTCACGAGGTGGCGGTGCACGGCGACCGGCACCGGCGGGCCGACGAAATGACCCTCGAGGAGTTCCGGGAGGACCTGCGCCGGGCCCGGAGCACGATCGAGGACCTCGCCGGGAGCCGCTGCTCCGCACACCGCGCGGCCGAATGGTCCATCCGACATCCCGCCGATCCCGCACTCCAGGTTCTCTCCGAGGAAGGATTCCGCTGCGACGCTTCGGCGACTTCCATTCCGCCGCTCGGCCGTGCCGACAATCCGCTCGGACCGTACCGCGTCGAGCGAAACGGCGGCGCGATCGTCGAGATTCCTCCGCTCACTGGCCGCGGCTTCGGCCGCCGGTTGCCGGTCGGGGGAGGGTGGCCCTTCCGGATGCTTTCGGAAGAGCGGATCGCCTCCGCGGAGCGCGCGTACCGCGAGCGGGGGCTTCCGGCCGTCTTCACGTTCCACCCGTGGGAGTTCGATGCCGAGCATCCGCAGATGGAGGGGCTCCCCCCGCTCCTTCGGACGGTCCATTTCGTGAAACTCGCGGTCCTGCCCGACCGGTTCCGCCGCTGGCTGACCCGCGACCGGTGCGTCGCGCTGGAGGACGTGCTGCCCTCGCTCGACACGGCATGATCGAACCGGGCTTCCTGTTCTCGGGCCAGCTGGCCGAAGTCGTTGGGATGGGCCGCGACTTCTTCGAGTCGAACGCCGAAGCGCGCGAGCTCTTCGCCGCGACGTCCGCCCGTTGCGGACGGGACCTCGAGCGGATTCTCTTCCAAGGCCCCGTTGAAGAGCTGCACGAGAATCTCACCGCACAGGTCGGCGTCTATCTCGTCTCGACGCTCGCGGCGCGGGCGCTCGAGAAGATGGGCGTGCGCCCCGGCGCGACGGCGGGGTACAGCCTCGGGAATTACGCCGCGCTCGTCGCGGCGCAGGCGGTGTCCTACGAGGATGCGCTCGAAGTGCTGATCGCGGTCTGGCGCGAGACCGAGCGTCTCGGAATCCGCGGGTCCATGGGAGCGGTCGTCGGAGCGCGCCGCGAGGCGGTCGAGGAGGTCTGCGCCGACCTTCGCGACCACGGTCGTCCAGTCTGGATCGGCAACGTCAACGCCTCGACGCAGTTCGTGCTGACGGGCGATTCCGGTGCGGTCGAGGCGGCGCTCGCCCAGCTCACGCCGAAATCCCTGACCGTCCTGCCGCTCTCGATGAGCTGGCCGATCCACAGCATGCTCATGTCTCCGGTCGCGGAGGCGATCGCTCCCGTCGTCGCGGCCTGCGGTTCGATCCGGGATCCGGCCGTGCCTTACTACGGCCCGGATGGCAAGCGGGCAAGAACGGGCGAACGGGTGCGGGATCTCCTGGCGACCGAGTTCATCTACCCGACGCTCTGGAACGAGACGTACGACGCGATGGTCGCCGACGGTTTTCGCTCCTTCCTCGAGGTCGGGCCGGGCGACATGCTCTCCAAAATGTCCCGTTGGATCGATCGAACGACGGTGTGCCGGCCGGCCGGGTCTGTTGAGGCCGTTCGAGCCGCGTCAGATAGTCTCGGCCGCGCATGAAAACCGCTCTCGTCACCGGCGGCTCGCGCGGGATCGGCCGCGCGATCGCGCTCGAGCTCTCCGCGGCCGGGCATCGCGTCGTCATCTCGTACCGGCAGGACGGCGGCCGCGCGGCGGAGACGGTCGAGGACATCCGCGCGAAAGGGGGGGAAGCGGAGGCGATCGCGGCGGACGTCACGAAAGCGGACGAGGTTCGGTCGCTGGGCGAGCGGGTCGCCGCCGACTTCGGCGGCGCCGACATCCTGGTCAACAACGCCGGCGTCATCAAGGATGCGCTCTTTCCCTTCATGAAAGAGGAGGACTGGGACTTCGTTCTCGACACGGACCTGAAGGGGGCGTTCCGTGTGACGAAGTGCGTCGTGCGCGGCATGCTCCACAAGGGGTGGGGCCGGATCGTCAACGTGGTCTCCGTCTCCGGGATCTCCGGCCATGTCGGACAGACGAACTACTCGGCTGCCAAAGGCGGTCTGATCGCGTTCACGAAGGCTCTCGCGCTCGAGCTCGCGACCCGCGGGATCACCGTGAACGCCGTCGCGCCCGGCCTCGTTTCGACGGAGATCATCGCCCATCTGAAGGAGGACGCGCGCACGGAGTTCCTCCGACGGATCCCGATGGCGCGCTTCGGCTCGCCCGAGGAGATCGCCGCCGTCGTCGGCTTTCTCACCTCCGAGACCGCCTCGTATGTCACCGGCCAGGTCTGGCGCGTCGACGGAGGGATGGCCTAGGAAGCCCGGAGCCCACGGTCGAGAGCCCAAAGTCGCCCGGGCGAATCGAGCCCCGCAGCTATAATTTTTCTCGAGGAGATCCGATGACCAATGAAAACCTGGCGCCGCGCGTGAAGGAGTTGATCGTGCGGCGGCTGAAGCTCGACATCGACCCGACGACCATTCAGGACGACGCCCCGCTCTTCGGCGAGGGGCTGGGGCTCGACTCGATCGATGCTCTCGAGCTCGTGCTCGGCCTGGAGCAGGAGTTCGGGATCAAGGTCGAGGACGAGGAGGTCGGCGTCAAGGCCTTCGCTTCCGTCAACGCCCTCGTGGACTTCATCGAACAGAAGAAGATCGCCTGATGGTTTCGGCGTCCGGCCTGCCGCACTCGTATCCCTTTCGCTTCGTGGACGCGGTTCTCTCGCCGGCGGGTCCGGATTTCGCCGGAGGCAGCGTTTCGGCGCTCCTGACCGCCAACGGCCGCGCGGAGATGGGTGCCGGCTGGGGCAGTCCGGTTCTCCTCGCGGAGGCAATCGCTCAGGCCGCTCTCCTCCTTCAGGGCGGCAACGTCGACGTCGGGCGACGCGGATTTCTCGCGGGAATCGAGGGATTCGAAATCACCCGCCCGCCGCAGGCGGGTGAAAGTCTGCAGGTGCACGTGCGGCTGACCGCCCGGTTCGGACTCGTCGTCAAATTCGAGGGGGAAGTGCGCTCCGGTTCCGAGACCGTCGCGCGAGGCGCAATCCTCGTGCGTCAGGGTGAACCTTGAAGAGCCGGAGGGCATCCAGCGTGTAGGGATGTTCGTAGAAGATGACGGACCCGGCGGCACGACGGTCCTGCGGCTCGGCGGACTGGTGAAGGTGGGCGAAACCGTCCGGGAGCTCGAGAGAACGCTCGACCGCGCCGCGAGCGAAGGGACGGGAGACGTGGTGCTCGACCTGACCGACCTCGAGTATCTGGACTCGACCGCCGTCGGAATCTTAGTCGGTGCGCTGCATCGCTTGAAATCGGAGAACCGCGAGCTCGTTCTCGTCAACCCTCGCGACCGGATCGCGGGGCTTCTTCGGGTCGCGAATCTCGATTCCCTCTTCGAAATCCACGGGAGCGTTGCCGAAGCGCTCGAGGCGATCGCGAAAAAAGAGGACGATACGGGTGTCCACTGAGGTGGCTGCGGCCCTCGAATGCACGGCCGAGCCGCCCCACCGCTTCGCGATCGGCGAGCGGGTCCGCGTCGGCAACGGCATCCTCGTGACACTCCGCCGTCTGGACGAGCCCTATCCTCCCCGCGACGTTTTCGTCACGAACCGCGAGATGAAGATGGGTTACGAGAACGTCTACAAGGCTTGCTTCGTCTGCGTCGATCACGGTCAGAGAGAAAACGCGATCGCGATACCCAAGGATCAGATCGAGGCGGGACTGCCCCTCGGCTGAGCCCGGGGAGTCGGCTCGGGCGCTTCGGGAGTTTCCTCCGGGGTCGGCTCTTCTTCTTCCTCCTCCTGATCGAGCTCGGGAACGGTGGGCGTGGGCGAGGGTCGCGGCGTGGCCTGGATCTCGACCACGATTCGGCGGCGGGGAGTCAGCTCTTCGGGGCGAATCCCCGGGAACAGGGTCGGTCTGGCGGTGGCGACCGGCCCGGGCGGGAGCGGGACGACGATCTGCGAGGACTTTTCGACGAGGACGCGGGAGGAGCGCCCGCTCTTTTCGATCACGACCGGAGCGGGGGGTGTGACGGTCGGTGGGAGGCCAGCAGGTGGCGGAACGACCTCCGCCACCGCGGGCGCTGGAGCCGTCGGCGACGGAAGCTCGGTGGCCGGAGCGGACGCAGGCTTGTCGGGACCGCGTCGCCCGAAGCGCCCCGCGGAATACGCGAGCGCTCCGATGAGGACGACCACGATGATCAGCCCGGCCGCCAGTGCCGGCGGAACTCCTTCCCGATCCACACCGAGACGGTTCTGCACCGTCCGTGCCGCGTTCGGCCGGCTACCGCGGGCCGACGGGTCGCGAATCGGGAGAGTTCAGAGCGAGAAATTCCGGTGAGTCGAGCCGACCGCGCCCGAGCTGGTCGATGGACCGATTGCGCGCCCACTCGACGACTCGGCGGAGGCGTTGAAGGACGAGAGGGCTCAACTTCTCCTCGAGAACTCTTGCCCGTATGATGCCCGCCGTGGTCGCGGAGTAGTGCTGCCAGCCTTCCTGCTCGGAAACCTCGATCAGGACGAGCCCCTGTTTCGCCAGGTATTCGGCGTCGGCGTAGATCTCCTGGGAGAAGTGGCCGGCATTGATGGAGCGGAACTTGTAGAAATCCGGACCGAGCTCGACCGGGAAGGCCTGTCCCAGCAGGTAGAGCGATTTCTGAAGTTGGACTGGAGTCAGTCCGCGCCGGGATGAGGCGATCGATACCAGCGTCCAATCGCCGCGAGCTGCTGCAGGAGCTCGCTTCCGCGTTTCACCCCGGGTAAGGCCCACCAGGATCTCGCTTCCGACCCCTTTCATCTCACGTTGTTCACCGTCTGGTCAAGTGGACTTTGGTCGAAGGCAGGCCGCCCGAAGAGGAAAGACAGCTTGGTGCGTGAAGGGATCGTTTCGTGACCCCCGCCCGCTCCATTCGTGTGCGTTTGCACCCGTCTCCGGCTCCTTCCGCGAATCGCGGCAAGCCAGACGCAGCGCCAAACCGTTTCTCCGGCCGCGTCCGCTCGCCGACGATCGTGACTGACCACTGTGGGCAAGGGGACGACGGGACCGCGGGCGGACGGCAAAGGCAAACTGAGCAGGCTGTTGGTGCGAAAGGGGGGACTCGAACCCCCACGGTTTTACCCACAGGTTCCTGAAACCTGCGCGTCTACCAGTTCCGCCACTTTCGCGGGGGAGCGGAAGATTAGTCGCAAGTCTCTGAGGAATCAAGCGGCTACGCATGAGGATTCGAGACCTTCCTCTCGCTGATTTCGAGGCTTCCAGAGGGGGATGTAACGGCTGGTGTAACGGCTCGCGTCGGAAACGCAATCGTACCAGGCGGAATCTGACCGTCGATCGAACGCGCCGCGCGGTTGACCGCCTCGCGCACGTCGGCGATCGACGGCTGGAGGTAGCTGTCCGTCACGTTCTCGTCCGAGTGCCCGAGGAACGCCTTCGCGACGGCGTGAGAGCTGACCAAGCCACTCCACGACGTACCCTCCAAAAAACCACCCGATAAGACCGAGGAGAGTAGCGGCACCGACGGCCACTGAAAGGACCAAGCGAAGATGGTCCTCGGCTGCTCCCGAGAGGGCAGACAGGACAAATATGGTGGCGAATACGAAACCGAGGACTGCGCCAACGGCTGCGTAGATCCGGCGATCTGACCGCTTCACTGTCCTGCCCATTCGAATCCTCGGCCGTCTAACGGTCGGGCGTTCACCGGCGAGCCGAGCGAGCCGTGTAGAACGCCACGATGGCAGCGAGGTCTCCGCCGGCCGAGGCTGTGAATCGTCTCGAACAAGGGCGAACGGCGTCACGCCGACGATCTGCTCCGCCACATCAGGCGAGAAGAGCCTGCGAAGCCCCGTCAGCCCGACCACCTCGCGCCAGGTTGACGTGACCACGATCTGGGCGTCCGGGATGCGGCGGACCACGGCCTCGAAGGCGGCGAACAGGGATTTCTCGAAGCGGTAACGCGGGGCGTTCTCACGGCGAAGCACGCCGTCGAAGTCGAGAACGCGGCGACGGTGGCGCCTGGGGCCAGGGCGGCGCTGGCGGCCGCAAGTTGCAGCGCCCGGCCGCCCGTTCCCAAGGCTACCTGCCCTTGACCCCCCTGCGGCAGGTCTCGTCGCCGATGGACGTCCACTTGCCTTCGAGCTGCATCTCCCAGGTGTGCCTCATCGAGCCGTCCGCGTTCTTGACGAAGGCGTCGCGGCCCACGATCTTCTTGCCGCCCATGGCGGACTCGCCCTCGAAGACGATCTTGTCGCCCTCCCAGCCGCTGGACGTGGAGTGCGACCAGGCGCCCATGTTGTCCACCCAGAGCATGACGTGCTGCTTCGTCCCGGGGTCGTACGTCATGTGGAACATGCCCTCGAAGGGCGGCATGCCAGGCGACGATCCCTTCACCGTCCCCGACTGCCAGAACCCGCCGAGGTCGGTCTGGCTCTTCACGGTGCTGGTCATCTTGCCGCCCGGCCCGAAGGGGCTGGGCTGCATCATGCCCTCGCAGGTCCAGCTCCCGTCGAAGAACTTGAGCTGCGCCATCTCCGCCGCCGGCTTCGGCATCTCGGGCGCGGCCTTCTTCTCGGCGGGCGCTTGGGCGAACGCGGGAGCGAGGCAAAGAGCGGTCGCCGCCACGGCGGCCAGGAGCGATCGTGTCTTCATATTCATCCTCCCTGAGCGACGTTATCGCACGCGGAGAGCGGACGGCAAGGGATCGGGATTGCCGGACCATTCCGTCGCGTTGTCCTCCCACTGCGAGCCGAGCGAGCGCCGCGAGCGGCCCGAGCGATAGCGAGGACTCCGAGCGAGATGCCAAAGCGTGCTCATCTGGGATCAACCCATCCTAGCCCCCAGCGCTACTCCGGAGGAATCTCGAAGTTCACCCGCCGAAACACGCTCTTGAAATCGGCCCGGCGCTTCATCGACTTGACCGGCCCGAGGCGGATGTACCGGCGCGTCGTCTCGATTCGCTTGTGCCGTAGGAGGGCGGAGATCTCGTCGAGCGGCACCCCCTCCTCCTTCCAGTGCGTGGCCCGGGAGTAGCGCCCGAACGAGTGCGGCGAGATTCGGCGGCCGCGCGGCTGGATCCCCGCCAGCGCGACGCGCTTCTTCAGGATCTTCTCCGCCCGCTCCTCCCGGCGGCTCTGACGCGGATCCGGGACCTGCGCGATGTCGACGAGGCGATGCTCGAGCGATACCGGGGTCGCCTCTTTTTGGCGCGGCTCTCCGAAAGCACGCGCCAGCTCCGGGGGCAGGCTTGTCCTGCCTCGTGTGTGACGCAGCGCACGAAAACGCCTCCATCTTCGGGCGACGGTCGATCCGGCGGGTGTACTTGACCAGATCGACCGGAACCCGATTTCCCACCAATGTCGCCCTTGACAGCTGGTGATCACCCCTGAGAGGATGCCTTCTCCGGTGAACGCAAGCTTGATCTCCTGTTGTCCTTGTTGTCGGGTCCGGGTTTCCCCCGGCCGCGATCGCGCTGTGTTGCGAGTGTTCACCTCCTAACAACAAAAACAAAGCAGATCGAAGGCCCGAGGGGAAAACCTCTCGGGCCTTTTTTCTTTTGGAGTTCGATTGAACGATTCGGTGAAGCGGGAACGGACAGATTCGGCGGATCGGGCGGAGCTCGAAGCGCTCGGCGATTCGCTCGCCGCATCGCCTCCGCAGGAGATTCTCGCCCGCGCGGCGGAGCGGTTTCCTCGCATCACCTTCGCGACAGGTTTCGGCGTCGAGGGTTGCCTTCTCGTCGACGTCATCGCCCGCAACGGCCTGCATGTCGATCTGTTCACTCTGGATACGGGTCTTCTCTTTCCGGAGACGTACGCGCTCTGGCGACGGCTCGAGACGCTCTACGGCGTGCGGATCCGAGCCGTACGCCCCGCGACGACGGTCGACGAGCAGGCCGCGAAGTTCGGCGACCGTCTCTGGGAACGCGAGCCGGAACGCTGCTGCGGTATGAGAAAGGTCCTGCCGCTCGCCGCGACTCTGGCGCCCTTCGAGGCATGGGTCAGCGCGATTCGCCGAGATCAGACCCCGGAGCGCGCCGCCGTGCGGATCGTGGAGTGGGATCCCAATTTCGGGCTCGTCAAGGTGAACCCGCTCGCCTTCTGGTCGAGCGAGGACGTGTGGTCCTACGTCCGCCGCCACGAGGTCCCATTCAACCCGCTCCATGAACGGGGCTATCCGAGCATCGGATGCGTTCCATGCACGAGCCCGGTCCGGCTCGGCGAAGACCCGCGGGCCGGCCGCTGGCGCGGACGCGAGAAAAAGGAGTGCGGAATCCACGCGCGCTCCGAGGCCCGGGCAATTTCGTGGAATCCCAACCGCGAGGAGACGAGCAGCGATGTCCGAATTGGTTGAGCCCCACGGCGGCCTTCTCGTCGATCGCTTCGTCCCGGCGGTGGAAATCGACGCTTTCGAGGAGCGCGCCCGCCGGCTTCCGCGGATCGTTCTGGACGCGCGCGAGCTGGCGGACTTGGAGCTGATCGCGACCGGCGCCTTGAGCCCGTTGAGGGGATTTCTGGGATCGGTGGACTATCAAAGCGTGATCGAGCGGATGCGTCTTGCCGATGGAACCGCGTGGCCGCTGCCGATCACGCTCGCGGTCAAGGAAGAGAACCTCTCGGAGCTCGCTCCCGGCGCCGAGGCGGCCCTTTACGATGCGACGGGCCGGCCCTGGGGCACAATCGAAGTCTCCGAAGTCTTCCCGCGCGACTTCCTCGCCGAGTCCTCGAAGGTCTATCGCACGGTCGATCCTTCGCATCCTGGCATCGCTTATCTCCTGTCGCGCCCGGCGTGGCTCGTGGCCGGTACGGTTCGAGTTCTCCCGCTTCCGGCCGATCTCCCCTTCGCTTCACGGCGACTCACTCCACGGAGGCTGCGCGAGGAAATCGAGGCGCGCGGCTGGCGGCGCGTGGCCGGCTTCCAGACCCGCAACCCGATCCACCGCGCCCACGAGCACCTGACCAAGCTGGCGATGGAGTTCACCGATGGACTCGTCATCCACCCGTTGATCGGCGAGACACAGGAGGGGGACGTGACGGCCGCCGTGCGCTTTCAGGCGTACGAGATTCTGGTCGAGAAGTACTACCCGAAGGATCGCACCCTGCTCGCCGCCTTTCCCGCGGCGATGCGATACGCCGGACCTCGCGAGGCGATCTTCCACGCGCTGACTCGAAAGAACTACGGCATCACGCACTTTATCGTCGGCCGCGACCACGCCGGCGTGGGCGGGTTCTACGGGCCGTACGAAGCCCAGGAGATCTTCGAGCAGTTCCAGCCGGGCGAGCTGGGCGTGAGCCCCCTGAAGCTCGATGCAACGTTTTTCTGCCAGATCTGCGAGGCGACGGCCTCGGCTCGGACGTGCCCCCACGACTCTTCGAAGCGGCTGGAGCTCTCCGGCACCCGGGTGCGGGAAATGCTCCGCAGCGGATTGAAATTGCCGCCTGGTTTCACGCGCCCCGAGATCGCAGAAATCCTCGGTCATCACTACGGAGGGAACGGCAACGGCAACGGAAACGGGAACGGCCACGGAACGAGGGCGGAATCGCGGACTCTCCCGATACCCGGTGCCCGACAGGTCCCGGCCGTCGGAAACGGCACCGCCCGATCGCACGGCTTCATCCTCTGGTTCACCGGCCTCTCGGGTGCCGGCAAGAGCACGCTCGCCGCGGCGCTTTCCGAGCACTTGAAGGAAGAAGGTCCCGTCGAGGTTCTCGACGGCGACGAGATCCGCACGTATCTGTCGGCGGAGCTCGGCTTCTCGAAAGAGGATCGCGACACCAACATCCGGCGGATCGGGTACGTCGCGCGCATCCTGGCGCGCAACGGCGTCGCGGCGATCGCCGCGGCCATCTCTCCCTATTCGACGACCCGACAGGAAGTCCGGCTCCTAGCCGCCCAGGAAGGGATCCCGTTCGTGGAGGTCTTCGCCGAGGCACAGCTCGAGGCGCTCGTTCTTCGGGACGTCAAGGGCCTCTATCGGAAGGCGCTCGCCGGAGACATTCCCCACTTCACGGGCATCTCGGATCCGTACGAACCGCCGGAGAGCCCGGAGGTCCGCGTGGGAACCGACCGGGAGTCGGTGCCGCAGAGCGTAGAGAGCATCCTCGCCGCACTTCGCGAGCGCGGCCTCTTCCGTGCGCCACGCTCCATCTCCGAGGCGGTTCTGCCATGAGCCGAGAGGTACCGGTCTTCCCGATCTTCTTGAAGCTCACAGGACGCCCGGTCGTCCTGGTGGGCGGTGGGAAAGTCGCGGCCTCGAAGCTCGACGGACTTCTCCGCGTCGGCGCTCGGGTGACCGTCGTTGCCCCCGAGATTCGCGCGGAGATCGAACGCGCGGGCGTGACTCTTCGAAGGCGCGGTTTCGAGGCGAACGACTTGGACGGCGCCTGGTTCGCCGTGGCCGCGGCGACGCCGGCCGTGAACCGTCGCGTCGCGTCTGCCGCGGAGGAGCGGCGGGTTTTCGTGAACGCAGTGGACGATCCCCCGAGCGCGAGCGCCTACGCCGGAGGCGTACTCCGTCGCGGCCGGCTGACCGTGGCCATCTCCACCAACGGCGAGGCCCCGGCGCTGGCCGGTTTGATCCGAGAGGGGCTGGAGGAGCTGATCCCCAAAGAAATGGAGACGTGGGTCCGGGAGGCGAGCGAGCAGACTCGACTCCTGCGGCGAAACGGCATCCCGTTGTCGGAGCGTCGTCCGCTCCTGCTCGCAGCTCTCAACCGGCTCTACGCCGAGAGAGGGCTCGACCCGCAACGGGAAGAGAAGGAGACCGTGGAGACGCCGCGATGATGGGATTCGTTTCCTTGGTCGGAGCGGGACCGGGAGATCCCGACCTGCTGACGCAGAAGGCGGTCCGGCGGCTCGCCGAAGCGGACCTCGTCCTCTACGACGCGCTGGTCGCCCCGGAAGCGCTGGAACTCGCGCCGCGGGCGCAGAGGTTCTTCGTAGGCAAGCGCGCCCGTCGCGAAGCGATCCACCAGGAGACGATTCACGGGCTGATGATCCGCTCGGCGCGCCGCGGCAAGCGCGTCGTTCGGTTGAAATGCGGCGATCCTTTTCTCCTCGGGCGGGGAGGGGAAGAGGCGCTCGCCCTGGCGGCTGCCGGTATTCCGTTCGAGGTCGTGCCCGGGATCTCCTCCGCGATCGCGGCGCCGGCTCTCGCGGGGATCCCGGTCACGCACCGCGGGATCGCCTCCGGCTTCGTCGTCGTGTCGGGTCACGCCGAAGCGGCCTACCGGCCGATCCTTGGCTCGATCGAGCCGGGCTGCGCGACCCTTGTGGTTCTGATGGGCCTCGCCTCGCGCGAGGCCGTCGCGAGGCTGCTGCTCGAACGGGGCTGGCCGGATCACACCCCCTCCGCGGTTCTTCTCGCCGCGTCCACGCCGGAAGCCTTCGCTTGGACCGGCCCCTTGGAAGCGCTCGGAGGGGCCGTGTTACCGGAGGACCGGCGCGAGGCGCCGGGCACGCTCGTGATCGGTGAGGTCGTTTCTCTCGCCTCGTCGATCGGGCAAATCTCCGACGTCGTTCGCCCTTCCGTGGCCGCCGGCCACGGATTCTCGTAAGGAGTTTCCCATGGCCGCCGTCGACGATCCGAAAACGCTGGGCCGGTCACGGCTCTCGTTCGCGAGCGAGGCCGAGATCGACGAGTTCGTGAAGACGCTCGAGAAGTTCGAGAACGGCGAGGTGACGCCCGACCAATGGAGGGCGTTTCGCCTCGTCCGGGGGACCTACGGCCAGCGCCAGGACGGCGACGTGCAGATGTTGCGGGTCAAAATCCCGCAGGGAGCGTTGAGCGCCGACCAGCTCCTTGCTTTAGCCGACGTCGCGGAAGACTATTCGCGGGGTTTCGGCCACATCACCACGCGTCAGAACCTCCAATTTCATTTCATGAAGCTCCACGACGTCCCTCCCGCGATGCGGCGGCTCGCGGAGGCGGGACTCACGACCCGCGAGGCGTGCGGCAACTCGGTGCGCAACATCACCGCATGCCCCTATGGCGGCGTCGCCCCGGACGAAGTCTTCGATCCGATGCCGTACGCTGAGGCGCTGACGCGGTACCTGCTGCGGCACCCATTGAGCTCTTCGCTCCCGAGGAAGTTCAAGATCGCGTGGGAAGGATGCGGCGAGGACCATGCGTTGACGCCGATCCACGACATCGGGTGGCGCGCGCGGACGACCGAGGTCGATGGAACGCCCCACCGCGGTTTCCGGGTGACCGTCGGCGGGGGGACATCCAATCTCTGCCGTTCCGGCTCGCTCCTCTACGAGTTCTTGCCTGCCGGGGAGATCTTCAACGTGGCCGAAGCCGTCTTGCGGGTCTTTCATCGAAACGGCGATCGGGAGCACAAGAACCGCAACCGGATGAAGTTCCTGATCAAGGAGCTCGGCTGGGAAGGCTGGAAGGCGGAGTTCGAGAGAGTCCTCGAGGAGTTCCGCGCCGAGGGGGGCGCTCGCCTCCCGTTCGACCCGGAGCAGCCGGCCGGCGAAGAGGCTCCGGCGTGGGACCGTCCGGCGCCTCCTTCCGTCGCGATGGCGCGAGCGCGCGCGAACGCGTCGAAGACGAAAGGACCCGGCATCGCACCGGCGATTCGATCTTTCCTTCCGACGATGAACGGCGACTTCTCCCATTGGAGCCGCACCAACGTCAAGCCGCAGAAGCAACCGGGTTACGCCATCGTGGTGGTGACCGTCCCTCTGGGCGACGTCACGAGCGAGCAGATGCGCGTGCTCGCGGACCTCGCGCTTTCTTATGGCGACGGCTCCGCGTGGGTCACCTCCGAGCAGGATCTGCTGCTGCGCTGGGTGCGCGTCGAGGAGATCCCGGACCTCTACCGGAGGCTCGCCGCGAGCGGCCTCGGGCTGCCCGATGCGGGGACGATCGCCGACGTCACCAGCTGCCCCGGGGCGGAGTCCTGCCGGCTCGCCGTGACGCAGTCGCGCGGCCTCGGACGGTTCCTGGGAGAGCACCTCCGGTCCCGGCCGGACCTCGTCGCGGCCGCACCGGACCTCCAGATCAAGATCAGTGGCTGTCCGAACGGTTGCGGTCGCCACCACGTCGCCGGTGTCGGATTCCAGGGGAGCACCCGCCGGCTGGGCGACAAGATCATTCCCCAGTACCTGGTCATGGTCGGAGGCGCCGTCGACGACCGGGGAGCGCAGTTCGGGAAGGTGGCAGCGAGAATTCCCGCGCGGCGCATACCTGACGCCATCGACCGGCTGGTCGACCTCTATCGGGCCGAGCGGTCCGAGGGAGAGACCGCGACTGCCTTCTTCCGCCGGCTGGACGTTGCCCGGGCGCGAGAGCGCCTGGTGGACCTGGAAGGAATCAGCGCGGAAGACGCGCAGCCGGAGGACTACATCGACCTGGGCGAGGACGTGCAGTACCGGATGGAAACGAAGGAAGGGGAGTGCGCCGTCTGATCCTCGGGGCGGAAAAAGGGCGCGCGGCCTTCCAAACGAGGCTCGCGCGCCCCAGGGTTATCGAACGAGGTCTATTGCACGACGTCGACCCTGCCGAAGTAGCCGTTCTCCTCGTCGTCCGGCCCGGCGGCGAAGTACAGAGTGGTGCTCGGGCCTGAACTGTGGTCATTGCCGAAGCCGATGCCCCAGAGCCCGTCGATCACGAGGTCGCGCTTGTTGCTGCGCAGGCGACCGCCGTAACCCCACTCACCCTCTTCGTCCTTGCAGTAGGCATTGATCCGGCCGTCGCCGAAGTTGCCCACGAGCAGACAGCCGCTGAATCTGCCGAAGCCCGCGGGTGCCTGGGCGACGCCCCAGGGCGAGTTCAGTTGGCCGTGATCGGCCACCGCCGCGACGAGGTTACCGTCGGTGTCGAACTCGCGCACGAAACCGTGACCCTGGCCCGCGAGGTCGTCATCCCCGGCCTTGAGCGCGTAAGTCACGAAGATCGAATCCCCGACGGCCTGGATGCCGAAGGGACAGTAACCGGCCGGGATCGTGTCGTCCTCGAATTCGCCGCCGGTGTCGAATTCGGCGAAGGTCCCGTCGAGAGACTCCACCTTACACTCACCGAAGTCGGTTGTGTAAAGGGTGTCGCCGTGGATCGCCAGCCCCTTGTAATTCGAGCCCGGTTCACCGACGCCCGATTCCGGGAACGCTACCTCCGCCTGGGTGCCGAGCCCACCGTTCCAGCCGGAGATCGTTCCGTCCTCGCTCGCCCACATGAAGAGGGCGGGCTGTTCGTCGGAGAGCAGGAACTGACTGCCGCCGTAGAAGACCTCACCGGTG
>WNFV01005529.1_pt1 | contig 18796 bp, 18 predicted proteins | sample 5400101 | NCBI WGS metagenome assembly WNFV01 (sample SAMN13153361, study PRJNA577476) | soil metagenome | isolation source: 115 cm soil or saprolite under grassland replicate 1 | place: USA:California | collected 2016-06-15 | reverse complement strand
ACGTTGTCGGCCCGCTGGAGGCGTGCGACGAGAACGGCTTCGCGGTGCGCAACCGGCGCGGCGAGCTGGTGCTGATCCCGCGCGAGCGCGCCATGGCGGCCAAGGTCATCCCGGAGCGCGCCTGAGCCTACCTGGGCAGTTCGCCCGGCCCGTGCAGGACATCGGTGGCGAGACGATCGGGCTACAAGGCGGCCGCCGCTTGGGCTACGCCCAATGGGGCGACCCCGGGGACCAGCCTCTCATCTACTTCCACGGGCTGGCCCGGGTCGCCAAGCCGAGCGAGTTCACCGTGGATGCGCCGGTAGCCCCATGTCGGGTTCTCTGCCGCCATCCGCAGGATCAACTGCCGTAGCCGCGGCGGGATCGATGGTCGACCAGCCGGGCGGTGGGGTTTGGTCCAGTGGCGTCTAACCAGGTCCCGGTGCCAGCGCAGTAGCGTCTCCGGCATCACGAACAGGTGGCGTCGGTGAGTGCCGAAAGGATGGCCCGGTCTGGCCAGGCGGGGCGTGGCCGGGCGAGCTGCTGGCGCACGACCGCGACCTCATGGCGCAGCACGAGGAGCTCGGCGTCTTGGACGCCTGCCCGCGGGCCAGCACTGCGAGCCAGCCGATGAGCTGACAGAAGCTCAGGTGGAGCAGCCGCAGCGTCATGACTGGCGATCATCGCGGACTTCCGCCACCGGAGCTGCAGGTCAACGTCGTGGACGAGGTTCTCGGCACCGACAGGCTCCACGACTAGATTTTCGACGTCGAGACCGACCGATCCGGAACGTCGCTCCGCACCGGCGCGACCGGCAGCAACCGTGAGGTCATCGCTGTATCCGCCGGATGGCTGGCGGTGCGGGGTTGGCGCTGACTGGTCGGGCTCATCGTGCAGCGGCACGTCCAGCCTCAGGAGATCCCCGGCCTATCCCCCATCGTCGAGTAGACGGTTCGGAACGGTATGAACCAGATTCGGTAGCGGTTGCCGTCCACAATCACCGTGAGCCCGGCGCCGAAGTAAGGCCATGGGTACTGGGCGCGCACTTGTCCACCAGGGGCTTGGAAGAGCTGACCGAGATGCTTGGAGGTGAACGTCACCATGCCGTCAGACAGGCGCAGCTCACCGCGATCGTACTGCGTCCACCGACCGACGGGGAACCGGCTCGCTCGTGTGGCGAGCTCGTTCATGCGTATCCCTCCTTCGAGGCGTGCGGCTTGGCGGCGGGCCCTACCACCGGCTGCATTGGTATAGCCTTCTCAGGTACCCCCTGCCAGGCCCCGAGACGGGAATCGCGCTGCGTGATCGGCCAGCGCAGCGCCGCGACCGGCAGGAGCACGGACACGCATGGCGCGCTCATCGAGGTGCTCATCGGGCTGTCACGCAAGGTACAGGAAGCGACATGGCGCGCGTCCCGCCGGCATACGGAAGCTGGCAACGTCGTCGCCGCCCGCACACCCCTACAGGCGCGCGCGACCCTCTGACACCGGTACCCTCCCTTCCACACCACGGCTTGACCACCAACGCCAGAGGCGCTCGCGCACCACGTCAGAGACATTTTCGATGCGCTGGCCCACGAACAGGGGCAGGATCGGCCGACCGGGCGGGAGGAGTTGGATGGCGGCGCGGGCCGGGGTGGGAGAGGTCGAGCGAGCGGACCGGGAGGGCTTGCCGCCGTTCGCGGTGCGGCCGGTGACCGCAGTCGCTGGGGCCGTCGTCGCCGTGCTGGTAGCGGTGTCGTGGCGGTACGGTTACCACCGCGACGAGCTGTACTACCTGCAGCAGTCGGCCCACCTGGCGTGGGGCTCGGTGGACAGCGGCCCGCTGGTGGTTGCGATCGCTCGGGCGGCGACCGGCTGCTGTCAGGGCGCGCTGCCGGCGCTGCGGCTGCTGTCGGCGCTGGCGGCCGGCGGCACGGTGACGCTGACCGCGCTGATGGCCCGGGAGCTCGGCGGGGGGCAGTTCGCGCAGTGGTTCGCGGGCCTGTGCATCGCGGCCGCTGGGGTGCTGTTCGGGGCAGGCCATCTGCTGAGCACGACGCCGTTCGACATCCTGGCGTGGGCTGGCCTCCTGCTGCTGGTCCTGCGGATCCTCCGCACGGGCAATGCGCGCCTGTGGTTGGCGGTGGGCGTCCTGGTCGGGGCAGCGCTGCTGAACAAGAACACGGTCTTCTTTCTGCTGTTCGGGCTCGGCGTGGGACTGCTGGCCACGCTGCAGCGACGGCTGCTGTGGAGCCCGTGGGTCGTGGCGGGGGCCGTTGTGGCGGTGGCCATGTGGGCGCCGTCGCTTGGCTGGCACGCCGATCACGGCTGGGCGATGTTCCAGATGAGCCGCAACCTCCGCCGGGAGCACTCTGGCGTCGGCGTGGGCATCGTGTTCCTGCCGCTGCAGTTCCTGCTGATGAACCCGGTGACCGCGCCGGTGTGGCTGTCCGGGCTGGTCCGGCTGTGGCGCGACCCCGAGCAAAGGCGGTACCGGCCGGTGGCGATCGCCTTCGTGGTCCTGGCGCTGACGATCGCGGTGGTGATCGGCGACCGGCCGTACTTCCTGGCCCCGATGTACACGGCGCTGTTCGCGGCGGGGGCGGTGGCGTTCGAACGGCGGTTGGCCGAGGGCCGGGCTCGGTGGTCCCGGCGGGCGGCCTTGGGCGTCCTGGTGGTCGGTGGCCTGGTCGCGCTGCCGGTGGCCCTGCCGGTGCTGCCGGCCTCGGTGCTCCACACGGTGCCCCTGCAGGCCGTGAACTACGACCTCGGCGAGCAGATCGGCTGGCCCGAGCTCAGCCGGACGGTGGTCGCCGCGTACCGCTCGCTGGGGCGGTCGGACGCGGTGGTGGTGGGGTCCAACTACGGCGAGGCCGGTGCGGTGGCTCGCTTCGGCCCGCCGGGCATCGCCGAGCGGGCCTTCAGCAGGCAGAACACGGACTGGTGGTACGGGCCCCCACCCGATGACGCGGGATCGGCGGTGCTCGTCGGGTTCAGCAGGGAATTCGTCGGGCGCTTCTGGACGAACTGCCAGCGGTTCGACCGTATCCGCAACGCCCCTGGCGTGGACAACGACGAGGACGGGCTGCCGGTGTGGACCTGCACCGGCCAGCGCTCACCGTGGTCCCGCAGCTGGCCGGAACTCCGCCGCTACGGCTGAGGCTGACCTCGGGCCGCCAGGACGGCACGTCCAAGAAGCGCCGCACGTACTCGGGGTCGTAGGCGGCATGCTCGGTGTCGTTGGGGAACGGGACGGTCATGGGTACGCCGTAGGGGTCCTCGCGGCTGGAGCCCCTGAGCGTCTCCTCGGGAGTGGAAAAGTGAAGCGATCCCGAGATGTGCTGCGCCCGGTACTCCCACTCGCCCAGGGCGTTCACGAGCTTCAGGGGATCCCCACGGTCCAGCGTCGCAGGTCTGGTCCAAGCCCCCGGGGCACACAGTCCCGTAGCAGAGCTTCCGGGCCGAAGCGCCTTGCGCACCACTGGCCGGGTGGGCCTCCGCCGGGCCACCTCCCGGAACCCGGCGCGGTCGTACATGGACTTCGCGCCGAAGAGTTCTCCAGGCCGACGCCGGTGCCCGTTCCGGTCTTCCGGTAGAACATGCAGAAGCAGGTTCGAACGATGGGCCGATCGAACAGCTCGACCAGGTCGGGCCACCGCTCCTTCGTGACCGGGTGCGCTTCGAACGCCATTGGGCCAATCTACCGGCCGGACCAGGAGAAGTGCTGGTAGTTCGGATGCTGGAGATACCGCCTCGTGGCGCGGGTTGATCCGGTTTCCAGGGCACGCAGACTGATCGGGTCTCGGTTGGAGCCATTGCGGGGGATTGAGAATGGATCGCCTGCCCGGCTGCCGGCGTAGCAGCGCACCTCCACCCGATCAGGCATGCGGCCGCTCCCCCCGGTGTTGTCTACCAGCCAGGCACGGCAAGCCGTAGCCGCCCCACGATCCTCCAGCCGGCGCTGTCGCCGCACACCAACCGCGGTAGCTACCACACCAACCACCGATCCGCCCTTCATCCAGGGAACGAGGGCCGATGCCGCAATGGGTCAGGCGCGCCGTTGGACACCCCTGATGGGCTCGGCCAGCTTGACCGAGCGAACAGGCACACTGCGGTTCGCAGGTCTGGGACGTGACCTGCCCACGATCCGAACCGGCGACTGGCCATTTCAGTGACCCAAGCGGCGCCGCGGCATCGAGGGAATGGGCATTTCCGCTGCTAGACGGACCGCATGAAGTGCGTGGTTCTGGTCCGGGTCGCGCCCAGGGCACGAGTCGAGCACACCATCACGCCGCCATCACCGCAGCTCATCCCGTCTGGCCGGCGGTGGCTGTCGTGCCCAGTGATCGAAGATGTCAGTGCCCTCCCGCCCGCGAGTGTGACATGCCCCAGCTGGTGCCAAGGCTGACGGCCGCGGGGCCGTTGTGCCCCGCGCATGTCCCTTGTGCTCAGCGAGCGAGCGCCGCGGCTTCGGCGTCGATCTCCTCGAGGTCGATATCACGCTTGCGGGACAGGCGGCTTGGCCACCAGATCCAGCGGCCGATGTCGAGGTTGAGCGCGGTGACCAGCACGGAGCGGACCACGAAGGTGTCGAGCAGCACGCCGAACGCCACCGCGAAGCCGAGCTCGGTGACAAACACCAGCGGCAGGGTGCCAAGAGCGACGAATGTGCCCGCCAGGACCAGGCCCGCGGAGGTGATCACGCCACCGGTAGCGGCCAGGCCGAGCAGCGCGCCCTGCCGCGTGCCATGGTGCCTGGCCTCCTCGTGGACCCTGGTCATCAGGAAGATGTTGTAGTCCACCCCCAGCGCGACCAGGAACACGAACACCCACAGCGGCAGCGAAGCGTCGGCCCCCGCGAAGCCGAAGATGTGGTCGAAGGCCAGGGCGCTTACGCCCAGCGCCGCGGCGAACGACAGCACCACCGTCCCAATGAGCAGCAGCGGGGCCACCAGGGCGCGCAGCACCAGGGCGAGGATGACGAGCACCACGCCCAGCACGAGGGGCACGACCAGGTTCCGGTCGTGGCGGGAGGCACGCTGGATGTCGAGGCTGACCGCGCTGCCGCCGCCCACCTTGGCGTCCGCGCCCGGGATCGCGTGGACCTCAGCGCGCAGCCGGTCGACGGTCCGGAACGCGGCTTGACCGTCCGAGCTGCTGGTCAGCGTCCCCTCGATGTAGGCGAGGCCGTCCTTTACCACCGGAGGGGTGACGCCCGTGACCCCCGGGGTGCCGGCCACGGCGGACCGCAGCTCCCGCGAGGCGGGAGCCCTGCCGATGACCTGGACCGGGTCGCCGGCGCCGGCCGCGAAGTGGCGGTCGAGCGCCTGCTCGCCCGTCACCGAGTTCTGTGTGGTGCGGAAGGCATCCCGGTTCTGCAGGCCGCTGGCCTTCAGCCCAGTCAGCCCCAGCGCCATCGCGCCCAGCGCCACCGCCGTCACCACCCAAACCGGGCGCGGGCGGCGGACCATACGCCGCCCGATCCGCGCCCACAGCACCCGCTCGGTGGGCTCGGGCGACCCGAGCGTCGGGCGGACCGGCCAGAACAGCCAGCGTCCGAAGATCACCAGCAGCGCCGGCAGCAGCGTGAGCATCGCGCACAGCCCCACGGCGATGCCGATCGCCATCACCGGTCCCAGGCTCTTGGTCGAGTTAAGCTCGGCGACCAGCAGGCACAGCAGGCTCAGGATCGCCGTCGAACCGCTGGCGATGATCGCCGGCCCGGCGCGGTGCAGCGCCACGGCCATCGCCTGGTGCCGGTCGGGGTGGCGGCGCAACTCCTCGCGGTAGCGGGCGACCAGCAGCAACGCGTAGTCGGTGCCCGCCCCGAAGACCAGCACCGTCAGGATGAACGCGCTCTGCCCGTTGACGGTCAGGCCGGCGTGACGGGCGAGCAGGTAGATCACCGCCTGCGCGGCGGTCAGGGCGACGAACACGCACGCCACGGGCAACAGCCACAGCACCGGGCTGCGGTAGGTGAACAGCAGGATGACGATGACGATCAGCGCCGTGATGTACAGCAGCGTGGAGTCGAAGCCGGTGAACACGTTGATGAAGTCGGCGGCATAACCGGCCGGCCCGGTGACATAGACGCTCCCGCCGCCGGCGTGGGCGATGGAGCGCAGGTCCTTGACCACAGGGGCGATGTCGTTCCAGCCGTTGCTGCCCATCTTGATGGGCACGACCACCTGGAGCGCCCGGCCGTCGCTGGCGGGAATCGGGCCGATGACCTTGCCGCTGACGTGGTCCAGGCCGGCGAAGCGCTTGGCGTCGGCGGCGGCCCCGGCCCGGTCGCCGCGGGTGATGGGAGCCGAGTGCTCGTAGACCACCACCGCTGGGAGGGTGTCGCTTGAGGTGAACCGCTTGGCTAGCTCGATCACCCTGGTGGACTCGGCGTTTTTCGGCAGCCACTCCGACGCGTCGTTCTTCTGGGCGCCGTTGAGCTTGCCGGCAAGCGGCCCCGCAGCCGCAATCACCGCGATCCAGAAGGCCAGGACCACCCATTTGGTCCACCGCCCACAAGGAAGCCCCGCGATCCTCCTCATTGCTGCTTGGTCGTTTCCCCGATCCCGTTTGCTCTGTCTCACCGTTCCTCCCAGTCCAGGTGACGCTCGCTCCTAAGATGCTGGCCCGGGGTGAACGTGTGACATCGCGGTGGCGACGCGAGCGGCACACCGCTGCTGGGCGCGGCCGCTGCCCGCTTCGAGCGGGAAGCTGTGGAGCGACGGGACGGGGTCGCCCGCGCTGGCCTCCGCAGGTAGAAGCGGACGCCACGCGCCTGCATGAAGCGGTGCTCACCCCCGCGACGCGCGGGAACGGGCGGGACGGAGAACTGGCGGTCAATGACACTGCGCTGCCCTTTTCGGCTCAGGGACGGGTGGTGTCCTCGCCAGGACGAGGCGACCACCCGGGCCACGCCACCCCCACCACGACCACCGCGGGCACGCTGATGGCGGCGGCGCCTGACGTCGCCTGGCCACAACGACCGCGCTGCTGGCCGGCGCCGTGCGGTACGGCGACCTAGGCAAGCGAGGCTGAGGGACACGGTGATGATGATCACCAGGTGCAGCGTGCCCGAGAGTCCGCTCTCAGCAATCCAGCCATCGCTCGGGTTCTCCTGATCGGATCCGTCAGGTGGGTGGGCGTGCTGGCGGACCATCCAGCCCGAGCACGCCCGCGGCCGCGCGGGCGGCCAGCAGCTCGTCGTGCGGTGCTTGCCCGGCGAGTCCGATCACGGCGCCCTCAAGCGCTCCGACGAACGCCAGAGCAACCGCCCTGGCGGGTGGGCCGGGTGGAATCGACCCGTCTTTGCGTCCCGCGTCGATCAAGCGGACCAAGCGCTTGACCAGCCCTGCCTGAACCCGCTCGAGCTCCCGCCCAATCGGATGGTCCTGACCGCTGAACTCGACTCTGAGCGCCATCGCGACGCGGGCAATGTCTCGTCGGCAGAGGACGGCGTGACCGCGCGCCATAGCGAGCAGTGCGGCGACCGGATCGGATTCCTGGTCGGCCATTTCGCCCACCTCGCGCCTCCACGTCTCGTCGGCCCAGTGGAGTACCGCCAGCGCCAGATCCTCCTTGTCCTTGAACTGGTGATACAGGGCGCCGCGCGTGTAGCCGGCCTCGCGCGCTACCTCCTCGAGCACAAGGTTGCCGTAGCCGTAGCGGGAGAGGCCCCTCGCGGCCGACTCGAGCAACGCGCTCCGTGTGCGGGCGCTCCGCTCAGCCTGGGTCGGACGCTGGCGAACTGCCGGCGCCTGCCCCTTCGAATGAGGTGCATCACGTACATGCATGTATGTATGATACTTCAGTTCCAAGTTCCGACTGAGCCTTGCGGCCCGCTCTAAGGAGGACAGCTGATGCCAATGCTGGATGCATGCATCCCCGAGGGGGCTCTCACGCCGGAGGCCGAGCGCAAGCTGCTCGGAACCTGCACCGACCTGCTGCTCGAGCACGAGGGCGCCCGTCCGACCAACGAGAGGGCCCGCTCGCTCGCGTGGGTGTTCGTGCACCGCCACGAGACGTACGTCGCCGGCGCCCCGGCCGAGGCGCCGCACTACAAGTTCGTCTGCCAGGTCCCCGAAGGCCAGTACGACGAGAAGCGCCGCGCGGCCGTCACCAAGGCGATGACCGAGGCGCTGGTGGAGGCCGAGGGTGGCAGATGGCCCGACCCGGAGAGGCGCGTGTGGGTCTTCACCTTCGAGGTGCCGGACGGCACGTGGGGCGGTCTCGGCGGGCGCGTCGTCACCCTGCCGGACATCGCTGAGTTCGTCATCGGGAAGGCCGGTCGCCGCTACGGCGAGGAGCGCCTCGCCGAGCGGCGTCGCGAGCAGGCGCGCGCGCTGCTCGAGGCTGCCCAGGCTAAGCAGTCAGCACGGGCCTGAAGCTGCGGGTGAGCGCTTTCGGCCGCCTGTGGCCGGGAACGCCCAACGCCACTCCCGCTCGTTCTTGGAGGACTCCTCGGTCCACGAATGAAGCTCCCGAACACTGCGCACACCTCCCGGCCCCGGCGGATCCACGAGCTCACCCGCGACTTCCGGCTCTAAGACGAGTGGGCGCCGGAGATCGCCAACCGGACCAGAGATCCGCGACTCCGTCGACGGCTACCAGCACCGGCCCGCACTCGGGCCGGCCTGCCGCCCCCAGCCGAGGCCGCCGGCACCGGGGGCGACCCTCGGCAAGGTCAGCGCCTGGTTGCGGGGGACCGCCAAGCTGCCACCGCCGAGCCCGCCCCGAAGAGGCGGGCAGACGGGAGGCGCGAAGCACGCCTCGCTTGACCCACCCTCAAAAAGACATGCCACTCGATGCAGGCTCACCCGAACTTACTGGGTACTGTCGCTGGCGACATGTCCAAGGTACTGACACCCGAGCAAGGCGAACGTGGCATCGATAAGAGCCGCGATCGTCCAGCCACCAGTTCGAGACGGCGCTGACGATGATCGCCCAGCGGCCACAGGTTGGGTGGCGACGGCGATTCAGGCGCGCGCGTCCACCCGGGATCCGCCCTGTGGGCGGTCGGCATGTGACGTTCTCCTTTGAATGGGCTCGCGGTCTATCCGTCGGTGTCCCACGGGTCCGGCCGATCGGCGGTGACGCGAAAGACCGGGATCTGCGCGGCGACCCGGTCGAACTCCTCCAGCGGGGCTCGCCGGTCCACCGGGATGTGGGCGCGGGCTCCCGGCGCCAGGGCCAGGTAGCGGCGCAGGATAGGCGCACGGGCGCCGGGCTCCACCTCGTCCAGGCGCACGGCCTCGCGGCGGCCATGGCGCAACACCGCCCGTCCCCCGGCCGCGCGGACGTTGCGCACCCAGTTCACGTTCTGGCCGAGCATCGCCACCAGGTAGCGCTCGCCCTCATAGTCCGCGACGACCAGCGGGAACGAGATGAGGCGACCCGTGCGCCGCCCTGGCACCTCCAGCGTGACCCAATGGTTCGGCGCAAGTATCCCGGCCGAGAACTGGATGGCCGAGATGCGGTTGAGCAGTCGTGCCAGGCGGTTCGGGCGACCGCTGCGGTACATCCATCGATCGAACCGGTGCAGCCGTCTGGCAGAGTTTCGTGTCCGATCTCTCGTCCCGCGCATCAAGGAACTCCTTCTGCCCATGGCACCGCACTCACACCTGCTTGGGGGCCTTGCCCCTCATCGTGGCCACGAAGCGCAGCAGCTTGTGCCCGGGGTCGGCCGTGGGGTCGAACATCAGCGGGCAGCCGCCGTCGATCACGGTGATGCCGTGTTGGCGGCCGTACCGGGTGGCCGCCTCGGAGACGCTGCCGGCGCCATACAGCCGATGCATCCACACGTCCTTGATGCCCAGATCGACACACTCCCGCATGGTGGCCTCGGCGGACTCCGGCCGGGTGCCGATCACCACCGCCTCGACACCGCCGGGAACCGACTTCAGATCCTGGTAGCACCGGTCGCCTTCCACCCGCTCCACATTCGGGTTGATCGCGAACACCTCGTAGCCGCGGTCCCGCAACCGCTGGTACACGACGTTGGCGCCATGTCCCTTCGGCGTCCGGGACACCCCGGTCACCGCGATGCGCTTGTTGGCCAGGAATTGTGATGCGGCCTGGTTCATCGGGAGCACGGCTACCACCTCCACGCCGGCAAGTGCCCTAACGGCTCCACTCCTGCACCCAGAGCCTTGCCCTTGCTGGACTCATCGACCAGGGTCGAACGTCACCCCGAGTGACGACCTTCGACCCGATCCTCGGGCGACGCGTCGGTCGAGGGCCGTCGGCCCAGCAGTGAGGTGCCGAACGGCAACAGGCACACCGGCGCTCAGTCGCTTGCCGCCTCGGGCGAGGACGCAACGGGCTGCGGCTCCGTGGGCCTGGCCAGGTGGACCGCGCCGTACTCCCCGTCGAAGCCCGGATCACGCACGACCAGGCCTCGCCGGACCAGGTCGATCGCGTCGGCGACCTCGGGGAATCCGCTGTCGCGGATCGCATCGACCGGCAGGCGCTCCAGGATTGGCAGCTCCGGGCCGAGCCGCTCGATCATCGCGTCCACCATGCGCGCGACCGCCTTGCTCGCCGGGCCGACCCTCAGGACCTCCCCGACCAGCTCGGGGAGGGGGACCAGGCTGCGGCAGTCCACCCTCGCCTCGAGACCCACCGCCGGCCGGTCCGCCAGGTTCTCGACCCGCTGCTGCACCCCCATGGTCAGCCGCTTGCCGCAGACCGGACAGGCCTGGCGGCTCCGGCGCGCGGCCTCTGGGTCGAGCCGGACGCCGCAGCGGCGATGCCCGCTCAGGTGGTACCTGCCCGCCTCGGGGAAGATCTCGACGGTGCCGCCGTAGCCCTCCCCGGTCTCCAGCGCCCGCCGGATCGCGAAGTGGTCCAGCTCGGTGGTGAACCTCGTTGCCTCCCGCCCGAGTCTGGCGGGGGCGTGGGCGTCGGAGTAGCTGACCGGGCGGAAGCGGTCCAGCGCCGAGACGCGCCGGTTCATCGGCGGGTCCGCGGAGAGGCCGGTCTCGACCGCGAAGATGTGGTCGACCAGCTCGCCGTAGCACGCCTCGATCGAGTCGAACCCCGTGGTCGCACTCAGCACCCCCATCCACGGTGTCCAGATGTGGGCGGGCACCAGGTAGGCGCCGTCCCCGCTGGCGAGCGTGGCCTCGAGCAGGTCGCGCGCATCCAGCGCGAGGGTGGGCCGGCCATCCTCGACAAGGTTCCCGCTGCGCCCCAGACGCTGGCTCAACCGGGCCGCCGTGCGCAGGTCGGGGGCGTACAGCAGGTGGTGCATGCGCCGGGCACGCCCGTCCCGCCGGAAGGCGGTCGCGACCTCGACGGCGAGCAGCAGGCGCAGCGGGCCGCGGCACGATGGCGGGAGCCGGTCGACCACCGCCCGGTCCAGCTCGTCGCGTAGCCGGTACAGGCCGGGCTCGGCCGGCACCAGGGCCGCCTCCAGCTCGGCGAACCACGCCGGATGGGTGAAGTCGCCGGTGCCCAGGACCGTGATGCCCTTGCGCCGGGCCCACCAGGCGAGCTGCGCGAGGTCAGCATTGCGGCTGGTGGCTCTGGCGTAGCGGGAGTGGACGTGCAGATCGGCATAAAACCGCATGGACCATTGCCTTTCACACCAGACGATCGGTATCCGGCCGTCGGCCCCGGCGTCGGTGAGCGCGATCGGCGGGTAGTGCGGGGGTCAGGCCGCCTCGGCCGCGTGCTGGAGCTGCTCGGTGGCCTCCGACCCGGCGACCTCGGCTCGGGCGGGCGTCCGGGGTCGGCTCCGGATGGCGGTGGCGAGCAGCAGCCGGAGGCCGCGCACCTGGGCGCGCTCGCGCAGCCGCCAGGTACCGTCCTGCCAGCGGGCAAGCCCCTCCCGCTCGAGCCGCCGGCCAGCGAGTGCGGCGTGCTTGCAGGGGATCGGGAACGAGGCCCGGTGGATGCCCGAGCGGCAGGTGCACCCGAGCAGCAGGGTGCCGTCGCGCACGCCACGGATCCAGACACGATAGCTGCCCGGCTGGGAGTCGGACTTGACCAGGACCGAGCCGTCGGGCAGCACGCGAGCGTTGTGGCCGCCTTCGACCGCGCGAACCTCGGCGGCGAGCCCATATGCCGCATGCCACGGCGCATCGTCGACGCGACGCCTCATGGTGGCGGAATCGTCAGGAGCAATGAGTTCTTCTGTCATATCGCTTTCATTGTACGCCGAGAACCCCGGTCCCGATCGACGAAATGCCAGGTCAGCGTGGGTATGGTGAGCCCCTCCGCCGCGAGGTGGCCTGCTCACGGCTTCGCGCGAGGACCCGCAGGCCTTCGTGGCTGTACGACCGCTGGGTCGAACCGCCGTTCGTCCACTACTACCGAAGGGTGCTCCACGCCAGGGCGCCGGCGACCACGGCGAGCGTCGCCGCCGTGGCGGAGGTCGTGGAAGCGGAGGCCCTGGAGTCAGCCTGTGGGTGCCGGTTATTCCGTCATCTCATGCGACCTGCGCGTACTCATGGATCAGCTCACCGAGTCGATCTCGTCGCGCGACCCTCTCAGCCGACAGGACGGCAGCTGACTCGCCAGCCGCGCCACCGCCACAGCGAGTTCCTCGACTTCCTCAAGCTGGTCGCCAAGGTCTACCCGCGCCGCCAATTGCACGTGGTGGTGGACAACTACGCCACCCACAAGCACCAGCGGGTCCAGGCCTGGCTGGCCAGCCATCCCCGCGTCCACCTGCACTTCACCCCGACCTACGCGTCCTGGCTAAACCTGGTCGAGGTGTTCTTTCGATCATCGAGCGCCAAGCGCTGCGCCGCGGCAACTTCGCCGGCGTCGACGAGCTGGTCACAGCGATCCGCCGGTTCTGCGATGGCTGGAACCAACGCTGCGAGCCGTTCAGCTGGACCAAGGACGCCGACCAGATCCTCGCCACACGCAACCGCTGGCACACCTCAGCAACGAGCCACGAGCTCGCCCCATACTGGCGGTCGCCAGGGTGGCGGGTGCGCAGTGGCTCACACGCAGGCCGAGTGACGAAACCAGTCCCTGCGGCGTGTACCAGTCACCGGTGGAGAACACAGGGAGCCGCAGTGGCCCACGATCAGCAGTTCGAAGCCTTCTACGAGACGGTGTTTCTCCGGCTGGTCGGCCAACTCGGGCTCGTCACCGGTGACTTGGCCGAGGCGGAGGACCTCGTCCAGGAAGCGCTCGCCAGGGCATCGGCACGCTGGCCGAGACTGCGGGCCTACGACGTCCCAGAAGCCCGGGCCCGCCGGGTGCTGGCGACCCAATTCAACGAGTACGCGGAGGAGGTCTGAACCAGCGATGGTTGAGCTGCAGGATCGTCTGGAAGCGTTGGCCGCCGCCTACCAGCAGGCCGCCCGGCCGCCGGGTCCCTCCTCGGCCCGCCGCCGCGGGCGCCAACGGCGCCTGTACCAGGCGTGTGCTGCCGGCCTGCTGACGTTGGCGCTGGTGGCGGCGGGGGTGACGGCAGGCTCGCAGCTGCTGAAGGGGCCGCGATCGTCGACGGTGGCACCAGCGACCTCACCGGGGAGCAGCAATCCGGCCCTCGAGGGGATTCCACCTGCCAACGACCGGCGGGGTATCGAGCGGACCGGGCCGATCGTGCTCGTGGCCCAGGGCGTGGTCGACCGGTCCACCTGGAAGCCGGCGACCTACCCCAGTGGCAAGCGGACCTGCTCGGTCGTCATCCATGACGGCACCCCTGTGGAGTATGCGTGTGGCTTCGACGTCCCCGGACGACGACCGGTCATGTCGAGCTGGACACACTACCGGGTCGCGCCGCCCGATACCGTGTTTGTGCATGGACAGGTCGTCGAGCAGGCCGCCCAGGTCCGGATCGAGTTCTCCCACCACAGCCCGATCGAGCTGCCCGCGCTGCAGGCGCCGACCGATGTCGGGGTGCGCTTCTTTGTGGCATCGATCCGGCTTCCGGGTGCGCGCCCCACTGCGGTCGTCGCCCTGGATGAGCACGGAACCGAACTCGGCCGTCAGAACCTCAGGTTGGCGCCCCAGCAGCAACCAGGCTGACGGGCGGGTCGCTGCTGCCGGTCGAACGTGCTGAAGTCATTTGACGGGAGCAGGCGGCACAACCGCGCTCGGACCCGCCATGTCAAACACCCCAGAGACAGACCCCGGTCCTCGGCGTCCTGAGCGAGGTAGCGCGAGGACTCGTCTTCGGGAGGGGCTTGTCCGTCCACAGCGGACGACAAAGGGCAAGGAAAGTACCCACTCCTTGCCACTCTCAACGTATAGCGCACCGGGGGCCTTGCGGCAAGGCCCGGGTCGTGGCGCAGAATCGTCGGCCGAGGCCAGAACCTACGAGAAATCAGGGATTCGCGAAGTACATGTGCTTTTGTCGATGTATGGGTCACGTGGGACGTTGAACCGCCGGTGGGACTCGCGGTGCGGTTTGCGGGCACTCGGCGCGGAGGTGCGGGTGTGCGCTCCGCCGGACTGCGCGGAGCAGCTGGCCGAAAAACAATGGGGGGTTTCATGATTGACGTGATCGTTGCCGGCGGCGGACCGACCGGCGTGATGCTGGCCAGCGAGTTGCGGCTGCACGGCGTGCACGCGCTCGTGCTGGAGAAGGAGGCGGAGCCGACCAGATATGTCCGCGCGCTCGGCCTGCACGCGCGCAGCGTCGAGGTGATGGACCAGCGCGGTCTGCTGGAGCGGTTCCTCGCGCTCGGCCAGCAGTACGCGGTCGGTGGTTTCTTCGCCGGTATCACCAAGCCGTCGCCTGACCGGCTGGACACCGCACATCCGTACGTCCTCGGCATCCCGCAGACCGTCACCGAGCGCCTGCTGACCGAGCACGCCACCGAGCTGGGCGTCGAGATCCGGCGTGGCTGCGAGCTGGTCGGGCTGAGCCAGGACGACCACGGGGTGACCGTCGAGCTGGCCGACGGCACGCAGTTGCGCTCGCGCTACCTCGTCGGCTGCGACGGCGGCCGCAGCACGGTGCGCAAGCTGCTCGGCGTCGGCTTCCCCGGTGAGCCCACCAGGGTCGAGACGCTGCTGGGCGAGATGGAGGTGGCCGTGCCGCCTGAGACGCTGGCCGCCGTGGTGGCCGAAGTCCGCAAGACCCAACTTCGGTTCGGCGCCGTGCCCTTCGGGGAGGGGGTGTACCGCATTGTCGTGCCCGCCGAGGGGGTGACCGAGGACCGCACGGTCCCGCCGACCCTCGAGGAGGTGAAGCAGCGGCTGCGGGTGTTCGCCGGCACCGACTTCGGCGTGCACTCACCGCGCTGGCTCACCCGCTTCGGCGACGCCACCCGGCTGGCCGAGCGCTACCGGACCGGCCGCGTGCTGCTGGCCGGCGACGCGGCGCACATCCACCCGCCGACCGGCGGACAGGGCCTCAACCTCGGCATCCAGGACGCGTTCAACCTCGGCTGGAAACTGGCCGCCGAGGTCAACGGCTGGGCACCGGAGGGGCTGCTGGACAGCTACCACACCGAACGGCACCCGGTGGCCGCCGACGTGCTGGACAACACCCGCGCTCAGATGCTGCTGCTGTCCCCCGAGCCGGGCCCCCGGTCAGTGCGCCGCCTGGTGTCGGAACTGATGGACTTCGAGGAGGTGAACCGGTACCTGATCGAGAAGATCACCGCGATCGGGGTCCGCTACGACTTCGGCGAGGGGCATGAACTGCTCGGCCGGCGGATGCGGGACGTGGGGCTGAAGCGGGGACGCCTCTACGAGCTGATGCACGGCGGCCGCGGGCTACTGCTCGACCAGACCGGCCGGCTCTCGGTGGCGGGCTGGGCAGACCGGGTCGACCACGTCGTGGACGTCAGCGAGGAACTGGACGTGCCCGCGGCGCTGCTGCGGCCGGACGGCCACGTGGCGTGGGTCGGTGAAGACCAGCAGGATCTGCTCAGCCAGCTGCCCAAGTGGTTCGGCGCTGCCCTCAGCTGAGCGCGCAGTTGTGGCTCGAAAGGGTGGGACCTATCTGCGGCCGAGTTCGGCGCGGGCCGGTGCCGTACCCCGCCAGCGCGAAGCCCCCGCGAAGTACGCCGACCCCAGCAAGATCAATCTCACCGGGATTTCCTGTACCTCAACTACTCACCCCCGGAGTTGGCAGGGGGAAGCGGAAGGCCGTCACGATCTCGTGCGGCACCTCCAGCAGGTCCAGGTCCCTGGCGATCTCGGCGGCGGTGGCCTTCCACTCGCCGCAGCCGACCTCGCGCCACAGCGCCAGCCCGCCGTTGCTCAGCACGCCGGAGCATCTGACCGTGCTGATGACGCGCCGCTGCGCGGCCCGCACCTCTGGGGACACTGCCTGTGCCATCAGTTCACCTCGTCTTGTCGCCGACACCCCGGACGGGCGCCGTTCTTCCTGGTCAACGACCGGCGGGCCTGGCCGTCCGGTGCGACTTTTCCGGGCCGCATCCGGCCTCGCCAGGACTACGGTGGAGGCGTGGCCGGGCGGGTGCGCCGCTGCGCGTTCATCCTTGCTCCAATCCGCTGCCGGCGACCGCCTGCAGCGACGCGAAGTTCCTGCTCGAAGGCGTGCAAGGCCGCCGCCCGCCGATGGCTCCGCCACAACCGTGAGGCCGTCGGCATCGGCCTGGCGTTCATCTGGGGCATGGAGGACGAGCACGTGGTGCGCTGCCCGGTCTGCGGGAAGCGGTTCGCGCTCGGCCACGGCCACCGCCGCGACAAGACGTACTGTTCGCACGCCTGCCGACAGGCCGCCTACCGGGCCCGGCGCCGGGCGGAGCGGGTACAGCGTCCCCTCACGCTCCAGACCGCTGACCAACACTGACGCGGAGATGGAGTTGGGGGCGGCCAGGGCCGGTCACTCGTCCTCGGCGGCGTCCGGGTCGCGCAGGGGCCGCATCCCGCCGGGCAGCTCTGGCAGTTGGAAGGAGTAGCGGCCCAGCATGTTGATGTGGTCCCGCACGAAGGCGAGAGCCGGGCCACGTCCTCCTCGCGGACCTCGAACCCGTCGCCGCGGAGCTTGGTCACGGCGGCGTCCATGTAGCTGGCGGTGTCGGTGACGATCATCTCCGGGCGGCGGCCGCCGTCGCGGTCGTAGAGGACATCCAGCACGTACAGCGAGTCGCGCGGGGTACCGGCGACGATCTTCCCGCCCAGCCCGGCGGCCTGGTCGTTTACTGGTGCAGAGACCTTATTCGAGGTGTGCACTATTCCTTCGTTTCTCCGTCCACCCCTGGGGGCGATGGCGCCCGTTCCGCTGGTGTCCATGTCAGGATCTGGCAGTGGATCGCTATCGCGCTGTCTTCTTCGACTGGCGGGGGACCCTAGCCCACTTGCCCGAACCCGAGTGGTGGGTCGGGCGCGCACTGGAGTCGATCGGTCGGCCGGTCGCCCCCCAGGTCGTGCAGGCGGCCGTGGCCGGTCTGGACGCGGCGGCGGAGCTTCCCGAGGTCTTGGAGGCCGAACGCCACGAAGACTGCTCTTGGGAGCTGCACCGCTCGGTGACGATGCGCAGGTTCGAGCTTGCGGGCCTCGACAGCGAGTTGGCTGAGGCGCTGTATCGCCTCGACCTCGACCCGGCGAGCCATCCGCTGTATCCGGACGTCCCCGAGGTGCTCGCCGCCCTGCGGGCCCGCGGCGTGCGGGTCGCGCTGGTCAGCGACATCCACTTCGATCTGCGCGTCGACCTCGCCGAGCACGGGATCGCGGAGTTCGTCGATGCGTGGGTGCTGTCGTTCGAGCACGGGTTCCAGAAGCCTGACCCGCGGATGTTCACGCTGGCGTTGGACGCCGTCGGCGTCCAGCCCGACGAGGCGCTGATGGTCGGCGATCGAGCGTCGCACGATGGTGGGGCCGCCGCGGTCGGCATCGCCACGTTGATCCTTCCGCTGCGGAGGGAGCTGGGGCCTCGCGGCCTCGACGTCGTGCTTCGCCTGGTGCGATGAGCGGGCATTCGCGAGCACCCAGTCCGCTGCGCGCCCTCGCGGACCTCGAAAGCTAGGGCGCGTTTGCAATGTCACTCCAGCCACAGCAGCACGATCGCTGCGATGGTCACCCTGATCCTGGGTGGGCTGCCGATCCGTGAGCCGGTCGCCGCCGACGGCCCCTTCGTGATAAACACCCGTGAGGAACTGCTGCAGGCGTTCGAGGACGACCAGGCGGGGCGTCTGGGCACCATCCCTGCCGCGCCTCGCCCCGGCCACGGGTCCTGAAGGAGACGACCGAGCCGCGGTAGCCGGCGCCCACCTTCCTCGGTGGGCGATGAGTTTCGGGCCGCCGGGTAGTCAGTCCACTCGGAGGTCACCGCCATCGAGGAGGACGTCATGGGAGAGCTGGTCGTCAACATGTTCACGTCGTTGGACGGGGTCCTGCAGGGGCCCGGCGCGCCCGACGAGGACCGTGAGGGGGGATTCGAGTACGGCGGCTGGCAGGCGCCCTATTTCGACGAGGAGTCGGGGAAGGTCATCAGCGACCACATCGCGGGCTTGGAGGCGCTGCTGCTCGGCCGCAAGACCTATGAGATCTTCGCGGCCTACTGGCCCAAGCAGCCGGCCGAGAACCCGATCGCGGCCCGGCTGAACGGCGCGCCCAAGTACGTCGCCTCGCGGACGCTGGACACGGTGGGGTGGACCAACTCCAAGCTGCTCGAGGGTGACGTGGCCGAGGCGGTGGCGCGGCTCAAGGGGGAGTTCGGCCGGGTGGACGTCATCGGCAGCGGGGACCTCGTGCAGACGCTGCTGCGCAACGATCTGGTCGACCGGCTGAACCTGTGGGTGTTTCCGGTCCTGCTCGGCAGCGGTAAGCGGCTGTTCGCCGAGGGCACCGTGCCGACCGCGCTGCGGCTGGTGGAGTCGGCGACCTTCCCCAAGGGCGCCGTGCACCTCACCTACGAGCGCGCCGGCAAGCCGACCTTCGGCAGCATGGCCTAG
>WNFV01004005.1_pt1 | contig 18801 bp, 8 predicted proteins | sample 5400101 | NCBI WGS metagenome assembly WNFV01 (sample SAMN13153361, study PRJNA577476) | soil metagenome | isolation source: 115 cm soil or saprolite under grassland replicate 1 | place: USA:California | collected 2016-06-15 | reverse complement strand
TCGCCGAAGAAATCGAGCGCGTCGGCCTGCAGCGCCGCCGACCCGGCGGCCAATCCGGCGCCGATCTCGAGCGCGAACATGGCGGCGTTGATGGCGAGCACGATCCAGAGCACGCGACGGTAAGCCGCGTCGCGTTGATTCGGATCGTCGTCATGGCAGTGGTCGCAGCAGGAGCGGCTCATCTCAGTCTCGCGGATACCAAAAGCGAATATAGGCGTCCGCGAAGCGGTTGCACAATCGTTCCCTGCCCGCCGGAGAGACAGGTTCAATTCGCAGAGCGAGCGACGCCTTCATACATGAACGTGAACGGGTTGCGCCCCTGCATGTATCCGGTGTCGAGCTCTTCGATGTGAAATCCGGCCGTCGTGATGAGATCATCGATCTTGCGGTTGAGATGACATCCGCCACCGAGGCACTTCCAGCACGGAGTAAGGCGATTTTGCCACCACGCGACGGTACGGTCGGGGGCGAGTCCATGCTCCACGAACAACAGACGGCCCTCCCGGCGAAGGACGCGCCGCATCTCGCGAAGCGCCGAGATGACCTGAGGGATCGTGCACAGCGTCCACGTGGTCACGACCGTGTCGACGACCCCGCTATCGAAAGGAATGAGCTCGGCCGACGCTTCCACCAACGCCGCCTTGGTCGCCCGTTGCTTGCCCGCTCGTCGCAGCAATCCAGCGGACGGATCGATGCCGTAGACGCTCGCCACCTGGTCGCCATAGAGTGGCAGATTCAAGCCAGACCCTATTCCAATCTCCAGCACACGACCGCGCGCCTGCGACACGATCCGCCGCCGGTACTCGATGAGCCGGTGGTTGGACATTGCGAGATGGGTGAGGCATGGCAGGACATGATCGCGATACAACGGCATGACGTTTCACCACGATAGCCGGTCGATCCGATACTTTGATGCCTCCCCTCGGCGAGCGGTCATGTCTTGCATCATGGGAAGGCCTCCGAAGGTCACGTTTGCTGCAGAGAGGGCGCTAAGCGCGGCGATCGAATCGCGGCGCCTTTCACCACCGCGTAGATCGCCGGAATCACGATCAGCGTCAGCAAGGTCGACGACACCATGCCGCCGATCATCGGCACCGCGATGCGCTGCATCACCTCGGCGCCGGTGCCGTGGCTCCACATGATCGGCAGCAGCCCGGCCATGATGGCGCAGACCGTCATCATCTTCGGGCGCACGCGCTCGACCGCACCGGTCATGATCGCGGCGTAGAGATCGTCGCGGGTGAACGGCTGCCCTTGCGTGGCGCGCCGCTCCTGCAGCTCGGCATAGGCGTGATCGAGATAGATCAGCATCACCACGCCGGTCTCGGCGGCGACGCCGGCGAGCGCGATGAAGCCGACCGCGACCGCGACCGACAGGTTGAAGCCGAGCCACCACATCAGCCAAAAGCCGCCGACCAGCGCGAACGGCACCGAGAGCATCACGATCAACGTCTCGGTCACGCGGCGGAAGTTGAGGTAGAGCAGCAGGAAGATGATCAGCACCGTGACCGGCACCACGGTCTTGAGGCGCGCCTTGGCCCGCTGCAGATATTCGAACTGGCCGCTCCAGGTGACGTAAGTGCCGGGCGGAAACTTGACCTGACTGGCGACCGCCTTCTGCGCGTCGGCGACGTAGCCGCCGACGTCGCGGTCGCGGAAATCGACGAAGATGTAGACCGCGAGCTGGGCGTTCTCGGTGCGGATGCTGGCCGGGCCTTGCGCCAGGCTGACCTTGGCGACCTGGCCGAGCGGCACGGTGCCGCCGTCGGCCATCGGGATCAGCACCTGGGTCGCGATCGCCTGCGGGTCGCTGCGGTAATCGCGCGGATAGCGGATGCTCACGGTATAGCGCTCGCGGCCTTCGACGGTCGTGGTCACCGGCTCGGCGCCGAGCGCCATCGCCACCAGGCTCTGCAGGTCGCCGACCATGAGGCCGTAGCGGGCGAGCTGCGCGCGGTCCGGATCGATGTTGAGGTAGTAGCCGCCGATTGCGCGTTCCGCATAGGCGCTGGTCGTTCCCGGCACGGTCCGCAGCACGGCCTCGATCTGGCGGGCGAGCTTCTCCATCTCGGCGAGGTCGGAGCCGAGCACCTTGACGCCGACCGGGGTGCGGATGCCGGTCGAGAGCATGTCGATGCGGGCCTTGATCGGCATGGTCCAGGCGTTGGACACGCCGGGGAATTGCAGCGACTTGTCCATCTCGGCGATCAGCTTGTCGACCGTCAGGCCGGGCCGCCATTCGCTCTCGGGCTTCAAGTTGATCACGGTCTCGAACATCTCGGTCGGCGCCGGATCGGTGGCGGTCGCCGCCCGTCCGGCCTTGCCCCAGACCGAGGCCACTTCGGGGAACGATTTGATGATCTTGTCCTGGGTCTGCAGCAGCTCGGCGGCCTTGGTCACCGACAGGCCGGGCAGCGTGGTCGGCATGTAGAACAGCGTACCCTCGTTGAGATTCGGCATGAACTCGGTGCCGAGCCGCATCGCCGGCCAAGCGCTGCCGGCCAGCACGGCGAGCGCGATCAGGATGGTGGCGCTCTTGAAGCGCAGCGCCAGGCGGATCACCGGCCGATAGATCCAAATCAGGAACCGGTTCACCGGGTTCTTGTGCTCGGGCATGATGCGGCCGCGCACGAACAGCATCATCAGCGCCGGCACCAGCGTCACCGACAACAGCGCCGCCGCCGCCATGGCGAAGGTCTTGGTATAGGCGAGCGGCTTGAACAGCCGCCCCTCCTGGGCTTCGAGCGCGAAGATCGGCAGGAACGAGACGGTGATCACCAGCAGGCTGAAGAACAGCGCCGGTCCGACCTCGCTCGCGGCCTCGATCAGTATCTCGGCGCGGGGCTTGCCGGGCGGCGCGCGCTCGAGGTGCTTGTGGGCGTTCTCGATCATCACGATGGCGGCGTCGACCATGGCGCCGATCGCGATGGCGATGCCGCCGAGGCTCATGATGTTGGAGCTCAAGCCCAGAAGATGCATGCAGAGGTAGGCGATCAGCACGCCGAGCGGCAGCGTGATGATGGCGACCAGCGCGCTGCGCACGTGCAGCAGGAACACCACGCAAACCAGCGCAACGATCAGGCTTTCCTCGATCAAGGTGCGCTTGAGGGTGTCGATGGCGCGGTAGATCAGCTCGGAGCGGTCATAGACCGGCTCGATCGTCACGCCCTGCGGCAGGCTCGGCGCGATCTCGGCGAGACGATCCTTGACGTTGCGGATCACCGCCAGCGCATTCTCGCCGAAGCGCTGCAGCGCGATGCCGGAGACCACCTCGCCCTCGCCGTTCATCTCGGTGATGCCGCGCCGCTCGTCCGGGGTGAGCTCGACGCGGGCGACGTCCTTGAGCAGCACCGGCACGCCGCGGTCGCTCTTGACCACGATCTGCTCCAGGTCGGCGAGGCTCTTGATGTAGCCGCGCCCGCGCACCGCGAACTCGGTCTCGGCCAGCTCGACGGTGCGGCCGCCGACGTCCATGTTGCTGGTGCGCAGCGCCTCGCGCACCTTGGCGAGCGGAATGCCGAGCGCCTGCAGCCGCCGCGGGTCTATGACGACGCTATATTGCTTGACGAAGCCACCGACGCTGGCGACCTCGGCGACGCCTTCGGCCTTGGCGATGCCGTAACGCACGTACCAGTCCTGGATGGTGCGCAGCTCGGCGAGGCTCTTCTGGGCGCCGCGCACCACGTATTGGTAGACCCAGCCGACGCCGGTCGCGTCCGGCCCGAGGCTCGGCGCCACCCCGGCGGGCAGCCGGCGCGCGGCGGAACTGAGATATTCGAGCACGCGCGAGCGCGCCCAATAAAGGTCGGTGCCGTCCTCGAAGATCACATAGACGAACGACACGCCGAAGAACGAGAAGCCGCGCACGACGCGCGATTTCGGCACGCTCAGCATCGCGGTCGTCAGCGGATAGGTGACCTGGTCCTCGACCACTTGCGGGGCCTGGCCCGGATATTCGGTGTAGACGATGACCTGGACGTCGGAGAGGTCCGGGATAGCGTCGAGCGGCACCCGCGAGACCGCGTAGACGCCGGCCAAGGTCAGGAACACGGTCGCAATCCCGACCAGGAAGACGTTGCGCGCCGACCAGCGGATGAGCGCCGCGATCATTTCGGCGGCTCCGGCTGGGTGAAGGCCTGCAGCGCGGCCTTGAGATTGCTTTCGGCGTCGATCAGGAAGGTGGCCGCGGTGACCACCTCCTCGCCGCTCTCCACGCCCTCCAGCACCTCGACATAGCCGTCGCTGCGGCGGCCGAGCTTCACCGGCCGCGGCTCGAAGCGCCCCTCGCCCTTGGCGACCAGCACCACCTGGCGGCTGCCGCTGTCGATGACGGCGCTCGCCGGAACCGCGACCACCGGGGCTTCATCGGCGCCGGCGTGGAACACCACGTCGGCATACATGTCCACCTTCAGCCGCCCGTCGGGATTCGGCACCTCGATGCGGACCCTTGCGGTGCGCGTCTCCGCCCGCAGCTCCGGATAGATCAGCACCACCTCGCCCTCGAATTGCTGCATCGGATAGGCGCGGAACGTCAGGGTGGCGCGCGTGCCGAGCTTGAGCTGCGGCAGGTCCGCTTCCGCCACGTCGGCGATGACCCAAAGCTGGGTGTGGTCGGCGATCCGGAACAGCTCGTCGCCGGCGCGCACGCGCTGGCCCAGGATCACCTGCTTCTCGATCACGTCGCCGGTGGCGGGCGAAGGCCAGTCGATGGTGCGGGGACCCACTCCGCTCTCGCGCACCTCGCGGATGCGGCTCTCGGGAACGCCGAGATTGCGCAGCTGCTGCATCGCGCCCATGACGCTGCGGTCCGTCTCCACCGCGCTGGCGCCACGCGGCACCGCGCGCGACGAGACCACGAGATCGATCTGGGCGCGCACGATGTCGGGGCTGTAGGCGCGGAACAGCGGCTGCCCCGCATGCACGTGTTGCCCGGTCCGATTGACGAACAGCTCCTCGATGTAACCGTCCGACCGCATGGTCACGATCGTGAGCCGGGCCTCATCGTGCTTCGCGGCGCCGACGGCGCGGACCGGGCGCACGACCACTCGCGGCTCGACCTTCTCGGTGCGCACGCCGCTGCGCTGGATCTTGTCGAGGCTCACCTTGACGGTCTTGCCGTCGTCCTGCTCCTCGCCTTCGTAGACCGGGATGTAGTCCATCCCCATCCAGTCCTTTTTCGGCACCGGCGAGGTGTCGGGCAGGCCCATCGGATTGCGGTAGTACAGAATCTTGCGCGGGCCGCCGGCGACCGGCTTCTTGCCGCCCGGCTCGAACGACACCTCCTCGTCCTCGTAGACCGGAAGCCAGTCGCGGCCGCTGGCGTTCTGCTTCGGCTCGGCCGACCAGTACGGCGCGCCGCTCGGATCGCGGTAGTACAGAATCTTGCGATCGGCCGCTTGCGCGGCCTGCGGCGCCGGCGCGGAAACAGGCGAGCGGGCATACCAATACCCGCCCGCCGCGCCTGCGATCAGGCCGCAAGCAAGGACGATCACGCCTCTAAGGCGGCTCATGGCTTGCTCGCTACCTGGTGGCGCGGAACGTGATCTTGCCGACCACCGTCTCCGGCTCGCCCTGCACCTTGGCGGCGATGCTGAGCAGCCAGCGGCCGGCCATCGCAAGCTCGGTCTTGAACGCATAGACGCCGGGCTCGTCGCTCGGCACCGGGGTGAGCGGCGGGGCCATCTCGCCCATACCGTCCGGGCCCATGTCGATGCGGGTGGTGACGATCACGGCGTCGGTGACCGGCTTGCCGGTCGCCTTGTGCTTGAGGCGCACCGCCACGACGACATCGTCGCCCTTTTTCACCTCTTGCTTGACCGGCTCGAACACGTAGTCATTGGCGCCCGCGAGCGCCGTCGTTGCTAGGCTGAAGGCAGCGGCAAGAACTGCTCCGGCCAGCGTTATCGTCCGTTTCATTGAAAAGCTCCTCATACCTCGACAATTAGCGCGGCCATAGCTTCGGGCGCGGCGCAAATGCTTGGCCACGCGAGCTTAGGATCACGCGTGCAATACGTATTGAGGGAGATCAAACCCGCGGAGGCCGGAACGGCGGACTGCCCAATTGCGAGGGCCGCGCACCGCTCGACAATAACGGCATCGCGTCCGCGAGCATCGCGGGGTAGACCGGCGGCGATGCGATGTCGCTCGCGTAGACGCAACACGTCGAGGCGCAAGCCGCCATCGACCCGCAGTCGTCTTTGTCGCATGGATTGGCCGCCGGAGGACAGCAGTCATGCATCGGCTCCGACGCCGACATCTCGGCAGCGTCTTGCGACTTTACCTTGGCCGTCCCCGCGGCCGGCAGCATGGCCACCGACACGGCGATAAGGAGCGCGAATATGGTGCGCACAAAAGCCATCTTGGGCACGGTATATATATATCCGGCGGCGGCGGTCCATCGTCAAGTGACGATTTTGCGAGGAACTTTCTCTGGTAAAATGCCGCCGACGGCCTAACTCCAAGACTCGTTGGAGGTTCGCTCATTTGGTTAAGGAAGGCGCGCCATGGCCCCTCATAGCTCCATAACGCGACGCTCGGCGCTCATCCTGATCGCCGGCACCGCTGCCCTCCCTTCCTCCGCAAGCCCGGCCGCCGAGGAACAAATCATCACGGTCCACAAAGACCCGAATTGCGGCTGCTGCTCGGGCTGGGTCCAGCACCTGCAGAAGGCCGGCTTCACCGTGAAGGCCATCGACACCGCGGAGCTCGACGCCATCAAGACCCGGCTCGGCGTCCCGAACGATCTGGCCGCCTGTCATACCGCGCAAGTCGCGGGCTACGTCGTCGAGGGCCACGTTCCGGCGGCCGCGCTCAAGCGTTTCCTCACCGAAAAGCCGAAGGCGGCGGGGCTTGCGGTTCCCGGCATGCCGGTCGGCTCGCCCGGCATGGAGGGCGGCGCTCCGGAGCCGTACGACGTGATCCTGTTCGGGCCCGCCGGCCGTCGCACCTACATGCGGTTCCTCGGCGAGAAGGCGCTCGGCTGAGGGCGGTTGCGATGCCGTAATCCACGCATGCGCCCTTGCCCCCAGGTCGTGTGATCTTGCTGCATCGGAACGCGGGCTTTTGAGGCCGCCGAGCGCGGCATCGGCAACCGGGAGGATCTGCTCGATACGATCGCGCCGGTTTCGGCGCGGGGCGGACACGTCCGGGATCGAGCGCTGCTTGTCGGGATCTGATCACCATCGAACCAGTCAAGCCAGGTACCTCCGCACGCCTTCTTTGTGTGGTATTATGAGCGTGTGGGGCAACTGCGATGGGAAGTGCCATGAGAGGCAGTGCCGAGTGGCTAGCATCGATCGGCCTGGGAGAGTACGCCCAACGCTTCGCCGAGAACGCCATTGACCTCTCGGTCGTCCGCGATCTGACGGAGCAGGACCTCAAGGACCTCGGCGTCCTGCTGGGGCATCGCCGCAAGATGCTGCGCGCCATCGCGGAGCTTGATGGGGCCGCTCTTGCACCGGCCGAAACAGCGACCGAACCGGACGAGGCCGAGCGACGCCACATGACGGTGATGTTTTGCGACCTGGTCGGCTCGCCTGGCCTTTCGGCGCGGTTGGACCCGGAAGACATGTGGCGGGTGATCGAGTCCTATCACGCCTGCATCGGCGAGGTCGTCGGCCGCTACCAGGGCATGATCGCCCGATACACGCCATCGCCCATGCTCGTCTATTTCGGCTATCCGCACGCCCACGAGGATGATGCCGAACAGGCAGTGCGCGCCGGGCTCGCACTCGTCGATGCCGTAGCGAATCTCCCGACAAATGTCGACGCCGCGCTGCAGGTTCGCATTGGCATTGCGACGGGCACTGTCGTTGTCAGCGAGCTTCTGATTGATGAGACCTCGGCGGAGCAGGCCGTCGTTGGTGAGACGCCGAACCTCGCCGCGCGCCTGCATACGCTGGCGGAGCTAGGGACAGTGTTGATCTGCCCGAGCACGCGCCGGCTCACTGGGGGGCACTTCGATTACCGCGATCTCGGCCCTCTCGCGCTGAAAGGCTGGGCGGAGCCGGTCCAGGTTTGGCAGGTGCTGGGGACGAGCGGCGTGGAGAGCCGCTTCGAGGCGATGCACAAGACCAAGCTGCCGCCGCTGTTCGGGCGTGAAGAGGAGACAGAGCTGCTGCTGCGTCGGTGGCGACACGCCACGCAGGAGGAAGGCCGGGTGGTGGTGCTTACGGGGGAGCCGGGTATCGGCAAGTCGCACATTGCGCTCGCGCTTGACGAGCGGCTCCAGAGTGAACCGCACATCACATTGCGCTATTTCTGCTCCGCGCATCATACCAACAGTGCTCTCTTCCCATTCATTGGCCAACTCGAACGCGCTGCCGGGTTTGAGCGCAGCGACTCGCCCACGGAGAAGCTGTCCAAACTTGACGTTCACCTTGCGCAATCCACGTCGGACCCGGAACATGTGGCGGTTCTAGCCAACCTTTTCGCGTTGCCGCCCAGCGATCGCTACCGACTACAGGAGCTGAGTCCACAGAAACGCAAGGAGAAGACGTTTGCGGCATTACTGGCTCAGCTCGATGGGTTGTCGGCACGGCAGCCGGTTTTCATGATTTTCGAAGATATCCACTGGATCGACCCAACCTCGCTGGAGCTGCTCGCGGCTACAGTGGAGCACGTGCCGAAGCTTCGGGTGCTGCTGCTCGTCACTGCCAGGCCCGAATTCACGCCGCCTTGGCCGAACTACCCGCAGATGACGACGATCCCGCTCACACGCCTTGGCCGACGCGACGGCGCGGCATTGGTCGAGCGGGTGACGGGCGGCAAGACACTGCCGAAGGAGGTGATGGACGAGATTCTCGCTCGCACCGATGGCGTGCCTCTGTTCATCGAGGAACTGACCAAGACGGTGCTGGAAAGCGAGCTGTTGCAGGAACAGGATGGCCATTACGTGCTCGAGCGTCCGCTGCCGTCTTTCGCGATCCCAACAACGTTGCGCGCGTCGCTGATGGCGCGTCTTGATCGGTTGGCACCGGTGCGGGAGGTGGCGCAGATCGGCGCCGTCGCGGGTCGCGAGTTCCATTACGAATTGCTGAACGCCGTCGCCGGGTTGCCGAGGGAGAGACTGGAAGAGGCGCTTGGCCAACTGGTGCGGTCGGAATTGATTTTCCGCCGGGGCGAGATTCCACACGCGGTTTATGCCTTCAAGCACGCGCTGGTGCGAGACGCCGCATATGCCAGCCTCCTGAAAAGCCGACGCGGGCATCTGCACGCCGCCATTGCGAACGCGCTCGAGCAACAGTTCCCTGAAATCCTGCAAACTCAGCCCGAAACTCTGGCGCACCATCTCACGGAAGCCGGACAGACCGAAAAAGCGATCGGATACTGGCTACAGGCTGGCAAGAACGCGGCCCTGCGCTCGGCCAACCTCGAGGCCATCGCACACCTGGAGCGAGGGATCGAGGTGACAGGCCGCTTGCCGGCCGGCGAGGGCAAGGACAAATCCGAACTCGATCTCCAGCTGGTCTTGGGGCCGTGCCTCATCGCCACGCACGGGCCGGCCGCGGGCAAGGCCGTGGCGACCTTCGCCCGTGCTCGTGAGCTGTGCAAGCGGCTCGGAGAGCCGCCGGAATACCTTCAGGTGATGTTCTGGCTGGCGACCGCGAGCGTCGTGCGGGGCGAGTTGCCGCAGGCCCTCGAAGCGATCGCGGATTTACCGAGTGCCGCCCAAGCGCGCGGTAATCAGCCGGCATTGCTCAATGGGATACGAGGACAAGGGATGATTCTCATGTTCATGGGACGCATCCTTGAGGCCCGCGAGGCGCTCGAACGCGCCGTCCAGCTGTTCAGCGCAAGTCATGAGGCCGACAGAATGGCTGCTCGGGCAGCCGGCCAGGACGCTGGAGTAGCCATGCAGGTTCTCATGGCGTGGGTGCTTTGGATTCTCGGCCAGGTCGACGAGGCGGTTTCGCGAATGGCCGCCGCGCTTGAACGCGCCGACGCGGTCCAGCATGCGCACACGCACGCTTACGCCTGGTATTATGCCTCTGTTCTCCACGCTCTGCGCGGCGAGCCGGCAGTCGCTCAGGGCTACGCGGAGCGCTGTCTCGCCATATCGGAGCAACACGGATTCCGCCATTGGCTCGGACTGTCGCGCGCGATCCGGGGCATCTGCGCGGCCGCGCTGGATCCATCAGGCAGCCGACTCGACGAGGTGAAGGCTGCGTTGGATGAGTATCAGCGCGCCGGCTATCAGCTCGGCATCACGGCGCAGTTCGTGCTGCTGTGTCCGGCCTTGCTGCTCCGCAACGAGCCCGAGGCGGCGCTGGAGGTGATCGATCACGGGCTCTCGATCGTCAGCCACAACAGCGAGCGGTTCTTCGAGGCCGAACTGTATCGATTAAAGGCCCGCGCGCTGCTCATGCGCGGCGCACCGGATGCCGAGGCGGAGACCTTGCTCGACCAGGCTTTGCGAACGGCCCGCGGCCAACAGGCGCGATCGCTCGAGCTTCGCGCAGCAACCGACCTGGCCCGGCTTTGGATGAATCAAGGCAAGCGTGCCGAGGCACGCGATGTTCTCGGCTCCATCTATGGCCGCTTCAGCGAAGGCTTCGACACGCGCGATCTCAAGGAGGCGAAGGCTGTGCTGGCCCATGCGCAATGATGTTATTTGGCCTGACGTAGTTTGGCCTCACGTAGTCTTTTCGGCGACAGCGGGACTCCAGCGGCCAAGATCTGTTCGTCCGTCAGATCGTCGGGTATCATCGTGACATAGGGCTTTTTAAAGTCCTTGTACTTTTCGTACAACTTGTACGCGTTGGCTGCGTTCCGAGCGCCATTAATCCGTCCTCGATCCAGATTTTTGTGAGACCAGTGGAAATCGATCTGGTCGTCGACCTCGATTTCGACGATCGTGCCTGTCCACTCCGGTCCTTTGCGTTTGTCCTCGGGTAATCGATTGTTTTCCTCCACATGAAACTTGAACAGCTTCACATCGTCTTCGCCAACCGTCGCCGCGAACATCTCGCAAAGATTTGCTAGCGCGTCATGCATGTTTTCAGGCTTGCGAATTTGACGCGTATCCACGATCCTGTTGATCCAGATCTCTTCGAGAGGATCGCTCTTACTATGGTGGTCTTGCAGCAACGTCGCGAAATTGACCGTATCGACCAGAGCCCCTTCACAATAGACATCTCCGTCGACCCGTACGGTTTGTTCGATGTAAGGCAGGGCGGAACAGGCGCATAGGCTCGCGGCACTGATCGCTTTGTGGCCTTTGCGACCCCATCCCGGAGAGTCGTTGGCAAACAGGTCGATGTCTTGCTTTGCGAAATTGAACGCATTGTGAAAGATGTAGGGCCTTCCACGCTCATTGAGTTTTTCGAACTTGATGTCCTTCAAGAACTTGCTGTCCTTATAATGAAGCCTGGACCGGCCGTCGATCTCGGACTTGTACAACAGGGCCGTCAAGAAACGCACCGCCGGGTGCACTGCCATGACGTGATTGAGCGTCCAGCGGTTGAAATCTCCTTCACTGAATTTCCCCCAATTCTTCCGATCGCGCAGATAGGACAGGGTGTGTAGGTAGGATTGCATGATGTGTCGCGGCAAGAATGCGTTCCTGTAATGCTCCGGCTCGAGCAGAAAATTCCACGCGGCCTCGGCGCAACCGGCCCAATCCGGCGCAAAGATGGTGTTTATTGGAAAGCTTTGGAAAGACTTGTCATCGCGAAACACGTCGTGGAAAAAATTGTAGGTTTCCTCGAGCTCGCTGCCTTTTGTGGCCTGGTTATAGACGATCCCAACCCACGCGCCGATACATGACAGTGCCCATATCGAGCGCTCATTGCCGAAATCTATTCCTCCCTTTTCCTTCAGCCCTTCCAGAGCGCCAATGTGCAAACCCACCGCGGGTCCACCGCCGGCGAGGCAAATCGCCCGCTTCGGCCCGCTGTACGTCGCGCCCGGCGCGCGTTGCGCAATTTCCTTGAATGCCTCGATGGCGGCGGTCGCCGCCCCGGGGTCCTTCGCGGCCCACTCCTTGAAGGCCTCGATAGCTGCTGCCACCTTCGCCTGGTCCGGCGCGCTCGGCGCGTCGGCCGCGCCGCCGCTCTTCCTGTCCTTGCTGCCCTTGCCGCTTGTATCGCTCTTGTCGGGACTCATGTGACACCCCCAGCTACCGCACCCTACGGCGGTCAAGTCTTCGGTCCACATTCACGTGCGATCGTTCCTGGACTGTCGCGGTACCCGGCCGATCATCTTGCGATTGTTCGCGTCATCTCCCACAACCCCATGGTATCCTGCTAAGCGGCGGGGTCAACCGACTTGATTGCCTCCGGCAAGCCTCAGGCGAAAGCGGACGTTTGGCGTAATCCATCACCAGGCGACCTCGCCGCCCTGGTCGCGCGTTGATCCAGGATGGTCCTGCAGTTCCCGATTGATGACGCCGTGGATGAACGCCATGTCGTCCACGACTGCAAAATGGGCGCCTTCCCGGATGTGGACCTGCAGACGCGAATCGGTGAAACGTCCCCAGCCCAGCGCGTGCTTGCGCGACACATACGGATCGCCTTTTGCTGCGAAACACGTGATCGGAATTTCCCAAGGCGGTTCGCGCACGAATTGGTAGTTGGTCGCCATTTGAAATTCGGCGCGAATGACCGGCAACATCAGCTGTCGCAATTCGCGATTGCTGAGAAGCTGTTCCGTCGCCTGAATATTGAAATGGCGGATGAGTTCGGCGAACACATCATCGGGCTGTGCGTAGGCGGGGAGACCGATGCGGAATTCCGCCAGCTTCAGCAAATCATGCATCACACGTTCTTCGAATGGACCCTGGTCAGTGGTCAGGTCGGGCGGCCGCGCGCCCGAGGCAAACAAGTGGTCCGGGCGGAACATGGTCGTATGAATCAGCCGGCGTGCGGTCTCATACATGCTCAAGGCGCCCAGACAATGGCCGAAGAACGCGAACGGCCGGTCCAGCAGCTCTGCCATCTCGGAAACGAGCTGTTCGACAAACTCGTTCATGTCGGCGATCGGCGTTTCGGTGATACGGCCGAGACGGCCGGGCGGCTCGATTGCGACCACCTCGATCGTTGGATCGATGAACTGCGCCCAGTTTCGATAAACGGCGGAGCCTCCGCCGGCGAACGGAAAGCAAAACAGCCGAAGTCGGGGAGCCGCTCGTGGGCCCACCATGATAAGCCAACTGCCGCCGGAACCTTTGGGCCGGATCACGATCGGTTGCGGCCGGACTTCATCGTCGGCCGTCGGGTCCGGGGCGATCGGCCAACTGCCGGCAGAATGTTCAGGCTGGACCACAATCGGTTGCGGCCGGGCTTCATCCTCGGCTGTCGGGTACATCGTGCTAGGCCAACTGTCGGCACTACGTTCGGGCTGGAGCATGATCGGTTGCGGCACGGCTTCATCGTCGGTTCCCGTCAGCTCCAGGAGGATCTCATCAACGAGCTGCTCGATGCTGGGACCCTGAATCAGTTTTACGGTCGAGACCTCGATCCCAAGCGCTTCCAGCCGATTCGCAAGCGTCACCGACATCAGCGAATCGAGGCCGAACTCGCGAAGCGGGCGAGCCGCATCGATCGTTTCGGTGATGCCCAAGGTCTTCATCGCCTCCTGGCGGACAAACCCGACCAGCAATTCGCGGCGTTTCGCCCTGGGCGCTGCTCTTAATTGGGACCTTATCGCCGCCGCATCCGCGCCGCGCCCTCCGCTTCGGATCGCCGGGCCGGCTTCCGCCGTTTGGTTTGCTGACTCAACTGGCCCTGTCGTGGCATGCAGTCGCAATGCTTCCGGCGGCAATGGTTTCAGCGACAATCCTTCAATCGCGGCTGCGAACCGACCGTCATCCTGGTAGATGGCGATATCGACGGTGAAGATCTCTGTGTCGCCGCTTCCTGGTGGCCGACGCACGCCATGCACCCAAACCTCCCGGGCACGGACCCCGGCGCAGCGGAAACGCTCGACGCTGATCGGCAGGTAGGTGCGCCGCGGCTCTTTGGCCGCTTGCGTGAAATCGCCATAGGCGTCGACCAGTGCCGGATAGAGATGCAGACAGGCATCGAGAAGCGCCGGATGCAGCCCGGATTGGCCATCGACGGAGAGATGCGCAGGCAGCCGAACTCGTGTCAAAACCTCGCCGCTGCCCCGCAGCAGCATCTCGATCCCGCGAAACGATGCGCCATATTCCAATCCCAAAACGCGCAAGGTTTCATAATAGCGGTCGATCGGGATCGAGCTGGCGCACCGTTGCCTGACGTGATCGAGCTGGAGTGGGATGGTCTGAGCATTCCGCGCCGAGTCCTCCTTGCGCGCCACGCCGACCATATGGGTTCGCCACGTATCGGCGACATTTGCATCCATGCTGGCGAAGCGAAACTCGGCCCTCGAATCGTCCAGCGATGTGAGGATCGATTGCACGATGCACTCGCCGCTCTCCGGCAAGACCATTGCCTCGCGGTATTGCAGATTGGCGATCTCGACTGCGTCGGAGCCGAAATACTGGCGCGCGGCATCCCGCAAAGCCGTCAGACCAGCCGTCGTCGGCAGCACCGGCATGCCATAGATGCGATGATCATCGAGATAAGCGAAACGTTGCAAGCTGTAGGTGCTCTCGAATTGGGCATCCGGCAATGGCGAGCGCAAGCGCACGCCGGTCAATCCATTGGAAAGAGGTCCTGTCGATCGCGCTGTCGCATCGGCCTCGATCCAGAAGCGGCGGTGCTCGAAAGGATAGGTCGGTAGTGACACGCGACGGCGAGGGTATGGTCGATTGAATCCTTCCCAATCAACGTCGAAACCGCGGCGGTAAAGCTCGCCAAGGCTCGTCAGGATCTCGTTCAACTCGCCTCGCTTGCTGAGCGAGCCGAGCCATGCCTTCCCGTTTTCCTTCACGGATTGCCGCCCAAGCGCAAGCAAGGTGTTGCCCGGCCCGATTTCGACGAAGTCGGAAACGCCGGTCTGGCTCAACGCCCGCAGTCCCTCGACGAAATGCACGGCATCAAGCGCGTGGTCGCACCAGTATCTGGCATCCGGCGGTTCCTGCATCGGCGTCGCGGACACGGTCGAGATCCACGCGATTTTCGGCCCCTGGCCTTGCACGGCAGCAGTGATACGACCGAGCTCGTCCGCTGCCGGTCGCATCAATGGAGAGTGAAAGGCATGCGAAACACTCAGCAATTGGCATCGAATGCCGAGACGTTCAAAACGCGCGATGAAAGCCGTCACAGCATCACGCGCGCCCGAGATAACCGTGTTCTCCGGCCCATTCAGCGCAGCGATCGCAACATCCGCACGGCCGCGTTGCTCGATCGCTGTCGCTACGGTCGCTTCGTCCGAGAAAATGGCGGCCATGGCGCCGTCCCGCGGCAGAGCTTGCATGAGACGCGCGCGTTCTGCGACCAGCCCAAGTCCTTGCTCCAGCGTGTACACGCCCGCGCAATAAGCTGCCGCAAACTCGCCGACGCTGTGCCCTAGGACGACATCGGGAACGAGGCCCCAGGACCGCCACAGCGCGATGAGGCCGGCCTGCACCGCGAACAGCGCCGGCTGCGTGTAGGCAGTTTCGTCGATCAGACTCGAATCCATATGGTCGCATAGGAGTACGTCTCCGAGCGGCCGCCCCAAACGGTTGCCCACGATCTCGGCGCAGCGATCGACTTCCTCTCGGAATACTGGCTGATGGCGATAGAGCTCCGCACCCATTCGCGCGTATTGCGACGCCTGCCCGGAGAACAGAAAGGCCAGCCGGCGCTCTCCAGTCGGTTGAGGCGCGGCGCCGTTGGCGGTCTCCACGGCGAGCGCTTCTCGCAACTGTTCTTTCGACCCCACAACGGCGGCAAAACGCACAGGAAAATGCATTCGGCCGCTGGTGCTGGTAAAGCAAATGTCCGGCAACGGCGCTTGATCGCGAGCAAGCCACGTGAGGTGACGCTCGATCGATGTACGCAATGCGGCGTCAGTCCTTGCCGATAGCGTGAACAAGGCCAGATCCGGCTCACCCGCCATCTCGGTCGCCGCCGGCGGTTCTTCGAGCACGATGAAAGCGTTCGTGCCGCCGAGGCCGAGCGAATTGACCGCGGCGAGCCGGGGACGATCGCCCGCGGGCCAGTCGCGGCATTGCGGATTGACGAAGAATGGACTCGCGGCGAAGTCGATCTTCGGGTTGGGGTTCCGGAAGTTGAGGCTGGGCGGGATTTTTCCGTTCTTCAACGCCAGGGCAGTCTTGATCAGAGCGGCGAGCCCAGCCGCCTGTTCCAGGTGCCCAATGTTGGTCTTCACTGAGCCGATCGCGCAAAAGCCGCTCCGGTCCGTCCTGGTGCGGAACGCGCGGGTCAATGCGTCAATCTCCAGTGGATCACCGACTACCGTGCCCGTTCCATGGCACTCGACATAAGCAATGTCGTCCGGCGACACGTCGGCTACGAGCAAAGCCTCGATCATCGCGCGCGCCTGGCCCGCGGCGCTCGAGGCCGTGTAGCTCACCTTGTCGGCGCCATCATTGTTGATCGCTGATCCTCTGATGACCGCGTAGATGTGATTGCCGTCGGCGACGGCAGCGGCGAGCTCCTTGAGCAGGACTGCGCCGACACCGCTGCCGAAAATCGTGCCCTGCGCGTCGGCATCGAAGGCACGGCAATGTCCGTCGGGCGACAGGATGCCGCCTTTCACGCTCGTATAGCCGACGCACTGGGGCACGCGCACGGCAGCGGCTCCCGCCAGCGCCATATCGCATTCGCCTGCGAGAATCGCCTGGCAGGCGAGATGCACGGCGACCAGGGACGTCGAACAGGCGGTCTGCACGTTGATGCTTGGTCCGGTAAGGTTGAGTTTGTAGGAAATTCGAGTGCTCGGAAAATCTTTGTCGTTGCCGAGGTGCGCGAGGTTGCCCGTGTAGCCCGGCAGGTCCGCGCTGAATGGCAGTCGATCGGCAAAATAGCTGCTCACCACCCCGCCCAATCCCGTGAAAACGCCGATCGGCTTGGCCGAGCTTCCGAGGGGTTGTCCAGCGTCCTCGAAGGTCTCCCACGCCACCTCCAGAAGCAGCCGCTGCTGCGGATCCATGAGCCGCGCTTCCTCCGGCGAATATTCGAAGAAGGCAGCATCGAACTGGTCGATGTCCGGCAGCAATGAGGCAGCCTTTACGTAGGACGGGTTGCGCAACAGCTCGGCAGGTACTCCCGCCGACAGGAGATCCTCGTCGCTCAGCGCACTGATCGATTCCACGCCTTCACAGAGGTTTTGCCAAAAGGCGGGGTGATCGGCAGCGCCGGGAAAACGGCAGGCGATACCGACAATCGCAACGCCTGCGGAACTATTCCCGCCCATCATCTCCGCTCCCTCCGCGCTCGCCTGGTCTGAGCTCGCTTGACCGATGGATTCGATTTGCGCGAGCGTCGGCGCAGTCGGCATGTGATGCCTCCCACCACAAGGGTCTGTCCGGTGATGAAAGACGCTTGGTCGGAGGTCAGGAAGTGAACGGCGTTCGCGACCTCATACCGCCGGTCGAGAGACCCCGATACGAGTTCGGCTCCCAAACCGCGACGACCCCCGCTAACTAGCGCGACCTTTCTGGTCTGTGGCATGGTCGTCGTGTCCTCACGCTCCACCAACTTCCGGCGTCTGTGCCGGTGCGACGCCAAATCAATGTTCGATGCGCGATTTCTTGAAACGCGCACCGTAATGATCCTCCACGACCACATCGATGACGGCGGGCATCTTGTAGCGCTCAAGTCGCGCGTGGCAGAATTGGCGGACTCGCTGTTTGAGCGCGTCAGGATCCTCCGGCACGAGCGGGGTGATTTGCTGCAACGACCTCACCGGTGATCGGATTCGGCTGGCCGTGCACGGTGACGTCTTTGACGTTGTCGAGTTGGAGTCCCAAAATGGCAATCGCTGAGTCAACCAATGACGGTTCATGACCGCCCGCCGTTGTCGCCCTGCGTTGCCATTCACCCCCTACCAAGCAGCCCCCTCTGCCTCGTTCGCGCGCGATCTTCGTCGGTTCAGCATAGCCTCCATGGCTTGCATCGTCTGAACGGCATGCATGACTCGGGCCGCCTGCATCGGGTCCATCGATTGTAAGCACTGTTTAAGTTTATCCATGTCGATCGAACTGTTCGGCCCTTCCGATGGACTGCGCGAGGGCCGGGAATCGAAAGGTCCATATCGTCCGTTCGCAGGCCCTCCCTTTTCGGCAAGAAATTCACAGGCTCTATGCGTCTGGTAGGCCACCTCCGACACCGCCTCGAACCAGTCATGCCAAAGCTCGGCAAGCATCTGCATCGATCACGTTGCAAACATTGCACAATTCCTAATAGATGTCCACGGCTCGCAGTCGTATGAGTAGCGTGGGCACCGGCATCAATCAGCGCCAGTGGTTCCAATTCTGCAATGTCAGCGATCGGATCGGATGCACGCTGGCCACAGCGGCGACATAGCCCGGTGCAGGATCGAGACGAAGAAGGGACCAACGTCGAGCGTCATTCCGTCCATCGTACTCAGCCAGCAGCCTGACCAAGAACGGTGCCGAACCAAGAGATCACGCGCAAGACTGGCTCCGTCTCGAAGGTGCTGCGCCCAGACATCGAGTTGCGGCGGCCGTCGGTGCACGGTAAGCTTTTCGTGCGTATGAATGCCAGTGCCGAGGGGATGCGTGCCGACATTCAAGGCAATTGTGGTCGAGAAGAGTGATGGCGGGCAAAAGGTCGGCCTCACCGATTTCGACGAAGCCGATCTGATGGAGGGCGATGTCACCGTCCGCGTCGAATGGTCGACGGTGAATTACAAGGACGGGCTCGCGGTCACCGGCAAGGCGCCGGTCGTCCGCCGCTTTCCGATGAT